>JGI26261J51718_1000012_pt1 | contig 100896 bp, 93 predicted proteins | sample SaaInlV_135m_DNA_3_FD_51718 | JGI IMG/M metagenome (IMG submission 51718)
CAAAGGCAGCAGGGTTTAACCTTAGATGTGATTGCCAAGCAGATTAATGCAGTAAAAGACAAAGTAGGAATAGAAAATCTTTGCCGTGGAGTTATAGCCTANGAACCTGTTTGGGCAATAGGTACAGGTGAGGTGGCTAGTCCAGAAGAAGCTCAGCTAGTCCATANAGTGATTAGAGAGCTGTTAGGCCCTGGTGGCATAGGTACTTCACTGCTCTATGGTGGTAGCGTAAAAGCAAGCAATGCAGCAGAGTTGTTTGCGGAACCCGATATTGATGGTGGGTTGGTAGGTGGCGCCTCATTAGAGGCTGATGAATTTTTAAAAATTGCACAGTTAATGACATAAGGGTACGGCAGATCTAATGGAACAATATATTTTATTCTTTCACTTCTTAATCGCAGTGGCGCTCATAGGCCTGATTTTAATTCAACAAGGTAAGGGCGCAGAAGCAGGAGCATCATTTGGCTCGGGTGCTTCTCAGACCGTTTTTGGCAGTGGCGGTAGTTGGAATTTTTTCAGTAAGATGACGGCTATCTTGGCGACCGTGTTTTTTGTCACTAGCGTTAGTTTGGCGTTGATAGCAAAAAACAAAGTGGTCATTGACGATGTACTTCTACCTNAGTTGCAATCAGTCCCAGTGTTGGANGCTCTAGAAACTGAACTTCCTCGTTTGGATGTAGAGGGTTCTGATGACTCTAAAATCCCTCAGTAAATCTATAAATTGTAGTTAAGCCTAAGTGAGATAATTGATAGATACGTTGTCTTGAGGGGCTTTGGAACCTATAAATTAAGTTAGCTAATTAACCTCTATATTAGCAAGATAACTTACAAAAATAGAAAGATTAAATTTAGTAATGCGGATGTGGCGGAATTGGTAGACGCGTCAGCTTGAGGGGCTGGTGACTTAGGTCGTGGGGGTTCAAGTCCCCCCATCCGCACCACTGAATTTAATTGTTTTACATTTCATGTGTGTTCCAATATTCAAAGGATACCAACCTTTGGAGTTCGGGTCGCATCCGGCAGGTTTAAGTGCTGTTACCCCTCCCCAGATCTGAANAGTGCATCTTCAATACTGGTTTGAATGNCCAGCTCTTAAGNAGCCTCCCCAAAGTAAGCCTCATTAATAAAGGTAGGCAATAAACTCAAACCCATTGTTAAGCGGATGAACTTAGGTTACTGAAAGATTTGAGCTCGCTGTCACCAGAAATACAAAAAGTAGCCGGCATTATAGGTGCAGTGCAGAGTAATTGGNGCGCCAATATGTTTTGCTCGTTCTAGGCTATAGCCATACGCGAGAGAAGGTATAAAGATTGCCACAGCCCAGATCGGAGGGTGGATAATGAGGTGCATTAAGGCAAATACTAGGCTAGTTAAGAGATTAGCGGATGTAATCACAGACCAACTATGATTTAAATGTTTTGCCAAGATCGGCTGTAAGAACCCCCTAAAGATAATTTCTTCTAGTATTGGATACACCAAGACTAATGTTAAGAAAACCTTGATTTCAATGCTGTCCAAGAAGCCTGTTTGGAAATATAAAAAAATCCATACTGGAACAGGGCACAATAGCATGAGATGGAATATCGGGTCTAAATAGAAGCGGCGCATGATTAGAGTAATTCCATATTATATTTTTGGCAGGTTCTTGTGAGACCTATCGGCCTATATAAAACACCCTTTTCAAAAGACACATAGGCTTGAATGGCTATATATTAGCGTGAATATGTAATTTCTCAATGCTGATGTCTCACTTCCTCCTTTATTAAGCGCCTATATTTTGGNATTACACGTATTTTATCTGTTTATTTACTTGTCCAAAGCGATTTTTGGNATTAGAATAGCACTCCATTTAGCCATCTAAACATCTAAACNCATGAACAATNCACTTTTAAGCGCAGATTTCGCTCCTTTACCAAACTTGGCTGAGCCAAGATGGTGGACAGGAACGCCTGCATTACCGCCCAAATTATTCACGATTGACGGTGATGAATTCCGCGTGAACGGCGCGCCACTCGAGCCGAGTAAAGAGTTGGCTGAGCGGATGCAGAAAACTTTTAACGATGTTGGCCTTGTCCATGTCATCAATACAGGCCTAGATAAGCTTCAGTCAATGCGGTTGATTGCTACCCAGGTGATTAAAACCCAACGTGACTATGAGGGTGGGGCTAATCCGCGAAAAAGTTTAGAGGCTAATGTATACGAAGTGGGCGCGCCTCTTGAGGCCTGGTTGCATTACCATCACGAAATGGCATATATAGGATCTAGCACGACGATGTTGGGTTTTTTGTGCCATAAAATGCCTAGCGAAGGTGGCTATACCTTTGTTTCAGACAGTGTTCAAGCCACTAATGCGATATTGGCAACGCCATTTGGGCAAAAACTAAAAGATCTTGGTATTTGTTATCACCGTAACTTGACTGACCGCAGAGGGTTTGTGGGCGTTCCAGAAGTGGGTGTTTACAACCATTGGCAGCAGTCGATGATGACGGAAGACCCTGATGAGGCAATAGCGGAAGCGCGCAAGCGTGGTTTGGACGCTGAGTGGGGGGATAATGGATTGTTGAAAACGCGTTATACAGTTTCAGCTTTTGAATATTTCCCTCAATTGGATAGAAATTTGCTCTATAGCAGCATGGCGGACGATAGCGCTTGGTTTGATACCTGGCCTCTGGTCCAACATTTGCCGATAAGTGATCGCCCGTTGAAACTGACCTTTGGCGATGGCTCTGAAATGACCTACGATGAAAAGCAACTATTCCTCGACGTGTATGACGACTATGGCATCCCTATTGAGTGGGAAGTCGGTGATGTGGCGCTTATTTGTAATTATCGTTTCGCTCATGGTCGTCCAGCAGTTCACGTTAAAGAAGGTGAGGAACGTGAATTAGGCGTGCTTATTGGTGATGCTTTTGATAGATTACAAACCTTTGATGATAAGTGGTAATTAGCTGGCGTCTATAGACCGTGTCAGCTTTCTAATGAGTTGGCGACGAGACTTAAATGCGTACCTTAATTGATGAAATTTCTGTCCTTCTGGGTGTATCTTCGCTTTTTTTAGGCGATGACATTAGTGAAAAATACTATGCTGACTGGAGTGGAGCAGACGCCTGCGCTCCAGTTGTATTGGTTAAGCCAAATACTACCGAACAGTTATCCCAAGTTATGGCTCTCTGCCATAAGCATGATCAGTCTGTGGTTGTTCAAGGCGGACTAACGGGCTTGGCTGGGGGTGCTACACCCTTAGATGGAGAGCTTGCCGTTTCTCTCGAGAGAATGCAGGGTGTTGAAGAAATAGACCCCACTGCCATGACCTTAACAGCCCTTGCAGGGACCCCTTTACAGGTTCTACAAGATGCTGCTAATGAGCATAATTTATTACTGCCTTTGGATCTTGGCGCTCGCGGTAGTTGTCAGATAGGTGGCAATGTTTCGACTAATGCGGGTGGGACGGAAGTTATTCGCTATGGCATGACAAGGTCTTTGGTNTTAGGCCTAGAAGCGGTTTTGGCTGATGGTACGGTGATTGACGCTACTAACAAAATGATTAAGAACAACTCTGGATATGATCTCAAGCATTTATTTATCGGTTCTGAAGGGACCCTAGGGATAGTCACTCGGGTGGTTCTTCAGTTACAGCCCAAGGCAGGCAGTTCCCATACGGCACTCTGCGGGCTTAATAGCTATGAATCTGCGACCCAATTGCTTGTTGAGCTAAAGCGAAGTCTTGGATCAGGACTTACCGGTTTTGAGCTGATGTGGGACAATTATTACAACAAAGTATTAGAAACAATTGCTGATTTNACTGATCCATTAGAGGGTGCATTTCCCTTTTATCTATTGGTGGAATATAAAGATAATGATGTTGAATTGGGATCAGAGCGTTTTGAGTCTGCTCTTTTCAAGCAACTAGAATTAGGGATAATTGCAGACGCAGTGATTGCAAAGTCACATCAAGACGCAGCCATTTTTTGGCAAATACGTGATGGTATAGGNGAGCTTTTTCAGGTTTTAGGTCCTGTATCAAATCAGGATGTAAGCCTTCCCATTAGCCAAATTGGCGTTTTTNCGAAAGACTTAAAGGAACGCTTGGTCGCTAAGTACCCTAACATTGGCTTGTTGTTGTTTGGGCATATTGGCGATAATAATTTGCATGCTGTTGCCTACACCGGTCTTGAAGAAGACAAATTTAAAATCAATCATGACATTATGCTCATGATTGGTGAGTATAACGGTGCTATAACCGCAGAGCATGGGATAGGTGTATTGAAGAGGGATTACTTATCGCAGTCTCGCTCTGACAGTGAAATATCCCTCATGAAAACGCTGAAGTCTGCGATGGATCCCAAGGGAATTTTAAACCCTGGCCGAGTGATTAAGTAAGCAGACTATTCCGAGACACCCGTATTAGCAATATTCGAGTTCATAAGGTAAAGCGTACCTAGCGACCCAGCCTAGAAATTTCTACTGATATTGAATGCAATTGACCGAGAACTATTTACAATAGTATTTCAGACGAAAACGCTTNTTAGGATATTTCGATAATGTTAGGAAAACTAATTGCCGGTAGTCTTGGTTTTATGGTGGCGGGACCTTTTGGCGCAGNATTGGGACTCTATGTNGGCCATCAATTTGATCGTGGGGTGGGCGGTTTCTCTCGTCCTGTTTCTGCGGCGGATCAGGCTCGTATTCGTGCGGCTTTCTTTGAGACGGTATTCAGCTTATTAGGGAATGTTGCTAAGGCTGACGGCCGCGTTTCAAGTATAGAGGTCTCTCAGGCTGAAAGCCTAATGGCTAAAATGAATTTGGACGCGGTTGCTAGGCGTCGGGCCATTGACCTATTTAAGGCAGGATCTGGTGCGAATTTTTCGGTTGACGATGTCATGCAACGATTTATGGAGGTTTGTGGCAGAAACAATAATCTAAAACAACAACTTCTGAACTGTTTGATATCTTTGGCTATGGCCGACGGTGATTTACACGCAGGTGAGCAAGATGTGCTGCGCAAAGTAGCAAGTCATTTAGGGTTCTCTTCGGCAATATTTGATCAATTCATCCAGATGATCAAAGCTCAGTCTCAGTTTGGGGGAGCCGGGTCTGGCGCAGGCGCNCAAAGTCGACNATCACGAAATCAGCTGGCGGATGCTTATCAGGCTCTCGGAGTCTCAGATAAAAGTTCGATGAGGGAGGTCAAAAAGGCTTATCGAAAGCTAATCAGCCAGAATCACCCAGATAAATTAATTGGTCAAGGAATGCCTGAAGATATGATTAGTCTAGCGACACAGAAGACCCAAGAAATCCAAGTAGCCTATGATTTAATCGTTAAACACCTCAAAGAATCTTAGTGAGGTCACTTTGAGTAGTCAGAGCCTCATTTGGCGAGCAATAAAAAGTACTATTATTAATAATGGTTTGTTGACCTAACCGCAGCGCCTACCTATAATGCTCGACCTCTTAAGGAGGGTGGTTTGTCGTTTAAACCACGGTGTCGGTGCGGGATGGAGCAGTCTGGTAGCTCGTCGGGCTCATAACCCGAAGGTCGTTGGTTCAAATCCAGCTCCCGCTACCAATTTTTTATTAAATTGACACCACAAGTAATGTGCATTTCACGATTTATTGTCTATGCTTGCATTACGTCAGTAGAAAAAGGGGTCTCGCTTGTTTAGCAAGACAATTTCTACTCTGAACACTCGCGTCAGGTCTGGCGCAAATCGAGGAGCCCCATATTGGGGCTTTTCTTTAGCAGAAGATAAATGGGCCATGGCCCATTTTTTGTTTGTCAGGAGGGTGCTATGGCTGTGGCCGACGTTAAGATAAAAGAGTTACTGCAGCCGGTGATTGAGGCTTTGGGTTGCCAACTTTGGGGTGTCGAGTTGCAATCTGGGCCTAAGACTAAATTATTGAGAATTTTCATTGATCGACAAGATGACTTAATCGGCATCGAAGATTGCGAAAGAGTCAGCCGTCAATGTAGCAGTATCCTTGATGTTGAAGATGTTATTAATGGTGAGTATATTCTAGAGGTATCTTCGCCAGGTATGGACCGTCCGTTGTACGAGATCGGACATTATCAAAAGTATGTTGGTGAAGAAATTTCACTTAAATTGCGATTCCCTTACGAGGGTCGGCGCAACTTTAAGGGCCGTTTAACTGTAGTTGATGGCGATGAAATTATTATGGTGGCGACAGATCATGAATTTCTGTTTCCGATTGAAGCGATAGAAAAGGCTAACGTGGTTCCTCGATTTTGAGGCATGTGGAGTTTATTAAATGAGTAAAGAAATTTTAATGGTTGCAGAGGCCGTATCCAATGAAAAGGGTGTGGACCAAGAGATAATTTTTGAAGCGATTGAGCAGGCACTGGCAACAGCAACAAAAAAACGCTACGAAGAGGGCGCTAACGTGCGCGTAGTGATCGATCGAGAGACAGGCGATTACGAGTCTTTCCGTTGGTGGGACGTTGTTGCAGATGATGTCATGGCTGAGCTCGGCACTCAGTTTACTACTGAAGAGGCGATTGAAAAAGATCCGACCTTGAAAGTGGGTGACACATTCGAAGAAAGCGTCGAGAACATTGTGTTCGGTCGCATAGCGGCACAAACAGCTAAGCAAGTTATTGTTCAGCGAGTAAAAGATGCTGAACGTGAGTTGGTGGTCAATCGCTTTAAACATCGCGTTGGCGAGCTACTTAACGGAACTGTTAAAAAAGTAACACGTGATCACATTGTGGTAGATTTTGGTGAAAATGCTGAAGGTATGTTGCCTCGTGAAGAGCTGGTTGGACGAGAGATATTCCGCATTAATGACCGTACTCGAGTCATTTTGCTAGGTATTAGGGAAGACACTCGTGGGCCGCAACTTTTAGTGTCTCGCGCTACACCAGAAATGCTAGTTAAGTTATTTGAAATTGAAGTGCCTGAAATTTCAGAAGGAATTATCGAAATCAAGGGTGCGGCTCGAGATCCCGGTCAGCGCGCTAAGATTGCGGTTAAAAGTAAGGATGCGCGGATTGATCCAGTTGGCGCTTGCGTTGGTATGCGTGGAGCTCGTGTCCAGGCGGTTTCAAATGACTTAGATGACGAACGAGTTGATATTATCTTGTGGGATGATAACCCTGCACAGTTAGTCATCAATGCAATGGCGCCAGCAGAAGTTGAGTCATTGATTGTTGATGAAGATACGCACTCTATGGATGTTGCTGTGCAAGCTGACAACTTAGCTCAAGCTATTGGTAAGGGCGGTCAGAATGTTCGTCTTGCCTCTGAGTTGACTGGTTGGACAATTAACGTAATGACTGTTGAAGATGCGCTAGAGAAGCAAGAGGCTGAATCCTCAAACTTTGTTGAAAGCTTAATGAAGGCACTGGATGTTGATGAAGACGTTGCGGTAGTGCTGGTCGAGGAAGGCTTTACTAGTATTGAAGAGGTGGCCTATGTGCCCCTCGAAGAGATGAGTGCTATTGAAGGTTTTGATGAAGATCTTGCCGAAGAACTGCGCTCTAGGGCAAAAGACGCTTTACTGACTAGGGCTCTGACCAGTGAAGAAGAGTTGTCGAACTCCGAACCAGCAGATGATTTGTTGGAAATGGAAGGCATGGATAAAACATTAGCCTATAAACTAGCGGCAAAAAACATTATCACCATGGAAGATCTCGCTGAGCAAGCTGTTGATGAGCTTATGGATGTTGAAGAAATGGACGAAGAAAAAGCCGCAACATTAATTATGACTGCACGTGCGCCTTGGTTTGCTGAAGAGCAAGGTGAGTAATTAATCCGGCGGTAATAGAGGATAACTGATGGCTGAAGTTACAGTAACTGAATTAGCAAAAANCGTGGGCGCATCTGTNGATCGTTTNCTTATGCAAATGAAAGAGGCGGGACTTAACCATAGTTCTGCAGATGCTAATGTCTCTGATGAAGAGAAGCAGACCTTATTAGCTTACTTAAAAGGACTTCACGGTGAAAATACAGGTGAGCCCAAGAAGATCACTTTGCGCCGTAAAACTGTTAGTACCCTGAGATCCGCAAATCGCAAGACGGTCAATATCGAAGTCCGTAAGAAGCGTACCTATATTAAACGTAGCGATGAAGAATTACAGGCTCAGGCTGACATAGAGCTTGAAATCAAAGCGCGAGAAGAAGCTGAGGCAGCAGCGCGAGCTTTAGTGGAAGAGCCGCCAGTGAAGAGAGGCTCTGGAACGGATGATATTGAAGAGCAACGTCTTTCTGCTATTGCGAGCCGACGTAAAGTTGAAAATGAAGCTCTAGTTGCCGCTGAGCAAGAGGCTAAAGGAAAGCTAGAAGAGGATGCTCGCAAAGCTGCAGAAGCTGCTTCAGCTCTTGAAAGTGACGAGGCGAAAAAAGCTGGAAAAACAACTAAGCATATTTCTATGCCAGCCTCTGAGCCTATTCAAGACAAAGCGCGCAGGCATGGTAAGCCGATAGATGACGATGAAGATAAATTAGGTAAAAAAGCAAAGAAACCTCTCGGTAAGTCGGGTAAAAAGAAAGGTCGTTTGCAGCTAGATGACGTTGGCGACGATAAGAAAAAAAGGAGTCGTCTTAGAACAACAACAGCGGTCTTAAAAATAGATAACAAGCATACATTTAAAAGACCCGTTGACAAAAAGATTCTGGACGTTGCAGTTCCAGAGGAATTAACGGTCTCTGATCTTGCCCTGAAAATGTCGGTTAAGGCGAGGTTAGTTATTAAGGAGTTAATGAAGTTAGGTGTTATGGCTGATATGGAGCAGATGATTGACCAGGAGACGGCCTTTCTGGTTGTCGAGGAACTGGGGCATCATCCCGTTGCTGCCGTTGAAGACACAGTCGAAGACGAATTAACCAAACAGTTTAATGTCGTTGAAAGTCAAACTAATGGNGAGCCGAGAGCGCCTATCGTTACGGTGATGGGCCATGTTGATCATGGTAAAACATCATTACTAGACTGTATTAAAAAAACCCATGTAGCTTCCAGTGAAGCGGGTGGTATTACGCAGCATATTGGTGCCTACCATGTGAATACACCTAAAGGGATGGTGACTTTCTTAGATACTCCAGGTCACGCAGCCTTTACCGCAATGCGAGCTCGAGGCGCGCAGGCCACTGATGTGGTTATTTTGGTTGTTGCCGCTGATGACGGTGTCATGCCGCAAACCGAAGAAGCCATTCAACATGCGCGCGCTGCTGGAGTACCTCTAGTGGTTGCCATTAATAAAATGGATAAAGAAGGCGCTGATTCAGAGAGAGTTACTAGTGAATTGGGAGCCAAAGATGTTATCCCTGAAGAGTGGGGCGGTGATACTCAGTTTATTAAAGTCTCTGCAGAGACTGGTGATGGCATCGAAGAATTACTTGAAGCGGTGCTTCTGCAATCGGAGTTACTGGAGTTAACAGCACCTGTCGACGTACCAGCTCGTGGTGTGATTGTTGAAGCTCGGGTGGACAAAGGTAAAGGTGTTGTCGCAACAGCGCTGGTTCAGCAAGGCACTTTGCGTAAGGGTGATTTTATCTTGGCTGGTGAGAGCGTTGGTAAGATTCGAGCGATGACCGATGAAATGAAAAAGCCCATCCGTGATGCTGGCCCGTCGATACCTGTTGAGATATTAGGTTTGGATGAGGCCCCTAATGCGGGAGATGAGTTTTTTGTCGTTGAAGATGAGCGTAAAGCAAAAGAAATTGCTGATTTGCGGGTGACTAAGTCTCGCCACGACCGTATGTCTAGGCAGCAGGCCGCTAAACTAGAAAATATGTTTACGGATATGGGTGCTGATCAAGCAAGCAAGTTAAATCTAATTGTGAAAACTGATGTTCGTGGATCTTTGGAAGCGATTAATAGCGCGCTGAACGATTTTACCACAGATGAAGTTGCCGTTGATATCGTCGCGTCGGGTGTAGGTGGTATTACCGAATCGGATATTAATCTCGCGATTACAACGGGGGCCATCGTTTTAGGCTTCAACGTAAGAGCTGGTGGCACTGCCAGAGGGCTGGCAGAAAAAGAAGAAGTGGAGGTGCGTTATTACAGTATTATTTATAATCTTCTAGACGAGGTGAAATTAGCCCTTTCAGGAATGTTGGCACCAGAGACTCGTGAAGAGATTGTTGGTATAGCTGAGGTTCGCGATGTTTTCCGCTCACCTAAGTTTGGAGCTATTGCTGGTTGCATGGTTATTGAAGGTACCGTGTTCAGAAGCAAACCAATACGTGTTCTGCGCGATGACGTGGTTATCTATCAAGGTGAATTGGAATCCTTGCGTCGATTTAAAGATGAAGCTACTGAAGTCCGTAACGGTATGGAATGTGGTGTTGGAGTCAAGGATTATAATGATGTTAAGGCTGGCGATATCATTGAGGTATACGACGTTACTCAAGTGAAGCGCTCTCTTTAGGTGAAGCTTTGCAAACGACATTTAATTAGGTGTAATTAAAGACTACTATGCCAAGAGAATTTACCCGAGCAGAACGTGTTTCAGACGCCGTCCAACAAGAGTTGGCGGTACTGATTCGCGATGAAGTTCGTGATCCACGAGTGGGCATGGTAAGCGTCACTGATGTTGATGTTAGTCGAGATCTAGCGTATGCCAAGATTCACGTCACCTTTGTAGGTGATCATTCCCAAAAAGAAATAGACGAGGCCATGGCGGCATTGAATGGTGCGTCAGGGTATCTACGTAAATTGCTTGCTGGCAGCATAAAGTTGCGCATCACGCCCAAACTTAATTTTGTGTTTGATGAAAGTGGTCGCCGCGGGCAGCATCTATCTGCATTGATTGATTATGCTATATCAACGCAACCTGATACAGAGCAAAAGGGTTAGTAATCTTGTCTCGTCGGCGTAATCGCGGTCGTTCGATCAATGGTATATTTTTGCTGAATAAACCTTTGGGACTATCCTCGAACCAAGCACTGCAACGAGTAAAAAATTTATTTGACGCGAATAAGGCTGGGCATACTGGCAGCCTTGATCCTTTGGCGACGGGTGTTTTACCTATTTGCTTGGGAGAGGCGACGAAGTTTAGTCAGTTTCTGTTAGATTCAGACAAGCATTACCTCAGTACTTTCACCTTGGGCGTCAGTACGGAGACAGGTGACTCTGATGGTGCGATTCGCAGAGAGCAGGATGCCTCGTCGGTCACCCTTAAGAAAATCGAAAAAGGGGTTGAGGTGTTCAGGGGGAAAATTCAGCAAATACCCTCTATGTATTCAGCGTTAAAGCATAATGGGCAGCCGCTTTATAAACTTGCTCGGCAGGGTGTTGTGGTCGAGAGAGAAGCTAGGGCAATAAATGTTTTCAGCTATAAAATACTCGCATTTCGGCCAGGAAAAACGGCACAAATTGATGTGGAAGTACATGTTAGCAAGGGGACCTATGTTCGAAGTTTGGCGGAAGATCTTGGAGAGCTATTGGGCTGTGGGGCGCACGTCAGCGCACTACACCGACATATTGCTGGACCTTTTGCCGATGATCAGACGGCAACTCTTGAAGAGTTGAAAAGACTAAGGAAGAATACAGAGCCTTGTGGGCTAGATCACCTACTAAAGCCGATGGATATTGCTGTCGCAGATAGGATGGCGGTTAAATTATCACCAATTGTGGCTAGCTATTTTCAGTTAGGACAGGCAGTAATGTCGCCACAGGCCTTTCGTAATGGCCAAGAAGGGGATATAGTGCGCGTCTTTCGCGAAGGCGGAGACTTTTTGGGTGTTGGTGAAGTGATGGATGATGGCAAGGTAGCGCCAAAACGTTTGGTTGTTGAGGGAGCTTAGAGCTCTGCGGCAAGACTCTTAAAGTTAGTAATTGAAGCATTTGGGTAGTAGATAATCTATTGCCATATTAAGACTGACGCAGTAGCGTCAGATATCAAGTTAGGCTGTCTGTAAATATGCGCGGGCAAGCCTGAATTTTTTAATTCGCATATTGGAGAAAATCATCATGGCACTAAGTGCAGAAGAAAAAGCAGCAATCGTAGCGGAACATGCTACCTGTGAAAATGATACAGGTTCACCTGAGGTTCAGGTTGCATTGCTAACCGTAAATATCAATAAGCTACAGGGCCATTTTGGCGATCATAAGAAAGATCACCATTCACGGCGTGGTTTAATTCGTATGGTTAATCAGCGTCGTAAATTACTCGATTATTTGAAGAGTAAAAATATCGANCGCTATAGCCAGCTAATTAAGAAGCTAGGTTTACGACGATAAGTGTTCATGGTGCGACTCCTTCAATCNGGGCTGCACTGTTAATGAGCACATAATTTAATCGTCTGAACAGGATGTCTGTGTCTATGCTGATCGAGTTACTTATGACTGCCATTTTCTGGTCGTTATAAGTAACCCGAGCAGCGCACTATCAGAACCTCAGTAAGGCGCCATAAGGTAAATAAACANAGGTAAAATTATGAATCCTTTAATTAAGAAGTTTCAATACGGTAATCATACCGTTACTTTAGAGACTGGCCGCATTGCCCGACAGGCAACTGGTGCAGTGTTATGTTCAATCGATAATACCTCAGTACTTTGTACTGTTGTTGGTGCAAGAGAAGCTAAAGCGGGTATGGATTTTTTCCCTCTTGGCGTTCACTACGTTGAAAAGGCTTACGCTGCAGGAAAAATTCCTGGTGGTTTCTTTAAGCGCGAAGGCCGTCCAAATGAGAAAGAGACATTGACCTCACGTCTTATTGATCGGCCTATACGCCCTCTTTTTCCCAACGGCTTTAAGAATGAAGTACAGGTTGTCTGTACTGTAATGTCTGCTGAGAAAAACATCGANCCAGATATTGCGGCAATGATTGGCACNTCAGCTGCACTTTCTATTTCTGGTATTCCTTTTAATGGCCCAATCGGTGGTGCNCGAGTAGGATATACGGAAGAGCAAGGTTATCTGCTCAATCCAACCTATAGCGAACTCGCTGATTCTTCATTGGATATGATTGTAGCTGGCACTAAAGACGCAGTTTTAATGGTTGAGTCTGAAGCTAGCGAGCTTTCTGAAGATACAATGTTGGGCGGTGTATTGTTTGCTCATCAAGAAATGCAGACGGTGATTAGTGTCATCGAAGAACTGGCTTCTGAAGCTGGTAAGCCACGTTGGGATTGGCAAGTAGAAGAAGACAATGTGGACCTCAAGGCGGCATTGACAGCTGCTGTTGGTGCTGATTTGGACGCTGCTTATCAGGTGGTTGATAAACAGGCTCGCGTAGTGAGCGTGAATGCTCTTCGCGATCGTGCTACAGCTGAATTAGCATCAGATGATGGCCATTCAGCTGAAGATTTAAAAGACGCGTTTAAAAAGCTTGAGAAAAACATTGTTCGTGGCCGAATTATTCGTGGTGAGCCACGCATTGATGGGCGAGATACTAAAACGGTTCGTGGGATTAACGTTGAGGTTGGTATCCTTGATCGCGTTCATGGNTCATCACTGTTTACACGTGGCGAGACTCAGGCGATTGTTGCTGCCACACTTGGCTCCACACGTGATTCTCAGATGATTGATGCTCTTGAGGGTCGTCGTGATGATCCTTTCATGTTGCACTATAACTTTCCTCCATACTCAGTAGGTGAGTGTGGACGTATCGGTTTTACTAGTCGCCGTGAAGTAGGTCATGGTCGTTTGGCTCGTCGTGGTATTAATGCGGTATTGCCTAACCCTGAAGAGTTTCCTTACGCCATTCGTGTAGTATCAGAAATCACTGAGTCTAATGGCTCNAGCTCTATGGCATCTGTGTGCGGTTCAAGTTTGGCATTAATGGATGCTGGTGTACCTTTAAAAGCACCTGTTGCAGGTATTGCTATGGGTCTAGTTAAAGAAGACCAAGGGTTCGCCGTACTGACTGATATTTTGGGTGATGAAGATCATCTTGGTGATATGGACTTTAAAGTCGCCGGAACNGCTGCTGGAATAACGGCATTGCAGATGGATATCAAAATTGAAGGTATCACTGAAGAGATTATGGAAATTGCTCTTGATCAAGCCAAGGACGCTCGCCTTTATATTCTTGGAGAGATGAATAAAGTTCTTAGTACTGGTCGTGATGAGGTTGCAGAAACTGCGCCACGTATGGGCATGCTGCAAATTGATTCAGATAAGATTCGTGATGTTATTGGTAAGGGTGGCGCGACTATTCGTGGCCTATGTGAAGACCACAATTCCACCATCGACATTAATGACGATGGCGCAGTGAAGATCTACTCAGAAGATACTGACAGTCTCAATGCTGCAATGGATGCGATTAAAGCCATTGTTGCTGATCCAGAGCCAGGCACTATCTATGACGGTAAAGTTGTTCGGATCGTAGACTTCGGTGCCTTTGTTAACTTTATGCCGGGTACTGATGGTCTTGTACATATTTCTCAGATCGCTCAGGAACGTGTTGCTAAGGTGACTGATTATCTGACCGAAGGCCAAGACGTTCGAGTTAAGGTCACAGAGATTGATAATCGTGGTCGAGTTAAGCTGTCCATCAAGGAAGCGCAGATTGAAGAGGGCACTGTGCCTGAACTGCGCCAGCTGAAACTGCAGAGACAGAGCAAAAGCCGGACGCATAGGTTTTTGTCACTAAAGAACCCCAGCCTCTAGCTGGGGGTTTTTTGCTTAAAATTCACCATTTTGATAATTTAATAGACTTAGGTCGATGCTAAACTCAGTAATTCCGAAGCATGGGAGACCGTTTGATCAGTGACTTTAGCGCCTCCTAGCATGCGTGCTAGCTCTGCCACTCGCTGTTGATGATCAAGGGGAGACATAAGAGACTCTGCATTATTGTCTTCAATGACTTTACTTGCTCGATAGTGATGATGAGCGTGCGCTGCCACCTGGGGCTGGTGAGTGACACTGATAACCTGGCCACGGTCACCTAATTGTTTGAGCAATTGACCAACAATATCTGCTGTACTTCCGCCAATACCGACATCCACCTCATCAAATACGAGGGTGGGGATTTTCGAATGACTAGCGGCAACCACCTGAATGGCCAGACTAACACGAGATAGCTCTCCCCCGGAGGCTATTTTTGCAAGCATTTTATGCGGTTGTCCTGGGTTCGTTGCTAGTAGAAACTCGATTTCTTCCAGGCCATTTAACTGATATCCCTCAGGATTAACTGGGGTAAGTTGTATTAATAACTCAGCGCCTTCCATAGACAGTCGATGCAACTGCTCATTTATCTCTGCCGCCATTGTTGTTGCTGCTTTGGTTCTCGCGGCACTAAGTTTGTTAGCCGCTCGTTCATAGTTTACGGCTAATTCGGCGAGTTGCTGTTGCAATGTTTCAATATTATCACTGCCACCCATTAGGCTACTCAGTTCGGCTTCTAGCGTCTTGAGAGTTTCTGCTAATTGGTCAGGATTAACTCTATGTTTGCGGCCTAATTGGAAAATAACGGATAGCTGATCTTCTACCAACTGTAGCCTCTGGGGATTTGCNTCAAATCGATCAATATGATGTTCTATCCCACTGATGGCCTCTTCAACTTGTATAAGGCCGTTCTGTAGTAATTCTTCAGCACCCATTAATGCGTCAGGCTTATGTTTTANCCCTGTTAAAATAGAGATAGCTCTGTTAAGTCCATCACGTATGTTAAAACCTTCAGTTTGGTCGCAGATTGCNAATAGACTATGGCTGTCTTGCAGTATCTGTTCGGCATTTGCCAGAGTTTGCTGCTCGGTTTCTAGCTTTTTCAATGTCATAGGGTCGAGATCTAGCTGTTGTAGTTCATTAACCTGAAAACTGAGTAAATCTTTACGTGCGAGTAATTCATCAGAGCGATTCATTAATTCCGATAGATTTTTTTCTACTTTATGCCATCCACGAAAATGGTTGCCGACTTGTGAGGCAAGATCTCCTGCAGAAGCATACTCATCAACTAGCTTGCGGTGAGTCTCTTTACGCAATAGCGACTGATGCTCATGTTGACTATGGATATCTGCGACCATATCGCCCAATTGTTGGAGCTGTTGCATGGTACAAGGCTGACCATTGATATAACCCTTTGAACGGCCTTCTGAGGTATAAATACGACGCAGAATACAGCTTTCATGGATCTCAAAGTCCTGCAATTCCATCCACTGTTGAGCATCCTTTATAGAGCTGATATCAAAGGTTGCTGAGATTTCCGCACGTTTTTTGCCGTGGCGAATGGTGCCACTATCTGCGCGATCTCCCAGTGCCATACCCAATGCGTCAAGCACCAATGATTTTCCAGCACCGGTTTCACCAGTAATAGCCGTTGTACCCTTAGAAAATTCGATTTCAAGAGATTCCACTAGGGTGTAATTACTGATATTAATTGAAAGAAGCAAAGTTTTATCACCAAACAGTTAACAGATGGCCCATCAGAGCAGATTAATCATAGGTTATCGCTTGAAACTTGGAAGTTTGTCCCCATATGTAGCCATAGGGTAATGGTAACTAACCATCTAATCAATAATCTTGAGCATTCGTGTATTAAGAGGCACAGAAATTGAGGAAGAAAATATGCAAGATGAAGTAAATAGCGGCGCAGAAGATATGGTCGACTCTGCAGAGACTTCTGCTGAGGATACTGCGACCCAAGCTGAAAAAATTGACGCAGAGATTGTTGAGGAGCTTCTGGGTGATGATCAGCTGACTGAGACAGAGACTCTGCAGGAGCAAGTTAGCAATGCTAATGATCAGGTATTACGAATTCAAGCCGAGATGCAGAATATGCGACGCAGAGCCGAGCGTGATGTGGAGAATGCACACAAATTTGCATTGGACAAATTCACCGCTGAACTATTGCCAGTGGTTGATAACCTAGAACGTGCGCTGGGTACGATTGATACTTCTGATGAGTCTCAGCAGCTAGTTTTTAAAGGTCTAGAGTTAACGTTAAAGTCATTTTCTGACGTCCTTGCCCGTTTTAAAATTGAAGCAATCGACCCTGCCGGGCAGCCATTTGATGCGGATCTTCACCAAGCAGTGAGTATGGTGNCTAATGCTGATCTGGAACCCAACACGGTGATGGACGTATTTCAAAAAGGTTATACCTTGAACGGTCGATTAGTTCGACCAGCCATGGTCGTGGTATCCAAAGCGAGTTAATTGAATTATTGGTTAGGTGCCCTTGAATTTACTAAAAATGCACCCACATAAAGACCAAGAAACAAATTTTTAAAGACAACGCCTTAAACAGGCTTTATGACAAGTAACGGAGAGAGAAGTGATGGGAAAGATTATCGGAATTGATTTGGGAACGACCAACTCATGTGTTGCGGTGCTCGAAGGCGATAAACCCAAGGTAATTGAAAATGCGGAGGGTGCGCGCACCACGCCATCTGTGGTTGCCTATGTTGATGATGGAGAAATATTAGTTGGTCAGTCAGCTAAACGACAGGCTGTGACCAACCCAGAGAATACGGTTTACGCGGTCAAGCGTCTTATTGGCCGTCGCTTTGAAGATAAAGTGGTTAAAAAAGATATTAAAATGGTGCCCTATAAAATTGTAAAAGCCGATAACGGTGATGCATGGGTCGAAATTAAGGGTGATAGTAAAGCCGCACCGCAGATTTCTGCGGAGATTCTCAAGAAGATGAAAAAGACGGCTGAAGACTATTTGGGTGAAAAGGTAACTGAGGCGGTCATTACCGTTCCTGCCTACTTTAATGATTCACAGCGTCAAGCAACTAAAGATGCTGGGCGGATAGCGGGATTAGACGTAAAGCGCATTATCAACGAGCCTACGGCTGCAGCGCTCGCTTATGGTATTGATAAGAGTACAGGTGACAGTATTGTAGCTGTGTACGATCTCGGAGGTGGTACCTTTGATATTTCGATTATTGAAATCGCAGATGTCGATGGTGAGAAGCAATTTGAAGTATTAGCCACTAATGGCGATACATTCCTTGGTGGTGAAGACTTCGATATGCGTTTGATCGAGTATTTATCAGCAGAATTCAAACAAGATAGCGGCATTGATCTGCATGGCGATCCACTGGCAATGCAGCGTCTAAAAGAGTCTGCCGAGAAGGCAAAAATTGAGCTGTCTTCGAGCCAGCAAACGGAAGTGAATTTACCTTATATAACGGCTGATTCTACTGGCCCTAAGCACCTTGTTGTGAAACTGACTCGCGCTAAGCTTGAATCGCTGGTTGAAGATCTGGTTGAGCGCTCATTAGGGCCACTAAAAGTTGCTCTAAAAGATGCTGGTAAGTCGACTTCTGAAATTAATGAGATTATCTTGGTGGGCGGCCAGACGCGTATGCCGCAGGTACAGGAAAAAGTGACGGCATTCTTTGGTAAAGAGCCGCGTAAAGATGTNAATCCAGATGAAGCTGTTGCTGTCGGCGCTGCCTTGCAGGGCGCGGTTTTGGCTGGTGATGTAACAGACGTGTTGTTGCTTGATGTTACGCCTCTGAGCTTAGGTATTGAGACTATGGGTGGTGTAGCAACGCCGGTAATTGAGAAAAACACTACGATTCCTACTAAGAAATCTCAGATTTTCTCTACCGCTGATGATAACCAGACCGCGGTGACCATCCACGTGGTACAGGGTGAGCGTAAGCAGGCGACTGGCAATAAATCACTGGGTCGTTTTGACCTGGCAGATATCCCACCGTCTCCTCGTGGCATGCCGCAGATTGAAGTGACCTTTGATATTGATGCCAACGGTATCTTGCATGTTGGCGCTAAAGATAAGGCTACAGGCAAGGAGCAGTCAATCATTATCAAAGCATCCTCAGGTCTATCTGATGAAGAAATTGATGCAATGGTTAAGGATGCCGAAGCTAATGCCGCCGAAGATCAGAAGTTTGAAGCCTTAGTTCAGGCTCGTAATACTGCAGATGGCTTAGCTCATGCAGCCAAGAAAACTCTCGAGGAAGCTGGTGACAAAGCTTCTGAGGAAGAGAAAGCTGCAATCGAGGCCGGTATTAAGCAGGTTGAAGAAGCTGTGCAGAGCGACGACAAAGATGCCATCGATGGGGCCGCGAAAGTGCTTTCTGAGGCATCGGCAGGTCTTGCCCAGAAGATGTATGCAGAACAGGCTGAAGCGGGCGAGCAGTCATCTGGCGACGAGCCGGCAGGTGATGATGCTATGGATGCTGAATTTGAAGAAGTTAAAGATGAGAAAGAAGAGGATGTGAAAGAAGATAGTAAGTAATTACTGTTGGTAAGTATTTTTACCCTCTGTTCTGATTAGGCGCGAAAAGAATTTCGAAGAGAGTTTCGAGAGGGCTTTCGCGCTTATTTTTTTAAGGTTTTATGGTCAACCAATAAGGCTTGACTATTAAGGTTGGGAAGACGTTTAAATTATGGCAAAACGCGATTATTACGAAGTGCTAGGGGTTGATAAGGGTGCCACTGACCAGGAAGTAAAGAAGGCATTTCGTCGTATAGCGATGAAGTTTCATCCCGATCGCAATTCTAATGACAAAGACTCAGATGAGAAATTCAAAGAGGCACAGGAAGCCTATGAAATTCTCGGTGACGCAGAGAAGAAATCCGCTTATGACCGTTTCGGTCACGCCGGTGTCGACCAGAATGGTGGTGGTCACGGAGCTGCTGGGTTTAGCGATGTCTTTGGCGATGTCTTTGGCGATATTTTCGGTGGCGGTGGCGGACGTAGTCGCGGTGGACCTGCTCGTGGTTCAGATCTGCGCTATGACCTTCAGCTAGATCTAGAGGATGCAGTTAAGGGCAAGACTGTTCAGATCGACATTCCAACGATGACTCACTGTGATCCCTGCGGTGGTTCAGGAGCAAGAAAAGGCACTTCTCCTACTACTTGTGATACGTGCAGTGGTGCCGGTCAGGTTCGTATGTCCCAAGGATTCTTTTCGGTTCAGCAGGCTTGCCCAAAATGCCGGGGCCGTGGAAAGATGATTACCGATCCCTGTGGAAGTTGTCATGGACAGGGAGTGAAGGAAGAGAGCAAGACCCTATCTGTTAAAATTCCTGCAGGCGTTGATACCGGTGATCGTATTCGACTTGCGGGGAAGGGTGAAGCTGGACCCCAAGGGGGACCTGAAGGCGATCTTTATGTTGAGATGCATGTTCGTGAGCATGCGATCTTTGTTCGTGATGGCAGCCATTTACATTGTGAGGTGCCAATTAGCTTTGCTCAGGCAGCTTTGGGGGGTGACCTTGAGGTTCCAACCCTTTCGGGGAAAGTGAAACTAAAAATTCCAGTGGAAACCCAAAGTAGCAAGTTATTTCGCTTGCGGGGTAAGGGAGTTGCGCCGGTAAGGGGCGGGGCTCAGGGTGATTTATTATGTCGTGTGGTCGTCGAAACGCCAGTCAATTTGAGCGCAGAACAGTGTGAACTCTTAAAAACGTTTAATGATAGTCTAGCTGGAAATAGTAAGCATTCGCCTCGCAGTACAAGCTGGTTCGATGGGGTGAAAAGTTTTTTCGATAATCTAACTAGATGAGGGTAAAGTATTAGATTTAGTGAACATCTAATGTCCTTTAAGATCTCATTGGGAGCTTTGTTGTGAAGAATATCGCCATTACAGGTGCCGGCGGCAGAATGGGTAAAGCCTTAATGGAGGCTATTGCTAGCACCGATGAAATGCAGTTAACTGTTGCTATTGAGCATTCCGGCAGCTCACTCATTGGTGCTGACGCGGGTGAAATTGCTGGCCTGGGGCGCAATAATATTGCGGTGGTTAGTTCGTTGGACGAGCTTGCTGATTCGTTTGATATTCTAATAGATTTCAGTGTCCCAGTAGCCACGGTTGAGAATGCTGAGTTTTGCCGGCAGCACGGAAAAAAAATGGTGGTAGGTACTACTGGCCTGACTACTGATCAAGTCCAAGTCGTTCAACAAGCTAGTGAACATACGAGCATCTGTATGGCTTCAAATTTCGCCACCGGTGTAAATTTGTGTTTCAAGCTGGCTGAATTAGCGGCATCAGTGTTTGGTAATAACGTCGACATTGAGATTAGTGAAGCCCATCATCGGCACAAAGTTGATGCTCCATCTGGTACAGCATTATCGCTTGGTGAGGCTGTGGCTGGAGCACTGGGTCGAGATTTAGGTGAGGTTGCCGTTTATGATCGTCAAGGNCTAACGGGTGAAAGAGGGAGCGAAGCCATTGGGTTTTCAGTTNTTAGAGCTGGAGACATCATTGGTGATCATACTGTGCTGTTCGGCTCTGAAGGTGAGCGCGTTGAGATTACACATAAGGCGTCTAGCAGAATGGCATTTGCTCTTGGCGCAATTCGCGCAGCCAAATGGATAGATAAGCAGTCAGCTGGACTCTTTGATATGCAGGACGTCTTGGGTCTTAAATAGAAAAACCGATGTGACTATTTAACTTAATTTAAGAGTGAATTTTTCATACAGATAAATAGACAATATATGTCCCTTTCCCTATACTGTTTAGCTAACACCGCNGCACTAAAAAGCGGTCTCGTTCTGAGAGGTTAGCGTACAGCAGAATATTTTAATTAAGCGAGATGAGACAAATTGTTTCATCTCGCTTTTTTGCAAACCTAGGTATGACTCTGCTACCACTTTCGGATTTGTTTATATAGCTTTGGCTAAGATAAGCGAAACATCTACTATTTAGGAGGTTGTGTGAATNCCCAGACTCGCCGGGAAGCCGTACTTGCGCTTGCAGACGGAACAATTTTTAGAGGAATAGCTATTGGTGNAGATGGCCTCTCAGTTGGTGAAGTTGTTTTTAATACCGCCCTTACCGGTTACCAAGAAATCCTCACTGACCCCTCTTATGCTCGCCAGATTGTAACCCTGACCTATCCNCATATTGGTAATGTAGGTGTTAACCAAGAAGACCAAGAATCCGATTCTATTTGGGCGGCAGGCTTGGTNATTCGTGACCTTCCTCTACTCGCATCAAATTTCCGCAGCGAACAAAGCCTAGACCAATATTTAAAGGACAAAGGGATTCTAGGTATTGCTGACATTGATACGCGTAAATTGACCCGTATACTGCGTGAAACTGGCGCTCAGAGCGGCTGCATTATGGCAGGTAATGTCAGTGACGAGCAGGCACTCGTTGCCGCTAAAGAGTTTGCTGGCCTTAAAGGTATGGATTTGGCTAAAGAGGTGACTACTGCGACTAGCTATCAGTGGTCTGAACACAGTTGGGGATTGGGTGTTGGCCACAAAAGCAAAGAGCCTAGCAGCNCCAAGTTTAAGGTTGTGGCTTATGATTATGGTGTTAAGCGCAACATTCTTCGTATGCTCGTTGATCGTGNCTGTGAACTGATTGTTGTGCCAGCACAGACNCCAGCGTCGGATGTTTTAGCGATGAATCCAGATGGTATATTCCTGTCNAATGGCCCTGGTGATCCAGAGCCTTGCGATTATGCTATTCAGGCAATTGGTGAAATCCTCGAAACCAATANTCCAGTCTTTGGCATCTGCCTGGGCCACCAGTTATTAGCGCTGGCCTCGGGCGGCACAACGGTAAAGATGAAGTTTGGCCACCATGGTGCCAACCATCCGGTTGAAGACCTTAAAAANAATATGGTAATGATCACCAGCCAAAACCACGGTTTCGCCGTTAATGAAACTAGTTTACCCGCTAACCTGATTGCCACGCATCGCTCGTTATTTGATGGTTCGCTGCAGGGCATACATCGCACTGACAAACCAGCCTTTAGCTTCCAGGGGCACCCTGAAGCTAGCCCTGGACCCCATGAAGCATCAGTTCTGTTCGACCACTTTATTGAATTAATGGAAGCTAACCACTAGAGGCTTTCGGAGAAAACATGCCAAAAAGAACAGACATGAAAAGCATTCTCATACTTGGCGCAGGTCCTATTATTATTGGACAGGCTTGTGAGTTTGACTACTCAGGAGCTCAAGCGTGCAAAGCGTTACGTGAAGAAGGGTTTAGAGTTATTTTAGTTAACTCAAATCCCGCAACTATTATGACTGACCCCTCAATGGCCGATGCTACGTATGTCGAGCCTGTTGAGTGGAAAACTGTGGCTAGAATTATTGAACAGGAGCNGCCTGANGCTTTACTACCTACTATGGGCGGTCAGACAGCATTAAACTGTGCTTTAGATCTTGCTAAGCATGGTGTGCTGGATGAATTTGGCGTAGAAATGATTGGCGCTAACGCAAATGCAATCGACAAAGCCGAAGATCGTGAGCGCTTTGACAAGGCTATGAAAGCGATTGATTTGGATACTCCTAATTCCGGTATAGCGCATAGCTTGGAAGAGGCATTTCAAGTCGCAGATAGGTTTGGTTTCCCGTGCATCATTCGGCCATCATTTACTATGGGTGGTTCGGGCGGGGGTATTGCCTACAATCGTGAAGAGTTCGAAACAATTTGTCGCCGTGGTCTTGATCTGTCTCCAACTAATGAGCTCCTTATTGATGAGTCGCTGATTGGCTGGAAAGAGTTCGAAATGGAAGTAGTTCGCGATCGCAAAGACAATTGCATTATTGTTTGCGCTATCGAAAACCTAGATCCTATGGGTATTCACACTGGTGACTCAATTACCGTTGCGCCCGCTCAGACGCTGACCGACAAAGAGTATCAAATCATGCGAAATGCCTCGATTAAGGTATTGCGTGAGATCGGTGTAGAGACGGGGGGCTCCAACGTGCAGTTNGCGGTTAATCCAGATGATGGTCGGTTGATTGTTATCGAAATGAACCCGAGAGTATCTCGTTCATCAGCACTGGCCTCAAAAGCCACTGGCTTCCCAATTGCGCGAGTAGCGGCGAAACTGGCTGTGGGTTATACCCTTGACGAATTGCAAAATGAAATCACGGGTGGTGCCACGCCTGCTTCATTCGAGCCAAGCATCGACTATGTAGTGACTAAGATGCCACGCTTTGCCTTTGAGAAATTTGATCAGGCAGACAAGAATTTGACCACACAGATGAAATCTGTGGGTGAGGTTATGGCGATTGGTCGAACCTTCCAAGAATCGATGCAAAAAGCATTACGTGGTCTCGAAGTGGGTGTTGCTGGATTTGATCCTTTGCTAGATCTAGACGATGAAAATTCCTCTGCAGTGTTGAGAAATCAACTTGCAGTGGCGGGGCCAGATCGCATCTGGTATCTCGCCGACGGCTTCCGTCAGGGTATGAGTGTAGAAGAGATTTTTGCGATCACTAAGGTTGATCGTTGGTTCTTGGTACAAATCGAAGACATTATTAAAGATGAGATGAGTTTGCAGGGTACAGCACTTGCCGATCTCACCGAGGAGTCCCTTTACCGTCTCAAGCGGAAAGGCTTTGCCGACCGACGGCTGGCTGATATTTTAGGTTGCAGCGAAACGCAAATGCGCGAAGTGCGCTATGGTTTTGATATACACCCAGTGTATAAACGCGTTGACACCTGCGCTGCTGAGTTCGCAACAGACACAGCTTATATGTACTCTACCTACGAAGAAGAGTGCGAAGCACGCCCTAGTGACAAAGATAAAATTCTGATTCTAGGTGGCGGCCCCAATAGAATAGGTCAGGGTATTGAATTTGATTATTGTTGTGTACATGCTGCTCTGGCCATGCGCGAAGATGGCTATGAAACTATTATGGTCAATTGTAATCCAGAGACTGTATCCACAGATTACGACACCTCAGATCGGCTGTTCTTTGAGTCAGTTACGTTGGAAGACGTACTAGAAATTGTACGCGTAGAGAAACCCAAAGGTGTGATTGTGCAGTTTGGTGGTCAGACACCACTTAAGCTGGCACGAGCTCTCGAAGCTGCAGGGGTACCAATTGTAGGTACCACATCAGACGCTATTGACCGTGCCGAAGACCGAGAACGCTTCCAGCAGATGATCGATAAACTCGGTCTTCTGCAGCCGCGTAACGCAACTGCACGTAGCGCAGACCAGGCTGTTGAGTTGGCGAAAGAAATTGGTTATCCATTGGTTGTCCGCCCTTCTTATGTACTGGGTGGTCGCGCCATGGAAATCGTCTACAAAGAAGACGAGTTGCGTCATTATATGAAGACTGCAGTGCAGGTATCTGATGATAGCCCGGTACTGCTCGACTTCTTCCTACCCAATGCCATTGAGATGGATGTGGATGCCGTTAGTGATGGCAAACAAGTCGTTATCGGCGCGATTATGCAGCATATTGAGCAGGCAGGCATTCACTCCGGTGATTCAGCCTGTTCACTGCCGCCTTACAGCCTCAGCGAAGATGTCCAGAATGATATGCGTGAAGTGTGTCGCAAGATGGCTGTTGAACTGGGTGTACGAGGACTGATGAATGTTCAACTGGCGCTACAAGACGACAAGATCTATGTAATCGAGGTTAATCCTCGCGCCTCGCGCACAGTGCCATTTGTATCCAAATGTATCGGAGCGTCATTAGCAAAAGTAGCGGCTCGCTGTATGGTCGGCCAGACTCTTGAATCGCAAAATTTCACCAAAGAAATTATCCCTCCTTATTTCAGCGTTAAAGAAGCGGTTTTCCCCTTTAATAAATTCCCCGGCATCGATCCTATTCTTGGGCCAGAGATGAAGTCTACCGGCGAAGTGATGGGTGTTGGCGAAACTTTTNCTGAGGCTTATGGCAAAGCAGAATTGGGCGCTAGCGATGAAATTCCAGCTAAGGGCACGGCCTTGATAAGTGTTCGTGAACGCGATAAAGAACAGCTACCAGCGCTGGCTAAAAAGCTCCATAATCTTGGATTTAAGTTAATTGCAACCAAAGGCTCGGCAGATATTATCGAGCGGTCTGGATGTCCAGTGCAGCTAGTTAATAAAGTCAAAGAGGGGCGTCCGCATATTGTCGATATGATCAAAAGTGATAAGATTGATCTTATTATTAACACTACAGAAGGGCGTCAGGCGATCTCTGACTCCTCGACAATTCGCTCCAGCGCCGAACAGCATCGAGTTTATTACACCACCACCATGGCCGGTGGCAGTGCTGTTTGTGAGGCGCTAGGATTTACCCGAGGGATGGAAGGTGAAATTAAAGTGCGTAGCTTACAGTCGCTGCACAAGGAAATTAACTAATGCAAAAAAATGCCATGACAGTAGCGGGCGAAGCGGCCCTACGAAAAGAGCTAGATCATCTTATTAAAGTGGTACGCCCGGGCATTATTGAGGCTATCGCAACCGCACGTGAGCATGGTGATCTTAAAGAAAATGCCGAGTATCATGCCGCGCGCGAACAGCAGAGTTTTGCTGAAGGCCGTGTTCAAGATATCGAAGGTAAGCTATCAAACTCACAGGTTATTGATATATCCACGATGCCTCAGGGTGACCGTGTGATCTTTGGCGCGCTAGTAACTATCATTAACATTAATACTGATGAAACAGTAAGTTATCGACTGGTGGGTGATGACGAAGCTGATGTGAAACAGGGAAAAATTTCCTACCAGTCTCCGATTGCACGCGNGCTAATAGGCAAAGAAATCGGTGATGTTGTTGTGGTTAAAGCACCCANTGGTGATGTCGAATATGAAATCGACGATGTGGTTTACAAATAAGCGTAATGTTAAGCATTAGCCGAGAGTAAAAACACCATCAGCGCTTTTTGCGCATGCAGGCGATTCTCGGCTTCATCCCAAACTACCGAAATAGTTTCATCGTCCAGTAGCGCCCCAGACACCTCTTCCTCACGATGCGCAGGCAGGCAATGCATAAAGATCGCCTTATCGGCAGCATGCGCCATCAGTTCATGGTTGACCTGAAATCCGGCAAACTTTTCCAGCCTAAGCTGCAACTCAGACTCCTGGCCCATTGAAGCATAAACATCAGTGGTGACCAGATCTGCTCCGTTTGCGGCTTCTACTGGGCGCCGGGTGATAGATACTCGGTCGCCAGCCTCCGCGACCAGCTTGGTGCTGGGCTCGTAGCCCTCTGGGCAGGCAATATTTAATTTAAAGTCGAGCACTATTGCGGCATTAATCCACGAGTGACACATATTGTTGCCATCACCAATCCAGGCTACAGTTTTGCCCTCTATTGAACCGCGATGTTCAGTATAGGTTTGAATGTCCGCCAGTAGCTGACAAGGGTGATATTGGTCAGTGAGAGCGTTAATGACAGGTACTTTTGAGTATTGAGCAAAACGTTCGATGGTGTCGTGACCAAAAGTTCTAATCATCACTATATCAACCATTCGTGATATCACACGGGCAGAATCTTCAATCGGCTCACCACGTCCCAATTGCGATTCATTGGACGACAGAAATAAAGCATCGCCCCCTAACTGGGCCATGCCAGCTTCAAATGAAACTCGGGTTCGAGTCGATGACTTTTCAAAAATCATACCTAGTACTTTGCCATCAAAAATTTTCTCTTGCCGACCCTCGCGGCGTGCAGCTTTCATCTCAATAGCCAGCTTGATAATATGATTAAACTCAGCAGCATTAAGATCGCGTAGAGTAAGAAAATGTCTAATAGCCATAAATTAGTCCTTCTTAAAGGCTTTAATAAGTGGGGCTAAAATAGCGACCACATGATCCGCCTCATCATCAGTCATAATAAAGGGTGGCAACAGGCGCACAACAGAATCAGCGGTCACGTTAATTATGATCCCTTTTCCCATAGCTTTGCTAAACAAAGATTTACAGGGTTTGGTTAGTTCGATGCCAATCATGCAACCAAGACCGCGAATGTCTTTAACGTGATCGAGATCGGCAAGTTCATAGCGAAGACCAGACATAATACGCTCTCCGAGAGCGGTTACCCGATCGAGAAATCCTTCAGTTTGGATCGTAGTAATGGTGGCTAGCGCAGCCGCACAGGCCAGGGGGTTACCACCAAAAGTGGAACCATGATGACCAGGTTGTAGAAGTTCAGCCGCCTTTCCTGATGCGAGACAGGCTCCTATGGGAACACCATTCCCTAAACCCTTAGAAGTGGTGACTATATCTGGGATAATATGGCTGTGCTGATAGCAAAAATATTTACCGGTTCTGCCATTGCCAGTTTGGACTTCATCCAGCATTAGTAGCCAGTCTTTTTCATCACAAAACTGCCGTAATCTGCTTAGATAGCCGTCTGAGGCAATGCGTATTCCGGCCTCGCCTTGAATAGGTTCGACAAAAATGGCGCATATATTAGGATTGTTTTCGGCAATTTTATTAAGACTCTCGATATCATCAAAAGGTGCTCGGGCAAAGCCACTCACCAAAGGCTCAAATCCAGCCTGTACCCGCCGGCTACCGGAGGCGCTGAGTGTGGCCAGGGTGCGGCCATGAAAAGCATCATCCATCACCAATATAGTAGGTAATTTTAGACCTTTCTTGTTGCCAAAGAGGCGAGCCATCTTGATAGCCGCCTCGTTTACCTCAGCCCCTGAGTTGCCAAAAAACACCTTAGCCATACCGGATACGGCGCATAGATTTTCAGCTAACTCTTCCTGATTTGGAATATCAAAAAAGTTTGAACAATGGGTTAGCACGCTGGCTTGTTCCGCTACCGCTTTGGCAACCGATGGATGTGAATGGCCGAGCCCACAAACAGCAATACCAGAAAGGGCATCAAGGTATTTTTTACCTTTATCATCCCACAGCCAAGCGCCCTCACCCTTAACAAGGGTCGCAGCTCTGGTACCGTATGTGTTCATTAATGCGGGTGTTGCCATAAAATACTGTAGCCTTTCTTCTTTATTATCGGAATAAAAAAAGGCAGCTGTGCTGCCCCTTTATTCTTGGTAGTAAATGATAGCTTGCTTTGTTCAGGCTGGCAACAGCCACACAAGCTAGTCCTATTGGCCATTTTACTTAAATGAGTTGTAGGGCTAACCATTATTTACTTAGAGCATTGGATGTAAAATAAATCGCTGCAACAGTGTCACCGAGGATTGAAAAGGTTTAAAATAGAAAACCCACAGGTAATTACTCATATAGGCAAGACTAAATGGACATAATGGAAACCATCCGTGATCAAGTAGAAAATAACTCAGTACTTCTTTATATGAAAGGCTCTCCCAATCAGCCGCAGTGTGGATTTTCTGCGCGAACAGTGCAGGCCTTGATGTCATGTGGTCATCGTTTCGCTTATGTAGATATCCTATCTAATCCAGAGATACGGACTAATTTGCCGCTCTATGGTAATTGGCCAACCTTTCCGCAGCTGTGGATTGCTGGTGAATTGATCGGCGGTTGTGACATCGTCACGGATATGCAGGAAAAAGGTGAGTTGAAGCCAGTTATTGACGAGGCTGTGGGGGGTGAGGAAAGTACGCAAAACTAATACTTGCTATTGCTTCGGGCCATCATAGTTTACGTCACTCTTAAGGTTTAACTAGGATTATGACGGCTCTTCCAAGGACGTCTGATATCCTCTCGTATCACAGTGAACTCGCCTGTTTCACGATCCTCTAAATAATGATCTAGAGTGGCCTCGACCATTGGGAATGCAAGTTCATTCCAGGGAATGTCAGCTGCATCAAATAATGCCACCTCAGAGGACTCGGAAGTGGGTCCAAAGATTGGGCTTTTCAGCTCCGCGCGATAAAAAACATAAACTTGATGAATTTGTGGGATATCAAAAATAGCGTAAAGTTTAGGGTTGACGACGTTAGCTAAGGACTCCTCGAAGCACTCTCGCATGGCTCCTTCAAGTGTGGACTCACCATTCTCTAGATACCCAGCAGGAAGTGTCCAGTAGCCCACTCTAGGCTCAATAGACCGTTTGCAAAGCAGGATTTGATCTTTATAGAGGGGTAAAATACCGGCTATAACGCGAGGATTTTGATAGTGGATCTCCTCGCAAGACTCACACACATAGCGAGGTCTATTGTCGCCTTCAGGTATTTTTTGGGTAACAGAGCTACCGCAACTGGAACAAAATTTCATTAAACTCTCAGAAATCAGCGTGGACTGCGTATAATGCCCAAATGCTCACCTCTATTGCAAACAAGTTAGTTAAATTTCCATTAAAAAGATTGGAGCCAAGACCCAATAAAGCCAAAACAACAGCTGCTGTTTTGGTTATCCTGCATGGTGATATTAATAATCCTCAAGTAGTCCTAACCCAAAGAGCATTGCACTTAAATAGCCACAGTGGGGAAGTGGCGTTCCCTGGGGGCATGTGGGATAAAACAGATAGTGATCTGTTACAGACCGCGTTGCGTGAGGCTTATGAAGAAATCGGGCTGGATTGCAACTCAGTCGAACCCGTGGCGACCCTGCCCACGGCATCACCCAAACGCCGCGATGTCCACGTAACTCCTTATGTAGTGATTGCGAAGGGTAAATTAACTCTGACCCCAGAACCCGGTGAAATTGCCGCTATTTTTGATGCGCCTTTAAAGTTGTTTGTGGATACTGCCCAGTACCAGCATTTCGATATGAAAATTAATAACTCTGAGAGCGGACCAGTGATCCGGGTTCCATTTATAGAGTATAAGAACTTTAGGATTTGGGGTTTCACCTTGAAAGTGATTACCGATATGCTCAATGACACCCTAGATGCAGGAATCGATCTAGATTATCCTACGTTTGAAAAAATAGATGAATTGCGAAAGAGAGAAAAATAATGATTTATCGTATCGGTGATGACACTCCAGAGGTCCATGAATCAGTATTTGTTGCCGAAAGTGCCGATGTGATGGGCAAGGTTATTCTAAAAGAACAGTCCAGTGTTTGGTTTAATGCTGTCATCAGGGGCGACTGCGATACTATCGAGGTGGGTAAGCGCAGTAACATCCAAGATGGCGCTGTATTGCATGCTGATCCAGGTCAGCCATTACGAATTGGAGAAGATGTGTCTATCGGGCACCAAGCTATGATTCATTGCAGTGAGATAGGGGATCGAACATTAATTGGCATTCAGGCTGTTATTCTTAATGGTGCAGTCGTAGGTAGCGACTGTTTGATAGCGGCAAATGCCTTAGTAAAATCAGGCGCGGTTATTCCCGATGGCTCTATGGTGGTAGGGTCGCCTGGTAAGATCATTCGCCAAACTGAAGAGAACATGCGTGCAATGATGCTTGCCGGAGCACAGGTATATGTGCAAAAAGCTAAGCATATGCATACCGATTTAGTAAAGGTTATGCGCTCATGACAGAGGACCTTGTCGCCTCGCCGTGCACATCTATTTGTACCCTTAATGAAGATGATGTTTGTGAGGGTTGCTTTAGAACAAGCGTAGAAATTCGTGGCTGGAGCTATCTAGGTAGAGAGCAAAAGATGAATGTCCTGCTGTTGTGCAATGAGCGTGGCCGCACAGCAAAACCGGTTTAGTCCTCAGGCTCTTTTTTAATACGCATGCGAGTAACACAGACCTTTTTGACCATGGTGCCATTGATTTTTTCGGTCTCAAACCGATAATCTCCGACTAAAAAACTAACATTGCCATCAGGAATACTTCGTAATTGCTCCAGCGCTAGTCCGTTCAGGGTTTTTGGCCCATCAGAGGGAAGAGCCCAGCCGGTGGCTTTGTTGATCTCTCGAATAGTTGCGGCACCATCTATTTCATAACTCCCATCACTTCTTGCAATGACCTCTTCCACCTCATCAGCGGTATTCGTGGTGAAGTCCCCAACGATTTCCTCAAGAATATCTTCGAGGGTTACCAGGCCTTGCATTTCGCCATATTCGTCGACCACGATTGCAAATCGATTCTTGGTTTGTCTGAAGTTAAGTAATTGCTTGGTTAGGGTCGTGCTCTCGGGAATAAAGTAGGCTTCCTCGGCAAAGCGTTTAATGGCGCTATGAGTTACGTTTTTTGAGCGCAAAAGGTGATTTGCTTTCCGGCCATGGAAAATACCAATTATATTATTAATATCCCCCTCATAGATTGGTTGGCGCGTGTACTCTGAATCAAGTATAGCGTTCATCAGATCATCTATATTCTCTTCTAGGTCTAAACCTTTGACTTCGTTACGTGGGATCATTATGTCTTCGACAGTAGTATTTTCAAGGTCCAGGATTCCCTTTAACATTCCTTGATGGCTATCGGATAGTTTATGGCCTGAGATGTCGACTAATGATTTGAGTTCCTCTGTGTCCAGTCCGTCATCACGGTCCTTTTTTGGATCGAAGCCTAAAAGTGACACCATGCCATTCGTTAGCGTATTCACCACCCAGACAAGGGGAGAGAATAGCTGTAGGAGAGGTTTGAGGAGATGACTGGCTTTAAACGCAAACCATTCAGGGTTTTGGGCGGCAATTGTTTTTGGAGTGACCTCGGAGAAGACCAGCACTAAGATGGTTAAAGATGCTGTGGCCACCCATGGGGCTGCCTCTTTACCAACATAAATAATAGCTAACATGTTGGCGATGATCGCAGCGAGGATGTTCACCGAGTTGTTGCCTATTAATATCAGGCCAATCAGCTTGTCTGGTTTTGCCAGCAACTTTGCTGCTCTTCGGGCACCGGCACTTTTTTTTCGTTGGTGTCTAAGTCTATAACGATTTAGAGACATCATTCCGGTTTCTGATCCGGAGAAAAAAGCCGATATAAGTAGCAAAACTATGAGTGCTGACCACAAGGCTAGGGGGTGTGAGCCGTCCAAGTATTAGTATCCATTAACATTAAGGACAGTTATGTTGAATTACTTTTTTAGTTTTGGCAACTGGCTTTTCGTCTAGATTAGTGATCGGCCTCAAACGAGGACGAATTCTAATGCAATTTTACTGCCTATATAGCCCATTAAAATTGCAATAAACCCAACCAAACTCCAGCGGATCGCTTTGTTTCCACGCCAGCCTCGATTGTGACGGCCCCATAATAGAGCGGCGTATACACTCCAAGCTATCAAGCTTAAGGTGACTTTATGGATTAGCTTTTGATCAAATAGATCTTCGTAGTATAAAAAACCACTGATTAGCGAAAGGCTTAGAAAAATCTCTCCTGTCCAAATAAGTTCGAATAAGAATGTTTCCATGCTTTGTAATGGAGGAAACGTCCGCATCAGTAAATTTTGGTGTTTATGCTTGAGTTGCCAGTTTTGATAGCCCGTGAGCAAGGCTTGTAGTGCCGCGATTGCTAGCAGACTATAAGCTAATATAGATATTAATATGTGACCCTGGATATAGGGTGACATAAAGGCTGCTGTCTTTGTGCTTGGGGTAGACAGGGCAGCGATTAGGCTAATAGCAGAAATTGGGAATAGTGCTAAATACATAGTATGAAGTGGCTTTTTCTGACCACTCACAAAAACCACTGCATTAATAACGAAGGCGATGAGCGCAATAGTTTTCAGTAAACTCAGATCTAGGCCATTGTCTGTAAATAGTAGGCGTGCAGCACAGATGCCATGCAAAGTTATGGCTACTGTAGCCATTATTTTTAGCAGAGATGGATTAAAATTTGGGCCTTTGATCAACTGCCTTAGGAGGTAGATGAATCCTCCTATATAAATGGCTACTGCGGCAAAGCCACTAATGGACGTAAGCATGGTTAGAGATCGCAAAAAATATAGCTAGAGTGTGGCATATTCCGCTTACGGGGTGAAGGGTAGCGACTAAATATTGCTATAATATATGCCTGTGAAGAATCAGGAAGGAAAATTTGTATGGCTATGTTTGAAAATTTGAGTGATCGTCTTGCCCAAAGTCTTAAAAAAATATCGGGTAAAGGTAGTCTTAGTGAAAAAAACATACAAGAAACATTGCGCGAAGTGCGGATGGCTCTTCTTGAGGCGGACGTCGCTCTGCCGGTAGTTAAAGATTTTGTGGGGCATGTAAAAGGTAGAGCTCTAGGGCAAGAAGTTAATAGTAGTCTTAATCCTGGGCAGCAATTTCTAAAAATTGTGCAAAATGAACTTGAAAATGTCATGGGGGAGAGTAATGAGTCCCTTGATTTAGCCGCTCAACCACCTGCAGTGATTCTAATGGCTGGATTGCAAGGTGCGGGTAAAACAACATCGGTTGCTAAATTATCCCGCTATTTACGAGAGCGAGAAAAAAAGAAGGTTATGGTGGTTTCGGCTGACATTTATCGTCCGGCCGCAATCGAGCAGCTTAAAATGTTGGCGACAGAGGTCGGTGCGGAGTTCTTTCCAAGCCAGCCAGATCAGAAACCCGTGGCTATTGTTAAGGCCGCTATTGCTGCGGCAAAAACTCAATTTATTGATGTATTAATAGTTGATACGGCAGGCCGCTTGCATATCGATGGCGAGATGATGTCAGAGATAAAGGAAATCCATGGCGCTGCTAAGCCTGTAGAAACATTGTTTGTTATTGATGCCATGATCGGACAGGATGCGGTCAATATAGCACAGGCATTTAATCAGGCACTGCCGCTTACTGGTATTATCTTAACGAAAGTTGATGGTGATGCGCGGGGTGGTGCGGCGCTATCAGTAAGGCATGTTACTGGTAAGCCGATTAAGTTTCTTGGGGTCGGAGAGAAAACAGATGCTTTAGAGCCTTTCCATCCAGAGCGGATTGCCTCTCGAATCCTAGGTATGGGTGATGTACTTTCATTAATAGAAGATGTCGAGCGCAAAGTTGATAAGGAAAAAGCTGAAAAACTTGCCCAAAAAGTGGTTAAGGGTAAGCGGTTTGATTTGGAAGATTTGCGTGACCAATTGCAACAAATGAAAAATATGGGAGGCATGTCGGGNTTGATGGACAAACTTCCGNGCATGGGAAATATGGCACAAATGGCGCAGCAGGCCAATGCATCTAATCAGTTTGAGCGCATGGAATGTATTATTAACTCAATGACGCCAAAAGAGCGGAGTAACCCGGATATACTTAATGGCTCTCGTAAGAGGCGTATAACCATGGGCTCGGGGACTAGCATTCAAGATCTTAATCGACTTCTCAAACAGCATAAGCAGATGGGTAAGATGATGAAGAAAATGAAAGGTAAGGGCATGCAAAATATGATGCGTGGTATGAGCGGAATGATGGGATCAGGAGAAGGTAATCCACCCGGTGGTTTTCCCAGATTTTAATTGATCTCTAGGAGGGTTTTTAGGCCTGAGTGGCTAGACAACTAAAGCTAAANTTTTACCTGAAATTAGTTTCATTTTAAACTCTTTTGACGTAACATACCGCGCCTTTCAAGAGACTCCTTAAGTTAAAGGATTTTCTAGTAAAAGCATCGAGATTGGCGATAGTGCTGCTCGAACACAGGATTTTAGTAAATGGTTACAATTAGATTGGCTCGTGGCGGCGCTAAAAAACGCCCCTTCTATCATATTACAGTTGCCGACTCACGAAATGCTCGTGATGCGCGTTACATTGAACGTATAGGCTTTTTTAACCCAATTGCTCGTGGTGCAGAGGAGCGTTTACGCGTTGATCTGGAGCGCGCTAGTTACTGGCAGGGTCAAGGTGCTCAGGTTAGTGATCGCGTATCAGCGCTTCTTAAAGAGGCCGCTAAACAAGCAGCCTAATAAGTGCAGGTGTGTCTATGGCTAGCAGCGAACAAGCGTCAGAAATGCTAGTTGTTGGTCGTATAACATCAGTATTTGGTGTTCGAGGGTGGGTAAAAATATTCTCATATACTGACCAAGTCGAAGGCTTATTAGATTATCAGCCTTGGTGGGTTAATACCGATCAGGGTGTGCAAAAGTTAATTGTAGACGATTGGAAGCGTCACGCTGACGGTATTGTTGTTCATTTGAAAGATGTTGATGACCGTGATTTGGCTAAAGCATGGTGCAATCAGGATATCTTAATAGAAAAAGAACTTCTGCCTAGCTTGGACAACACAGAGTTTTATTGGCACCAGTTGGTCGGTCTATCCGTTGTCAGTCACTTTGAAAATCAGCAATACAGTCTTGGGGTAGTGAAGTCTCTTATGGAGACCGGCGCCAACGACGTGTTACTGGTGAAAGGGGATAGCGCAGCTATTGATCGCGAAGAACGAGCCATTCCCTATACCAAGCAGTTTGTGAGGGACGTGGACTTAGAGGCTAAAAGGATCGATGTGATCTGGGATCCGCAGTTTTAAGTCTGTACCTGTAACAGAGGTAAGATTGATGAAAATTGCATTCATTACCCTGTTTCCAGAAATGTTTGAAGCGGTTACTGCTTATGGAATAAGTGGCCGTGCCGTTAAAAACGGTTTAGTAGAGGTGGCTAGCTTTAACCCGAGAGATTTTACTGAGGATCGGCATCAAACTGTAGATGATCGTCCTTATGGTGGCGGGCCAGGCATGATAATGCTGATTGAGCCTCTGCGAAGAGCTATAGCGGAAGCTAAACAATGGATGGATGGGCAGGTATCGGTGATTTATTTATCACCGCAAGGCAAGGTTTTAGACCAACAGGCGATTAACCAATTTGCTAAGAAGCAGAATCTGATTTTAATCGCCGGTCGGTATGAAGGTATCGATGAGCGTTTAGTTGAGCTTGAGATTGATGAGGAATGGTCTATTGGAGATTATGTTCTCAGTGGCGGAGAGCTACCGGCAATGGTTTTGTTGGACGCTCTGATCCGGAAAATTCCTGGAGCGCTCGGCCATGAGGATTCGGCAGAGCAAGATTCATTTGCCCAGGGGTTGTTGGATTGCCCACATTTTACCCGCCCTGAGTTTTATGAGGGAGAAAGGGTCCCAGAGGTTTTACTCTCAGGTGACCATAAAAGAATTAGACGTTGGAGGCTGCAGCAATCTTTATTGCGGACTCAACAAAGAAGACCCGAATTACTGGATTGCCTGGAGCTTACTAAAGAGCAACAGGCATTACTCAAGGAAGTGAGTGCTGCGCTGGCAGATGATGGCAAAGGATAATGTCCATCCTCTCTGTACAGAGCTCTAAATCAGGTGGTTTACCACCAACCAATGAAAATTGAGGAGCAAGAAATGACTAATAAAACATCTATTATCGCTGCGATTGAAAAAGAGCAGATGGGTAAAGAAATCCCTGACTTTAGCCCTGGTGACACCGTGGTTGTTCAGGTAAAGGTAAAAGAGGGCACGCGCGAACGTCTTCAGGCATTTGAGGGTGTGGTTCTGGCAAAGCGTAATCGTCAGCTTAATTCAGCCTTCACTGTGCGTAAAATCTCTAACGGCATTGGTGTGGAGCGTACTTTTCAGACCTATAGCCCATTGGTCGACAGTATTGAAGTTAAACGCCGAGGAGCGGTTCGTAGAGCCAAGCTATACTATTTGCGTGAGCGTTCAGGTCGATCAGCACGTATTAAGGAAAAATTAGGTTAATTCCTGATCATTTTCCAACGAGAAAGGCGACTGATAGGGTCGCCTTTTTTGTGTGCGAATATTCAAGGAAAATGTAAATCGGCTCTATGCTTATTGTCCAAAGAACTCTATGCCTGATTGCCCTTACTATTAGGAGTATTGCGAATATGCCGAGCACAATTCCTTTTACTCAAGGGCTGTTAAAGCATAGACTTAAGAAAGATGGAGTGCGATCAGGTCAACGTAACTTCCTACCGTTCACTTTAACCCTACTTTCGATAAAAAAATATGCGTAAAAAACCGAATAATCCTGATCCCTTTGCGATGAGAGAGGCTGATAAATATGAAAAGCCTATTCCGAGTAGAGAATTTATAATTGATTACTTAAGCGAAAGTGTTGGTCCTCTCACCCACAAAGAAATTTGTGTGGCTCTACGTCTTGAAGATGAAGAGCAAATTGAGGCAATGCGTCGGCGTTTGAGAGCGATGGAGCGCGACGGTCAAGTGGCCAGAAACCGCTGTGATGGTTACGGAACCTTAGATAAGCTTAATTTAGTAAAAGGCAGAGTTATTGGACATCCAGAGGGATATGGTTTCGTTAAGCCAGCTCAAGGCGATGGCGAAGATATTTATCTTTCTAGCACACAGATGCGCCGCGTATTTGATGGCGATATCGTACTTGTGCGAATCGCCGGCTGGGATCGACGTGGACGACCTGATGGCAGTTTAGTCGATGTGGTAGAGAGAAATACTCTGCAGCTAGTGGGCCGTTATTTTAGTGAAAGCGGTATTCATTTCGTACGCGCTGATAATCCACGAGTGAGCCAAGACATAATGGTTCCACCGGATAAGCTTAATAGTGCTAAACCCGGCCAGATTGTTGTTGTGGATATTATCGAGCCGCCATCTCGTAAAAACCTCCCTGTAGGGTCGATTAATGAGGTTCTCGGTGAGCATCTTGATCCTGGCCTTGAGGTGGAGATGTCAATCCGTAATTACGGTATACCGTATAAGTGGAATGATGAAGTCACTGCCCAAACAGCCANAATTCCTAAACATGTCACAGATATCAACGCTAGGGTCGATTTAAGAACTACGCCACTAATAACAATTGACGGGGAAGATGCTCGGGANTTTGATGATGCTGTATTTTGTGAGCCGCAGTCTCGAGGCGGCTGGCGATTAATCGTTGCTATTGCTGATGTTTCTCATTACGTGAGTGTTGGCTCGGCGCTTGATCTTGAGGCGTCTGAACGCGGTAATTCAGTGTATTTTCCAAATCATGTCGTGCCGATGCTGCCAGAGAAGTTATCCAATGGCTTATGTTCGCTCAATCCAGCGGAAGATCGCTTGTGCATGGTGTGTGAGATGCAAATTAATGCCCAAGGTGATATTACTGGATATCAGTTTTTTGAAGCTGTAATGCATTCGCATGCGCGGATGACCTATACCCAGGTTGCACAGCTTATTGCCGAACAAGGCAATAGCAAAGATTCTGGCATTAGGAAACAATTTGCAGCCATCACCCCCCAGGTAGATGCCTTGCATGACTTGTATCAAATTCTACACAAACGCAGAGCGAAGCGCGGCGCAATAGATTTTGATTCACAAGAAACTCGAATTTTGTTTGATGGTCAACGAAAAATTAGTCAGATTATCCCAGTCGATCGGACTGCGGCTCATCGTCTAATCGAAGAATGTATGCTTTGCGCCAATGTGTGTTCGGCAAAATTTCTTGAAAAAGTCGATATCCCCGCCCTTTACAGAGTGCATGAAGGACCCAGCGAAGATCGCCTGAAGTCAGTGCGAGACTTCTTAGCTGAGTTGGGTATTGGTTTGGGGGGCGGAGAGGATCCGCAACCTGAAGATTATCAACGTGTACTTCGCTCGGCAAAAGGTCGTGATGATGCACCGGTTATTCAGTCGGTATTGTTGCGGTCAATGAGTCAGGCGGTGTATCAGCCGGATAATTTAGGTCACTTTGGTTTAGCGTTTGAGGCCTATACTCACTTTACNTCGCCGATTCGGCGCTATGCTGATTTATTAGTACATCGTGCTATTCGTTATTTAATCCGTAGCCCAAAAAAACGACCTAATGTTCATCGTGCCGAGGGTGCTAAGCCTCTTGATCAAGCGACTATATACCCTTACGCCACAGAGCGGTTAGATCAAGTGGGAGAGCATTTATCGGTTACTGAACGTCGTGCCGATGAAGCTACTAGAGATGTAGTTAATTGGCTGAAGTGCGAATATCTAATGGAGCGAGTAGGCGAACACTACACAGGGGTTGTCAGTGCTGTAACCGGGTTTGGTTTGTTCGTAATGTTAGATGATCTCTATGTCGAGGGGCTAATCCATGTGACAGGATTACCCAAGGATTATTACCATCATGAAGCGGCGCATCATCGGATGGTTGGTGAGAGAACAGGGCGGATATTCCGCCTAGGACAAAAACTCAGTGTTCGGTTGGTTCGGGTGAATCTAGAAGAGAGAAAGATTGATTTTGAATTAGACGATGCTGCAAGTGAGGATTCCCAACTTTCAGGAAAAAGCAAAAACACGAAAAAGCTCAAAGTCTTTGCAAAGGCCAATCAACTGGAGGCTGAGCATAAAAAGAAGCAAAAAGGGCGGAGTAAGTCGGCACAAGGTAAGTCATCTAATGATAGGGGAAGTCCCGCTTCATCTAAGAGACGTAAGTTCGGTGCTAAAAAAACCAGAGCAGGGTCATCTGAAGCTACCCATGCGGGAAAAACGGTTAAAAATAAAGAGCCTAAAAAAAGCTGATTATTTCTTTCGTTTGTTCCGCGATTTCAAATACTGCGGGAGCAAGCGGCTGAGCACCTCGGCAAGATAATCTAGGAATATCGTACCCATGCCGGTTTGGTAAAAATGCGGATCACTGTTACCAAGGGCTAAAACACCTAATTTACTATCTTGGCCCAAAACGACTGTGGCCGCAGAGCCTAAGACATCTTGATGATCACCGAATAGAAAGCTCATTTCAGAGGCTCCCAATTGGCCACATACCGCCCTAGATGACAACAATATCGAAGCAATAGCCTTATTGGCTTTATCCGGACTTGAGATTTGAGCCATACTCTTAGGTAGATTCATTTCATCGCCAAAAAGAGTCAAGCTATAAGCTTCAACACCATAGTCTGTAGCTAGACTCTCGTATAAAGACTCTATTAATGCACCAAGATTATTGGCTTCGAGCAGGCCAGATATTAGGTGATTGGTCTTTTCAAACATNATCTCATTTTCTTGAGCGGCGCTATACAGGCTGTCGAGTTGCTCTTTCATTTCGCTGTTGCGACTGCGTAATACAGCTAACTGTCGCTCAATGAGAGAAACTGCACCCTCAGTGTTATGTGGCACGATCATCGTCTCAAGAATGTCTGGATTTTCATCAAAGAAAGTGGGGTGATCTCGAAGGTAACCGCGTACCTGCTTAACACTTATGTCGGTTGGTTTTTCGGTACTCATATTTTAATGCGTCCTTGATAGCTAGTGACCGCTGACCCTGTCATGATAAGGGGCTGGCCCTCTCCTGGCCAGTTTATATGAAGATCGCCACCGGTTAACTCAACGCGTACCGCAGAATCCATTAATCCTTGTTGAATTGCAGCGACAGCGGCTGCGCAGGCTCCTGTGCCGCAGGCTCGCGTCTCACCAACACCACGTTCATATACACGAAGCTTTAAATGTTGACGATTTATGATTTGGGCGAACCCTACATTAACTTGCTTTGGAAACTTGTCATGACTTTGCAGTTCTTGGCCAATCACATTAACTGGTGCCCTATCGAGATTGTCTACAAAAAGAACTGCATGAGGGTTACCCATGGAAATAGCGGCAATGTCGAATTGTTCGTTATTAATATTAATGGCATAAACGCTCGATCGTGTGCTCTCAACGAAGGGTACATCACTTGGCTCTAAACCCGGTATACCCATATCAACTGAAACTAATTTATCTTTGTTGATGGTCAGGGAGATAACGCGATTCATCGTTTTGACTTGCACCGTTTCTTTGCCTGACAAACGGCGGTCCCTAATAAAGCGCGCCAAACATCGCGCACCATTGCCACACTGTCCAACTTCTCCACCGTCGCTATTAAATATTTTGTAGTCGAAGTCTAGCGTTTTATCTGAAGGCGGCTCGACAACAAGCACNTGATCACAACCGATACCTAAATGCCTATCTGAAAGGCGTTTGGCCATGGCGGCTGTGACATGCACATTTTGGGTGACAGCGTCAATAACAACGAAGTCATTTCCGAGGCCGTGCATCTTAGTGAATTTCATGAGCATAGTGTTCTCTTTCAATAAATTGACGATCAATTGACCGGCAAAAGTTGCTCGCCTCTAACCAAGTCTCTCAGTGTTTCTCGCTGACGAATAAGATGAACCTGTTCACCGGCAACCATGATTTCTGCTACTCGAGGACGACTATTGTAGTTAGAACTCATCACAAAACCGTAGGATCCGGCAGAAAAAAGACAAAGGCAGTCACCTTCACTAATCGATAATATGCGATCTTTACCTAAGAAATCACCGCTTTCACAGACGGGACCTACCACATCATAGATCCTTTCTTCACGGTCAGGATGAGTTGAAATTGGTTGGATATCCATCCAGGCTTGATATAAAGATGGGCGCAACATGTCGTTCATCGCGGCATTAACAATAGCGAAATTTTTGTGGTCATTGGACTTAAGGTATTGCACATGGGTAAGGAGTACCCCTGCATTTGCCGTTATTGAGCGGCCCGGTTCCAAGATGAGTGTTTCACCCCGTTGCGCCAAAAGTGGAAGCAATTCAGCCATGTAGTCACCCACTGATAGGGTCTGTTCATCCTGATAACGCACACCAAGACCACCGCCAATATCTATGTGCGCGAGAGGTATGTCTCGTTCACTCAGCTGATCAACAAGAATTAATAGTCGTGCCATGGCATCGAGAAATGGCTTCACTTCAGTTAGTTGAGAGCCTATATGGCAGTCGACGCCGATTAGGTTGATGTTGTCCATCTGAGCGGCACGTTCATAGACGCCCAAGGCTTGATTTATATCGATACCAAATTTATCTTCTTTTAACCCAGTTGAGATGTAGGGGTGTGTTTTGGCGTCCACGTCTGGATTAACCCGAATCGAAACAGGCGCATTAACCGATAGACTTGCGGCTGTGGCATTAAGTAGCACCAACTCCGACTCCGACTCAATGTTAAAACAGTGAATGCCAACTTCCAAAGCTCGACTCATTTCGTCAGCGGTTTTCGCAAGGCCAGAAAATACGACTTTGTTTGGATCCCCACCAGCCATCAATACGCGCTCTAGCTCACCGATTGAAACTATATCGAAACCAGCACCTAAGGCGGCCAGGGTTTGCAATACGGCAATATTTGAGTTCGATTTTACTGCGTAGCAAACTAAATGAGGGTAATCGCCCATTGCTGCAACGTAGGCATCATAATTGAGCTCAATCGCTCTTTTGCTATACACATAACAAGGCGTACCGAACTGATCGGCAATGTCATTGAGAGCGATATCTTCCATGAAAAGATCGCCATTATTGCGGTTAATAGTAGTGTGCATAGTGTCTCAGGATTCTGTTTGTGGGACATCAGTTGTGTATGTTTCCGATGAATCTTCAGGAAGATACAAGTCACCGGTGTTTCCACATCCACCAAGGCCTACCAGCATTAGCGTAAAAAATAGATATGCCGTGCGCGTGTAGTTCATTAAAAGCCCTCGTTAAAGCGTTTAAGTATAACGGCACTGGCGGATTACACCCAAACAATTATACTGGTGATCTAACTTTTAGAACAAAACCAGCCTGGATTGAGCGTAATGAACGAAGCAGAATTTAATCAAATCGTTGATGAACTAATGTTTGGAGTTGAAGAGACTATCGACGATAGTGGTGTTGATATTGATTATGAAAATACCGGCGGCATGCTCACTCTAACCTGCGATCTGAATGGATCTCAGATTATCTTATCTAGACAACCTTCGATGGCTGAAATATGGCTTGCGGCCAAGTCTGGCGGATTCCACTTCAAGTTAGAAGAAGATGATGGCAAAACAAGGTGGAGCAACACTGTCAGTGGTGAGCTGCTTTCCACCATGCTCACCGAAGCTTGTCAGGCGCAATCATCTGAATCCATCCAGTTTAATTTCTAACTAGCGGTTCGCTATTTTTTTGAGTGCTCGCTGGGCCGCAGCTTTTACCTGCTGTGGGGCTGTGCCTCCAATATGATTGCGCGCGGCAACAGATCCCTCCAGAGTGAGCACCGAGAAAACATCGTCTTTAATGAGTTTTGAGAAGACGCTTAACTCGCCAACCGTCATATCCGATAAATCTTTATTCTCGGCAATACCATAGGCGACAGACTTACCGACGATTTCGTGAGCATCACGAAAGGCAACACCTTTACCTACGAGATAATCAGCCAGATCAGTCGCGGTGGAAAATCCGCGTTTTGCGGCTTCATACATGGCTATTTTATTGGTTTGAATGGCGGGCACCATGTCAGAAAATGCGCGTAGGCAGTCCCGAACAGTGTCCACGGTATCGAACAAAGGTTCTTTATCTTCCTGATTATCTTTATTGTAGGCTAAAGGCTGTGACTTCATGAGCGTTAGCAGTGCTATTAGATGTCCGTTCACTCTACCAGTTTTGCCGCGCACCAATTCAGGGACATCGGGGTTTTTCTTCTGCGGCATAATGGATGAACCGGTACAAAAACGATCGGGCAGTTCAATAAATTGAAACTGCGCTGAGGTCCAGAGAATAAGCTCTTCTGACATGCGCGACATATGGGTTAGCAGTATGCTGGCGAAAGCACAGAATTCGATGGCAAAGTCGCGGTCACTAACGGAGTCGAGTGAGTTTTCAGAGGCCTTATCAAAAGCTAGCTGTGCTGCAGTATATTCCCTGTCAATGGGGTAGCTGGTGCCTGCTAGCGCAGCGGCACCCAGCGGGCACTGATTGAGTCTTTTCCGGCAATCCTGAAGACGCCCAAAATCGCGCTCCAGCATTTCGTTCCAGGCTAATAGGTGATGGCCAAAGGTGACAGGTTGAGCGGTCTGCAAGTGAGTGAATCCTGGCATAATGGTGCCACTTTCAGCTGAGGCAAGCTCAATCATGCCCTTTTGCAGCGCACTTAAAAGAACACTAATTACGTCAATTTCATCTCTTAACCAAAGGCGTATATCAGTNGCTACCTGATCATTTCTAGATCGTCCAGTGTGGAGTTTCTTGCCAACGCTGCCGATTCGCGCGGTCAATGCTGACTCAATATTCATGTGCACATCTTCAAGAGCGATCGACCAGTCAAAGTGACCACTTTCAATATCGCTGGCTATAGCTTGCAGTCCAACGACTATCTCATTTGCCTCGGTGGCGCTTAGCACGCCAATCTTGGATAGCATAGACGCATGAGCAATTGAACCCTGAATGTCATGTTGATAAAGACGCTGATCGAAATTAACCGATGCAGTAAAGCGTGCGACGAAATCATCCACAGGCTCATTAAAACGACCACCCCATGCCTGGTTAGTTTTTGTGCTGTCAGACTTATTTGGCAAACCCTTTTTTGATTTACTCATGACCATTATTGCCTAGTTATAAACTGTAAGAGCACAATTATAGCCAAACATTGGACTAATAAGTTAAAACTTGAGGTTATCTGTACCGAAATCTAATTTCTGTGGATCTCTGACAAAAGCGGATAAATCGTCGATAATGGGAATTACTCGACTTATGTAGGCCGTTTAAGTGACAGGTATCCTTCGAATAGCAACGCGAAAAAGCCCATTGGCCCTGTGGCAGGCTGAGTTTGTCAAGAGTGAATTACTCAGACATCATCCGNGCCTTAAGGTTGAGTTGGTGCCAATGACNACGCGCGGAGACAAGTTGCTTGATATGCCATTGGCGAAGGTCGGAGGGAAAGGCCTTTTCGTTAAGGAGCTGGAGACTGCGATGCTAGACGGTGTTGCTGATATCGCCGTGCACTCAATGAAAGACGTACCCATGGAGTTTCCTCACGGGCTAGGGTTGGAGATCATCTGCAAGCGAGAGGACCCTTCTGATGCCTTTGTGTCTAAAAGCTTCGATAGTTTGGCGCTGATGCCCAATCGTAGTGTTATCGGCACCTCTAGCCTGCGACGCCAATGTCAGGTTCGTGCTGCATTTCCTCATCTCCAAGTTAGGGAACTGCGCGGCAATGTTAATACAAGGTTGGCTAAGTTAGACGCTGGCGAGTATGACGCAATTATCTTGGCTAGCGCTGGTCTGATCCGTCTTAGTATGGGTTACCGAATTACTCAAAAACTACCCTCTGGCATTTCTCTTCCTGCTGGAGGACAAGGTGCAGTGGGTATAGAGTGCCGGAGTGATGACATACAAACCAAGAAGTTATTGGCTCCGCTAAACCATATCGATTCTGCCACCTGCGTATTGGCAGAACGAGCCACTAACCGACATCTACAGGGAGGTTGTCAGGTGCCCATAGCTTGCTTCGCTGAGCTTGAGCAGGACTGCACAACCCTCAGTTTGAGAGGTTTAGTGGGCAGTGTTAGCGGTAGCCATATTTTGACAGCGCAGGCTCAAGGACATAGAGATAATCCCGAAGAGCTTGGCATCCAAGTTGCCGAAGATTTACTGTCTCAGGGAGCAGGGAAAATACTGGCCGAGGTTTATGAAAGCTAGCAGCTTGATGGATAAGTGCGTGCTAGTGGTTCGGCCTCTCCGGCGGCAGGATGACTTCTTATTGCTGCTTGAACAGAGTTTAGCAAGTGTCATTCATACTCCTATTATGACGATAGAGCCGATTCTTGACAGCCATCAGATTAAGCAAAAAATATTAGCTTTCGACCAGTTTGATATAGCTATTTTCGTCAGTGTTAATGCCGCGGAGATAGGGATGAAATGGTTGGATCAGTATTGGCCAATGCTGCCGTTGGATATGGAATATTATGCTATTGGCGGGCAAACCGCTCAGTTGGTTGTCGACTATACTCAAACCGTAAATTGTCCGACAGACCAGATCACTAGTGAGGGGTTGTTAACTTTACCTAAACTTAAAGATTTAGAGAATAAGTCCGTGATTATTTTTCGTGGCGGGCAGGGGCGTGAAACACTCAAACAGGGTTTGATTTCTCGAGGTGCTACAGTAGAGTATTGTGATCTATACCGAAGGGCTGTCGATCAAAAGCAAGTCGATGTGACTCGGCAGCAACTTACGGAAGTCGATTGTTTGGTCGCTCATAGTGCAGAGTTGCTCGAGGCTATAGGGCCAATTGATGAGATTAGAGGGGATAAAACTATTAACCATTTACCCGTTGTCGTGCCCAGTAACCGGGTAGCGGAGACAGCAAAGAGCCTGGGCTACAGTCCTGTGATAGTGGCGGATAGCGCAATGCCAGAATCAATGTATGCTGCTTTGCAAAAAGTGTTTTAAACTAAGTCTATTAAATTCAGAGTAGTGTGTATCTCAAGGCAGACCTTGATTAAGTTCGAAAGGGGTAAAGGGTGACAGAAACAACTAAGCAACCTAAGACAGGTGGTCAGTCCGAGCCTAAATCTAAAATTAAGGCAAACGATAAATCTGCGAAGACGGCCAAAACCAATGCTGTTGCGCCCATTAAAAACCCCGGAGATTTCGGGTTACTAAAATGGATCTGCGTGATAGTGTTGTTATCTATTCTGGCCGGTTCGGGATGGTTGGGATGGAGTGAGTGGCAGCAACAGCAATTGCAGCAGCAAGCCTATGCTAATCTGGGCATAGATTTCAATGATCACGTACAACAATCACACCAGTACTACACCGATAGTGATTCTCTTTTAGATGTTCAGTCGAACCATATTAAAACGCTGTCAAAGCAACTGAGTGATCTCCAGCTGCAAGTTAATGGTCAGGGTGCACGGCTGACTGAGTTGGGATCCACCACGCGGAGCGACTGGTATTTGGCCGAAGCTGCATATCTTACTCGTCTAGCTAACCAACGGTTACAAACTGAACGTAGCACCAAGAATCCGCTGGCCCTATTAACTCAGGTGGATGACTTGTTAAGTAATTTAGGGCAGTCAGACTTATTATCAGTGCGTGCCGCTGTGGCTGAGGATATGGTGGCACTTCGTTTAGCTGGCGTAGTTGATGTAGAGGGCGTTGTTTTAGAAATTAATGCTCTAGCAAATCAGATTAGTGGGCTTAATGTACTTAACTTAGTGATTTTNGTGGAGACTTCAGATCTTGACAAAGAGGAGGTATCAACCGATAAAAATGCGACGTGGANGTCTCGGTTTAATGGCTTTATTGACGGTTTCAGTGGTCTAGTCAAGGTAACAGATAGAGATATTCCGATTCAGTCAATACTATCAACGTCTGAAGAATCTATAGTGCGCAGTAATCTGCGCTTGCTACTGCAACAGGCAGCTAATGCCGCGCTTCGAGAGGAACCGGCGGTATACGTCAATAGCCTGGAAAATGCGCAACAATGGATGGCGACGTATTTCCAACTTAACGCCGGATCAAAAAAATTACAGGAACGCATCTCGAGACTCAGCGCGGTCAATATTGTGCAACAGTTGCCCAGCATTGATCGATCGGTGAATGCTCTTGAGAGTCTGATTATTACGAGGCAAGCCCGCTTGTCAGATGGTGCCGATGAGCAATCAGTGTTAAATGATGAGGGTAGCCAGCCGTGAGGAAGTTACTGGTGACCTTGGTCATAGCGTTGCTGCTTGGTGCGGCGAGCATCTGGGTGATGCAAAGCGACAGCGGCTATATTTTGCTGAGTTTCAACAATACTACTGTTGAAATGACGGTTTGGGTTGGTATTTTGCTCTACTTAACGTTGACGGTTTTAGGTGTTTGGTTGTTGTTGCTATTTAAATGGCTTGGTGATGTTGGAGGTCTGCGACGTTGGTGGGCGCTCAGGCGTAGTAAACAGCATGTAAGTAAAACAGCCCAGGGATTAATTCTATTCGCTGATCATGACTGGAAGCAAGCCTCAACGATGCTGTTATCTGGCGCTGACGGGTCTTCGATGCCCGATGTGAACTTGTTGTTTGCAGCCCGTGCAGCTGCAGAAAATAATCAGATTGATCAGGCTCGCATGTTACTAGAGCAACTTAAGGTGGGCCATCCTAAGGCTAAATTACTTGCCGATAAGGCTCTGGCTGAAATGCTAATTTTGGAAGAACAGTTTCATAAAGCAGTTCAGTTATTACAACCTATTGCAGCAAGCAAACCCGGGGATAGAGGTATTCTCCGTTTGCTCGCTGATACCTACTATTTGATGGGTGACTGGTCGTCTCTGCAAAAACTCCTGCATGATTTAAATTATTATAAGGCCATAAATCCATCCAATATGAAGGCTTTAGAGCTGGATGTATACGCTAATTTATTATCTGATTTCATTCCGGATCCTGAATTTACTCTCCAAGAGCAAAAGGACCAAGTAGGTGAGCTTTGGGAACTTATACCCAAACGATTGCGTAACGATGCGGAACTCATCTGTGGTTATTTCGATGCTTTACAGCAAGTTAATGACACAGACAGGGTGCAGTTACTTATGGTCAAAACAATTAATAAGCGGTGGCACCCTGAGTTAGTGGCGCGGTTTGGACAGCTAGTGACCTCTGCACCTGAAAAACAGTTACTGGCCGGCGAAAAATGGCTGTCTGATCACCCAGAAGATCCCGTTTTGTTAGTTGCCTTGGGGACTATTTGTTGTCAGTTACGATTTTGGGGAAAAGCGCGAGATTATTTTTCTGTTGCCCTCAGGTTAGAGCCAAATGCTACCACCTACCTAAGATTGGGCGATGTCTTTGCTGCAATGGGTGATCAGACCGAAAGTCATGATATGTATGAGCAGGGATTGCGCGTTAGTTTGGGTGCAGAGAAGACCTAATGTCATCAGATTTATGGCAGCGAGATTAGGTCTCGTCGCCACAAAATTAACCGAACTTTAATCAGTAATTGGGAATCCTCGATCACGCATTAGGGGTTTAATGTCTGCATCGCGGCCGCGAAAAGCACGATAGGCTTGGCTTGGGTCAACAGTATTTCTCGGTGCAAAGAGGTGCTTTACTAGACGTTCTGCGACGTCTTGATCGTAGAAGCCTCCGGGGGCCTCGGCAAAAGCTTCGGCGGCATCTGAGGTTAGTACATCCGCCCACATATAGCCATAATAGCCAGCGGAGTAACCTTCTCCTGAAAATACGTGGCCAAAATGTGGACTGCGATGGCGCATAACTAGCTGCTTGGGCATGTCTAACGCAGTCAGCGTTCTACGTTCAAATATATCGGGGTCTATGCCAGCGGGGTCAGTGGTATGAAACTTTAAATCCATGATCGCGCTAGCTAAATATTCAGTAGTAGCAAATCCTTGATTAAAGGTTGCGGCTGCTTTAATTTTTATCACTAAGTCTTTTGGTATTGGCTCACCGGTTTGATGATGAACAAGATAGTTATTAATCACTTCGTCAGTCATCAACCATCTTTCTAGTAACTGAGATTGAAATTCGGTGTAGTCACGGACGCCGCCATTTTGACTAGGATACTCAACGTTAGAAGATAGTGAGTGGAGAGCATGGCCAAATTCGTGGAAAAAGGTGGTAGCATCATCCCAAGAAATTAAAACAGGTTGACCGGCCGGAGCCTTAACAAAATTAGAGTTGTTTGAACTGAGAACCGTCTTGTTACCCTCAAAGGTTGTGTAACTGCGGTACGAGGTGGCCCATGCTCCAGAACGTTTTCCTTTGCGCGCAAAAGGATCCAGATACCATAACCCAATATGTTCCCCGCTAGTCTTGTCGGTTACCTCCCAAACTTTCACATCTGGATGAAATACCGGAACACTATTTTCAGCTACGGCAGTAAACTTGAAATTAAATAGTTCATCGGCGACAAAAAACATTGCCTGATTGAGTTTATCTAACTGGAGGTACTGTTTAACTTCGTCTGAATCTAGGTCATAGCGTTTTTTACGCACCTTCTCAGCATAGTACAGGTAATCCCATGATTCGATTTTGATGCCAGCATTTTCGGCATCAGCAATAGCCTGCATGTCAGCGACTTCTTCAGATACACGGGCGATTGCCGAGGGCCATACAGCCTCTAAAAGTGCCATGGCGNTTTCAGGATTTTTGGCCATCCTATCTTCTAATCGCCACTGCGCATAGTTGTCATAGCCCAGAAGTCCAACTCGCTCATACCGTAAACTTAAAATTTCTCCGATGACTTTGTTGTTGTCGTACTGGTCGCCATTGTCGCCCCGACTATAGTAATTACTCCAGACTTTTTGGCGCAGTGACCGTTGGTCGGAAAAGGTCAAAAACGGCGCCATTGATGATCGTGTATTGGTGATTGCATACATATTTGGCTTGCCTAGCTCTTCGGCAGCGGCTGCAGCCGCTCTTATTAGAGATGCTGGTAGCCCGCTAAGCTGGGACTCAGTAACAAAGACTACATAGTTTTCTTCATCTGCAAGTACATTGTTACTAAATTGAGTGTAGAGCTCAGCAAGACGTTGATTAATCACTGTATAGCGAATTTTATCTTTTGTAGAAAGCATCGCTCCATTGCGGGCGAAACCATTATAAGTAAGTGTAACGAGGCGTTGTTGGTCTGCTCTTAGAGTGCTTGAGCCGAGGTTTTCATACACTGCCTTAACGCGGTTGAACAGAGCCTGATTTTGGTTAATCTTTGAAAAGAAGGCGCTCATTATGGGGGCCATTTCCTCCTCAATCTTACGAAATTCAGGGGACGATAAGTTCGACGACCAGATCCCATAGTAGGTAAATACCCTATCGAGGACTTTACCTGTGCGCTCAAGAGCGACTATCGTATTGTCGAAATTTGGGGTAGTTGACTGATTAGTAATCTTTTCTATTTCCGTTAGATTTATAGCCATTGCCTGGTTTAAAGCCGGCTTTAGATCTTCTAGCGTCATTTCATTAAAGGCTGGGACACCATTGTGGGGCCCAGTCCAAACCTTTGTTAGCGAGTTATCTAAATCTTGAGGTGACTCGCTAGGATTTACTGTACAGCCACTACAGAACAAAATAGAGGCTAATAGAATCACTCCAGTAGTTGATCGAATTTTAAAATTTCGCATGANNCCATTCTCGGTTTTTTTAGTTAAGTTATTAATATGCAGGCAGTAATTTACACTAGGTCAGTGGGTATTCAAAACTNTTACATTAGTTTAGAGCTGCTTCTTTTTTAAATCTCTAATTAAAAATCTTGCAGGATGCATTCCTTGAACAAGATCCCTCTCCAAAGAGGGTATTTGTTGGCTTATCTGAGATGCCAGAAGTTCTGCTGTAAGGGGCGCATAGCTAAGTCCTCGAGATCCCATCCCGCAGTTAATATATAAGTTAGGTTGATAATCACCCATTACCATAGAGTCTGTACGTGCATCGCGGCGAAGAAAGCTAAAATNCTTAAGCATTGATGAAAAGTTAGGTACGGGTCCAACGATAGGTAAGTAATCTTTAGTGGTACAGCGAAAATTCGCTCTACCTTCCATATTGGAAGCATCAAGGTTCTCTAATGCAGCATCAAGACCTGGGTCCGTATGTCGCATTTTCGCTATATTNATTTCATGATCTTCAGCGCGTAACTCAGTTGANAAAAGACCTTTATTATAAGTCGCTCCGCAACTGTGATAGCCATCCTGAGCCGGCGTGAGATAACCTTCACCACAGATGATAGTTTTTAATGATTTAGTTTTAGCTTTCGCAGGCAACTTACTAATTTGGCCTCTGAGTTGAGTAACAGGTAAGAAATTAGTTTGCTCAAAATTTTCACAGCCATACGCAGTCGCAACTACCAGAATGTCAGTGCTATGAGCTAGTTTTCCTGAGGTATCGATAAGATTCCATCGATTGTCCGACTGTTGGTGGTTAAAGTGATCAATATCGATATTCATCAGAGGTATCCGATACTCTTCGAGCAGTTGCTGACAAATTATTGCCGGTGGCAACCAGCCTAGCAGGGGAAAAAACAAACCTATTGGAGAATTCAGCGAAATACCACTACGATCGCAGAGTTGATCATTTTTTAAAAGATGAACAAAATCGTCACAACCTGAAAAGCGCTGACTAATTTTAATGAAGTCCTCAGCAATTTTGGGGTTTTCAGGCAAAGATATGACCCCGCACTGGTTTCCCAGCCCGCGTTGCCAAAATGGCGCGTAGTAGCGGCTGGCAAACAGTAAGGCCCTGAGATTAATACGCGGTAGAACATCGTCTCGCGGCGACAGCTTTGGATAGACGATGGCCTGACTATTACCCGATCCCTCCTGACCTGCTAGAGCGTGCCTATCTATTACTTTAACTTTGAAACCGCGTTTCGCTAGAGCTACCGCCGTGGTGCAGCCGGCGATACCAGCGCCAATAATGGCGACTTCATGATCTCTGAGTGAAATTGGACGCACGGTCTTATCTAGATGCCATTGGCTTGGACCTGATGAATTATCAGATGTACTCTGCTGAGATTTTCCACCAACAAATGACGCTTTTAATCGTAATTTTGGTGAACCATTATTTTCATATGACTCAACAGAAAATCCAGCTGATTGCAGATTGTTAGAAACGGTTGAGATAGTTTTTCGATCAATATTAGCCGTCAGTGCGACGGTAGTTTGATCAGATAGAGAAGCGATAGTTGCCAGTAAATCAGAACTCCACAGAGCAGGATTACTTATCGGTGCGAAGCCATCGAGAAGCCATAGGTCTACTGGCTTCCTATTGTGATGCGCTTGCGCTTGGTTGGGGCTTTGACTAATCGAGCTAAACATCTCGTTAGCATCACCAAACATAAGATGAAGTTTTACCCGGCCCTGGAATAATTCGATGTTATGAATGCCAGGCACTGGCACTGGATAATGTTTAATTAACTCGTTCGACAAAGTACATAAATGGGGACGCTGAGATAAGATTTTTGCGAGTTCGGCTTTATCGATAGGAAATAATTCAGCAGAAAAGAACTCTAGTACGCTATTTTTGGGGGTGGTATTTAGCCATAAATCAGAGCACAAAAGGAAATTGAGGCCCGCGCCAAAGCCAGTTTCAGCAATGGTAAATGAGTGAAAATTTTTGCCTAGGCTCTGCCAGCGTTGTTTTAACTCACTTTGTTGTAAAAATACCGATTCACTTTCATCCATATCGGTAGAGGGGGGAAAATAAAATTCTTTGAAGAGAGGGGAGTAGGGAAGCCCTTGTCGCCACTCGATATCGGCAGCAATAATGGCCATGATTAGAGACCAAACTCACGGATGACTTGTTGGCACCATTGGTTTATATAACTATCGCTTAATTCCAACTGATTTTCATCGTCTAGAGGTAGCCCAACGAAATATTTTTCATCAACTGTAAGGGCCTTTGATTCCTCAAAGCGAAAGCCTTGATTAGGCCATTTCCCCACCGTCTGTGCGCCTTGGGCAATAACCTTTTCCCACAAAAACCCCAATGCATCCTGAAACCATTTTGGATAACCTATCTGGTCACCGAGTCCATAAAGGGCGACAGTTATACCGCTGAGATCAATATCGTCGAGATCATCCCATATTTCTTCCCAGTCTTCTTGCAGTTCACCAAAATCCCAGGTGGGAATGCCAAGAATTAAATAGGAATATTCGCCTATGCGCTGGATCGAATCTAAAGAAATATCGTGAATACTAACGATGTTTGAACCATAGCTTTCATTGATGGCGTCGCGAATTTTTTCTGCAGCCATCTCGGTATAACAGGTTGTGCTGCCATAAAATAAACCGATTTTTATTGTCATCTGTCGTCTGTCTCACGATATATAGTTATAAAGCTTTGGTTCATAGGTTTACGTTTGAATGGTGCAATAGGCTGTCTATGATACTAGGAGTTTGAAGATTAGAAAAATTAAATCAGATTGCTATTTAGCTGCTGCCGTCAAATCCNAGCTGTCTCCACGCTTCATAAGCCACTATGGCCACAGTATTGGATAAATTTAGACTTCGGCTTGAAGAGTGCATCGGCAAGCGCAGTACATTATTTAACCCTACGGAGTTCCGGATATCATCTGGAATCCCTCTGGTCTCTGGGCCAAATAGCAGCGTATCATTCGGCTGGTACGCTACTGACGAATAACTCACAGTTCCTTTGGTACTTAAGGCGTAAATATTTTTTGGATTTACTGTACCTAGGTATGATGCCCAGTCAGGATGAATTTGAAGATCTTGAAACTCGCGATAATCTAGGCCCGCCCGTCGAAGACGTTTGTCATCTAACTCAAACCCCAACGGCTCGATAAGATGCAGGCGAAATCCAGTGTTGGCACAAAGACGAATAATATTGCCCGTATTAGGGGGAATTTCAGGTTGATAAAGCACGATATCAAGCATATTGGCCCTTTTTAAAAAGTAGTGCTGCAACGACTTGTCATTTTACATTAATTAGGTCGCTCAATGACCTTAGTAAATCTATTGGCGAAGAGAGTTGTTTGTTACGGCTGCACAATTTCGACCATAAGGTCGTCCGATAAGCTCTCGAGTAAGCCCATCAAATCTCTTTCCGATATTTTTTTAGGTAATTGTACGCTGGCCCGGGCCTTAAACATCACGCCGGCTGACATGGGAGCGCTCTCGCAAACGGTCTCAAGAGATTCTAGATTGATACCTTTTTTAGCTAGTAGAGAGGATATTTCGCNGATAATACCTGGNCGATCATTGGCAACAATCTCCATCCAAACATCTTTTTTGTAGGGCAAAGACAGCGAGNTGGTTTGGTCGACGGTAATTTTTATTCCGTGCTTATCCAATTCTATCAACCCAGCCTGCAGGGGTTGGCATCGANTTTCCGCAACCACTACGAGAAGAATGCCCGCAAATTTTCCCGCCAGTCGGTTCATTTTGCCTTCTACCCAGCTGCCTTCATGGGACATTATGATTTTTGCGATTTGCTCAACGATGCCTGGCTGATCTTCTGCTAAGACAGTTAATACTAAGTGTCGCATGAGAGTCTTCCTATAGATAATGACGTTGTTTATTATGGCACTATTAAGCGTCGCTGTTATAGTGGCTATAGTGGAGTTAAAACTAGGAATAAAACATTTCAACGGAGCGATTCACGTGAAATTAATAGTAGGGAATTTAGCCATAAATAAATTTAAACGCTTGCAGCAGATCGGCAAGGTCTGCTCTAAGGCTACATTACTGGTGTTTATGTTAGTGGGTTCCATGACGGCCTATGGAGAGCGAAACACATCTCGAGACCAGTTCCGTCATCCTGCCGAGACCTTGAGCTTTTTTGGCATTACGCCAGAGATGGACGTGGTTGAAATTTCTCCGGGAGGTGGTTGGTATACCGACGTTCTGGCCGAACATTTAACCGGCACTCTTTTTGCTGCGCACTACGACCCCAATGCGGAGCGCGCTTATTATCGTAATTCTCAAGCTAAATTCGCTGCAAAGATGTCAGCAACTCCGGCGCTTTACGGTAATGTTGAAATACGTATTTTTGATGCAGCGAACCGAATTTTGAACACAGAAGATAATAGCGTAGATGCGGTGGTCACTTTTAGAAATGTGCATAATTGGTTAGGTACNGCTAGCGAAGCCGAAGCGTTCGCTTCGTTTTTCAANACATTAAAACCTGGCGGTATTTTAGGTGTTGTAGAACATCGTGCGACCGTGGGTACTGATAGAAAGACGATGAAAGAAAGCGGTTATATGACGCAAGATTATGTTATCGAATTAGGNCGCCAAGCAGGCTTTATATTTGAGCAGTCTTCTGAAATTAATGCTAATCCTAAGGACACAGCCGATCATTCTAAGGGCGTCTGGACCCTGCCACCTAGGCTTGCCTTAGGAGATAAGGATCGTGAGAAGTATTTGAAGATTGGTGAGAGCGACCGCATGACCCTGAGATTCAGGAAGCCAAAAGAGTGATCGAAATACCTCCTAAACTCCTTCCCGAGGGTACTCTTGTCGCTGTGATTGAGGAGTACATCCTTCGTGAGGGAACCGATTATGGTAGTCAGGAGGTTAGCCTTGAAAATAAAATTAGTCAGGTTCGTCGTCAGCTAAATGGTGGCGATATCGTGATTACATTCGACCCAGTTACGGAAAATTGCACTCTGCTAACTCGACGTCAATTTAATCGCTATCAGCAAGAGCATCTAGTCGCTACTGAGGGGCAAGGCTAGTGGCAAAGGCGCAGTTAGGGTATGAGCTAGTCATTGGCCCGCTAATGGATGAGCTCGAAAAGACATCGCAGATCTTGGTGGGATTCAGTGGTGGGTTAGACTCAACGGTATTATTAGCGCTTTTGGCGGAAACTATTCCGGTTGAACGTCTTTGTGCGGTTCATGTTAATCATGGCTTATCACCTAAGGCGAATGCTTGGCAGGCCCACGTCGAAGATTTTTGTGGTCGCCGCAATATCGCCTGCCATAGTGAGGTGGTTGAGGTGGTTGCCAGTGGGAAAGGTCTAGAGGATGCGGCTCGTCAGAGTCGATACCGAGTTTTTGAGAATTTATTAAATCAAGACGGTATTTTACTTCTTGGGCACCATAGCGATGATCAGGTTGAAACACTGCTTTATCGTCTTATGCGAGGTTCTGGTTCCAAAGGCATGTCGGGCATGCCTGTTTCTCGTAGAGTTGGACAAGGACGCCTAATCAGGCCTTTATTGAGCTGGCCTAAATCTGCACTTATAACTTATGCCGAGGACAAAAACCTGAAATGGGTGGAAGATGAGAGTAATAACGTTGACATTTTTGAGCGCAATTATTTGCGTAATCAGCTAATTCCAGTGCTTGCACATCAATGGCCAGATTATCGTCAGCGTCTGCGTGCCGTGGCAGAGTTAAGTTATGAAGGTCATCAGTTAGCGGAAGCTACTGCGATTGAAACTATCGCAACGTTGCAGCCTGCAGAGGAAAGAGCAGGTTGGTCTTTGTCTATTAGTTTATTTNCTAATCTTACACAGCTTAAACAGAAGAACNTTTTACGTTATTGGCCCGAGATCAAGGGGCTTAACGCACCTGGGGCCAAAGTTATTAATGAGGTGCTAGTAGCCTTGATTGATGCTCGTCAGGACGGTTCACCCAAGGTATCTATAGGTGATGGCCAATACTGCCGGTTTCGAGATCGATTATATTTACTCAAAGTATCGGAGGAGGCTGATTCTTCTATCGAGCAACAAAAAGATTTAATTTGGAATATTGATAATCCATTTAACCTGTCAGATGGTAGCCATCTGACAGTCGAACAAACTGTTGGTGATGGCCTTCGTGCAGATTTAGCGGTAGCGCTTAGTGTGACCATCAGAAAAGGCGGAGAGCGTTGCAAGCCCGCGGGCAGAGGGCACTCCAATAGCCTTAAAAAATTACTTCAGGAATTCAATGTAGAGCCCTGGTGGCGAGATAGAGCACCTCTATTTTTCATCGACCAACAACTTGTCGCTGTCGCTGATTTTTGGATCTGTGATGGATGGGAGGCTCAGCCGGGCGAGAAGAGTATTAAAATCCATTGGCATACCAACTCTTTGTAGAATACCAATTACCTTTCTGTTAATCTATTACACCATCTTAACTGGGATGGGCATCGGCTATTTTCTCGGCCAATCGACCCCGTAAGATATCTTTTTCTAGACTAACTCTACTGTTTATAGGGTCACTATGACACGTTTTATTTTTGTTACCGGCGGTGTTGTTTCCTCATTGGGAAAGGGTATTGCCGCNGCTTCTTTGGGTGCGGTACTANAGGCGAGAGGATTGGACGTCACAATGCTCAAACTCGACCCTTATTTAAATGTTGATCCCGGGACAATGAGTCCTCATCAGCATGGTGAGGTCTATGTCACTGAGGACGGTGCAGAAACAGATCTCGACCTTGGCCACTATGAGCGATTTTTGGGGGCTAAGATGACCCAAAATAATAATTTTACTACTGGACAGGTCTACGAAACTATTTTACGGCGTGAACGTCGGGGCGACTTTTTGGGCGGGACCGTCCAGGTCATTCCTCACGTCACCGATGAAATAAAGCGCCGTATAGTTGCTGGCGCTGGTGATCACGATATAGCTATTGTTGAAATAGGAGGAACAGTAGGAGATATTGAATCTCAGCCATTTTTAGAGGCGGTTCGGCAGATGCGAGGTGAGTTAGGCTACCAGAACTCCTTGCTAATACATCTCACTTTAGTGCCTTACATTGCAACAGCTGGAGAGACTAAAACTAAACCAACGCAACACTCGGTTAAAGAGATGCGTTCTCTTGGACTGCAGCCAGACGTTTTATTGTGTCGATCAGAAGTCCCCATTGAAGAAGAACAACGTAAAAAAATATCTCTATTTACGAATGTTGAAGAGCGAGCTGTGGTCCCGGTCATGGATGCGCCGACCGTTTATAAAATTCCTAGAATGCTCCATGAATGGGGTCTTGATCAGTTTGTACTGGATCGTTTTAANATTCAAAAACCAGCAGCAGACTTGCAGCAATGGGATAAGGTTGTTGAGAATCAAATGTATGCTGAAGGCGAGGTGACGATCGCTATGGTTGGTAAGTATATGGATTTACTCGATGCCTATAAGTCTCTTACTGAGGCTCTAGTGCATGCTGGTATTCATAACAAAACCAAGGTTAAGATTCGTTATATTGACTCTGAAAAGNTCCAAGAAAACCATGAGTTAGTAAACGACGTGGATGCTATTTTGGTGCCGGGTGGATTTGGTGCTAGAGGTATCGAAGGTAAAATATATGCGGTCAAAACAGCTCGAGAGAAAAACATTCCCTATTTAGGGATTTGTTTGGGNATGCAAATCGCGGTTATTGAATATGCTAGGAATGTATGTGGACTAGATGGCGCTAATAGTACTGAATTTGATCCAGACACTAAGTACCCAGTGATTGGTTTAATCGAAGAGTGGATTGATGAAGCGGGCAATGTTGAGCAACGCACCGAAGATTCAGATCTTGGTGGTACAATGCGCTTAGGCGCGCAGGTTTGTCATTTATTACCGGGTTCAAATGCCNTGTCTATGTATGGCAGTGAGCAGATTAAAGAGCGCCATCGTCATCGTTTTGAAGTTAACAATAATTACCTGCCGCAGTTGAAAGAAGAGGGTCTTGTTGTCGGCGGCCTATCCTTTGATAAAACGCTAGTTGAAACGATCGAACTGCCTGAGCATCGATGGTTTTTCGCTAGTCAGTTTCACCCAGAGTTTACCTCAACACCTAGGGATGGCCATCCATTGTTTGAAAATTTCGTTGGTGCTGCAATGGCTTTCCAACAGCAAAAATAGGGAATGAGGAGTAAAAATATGACATCGGTAAGGCTCCAAATAGGGAATATCGACGTGGCTAACAATGCGCCACTGGCAGTGTTCGGAGGCATGAATGTTCTGGAATCGAGAGATATGGCGATGCAGGTTGCCGAGGCTTATGTCGTGGCCACTGAAAAATTGGGAATTCCTTACATCTTTAAGGCTTCATTCGATAAAGCTAATCGCTCATCTATTCACTCGTTTCGAGGCCCAGGGTTAGACGAAGGATTAAAAATATTCCAAGAAATTAAAACAACATTTAATGTGCCGTTGATTACGGATGTTCATGAAATTGCTCAGGCTAAACCAGTAGCCGAAGTCTGTGATGTCATACAGCTGCCTGCATTCTTGGCTCGACAGACCGACCTAGTTGAAGCTATGGCGGCGACTAATGCTGTGATCAATATTAAGAAGCCACAGTTTTTAAGTCCAAGTCAGATGGGTAATATTGTTGATAAGTTCCGTGAGTGCGGCAATGATAAAGTTATGCTTTGCGAGCGTGGAGCTTGCATGGGCTACGATAATCTCGTTGTCGATATGCTCGGGTTTAGAACTATGAAAGAAGTCAGCGGCGGCTTACCCTTAATTTTTGATGTCACCCATGCGTTGCAGTGCAGAGATCCGATGGGCTTAGCTTCTGGAGGGCGGCGTCACCAGATAGCGGAATTAGGGCGCGCAGGTATTTCCGTTGGTATTGCTGGATTATTTCTTGAGGCTCACCCGACCCCTGATAAAGCATTGTGCGACGGTCCAAGTGCGCTTCCCTTAGATAAATTGGTGCCTTTTCTAACTCAAATGAAAGCTTTTGATGATTTAATCAAATCCCAGCCAGATTTAAATATACTGTGAAAGCTTGCTGTTAATTAGTTGGTTACTATAACGACGTCAGACATCAATTTAAAAGACTTCACCTTGGAGCCTAAATATCTATTATGGAGATAGAAACTTATGAGTAATATTGCAGATATCCGTGCCTTTGAAATATTGGACTCGAGGGGAAACCCCACCGTGCAGGCAGATGTAATATTAGAAAATGGGATTGTTGGAACCGCGACCTCACCTTCTGGAGCATCTACCGGCTCAAGGGAAGCGCTAGAGTTACGAGATGGCGATAAAGAACGGTATCTTGGTAAGGGTGTTTTGACAGCTGTTAATAACATTAATACCACTATTAAAGACTTACTGTTGGGAACATCTGCAAGTGACCAACGAGCTCTTGACGATGCTATGATTGCAGCTGATGGGACTGAAAATAAAGCTGTTTTAGGAGCCAATGCGATTCTGGCTGTATCTTTAGCGGCGGCAAAGGCCGCGGCACAAGACAAAAATATGCCTCTTTATGCTCATATCGCTGAATTAAATGGAACTCCAGGGATTTACAGTATGCCGGTGCCAATGATGAACATTATTAATGGTGGTGAGCATGCTGATAATAATGTCGATATTCAGGAGTTCATGGTTCAGCCAGTGTCTGCAAAGAGTTTCGCGGAAGCGTTACAAGTTGGAGCCGAGATATTTCATTCTTTGAAAAAGGTACTTAGCGCTAGGGCATTAAATACAGCGGTCGGAGATGAGGGAGGCTTTGCGCCTAATTTATCCTCTAACGCCGAAGCGTTAGCAGTNATCAAGGAGGCGACTCAGGCTGCTGGCTACAGTTTAGGATCTGAGGTAACTCTTGCGCTGGACTGCGCAGCTTCAGAGTTTTACAGAAACGGGCAGTATGATCTTTCTGGTGAAGGCAAGGTATACAGTGCTGAAGGATTTAGTGATTTCTTGGCAGACTTATGCGACCAGTATCCTATTATTTCTATCGAAGATGGCCAAGATGAATCTGATTGGGATGGTTGGAAGTATCAAACAGAAAAGCTTGGAGACCGAGTTCAGTTAGTGGGTGATGATTTGTTTGTTACTAACACTGATATTCTAAGCCGTGGTATTGAAATGGGTATTGCTAATTCTATTTTGATCAAATTCAATCAAATTGGTACTCTGTCAGAGACCTTAGATGCGATTGCTATGGCTAAGCAGGCCGATTATAGCGTTGTTATTTCCCATCGCTCTGGGGAAACTGAAGATACCACTATTGCGGACTTGGCAGTTGGTACTGCCGCGGGACAGATTAAAACTGGGTCCTTATGCCGATCCGATCGGGTGGCCAAATATAATCGATTACTGAGGATTGAGGCTGAACTGGGAAATAATATTGCGCCTTATAATGGTCGCGCTGAATTTAAAGCATAGGGCCTCTAACTTAGCCTTTGCTGAATAGAATAGAATGTCAATATGCGTTGGTTACTGGTAGTACTGTTAGTTCTTTTGCTGGGTTTGCAGACTCGATTATGGGTTGGTGAGGGAAGTCTAGCTCATAAAGCCGAGTTGGATAAGCAGTTGGAGAGTCAGCAACAGGTCAATCAGCAACTGCGAGAGCGAAATGAGTTCATTGCCAAAGAAGTTGGAAGTCTGAAAGCAGACCTTGATTCAATTGAGGCGAAAGCACGAAAAGACCTTGGAATGATTAAGGATGGCGAAGCATTTTATTTGGTCACGGATCAAGATGCTGGATCCTCAACACAGATTACAACTGAAGAGGTTGATTCACCATGATGAAACCGTCGCCAAATTATTGGGCTATTGTTCCAGCGGCGGGCGTTGGCCGGCGATTTTCGGCAGACATTCCAAAACAGTTTCATCAGTTACATGGAGAGCTAGTGGCGCAGCACACCTTGGCTCGACTCATAAGTATTACGCCAATAAAACGTATCATCTCACCCTGCGACCCCAGTTCTGGATATTGGTCCAGAGTAAGGGCAACCAATAATACTCGAGTACAGCTGATTGCAGGGGGTGAAACACGTGCCCGATCAGTATTAAATGGTTTGGTAGCTATTCAGCAAGATGCCAATTCTGATGATTGGGTTCTGGTTCATGATATGGCTAGGCCCTGCGTAACGTGTATGGATATTAATAAGCTTNTTGATGCTTTAGAAGAGCACCCTGTCGGTGGATTTCTTGCAGCGCCAATTAACGAAACATTAAAATTGGTGGCTAGCGATAATAATGTGACAAAAACCGTTGATAGAACTCAGTATAGGATAGCGCAAACGCCGCAAATGTTTAGAGCTGGAATGTTACAAGATGCTATTCAACGTATGCTCGATAATCATCTAGAGCCTACTGATGAGGCCTCGGCTATTGAATATATAGGTGAGCAAGCTATGGTTATTGAAGGTCGGCAAGACAATATAAAAATTACTCGCCGTGAAGATCTAATGATAGCCGAAGCAATTTTACAAGATCAGGAGAGACAAGGATGCGTATAGGGCAGGGTTATGATGTACACGCGTTTGGGGTCGGTAATCAATTAATTTTGGGTGGCGTCCACATTCCTTTTGACCGCGCATTTGTAGCTCATTCAGATGGTGATGTGCTTGTTCATGCCTTGATGGACGCTCTTCTTGGTGGTCTGGGGCTGGGTGATATTGGCCAGCANTTCCCAGATACAAATGAGCAATATCGCGGNTGTGACAGCCTTAAGCTGCTTGGTTTAGTTGCTGAAATGATGTCAACGCAAGGGTACTTATTGGGGAATGCTGATCTTACAATTGTGGCTCAGCGGCCTAAAATGGCACCTTATTTAGACGATATGAAAGTGAAAATTTCAACGGTTTTAGGTTGTGATAAAGGGCAAATAAACATCAAAGCGACTACGACTGAAAGACTCGGATTTACTGGCCGTGAAGAAGGTATAGCTTGTTATGCTGCCGCTCTTTTAACGCCGTCAGACGTTTGATATTACGAGCGATAGTTACTTATTAAAGCTAACAATTTTAATTTTCATAGACTTCCTTATCTGCACGGTAATCCTTTAGCACCGGCTTTATTTCGTAGCCGTCCAGAGGATTTTATAGTCGATGAAATTATGGACATCAAGCCCTCCGGCGAGGGCGAGCACTTATGGCTACTCATCAGTAAGCGAGATCAAAATACTGCTTGGGTGGCAGGATTGCTGGCGCAATTAGCCGGCGTAAAGCGCGGTGATGTTGGTTTTTGTGGTCTCAAAGACCGGTTTGCTGTGACTAGTCAATGGTTTAGTTTATATCTCCCGGGATGTGATCTCGATCTAAGCTGTCTGAGGCATGACGATTTCCAGATAGTCCGGAGTGCTAGACATAATAAAAAACTGCGAAGGGGAATGCATCAGGGCAATAAATTCCAGATAATCCTGCGTGATTTTTCGGTGGATGCTATTGCTTTGCAAGAGCGTTTGAATGCGATACGTAATCATGGGATGCCTAATTATTTTGGAGAACAACGNTTTGGTCACCAAGGCAACAATCTTCGCGAGGCTCAAGCATTAATCAGTGCAGATAAGCTAAAAGGCAATAGGCACGGTACTGGCTTATATCTGTCGGCAGCTCGGTCCTGGCTATTTAACTTAGTTATTGAAAAGCGTATCAGCGAAAACCAACTTTACTTGGCTTCTGAGGGCGGTGACACCGGTCCTCTATGGGGGCGGGGGCGATCATCGATTGGTGGGGCAGTCGGAGAGATCGAAAGTAGGGTTTTAGCGCCTTGGCAGAGTTGGTGTTATGCGCTTGAACACGCTGGTTTAAAGCAGCAACGTCGGAGTGTTTTGGTGATACCTGACAACATGGTCAGCGACTGGATTGCAAAGGATCAATTAAAGTTGAAATTTAGTCTGCCTAACGGTTGTTATGCAACGGTTTTGTTGAGGGAAATCGCTGAATTATACCGCCCAACTGAACTCGCCATATGATATATTGGCGCTAGATTAGTGATGGTGCTACAACGATCTAGTGGCCGTAGTTACAGTTTTTTAAAATAGGAGAGGTAGGTGAATTCGATTGACTTGGCGGGTATTGGAATGACCTCTCAGAGAACTCGAGAACGCTTAATTAATCGATTGATTGAGCAGGGCATTTTAGATCAGCGAGTTTTGGATGTTATACGTATTACGCCCCGGCATATATTCCTAGATGAGGCATTGGCGCACCGTGCCTATGAGGATACCGCTCTACCTATCGGGTTTTCACAAACATTATCTCAGCCCTACATTGTGGCAAGAATGACCGAGATTTTGGTCTCAGCAGGTCCGCTAAAAAAGGTTTTGGAAATAGGCACTGGATCAGGTTATCAAGCAACTATTTTGGCTCAATTAGTTGATGAAGTTTATACCGTTGAGCGAATTGAACCATTGTTGAAGAAAGCCAAGGAGCGGTTTAGAAAGCTCCGGCTTGGCAATATCACAGCTGACCTATCCGATGGTTGTTTTGGTTGGGAAAAGCACGCGCTTTATGATGGCATTATTACGACTGCGGCGCCTCAATCTATTCCTCGAGGATTACTGGAACAACTTGCTCCGGATGGCGTGTTGGTTATACCGGTGGGCATTGGCGACACTCAAGATTTACGTTTGGTGAGACGACTTGGAGATTCGACCGAATTTGATCAAGAGGTTGTTGAAAAGGTAAAATTTGTGCCGTTATTAAGTGGCTTGGCCCACAGTCTATAAAGGAAATGCTATGAGTAACTGGCGAGATCATATTGTGTTGTTCTTTAAAGGATTAGCCATGGGTGCGGCCGACGTTGTGCCTGGCGTATCTGGCGGAACTATCGCATTTATTAGCGGAATTTACTCGGAACTAATTAACACTATTAAGTCCATCAATATGCAAGCCCTTAAAATTCTCAGGCACCAAGGTGTCTTGGCTGCATGGGAGCATATCAATGGTACGTTCATTATGGTTCTGCTTGGAGGCATACTGACTAGTCTATTTTCTCTTGCGCGAATTATGCATTACCTTTTGGATACATACCCGCTGCCTCTGTGGGCATTTTTCACCGGTTTAATCGTCGGTTCGGTGGCCTATCTCTTACGCCAGCATCCTCTATCTGGGAGTTTAGAGAAATTTTTCTTTGTACTTGGTGTCGTTATTGCTTATGGGATTTCAATGGCTCCTCCCATGGTTTTAGAGGGGAACTTGATCACCATGTTTTTCGCAGGATCTATAGCTCTTTGCGCGATGATTCTGCCTGGCATCTCAGGGTCATTTATCCTCGTGCTACTAGGACTTTACCCTGTTTTTATTGGCGCTATAGCAAATCTTCAGCTTGATATTCTAGTCGTCTTTGCCAGTGGCGGCATCATAGGCTTAATGATTTTTAGTCGATTACTGTCATGGCTTTTGGCTCATTTCCAAGACAGGGTCATTGCGGTCATGTGCGGATTTTTAGTGGGTAGTCTAAATGTAATTTGGCCATGGAAAGAAGTTGTTACTTCGGGCCAAGCTTTAGGGCAGACCGCCAGTAATCTGTTGCCGAATCAGTTTTTTGCAGTTGCAGGCCAAGACCCACAAATATTAATTTGCATCACAACATTTTTTCTAGGGCTGGCTCTGGTGCTGCTTTTGGAGTATGTAGCTAACATTAAATCTAATCCTGTTAGTTAAGGATATTGTTTTGACAAACGTTACCTTATTGTTTTCACTATTACTTATTATTGCTGGATGTGCTGCGTCGCCGGCATCGGTCGTTAATCGTGCTCAACCGCCAAGTATTCGAATAAAAACACATCAGGTAGAGGTTGGAGAAACACTTTATTCCATTGCTTGGCGTTACGACTTAAAGGTAGACAGGCTGGCTCAAGCCAACAGTCTTGATCGATCCTACCTTATCACACCGGGTCAAACTTTAACCTTAATCCTAGGCAATCCTAAGTCTAGGATGAATGGGCTTAACCAGCATAGGGTTTTGAAAGGCGATACTTTGTTTTCAATTGCCTCAGACTATGGGATTGAAGTGCAGTCTTTGGCTCGTGCAAATAACTTGGATTCTCCATTCTTACTCTATCCCGGTCAAATTATTACTCTTGATACAAATAAGCTAAAAATAGCCAAAGGGAACACTTCCCAGGTATCTAATAGCCGTATTCCAGAGATTCCAAATAGAGCAAAAAAANCTGTTTATAGTAAAAATTTACAGTGGAAATGGCCGATTAAAGGACAGGTAATAGAGGGATTTAGTCCTGATAAATTGCAAAAGGGGATCAAAGTTAAAACGTCGGCGGGTTCGACGGTCCATGCTGCAGCTCCTGGAAATGTTGTATATGCAGGTTCAGGCTTACGTGGCTATGGGAAGTTGATTATTATAAAGCATAGTGATATGTTGCTTAGTGCCTATGCTAATAATCATAAATTGCTGGTCGAAGTGGGACAGGCTGTTAAGCATAAGGATGGAATTTCAAAGCTTGGTGTTGATGGGATGATGTACTTTGAAATAAGGAAAGATGGGGATCCTGTTAATCCATTAAAATATATAAAATAGTACCTACATATTGGTATAAGAAATTAATAACAGGGTTGGTGGATAGTTTAGTAGCTGTAAATAGAAAAATAAATTGCAACGGAGTTGCAAAAAAATGGTTGAAGATGTACTTCGGGGTGAATCTAAAACACAGGCTGGTAAAGACCCGAAGGTTAATTCAAATGGAAGTCGAGCTCTTCGAACTATCGATGCTACGACTATTTATCTTAAAGAAATTGGTTATTCCCCTTTATTAACTGCTGCTGAAGAAGTGGCGTATACCCGTAAATTAAAGAAGGGCTGTACAGTATCACGTCATAAAATGATCGAGAGCAACCTGCGCCTAGTGGTCAAAATATCACGCCGTTATCTTAACCGTGGTCTCGAATTACTTGATCTTATTGAGGAGGGCAATTTGGGTTTAATGAGGGCTGTCGAGAAGTTTGATCCCGAATTAGGTTATCGCTTCTCAACCTATGCAACCTGGTGGATTCGGCAAACTATTGAGCGAGCCATCATGAACCAAACACGCACAGTCAGATTACCTGTCCACGTTGTTAAAGAATTGAATGTTTATCTACGTGCGTCGCGCAAGTTAGCTCAGGAATTAGATCATAATCCGACGCCTAAGGAAATAGCCACAGAGGTTGATAAACCAATCAAAGATGTGATCAAGATATTAAGTCTTAGTGAGAGAACAACATCTTTTGATACACCCGTAGCTGACCAAGAGAGATCGCTTGTTGATACTGTCGCTGACCACGGTGAATTGGGTCCTCAGGGTAGTGTGGAGACCGATGATCTATCCTCGGTCTTAGTTGGATGGATAGAGCAATTACCGTTGAAACAAAAAGAGGTATTGATACGGCGATTTGGATTGTTGAGTCACCAAGAAGCAACCTTGGAACAGATCGGATTGGAGATAGGTTTGACGAGAGAGCGGGTTAGGCAGATTCAAGTTGATGGCTTAAGAAGATTACGAGACATTTTTCGACAGCACGATCTAGAGGGTAATGACTTATTCGAAGATTTAATGAATCATTAATATGAATCAAGAATACTAAAAACCCCAGAAAATTCTGGGGTTTTTAGCTTTAGACTACACGATAACGTTATTCTCTCTGGGTCAATTCGATTTATAGCTACTTAAAAGAATATTCCGTTAAGAGGTAGTAGTCCTGATATAACAAGACTCACCATAGCCATAACATTAATTAAAATATTCATCGCAGGTCCAGAGGTGTCCTTGAATGGATCTCCAACGGTATCTCCAACAACAACAGCTGAGTGAGTGTCTGAGCCCTTACCACCTAGGTTGCCTTTTTCGACATACTTTTTAGCATTGTCCCAAGCACCACCGGCGTTAGCCATAAATAGAGCCAATGCTACACAGCCCAAAAGACCTCCAGCTAGCATGCCACCTAAGGCTATTGCACCTAAGCCAAATCCAATAACTGCTGGCATAGCAACCGCTATAATACCCGGTAGCATCATCTTCTTTAGGGCCGCTTCGGTTGCAATTTCGACACATTTTTCAGAATCCGGATCAGCAGTTCCTTCCATTAATCCTGGGATTTCTTTGAATTGCCTTCTAATTTCATTGATCATTTCAAAAGCTGCATCACCTACCGCCTTCATAGTGATAGAGGATATTAAAAACGGAATGCAGATACCGATGAACATCCCTGCAAGGACCATAGGATCCGTCAAAGACAGCGAGAAAGCCTCTCCATACTTCATTGAAATTTGCGCTGAATATGCAGAAATAATCGCGAGGGCTGCTAGAGCTGCGGCACCAATTGCGAAGCCTTTACCAATTGCAGCAGTCGTATTGCCTAACTCATCAAGAGAATCTGTAATATCTCGGACTTCTTTACCCATGCCGGCCATTTCTGCAATGCCACCAGCATTGTCAGCAACTGGGCCATAAGCATCAATCGCCATTGTTATACCAACAGTGGATAGCATTCCTACTGCCGCTATACCAACACCATATACGCCAGGGATGCCAGCCGAGTCTGCTATTGAAGTAGAGATAAGAATAATGGTGGCAAGAATTAGAATGGGGATAACGACCGATTGCATGCCAACAGAGAGTCCTGAGATCATGACAGTTGCAGGACCGGTTTCACCTGATTCGGCAATCTTTCGAACAGGGCTTCCGCCGGTGTAATATTCAGTTATCAAGCCTATGAGTACGCCACCTACAGCGCCAGAAATAACACACAACAAAACACCCATAGGCACATCACCCATAGATTGAATGAGGGAATAGGCCATCACAATAAAGATTAAGGGTGCTAAGAGGGTTCCAGATCTAAGCGCACTAGCGGGTGCTTTCGCTGATTGAAGCTTAACAATGAAGATCCCAACAATAGAGGCTACCAAACCAATGGACGCGAGCCCTAATGGGAGCATCATTAAGCTTTCTGAGTTCGATGCAGTTATCGTATATGCGATGGCTATTGAAGCGATCATTGAGCCACAATATGACTCAAAAATATCCGATCCCATGCCAGCGACATCACCGACGTTATCACCTACATTGTCAGCGATAACCCCTGGATTTCTTGGGTCATCTTCAGGAATTCCTGCTTCGATTTTTCCAACTAGGTCAGCACCAACATCAGCACTTTTAGTAAAGATACCACCACCCACTCTAGAAAATAAGGCTACAACGGAAGCGCCCATTCCAAAGCCTTCTAGGGCATGGACATGAGAAGCACCGTTAGCGGCATAGAAATAATACAAACCACCTAACCCTATTAATCCTAGTGAGGCAACACATAGGCCCATAACAGAACCGCCATAGAAAGATACAGACAGAGCAGCAGCGGCACCATCCTGTTGGGCAGCAGTAGCGGTCCTAACATTTGCTTTTGTCGCGGCATACATTCCAATAAAGCCTGCTAGCGAAGAGCATGACGCGCCAACCACAACAGCGATAGCTGTTTCTGTGCCTAGGAATATTTGAGAAAGTACAACCAGAACAGTAATAAAAACCAGCAGATACTTGTATTCAGTTTTCATAAAAGCAAGTGCGCCGCTATGAATTTGATCACCGATTTTCTTTACCTTATCTTCGCCATCGGGATATTTCATCACCAATGTGTAAACAAAAAATGCGGCCAACATGCCAACAAGACCCAATAGGAGTGGAAGTAGTGGAATATTCATTAAAAAAACCCTTTTATTTTTGAACGCGCATTCTAACAAAAAAAACTTAAAAATAACCTATTTTTCATCCCTATATTGAACATTAAAGGGTTTAAAAGTAGCTTAATAAACGCTAGGTCTTAAAATTTAAACATAGAGATGGAGCTCTCAGGTTGTGGATGCTAGTGCAAGTAATTTTCCGGCGACCATTGTCAGTATTAAGATGGGCCTTAATAGGCTGTTTCGTTGTCATAGAGCTGTTTTGTTGATTGNCCATCATAGCTGGAGATGTAAGCTGAATTATTACATTGGCCGTACAATGGTGGACACCATAGTTGCGCGCCGCAAAGGTGTAGCCTGTGACTGATACTGGGTAGTCGAGAGCTATCCTTGTGCATAAAGAGGGCGGCGCAGATAATGGTTTATTGAAAGGGTTAAGTGGGTAATTGAAACAACCTTGATTTTGAGATTTTGACCCCAATATTATTGTGATGTTTTGAGACATCTTAAGCGTTATATATCTTGATTGATTAGCAGAGGAATTACCTTGAATAACAATGTTCGGCTAGCAGCATTTTTCGTTGTATCTCTTATGGTGTGGTTTGGGAGTGGATTCTTAAGCTTCCCTAAACCGGGTGAAGTCCAGCAGTCGGCGCCTGCACCGCTGACTGTTGTCCAGGTGAGTCAGTATTCTGAACAGCTTTTCCGCCCTAAATTAGCGCTGAGAGCTCACACTGAGTCAAATAGAACAGTTAATGTTTTAGCGCAGATGGCCGGCCAGATTTCTAAGATATTGGTAGCGGAGGGCACTTCGGTTAGCAAGGGTGATGCGATATGTCAGATAAACGCAGAGGACCGATATTTGCGTTTAGATCAAGCCAAGGCAAATCTCGAACAATCCGATATCTCATACCGAGGGGCCTTAAAGCTCAAAACAGGCGGTTATCAATCTGACTTGGCAATTTCCCAGGCGAATGCAAACCTTGCTGCGGCGAGAGCTAATCTTAAACGCGCCCAGCTTAATGTGGACAACTTGCAGGTGACTGCCCCATTCGCAGGAATTGTCGAAAACAGGCCAGTAGAAGTGGGCGACTATGTTGTTCAAGGCAGCCTATGTGCCTCTGTAGTTGAGTTACACCCCATAAAAATAAAGGCTCTGGTCAGTGAAAAAGACATTAATAGAATCGATATGGGTAGTTTAGCGACTGTCACCTTAGGTGATGGGCAAACAGTTTCGGCCACGGTTACCTATTTAGCTTATGAGGCGAATACAACGACTCGCAGCTATCGTTTGGAGGCGACTGCTAGCAATGTTGATCGATCAATAAGGGCTGGCCTTTCCACGCGCTTAGATATACTTCTTAACGGAGCCAATGCGCATTTAATCCCTGCTAGTAGTGTTTTACTGAATGACCTTGGCCAGACCGTGGTGCGAGTATTGTTAGAAGGGAACTTAGTTGGTTCGGTAAAAGTGTCCAGTTTAGGAGAAGCAAGGGACGGGATTTGGGTCTCAGGATTACCTCCGGAGGTCTCAGTGATTACGGTAGGCCAAAATTATATTATTGACGGTGAAAGTGTTGATCCTATTTTTATTGCTGCCGAAGCTAACTGATAGAACGGAATATCAATTTAATGAATTTTTTTAGATTTATAGTAAATCACACTAGAGCAACGCTCTCTATCATGTTATTAATCCTTGTCGCAGGAGCCATGTCACGGGTGTCTATGCCTGTGGAAATGGCCCCTAATGTGACACTGCCTGTGGTTATGGTAATGGTTCGGCATGATGGAATCTCCCCTGAAGACGGTGCCAGATTACTTGTGAGGCCTATAGAAAAGGAGTTAAAGACGCTTGATGGAATAGAGGAAATTAAAGCTACCGCTCGAGAAAGTATGGTGATTGTTACTGCGGAATTTGAATCTAGTGAAAATATTAAAAATGCAGTAGCTGATGTGCGTGAGGCGGTAGATCGTGCGAAAGCTGAGTTTCCTTTAGATACCAAAGAACCGATCGTCAATGAGCTCAGTCCCAGCCCTGAGCCGACAATTATTATTACTTTTTCTGGAGAAAATGTAACTGAGCGAGAGTTATATTCAGCCACAAAATATTATCAGCGACAGCTGGAAATGCTTCCTAACGTCTTAACTGCAGGTATATCAGGTCATCGTGACGAGGTTGTCGATGTTGTTATTGACCCTTCTCGGCTGGAGCAATATGGCTTAAGAATTGACGAGATCATCCAGGCGGTAAGGGTCAATAACTTATTGATCCCGGCGGGAGAGATGGATGCTGCCCAGGGCAGGTTCGGTATTAAGGTGCCTGCGTTAATTGAAACGGCGGCCGATATTCGCACGTTACCTATCCGTAATAACTCAGATGGTGCTATAACTTTAGGTGATGTAGCTGATGTTCGTCGCACATTTAAAGATCCTAACGGCTACAGCATACTAAACGGTAAAAAAACGATTGCCCTTGATGTACGCAAGCGTATTACCGCTAATGAAATTAGGACGGTGGAAGCAGTTAGAGAAACTGTGGCACAATCGAGGGATCTTTTTTCAGCTGACATGGAGATAGGTTATACCTTTGACAGTTCTTTGATGACCAATGACATGATTAGTGAGTTGCAGGGTAATATCATTACAGCAATGTGTTTAGTGCTGATATTGGTGGTCGCCACGTTAGGTGTCAAGTCTGGGTTGTTAGTGGGATTCGGCATTCCATTTTGTCTCTTGGGTGCATTAATTGTCGTGAATTCGTTAGGCTACAGCTTCAATTTTATGGTGATGTTTGGTCTATTATTGTCACTGGGTATGTTGATTGATGGCGCTATTGTAGTTGTGGAATTTGCTAGTACCAAGGCCGCCGCTGGGCTTTCTACTCGAGATGCATATATTTCAGCGGTACAACGCATGGCAGTTCCTGTGATAGCCTCTACAGGGACTACTTTAGCCGCATTTTTGCCCCTATTATTCTGGCCAGGTGTTTCTGGTGACTTTATGTCTTATCTACCCATAACGGTCTTTGCCGTTTTGGGATGGTCTTTAATGTATGCGCTAATTTTTGCGCCTACTTTGGGTATTGCACTTGCTCGACGTCGCGGTAAAAGGAAGAAACTCCCCGAAGACCATCAATCAGAAGAGTCGGCAAAGACCTTATTTCAGCCGCTAATAGACGTTTATTTGAAGACTCTAAATCCCATTATTAAGTCTCCGATTAAATTTATTTTGGCATCAATNCTAGTAATCGTTGGGATCTTTTTTGCGTATGGAAAGTTTAACGGGGGACAAGATTTCTTTGCTCAAATAGAGAGCCAATATGGAATGCTAGAGGTGCGGGCGCAGGGAAATTTATCTATTGATGAACAGAGAGAAATTACGCTCAAGGTGCATGAAATTGTCTCAGAGATTGAAGGTGTAAATAATCTTTATGGCTACAGCAGTAATGATAGTTCTGTCGTGTATGGTACTGATGTGAGTAGAGATCAGATAAGTTCCTTTTTGGTGGAGCTCTTCCCTAGAGAGCAGCGAGAAAAAGGCAGTGATGTGGTGTTTGCGGCAATTAGAGAGCGTATGAGTGGGTTGCCAGGTATTTATGCCACAGGACAGGAGATGGAGACTGGACCGCCTACAGGTAAGGATATTCAGATTCAGGTTTCGTCATCGGATCGTCAGGCTTTGTATAAAACTGTTTCGAAAGTCAGACAGTGGATTGACGGCAATGTTGAGGGAATTAGAAATCTGCAAGACACTCTGCCATTAGCTGGTATCCAGTGGGAGGTTGAGGTCGACCGCGCTCGAGCCGCCATGCTGGGGGTCAATGTTGCCGACGTAGGTAATATGGTACAGATGGTTACCGGCGGCATCGTAATTGGCGAGTTTCGGCCAGATGATGCAGACGGCGAAATTGAAATTAGACTACGTTATCCGAAACAGGATCGTCAGTTAACGACTATAGATAATTTAAACGTCAATACTCCCAATGGCCCAGTATCCATAAGTAGCTTCAGTCAACGAGTAGCTAAACCTAGAGTTGATGCCATTCAACGATACGACATGCTTGAAACGGTACTGATTCTAGGGAATTCAAAAGATGGATATTTGGCTGACAATCAAACCAATGAGATTGGTGCCTGGATAGACCAGCAAGATTTCGGTTCATCAGTAAAAATACGTTTCCGTGGTGCCAATGAAGAGCAGGCCAACGCAGCAGCCTTTTTATCGACAGCGTTCTCATTGGCCATGTCTTTAATGATGATAATGCTAGTCATGCAGTTTAATAGTTTCTACCAGGCAGGGCTGATTCTTTTCTCTGTCGTGCTATCGACGGCTGGCGTTTTACTTGGTCTAATAGCTTCTCAAGCCACCTTTAGTACGGTTCTGACCGGTGTCGGTATAGTAGCCCTGGCAGGTATTGTGGTTAATAACAATATCGTATTGATTGATACCTATAACTACCTGAGACGAAATAATAGTTTATTGACCTCGTCAGAAGCAGTTTTGGNAGCGGCAAAATCACGATTCAGACCCGTTATGCTTACAACGGTGACGACTATTGTTGGATTACTACCGCTTGCAAACGGCATTAGTATCGACATTGTCCATCGCTCCTATACTGTTGGCGGCATGGTGGCGTCTTGGTGGCAGCCACTGGCAAGTGCCATTGTAAATGGACTCGCTTTTTCGACTATTCTGACACTATTGTTAACGCCTGCAATGCTGTTAATACCAGATATTATATCTAAACGTCTCGGGTTTCGTATTGCTGATCATCAGTTTGAAGATGAAGCGTCCTGATCAATTATGTAGACGTCTTTTGACATTGTTTACGAGTAGGAAAAGATAACAAAGGCGATGTACGTGAAAAAAATCATTCACTGTGACTGTGATTGTTTTTACGCCGCTATCGAGATGCGCGATGATCCATCATTGCAGAACTTACCAGTAGCGGTAGGCGGAAAATCAGATAGACGCGGGGTGGTTGCGACCTGCAATTATAAAGCGCGGCAGTTTGGTGTCAGGTCAGCGATGCCCACTGCACATGCCCTTCGACTTTGCCCTGATCTTGTCGTCATCCCAGCAACTATGGCTAAGTACCGCGCAGCCGCGCAGCAAATACGACAAATTTTCTATCGATTTACCGACAAGGTCGAGCCCTTGTCCCTAGATGAGGCTTATTTGGATGTCAGTGAATGCCATGATTTTCAAGGTAGCGCCACATTGATTGCTCAGGAAATACGTAAAATTATAGCTCAAGAGGTAGGCGTTACAGCTTCTGCTGGGGTGGCGCCGAATAAATTTTTGGCAAAAGTAGCCAGCGACTTAAATAAGCCAGATGGTCAATTTGTTATTACTCCCGATAGTATCGATGTCTTTGTGAAGACGCTGGCTGTTAAGCGTATATTCGGTGTTGGCAAAGTGACTAATGAAAAACTTGAGCGATTAGGGATTAAAACCTGTGGTGATTTACAACAGAAATCTCTGATTGAATTGGTGGATAAATTCGGCACCTTCGGTAAACGTCTCCATGATTTAAGTTTTGGCATAGATAATCGTTTGGTTAACTCGAATAATCGACGTAAATCACTTAGTGTTGAGCATACCTATACTGAAGACTTGCCTAGTCAGTCCGCTTGTATCCCTAAGATAGCGGATCTATTGCTAGAGTTGCGCAGTCGTTTACGTCGAGTCGACAATGACTACTTGGTGACCAAACANTTCATTAAGGTGAAGTTTAATGACTTTACCNGCACCACGGTCGAACGCCAGACGACAAAAGGCTTGCCCGTAGAGAGTTTTGAGGGCTTATTTTATCAGGCGTGGGAGCGTGGTAATCGGCCGGTAAGATTGATTGGTTTGGGGGTGAGATTTATCGACACTAGTCAGCAGGATTTAGCATTACAGCTTGATTTATTTGACTAAATGAGCAGTTTATTCTTTTGCTTGTGTGAATGGGTAAGGTCTTTTGTTAGACTAGAAAGTCGACTTTACCTTGAAAAAAATTGTGACTTCACGATCCAGTAAAAATGCTATTCGTAGAGAGCTGCGTCGAAAGACTGCGGAGTTCCTGTCTCTGGGTGGTGAAATTAAAAAACATAGTGCTGGTGAAACGGGTGAACCCGCCGACAAACCTCGGGCCCGAGCTGCTTTCGTGAGTGGTGAGCCGCCAAAGACTAGAACTTATATCAATGATGTGGTTTTAGCCTTAGATAGACGAAAAACCAAAAAAGCCCCCTCCAAAGCGACCAAAGCGTCTAAACGTCCAATAAAAAAGATCATTTATGATGATTTTGGTGAGCCAATTCGTGAGATTTGGTCAACTGAGTGACTATACCTATAAGTGTTTTTTTATTACGGCATGTTATTTGGCTAAGTAAAAATATTTAAATTAACTAATATCTTCGCCTCTAGCTTGCTTATCGGCATGGTAGCTAGAGCGCACTAGTGGACCACAGGCGGCCTGTTTGAAGCCAATACTTTCCGCGTAAGCTGTATATTCTGCGAATTCATCTGGATGAACAAAGCGATCTACTGGGAAATGGTTGACTGATGGTTGCAGATATTGGCCAACCGTAAGCATATCGACATCGTGTTCTCGGAGATCATCCAATGTTCTCAGTAGCTCATCTTTAGTTTCACCAAGCCCTACCATCAAGCCGGACTTAGTTTTTACCAGTGGGTTTAGCGCCTTGTATTCTTTGAGTAGCTTAAGAGACCAAGCATAGTTTGCGCCCGGGCGAGCCTCTCTATATAGCCGCGACACAGTTTCCATATTGTGATTAAAAACGTCTGGCCGTGTCGTTGATAGTATCCCTAAGGCTGGAGCCATACGGCCACGAAAATCTGGTACTAACACCTCGACCTGCAAGCCAGGCGATAAAAGTTTGGCCTCACGTATACAGTCTGCAAAGTGTTGTGCGCCACCATCACGAAGATCATCTCGATCCACCGAGGTAATAACGACATATTTCAAACCCATTTCTTGAATAGCAGCGGCTAAGTTTCTAGGTTCATCGACATCAAGATCATTTGGTTTGCCGTGCCCTACATCACAAAAAGGACAGCGCCGTGTGCATATTTCACCCATGATCATAAATGTCGCTGTCCCGCCACTAAAGCATTCGTGAAGATTGGGGCAGGCTGCTTCTTCACATACTGTGGACATCTTATAACGTCTTAGAATATTTTTAATTTCCTGAACTTTAGGTGACGCTGTAAGACGGATACGCATCCATTCTGGCTTGCGCTGAATTGTATTTGTCGGGATCACTTTTACTGGAATACGCTCAACCTTGTCGGCACTGCGAAGCTTTTCGCCCTTCTGTAATCGTCGCGTGCGTTGTGGAGGTGCAGTGTTAAATGACATGGCTAGGCTTCTTCCTTAATCGCTAACGTGAGGTAATGGTTGTTCTTCCCTAAACTCATTATAACCGAGTCCAGCCGTTAAATACTCCGCTAATTTCTTACTGACCACCTTGATATTTGGAGAAGGATTAACTAAATCAGCGACTTGAGTCATGACAACGCCCAGGCCGCAGGGATTAATGCGTTGCCAAGGACTCATATCCATATTAATGTTGAAATTAAGGCCGTGATAGCTACAGCCTTTACGGATACGCAATCCTAAGGAGGCAATTTTCTCTCCATTATCGACATAAACGCCTGGGGCTTCACGTCGAGGTGAAGCTGAGATGTTCCAGCAGTTTAGCGTATCGATAAGAGCTTTCTCAATGAGAGAAACTAACTGTCGAACACCGATATTTAACCGCCGTAAGTCAATAAGTAAGTAAGCTGTGATTTGTCCCGGACCATGATAGGTTACATGACCACCGCGATCGCTTTTTACGACAGGTATGTCACCAGGCACTAAAATATACTCTTCTTTGCCCGCCTGACCCTGAGTGAAGACCGGATAATGTTCAACAAACCAAATTTCATCAGCGGTTGCATCGTTGCGTTCTTTATTAAATTTTTTCATTGCATTAAAGGTGTTATTGTATTGCTGAAGACCTAAATGGCGAATAATTAGAGGCGGCTCAGGCAACATTTTTATAACACCATTTTGACTCGCGGGCTTGTTTTCAGTGCCGCAAATATACTATCTAATTGAGGTTTTCCAGTAGCTTCTATAACAACGGTCATAGCTTGCCAGCTACCTTTGCTACTGNCACGGATCGATACCTTCTGACGGTCAAAACCAGGCGCATATCTATCCATTACGGCAAGGACATGTTCGTTAAAGCCAGTGTTTGCTTCTCCCAATACTTTAATTGGATAGTCGCAAGGGAATTCGATCTTTGGTGGTTGTTGCTTAGTCATGGAGTTAGTCTCATGACAGTAAACGAGTGAATAAAAGAATTATCCAGTCAAATAATTGAGAAAATATACCTGACTTCGGAATGCTTTTTTCAGCGACTAGAGGGATATCCACTAGGGCTTCACCATCTAAGCTAACTTGAAGTTGCCCGAGGTTTTGTCCCGCGGATATTGGCGCTTGGATTAGGTCGCTAATTAGAATATTAGCTTTAAGGTTTTTTTCAGAACCACGAGGAACAGTTAAAGTCACATCTTCTGCAATAGTCAAATTCAAAAACTCTTCTGCTCCGTACCACACCTTGGCACCTGTTTTTAATATTTCGCCAGCTGAGTAGACTACTTTTGTATCATAATAGCGGAACCCATATGATAGCAATTTTTGGGATTCTCGGGCTCTAGACTCATCGCTGCTAGCTCCCATAACCACTGCTATTAGCCTCATTCCACGGCGTTTAGCGGAAGAAACTAAGCAATAGCCAGCCTTGCTGGTATGGCCAGTTTTTAAGCCGTCAACGCTATTATCGCGCCACAAAAGGCGATTGCGATTTGGTTGATTAATATTATTATGTTCATAGTATTTTTTAGCATAAATCTCATAGTATTCGGGATGATCGCGAATAATGGCGCTTGCAATAATTGCTAGATCGCGAGCTGAAGTAACCATTCCGTCTGCGGGTAGTCCTGTAGCGTTTAAATACTCGGTATTACGCATTCCTAATATCTCTGCTTGCTGATTCATCATGTCAGCAAACGCATATTCACTGCCGGCAATATGTTCTGCTAGCGCAATGGCAGCATCATTGCCCGACTGTATGATCACCCCATGCATAAGATCAAGTACAGATACTTTGGTGCGCGGATTAAGGAACATGGTTGAACCATCAGTTTTAGCGCCACCCAGAATCCAGGCATTATCACTAATAAGTACCTCACTATCCTCCTGAAGGCGCTGGGCAGCGATCTCGTTAGATACAATATAGGTAGTCATCATCTTGGCGAGACTAGCTGGAGGCAATTGTTCGTCTGCATTTCTTTCTAGTAATACCTTACCAGTGGTGGCATCAATTAATATCCATGCCTTTGCGGAAATTTCTGGTTCAGCAGGCCTTAATATTTGACTGTAAGCTGGAGAAACGAGAGAGATCGCTATTACAATTAGTAGAGCAGAGAAGAGCCATTTCTTAGCCATAGCAGGGACACCATGTTGTCAGTAAAAGTAAGCGCTAAGTTTAGCACCCCATAGTCATTCATGGGCACTTGAAAGGGTTATTTGTGGCGGTTAAGACAAAAAAATCCCAACACGGCAGCAGAGCACAAAGAAACTATGTACAGTCTTCTGCTGATTTACAATGGCTGGTTCGAATTTGCTGGCTTAATTGATAAACGGCCATGGCATATTTGGCTCTAGGATTGTAGCGGCCAATAACATAAAAATTATGCAGACCCAGCCAATATTCTTGACCATACTTGGCTTCAAAGCGCAGTGGGAATGCGGTGAGGTCTTTGGCAACCTGATCAGTTGGCGTATAGCCCTGAGCAATAAGTTCGGTAATCGTGGTTTTTGGACGCTTCATCTTGTTAAACGTAGTTGAATCGGGGATATCCTTAACATGCGTCCGTGTAGCCACTGGCAAGCCAGATTTCCAACCATGCTTTTTAAAGTAATTGGCGACACTTCCTATCGCATCGATAGGGTTGGCCCAGATATCTGCGAATTCATCTCCATCGTAATCGACCGCGTAGTTACGATAGCTGTTAGGCATAAACTGACCCCAGCCCATTGCGCCAGCGTAAGACCCTTTAAGCGTTAAAGGATCCTTTCCTTGCTCGCGGGCGAGTAGTAATAAATGTTCTAGCTGAGTGGTAAAGAATATCTTCCTAGACTTGCGTTTCTCAGTATAGGTGTAGTAGTCAAATGCTAAGGTGCTCAAAGCATCAATGACTCTATAGCTTCCTACATTGCGCCCGTAATTAGTTTCAACTCCAATAATGCTCACGATAATAGCTGGATCAACTCCAAATTCTTCTTCCGTACGCTCAAGAGTTTCGTGATGTTTTTGCCAAAATTGAACACCCCTCGATATTCTTAAATCAGAGATAAAGTGCTTACGGTATTCATACCATGGCTTAACCTTCTCTGCCGGGCGACTCATAGCTTTTACGATACTTTTTTGATGCGTTGCACTTGCCAGCCACATCTCAATTTGGGACCGTTCGAAATCATGCTTATTGACCATGGTGCTTATAAAGTCTGATGCTTCAGGGTGTTTCGAATAGTCAGATAAGACGGTTACAGATGCAGATAAAAGCAACCCAAAAATTACTATTTTAAGTGTCGACTTCAAAGGGTTGTCCTCATACGGTTGGGCTCTGTGCTGATAGCCATGAGCAAACCAAATCCAATAAATAGGGTTAAAATAGCCGTGCCACCATAGCTGATCATTGGAAGTGGAGCGCCTACTACAGGCAATATACCCGATACCATACCCATATTCACGAAAACATAGATAAAAAATATTAAACTTAAACTGCCAGCCAGTAATCGACCAAATTGAGACTGAGCCTTGAGCGCGATAAATGAGCACCTGGCAATGACTAATGTATATAGCGTGAGAAGAATAAGGATGCCGATCAAACCGAATTCTTCGGCTAGTACCGCGATGATAAAGTCAGTATGGCTTTCAGGTAGAAAATTCAATTGTGATTGAGTGCCTTCGGTCCAACCTTTACCATTTAGGCCACCAGAGCCAATAGCCGTTTTAGATTGAACGATATTCCACCCGCTACCTAGTCTGTCTTTTTCTGGAGATAGTAATGTTAGTAGTCTTTGTTTTTGATAATCTAAAAGAATAAAGTTCCACATAATGGGAACAGCAGCAATACCGGTTAAGAAAGTGCCTATTAGATAATGTACGCCCAAGCCCGCCAAGAATAGTGTAAAAAACCCCGACATGAAGACCAATAACGCCGTTCCTAAGTCAGGTTGCCTCATGATTAGAGCGGCTGGAATCATTATCATGACCATAGCCCAGCTTATATGCTTTAACGTTGGTGGAATAAAACGTTTACTTAAGTAGGCCGCTAACATCAACGACACTCCTACCTTCATAAATTCTGCAGGCTGCAGCCGCGTAAAGCCAATATCCAGCCATCGTTGTGCTCCTTTTGCGCCAACACCAAAGAACAATACGACAATGAGCAACAACAGCCCCAGACTATAAAATACAAACGCCCATTTCTCCCAATAGCGAACTTCGAATTGGGCCACCACAAACATAATGATAAAGCCAAGAACCATGAACGTTGCCTGGCGTTTTACGTAAGCAAGATCTTGACCTCCAGCACTATAGAGCACCATTAATCCGAGGCCACACAACGCAACCAGCAATGTTAATAATGGAAAATCGATATGTGCCGATCCGCTCTTTTTTCGATCGCCGCCCGGGCTCTGAATTCTTCTGACAAAATCATTGTTCTGCATAAACGTCATAACCTTGCAAAGAATTTAAGTAAGAAGCGTTAGTTGATGTTAGGTTTTGAGCGTCATTTTCGTTCATCGCAGATTTGATGTAGGTATCTATCACAGCTCTGGCAATGGGAGCAGCTGCAGAACTGCCGTGCTCGCCATTTTCAATAATTAAGGCTAGGGCTATCTTGGGATCTTCAGCGGGAGCGAAAGCAACGAACAGCGCGTGATCCCACTGTTGCTTGCTAATCTTTGACCGATCATACTCGTCGCTGGCATTAATACTGATAACTTGGGCGGTGCCGGTTTTACCCGCTATGTTGTAGTTCAAATCCTTACTGATACCTCTTGCCGTGCCTCGATTCGAGTGCACAACATCACGCATTGAATCGTGGATATAATCCCAATATTTATCTCTAATCTTAAAGCTTTTAATAACTTTAATCGTAGGGGTTTCCACGCCATTAATAGACTTAACGATTTGCGGTTGAATCAGATCACCTCGAGAGGCGATGCTAGCGGTCATAACGGCAAGTTGCAATGGTGTGGTGAGCATAAAACCTTGGCCAATACTCACGTTAATAGTATCACCGTCAAACCATGATGCTCCGCGAGTATTTTTCTTCCATATTCTGGAGGGCATTATGCCCGAGCGCTCTCCAGGTAAATCGATATCAGTTTTTTTACCTAAACCAAATGCTTGGCTGCTGGCTGCCAAAGTATCTATACCGATCTTTACGCCCATTTTGTAAAAGAACACGTCACAAGATTCGATGATTGCCTTCGCTAAATCAACCCCTTTTCCATGTCCGCCCCGCTCTGAATTATGGTCTCGCCAAGGGCGCTCAATACCTTCCATAAGAAAATAGCCCGGATCTTCTATCTTAGTCTCCGTTGTAATACTTTGACTTTGAAGTCCAATTAATCCAAACAAAGGTTTAATAGTTGAACCTGGAGGATATTGACCCCTAATAGAGCGGTTAAACATGGGTTTATCTAATGAGTTAAGGAGAGTGTCATAAGCCTTTTGGCTAATTCCCGACACAAATGGATTGGCATCATAGCTTGGCACGCTAACCATGGCGAGAACACCACCGGTTTCTATTTCTATTGCCACTAGGGAGCCACGTTCGCCCGAAAATGCCTCATAGGCCACCTGTTGTAAGCGGCTGTCAAGATGAAGTTGGAGGTCGTTACCAGAAACAGGGCTGACGTGATCAATAACCCGCATCACTCGGCCTCTGGCATTAGTTTCTACATGATCGCTACCCACTTCTCCGAGCAGAGATTCCTCGTAAAATTTCTCGACCCCAATTTTGCCGATGGAGTCGGTGCCGCTGTAATTGATAGGATCGATGACATCACTTTCACTTTCGTTAATCCGGCCAACATAGCCTACGACATGAGTAAAAAGATCGTTCTTGGGATAGAATCGAGTCAATTTTGCACTGATCTTCGTGCCGCCTAAGATGTGCTGATTGACAGCTAAAATTGCCTGTTCTTTTTCAGTTAAATTAAACTTTAGTGGCGTCGGTTCAAAGGGCTTTCGTCGGTTTAATCGATTATAAAAACGTTTGGTATCGTTGTCGGTAAGGGTTATTAATGAGCCAATTTTGTTGATTAACTGGTCTAGGTCATCAGCGCGCTCTCGAATAATAGAGAGATTAGATGTGGGCCTGTTGTCGGCGAGAATCTCCCCGTTCCGATCATAGATAATACCTCGAGTGGGCGCCGCTGGCCGCACATGTACACGGTTATTATCCGAGTCCGTTGCAAAATCTTGAAACTGATTGACCTGCAAATCAAAGTACCTAGAAATAATGATCAGTCCCATGAATAGCATGATAAACATAGAGGATATAAGCCGCCTAGCAAATATTTTTCTTTCGCGAACAGGGTCTGAAAAAGCTTCCTTATGTATCATTATTGTCTATCCAAACACCTAATTACGATGGTATGGGTGGTTAGCATTAATCGCCCATGCCCTATAAAGCTGCTCCATTAGTACAATGCGCACTAAAGGGTGGGGAAGCGTTAAATCCGATAGAGACCAGCGCATATTAGCCCTGGCTAGACAGTCAAGTGAGAGACCATCCGGGCCACCAATCAGTAAGTTAACATCTCGACCATCCATTTGCCAACTTGCTAAATTGCTGGCTAATCTTTCGGTTGTCATAGTTTTGCCCAACACGTCAAGTGCGATGACGAAATCCTTATCATTTAGAGCCTTTAAAATTGATTGGCCTTCAATTTCTATTGCTTTGGTTGATGACTGACTTTTACCTCGTGGACCAAGCGCTATTTCAGTGGTTTGGATGCGCAGTTCAGGCGGCATGCGTTTACTATATTCAAGACATCCTGTTTCGACCCATGCAGGCATTCGCGTTCCGACCGCAAGAANACGTAGTTTCAAATTAANCCTGACCAATAGGTGGCGAACCCAACATTGCAGCCTCTGCCTCGGCATCCGCGTTTAAAGGGCGATCATCTGGGCGCAAAGACCATAATTTTTCTAAATCATAGAATGCCCGAGTTGTGGGTAACATGACATGTAAAATAACATCTCCAAAATCGACCAATATCCATTCTGAAACGTCATCACCCTCCATTCCAATCACCGTGAATCCAGCCTTTTTGGCGTCGACAGCTACATTGTTGGCCAGAGATTTCACTTGGCGGCTAGAGTTGCCACTCGCGATTACCATGGTGTCCATAATGCCGGTTAATTTTGTAACATCAATGCTTATAATATCTTGAGCTTTAACATCTTCAAGGGCAGAAATAATTATTTCGTGGAGATCTTTTTTCATAGTACAGGGTTACTCATATAAACGGTTTTTTTGGATATAGCTAATTACTGAGTCAGGCAGCATGAGGTCAACTTTATCCCCTTTACCTAGCTTTACTCTAATGTTCGTTGATGAAATATCTAACATAGATAGTTCGCAAAAATAGATGCACCCACTTGGCTTCCTTTGTGTTGCACTCAAATCGTCACTACGGTGACAGGCAATCCATTCAGATAGAGGGCCCGCATCAGGGTGCTTGTAACCGGGTCGCGACGAAACAGCAATGTGGCAAAAATCTAAAATCTGCTGCCACTGATGCCAGCTATCTAGTTCGCTCAGTGCATCCATGCCAATACACATAAACAAAGGAACATCGGCACCAATGTCCTTGCGCAGTAGTTTAACAGTATCAATGCTGTAACTTGGTGTCGATCTTCGTAATTCAATGTCATCAATAATCAGCGGCGCGTTAGTGTGACTCAAGGCCGTTGCCAACATTGCTCGTCGATGCTCAGTGTCCACATTTGGCTCGCCGCGATGAGGCGGATAAGCACATGGTACCAATCTTACTTCATTAACATCGAGCAATTGGGCCAGGTCGCTAGCAATCGTTAAATGACCATTATGAATAGGGTCGAAGGTCCCACCAAATATAGCTACTGCCATGCTATTGTCGGATTTGTCCATCGCCAAACACCACCCATTTTTGACAGGTCAGCCCCTCTAAGCCCACAGGGCCGCGAGTATGAATTTTATCAGTGGAAATTCCGATTTCAGCTCCCAGACCATATTCGAAGCCGTCAGCAAACCGTGTTGAGGCATTAATCATCACCGAACTTGAATCGATTTCAGCTAAAAATCTGCGACTGTTTTGATCGTTTTCGGTGACGATAGCTTCGGTATGCTTAGAGCTATAGTGATTGATATGCTTAATAGCGTGGTCGAGGCCGTCTACGATTTTAATCGCCAAAATAGGAGCGAGAAATTCTTCGCTCCAGTCTTCTTCCCGGGCCTCATTTATCGTGCTTACGATAGCTCGTGATTTTTTACAACCCCTCAATTCAACCTGTTTTGTCGTATACATAGCGGCTAGTTTAGGTAGTATTTTGTCAGCAACAGACTTAGCGATAACCAGTGATTCCATAGCATTACACACGCCGTAACGATGTGTTTTGGAATTAATAGCAATATCTACGGCCTTTTTTAAATCGGCATGATCATCTATGTAGACGTGGCAGTTACCATCTAGATGTTTAATCATAGGCACTCGAGCGTCAGTTATTAGTCTTTGTATAAGCCCTTTGCCGCCTCTAGGAATAATTACATCCACATNATCGGTCATGGTTATTAACTCTGCGACCGCATCGCGGTCAGGCGTGCTAATAATTTGAATTACCCCTTGAGGTAAGCCGGCATCATCTAGACCTTTTTTAATACAATCGGCAATGGCTTGATTAGAGTGAATAGCCTCACTGCCGCCACGTAATATGGTCGCGTTTCCAGCTTTTAAACATAGACTCGCAGCATCAATAGTGACATTAGGCCGTGATTCATAAATGATACCGATTACACCAATAGGCGTGCGCATTTTACCTAATTTAATCCCGCTAGGACGAACACCGAGGTCAGTCATTTCACCGACAGGATCGGATAGCGACGCAACTTGATGTAACCCTTCGATCATGGCGTCAATGCGTTCATTATTAAGTTCGAGCCGGTCTAATAGGGCTGCATCTAGCTCATTGGATAAGGCTTTATCCATGTCGAGAAGATTTGCTAATAATAGATTTTGGCGATCATCACTAAGATGCTCCGCAATCGACGCTAGAGCCTTATTTTTAGTCTCTGTGGTGGCGTGGGCTATGACTCTTGACGACTCAAGCGCCGCCGCTCCAACGGTTGCCATATAGGCTTTGATGTTAATCTTTTTCAATGTTTTGCACGGCGCTTAATTAGGAAAACTGAGTGTCTTCATTTTCAGTATTATACGTCTAGCGTGAATATAATGCCCAATTTTCCGTGGCCGACAGCGATAAACATATTATTAGCGTTAGAAAATAGCTTTTTGGCGGCTACCTGCAGGATACCGGCTAGATACTGAGATATTGATCAACAATCTGGGCAAGAGCTTCAATATGCTCTGAGTCGTCGTTGAGGCAAGGTATGTAATGAAACTTCTCCCCACCAGCGCTCGAGAAAATTTCACGGGCTTCAATATTGATCTCTTNAATGGTTTCTAGGCAATCAGATGANAAACCGGGGCATATAACAGCCACATGGTTAACCCCTNCACTTGGCAGAGTCTCCAGTGTTTTATCAGTATAGGGTTGCAGCCAAGGCTCGCGGCCAAAGCGTGACTGGAAAGTGGTCATAATCTTATCTTCAGTCAAATTCATTTTCTCGGCAACCAATTGAGTGGTCTGGTGGCATAGGCAATGATATGGATCGCCGTTTTTGAGATATCGTTCCGGGGTGCCATGATAAGAAAATATAAGTTTGTCCGGATGGCCATGGGCGTCGATATGCCGGCTGATACTCGAGCACAGAGCTTTAATAAATGCGTCTGATTGGTGATAGCCGCCAANAAAATGCAACTCGGGGACCCANCGAGTTCGTTTGAAAACGTCAGCGATGGCGTCAAAGGTTGAGCCTGTGGTCGCCCCAGAATATTGAGGATAAAGTGGNAACACAGTAATATTCCTGACATTTTGAGCGCTAAGTTNATTAATCGCCGANTCGATTGAGGGGTTGCCGTAGCGCATTCCCAGAACTACTGGCACGTCCTTGCCTTGCTTTTNGTTCAGGAGCTTGCGAACACCATCGACTTGTGCCTGCGCATTAACCAGTAATGGAGACCCCTTNTCTGTCCATACACTACGATAGAGTTTGGCTGAACGCCGCGGGCGAAGCCGCAAAATCACCAAATTTAGGATTAGCCACCAAAGTAGTCGAGGAACTTCTACAACACGAGGGTCGCTTAAGAATTGTTTTAAATAACGGCGAAGGTCGGATGTTTGTGGCGCATCTGGCGTGCCTAAGTTGCAAAGNATAACGCCTTGCTTTGGTGCCGGACCTTTGTGATCGTAGTCTGTTTGACCTTTATACTGCATTTGATTTTCGGCCTTTGATATCTTTACACTTAATAATGTGAAATTGGGTGGGTGAAGCACTATCTTACGTTAACAGCTTATATGTGAATCTTCCTATATTATACGCGACATCAAATAGATGAGATTGATTTTAATCCTAGACTATTATTAGCTGACCCAAGACTCTGACAAAGNTATAATGCGGCACTTTTATAGATGCGTAAAAAAGACCATGAGTCATCACGTTTCCGATCGGCGCACATTCGCTATTATTTCGCACCCAGATGCTGGTAAAACNACCATCACCGAGAAACTATTGTTGCTCGGTAATCTTATTCAGGTAGCGGGAACAGTGAAAGGGCGCAAAAGCGATCGCCATGCTACTTCCGATTGGATGGCAATGGAAAAAGAGCGCGGAATTTCTGTGACATCATCGGTCATGCAATTTCCCTATCAAGACTGTACCGTAAATTTACTCGATACTCCTGGGCACGAAGACTTCTCTGAAGATACCTATCGCACCCTCACCGCAGTAGATTCGTCCCTTATGGTCATCGATGGCGCTAAAGGTGTAGAAGCCCGAACCATTAAGTTGATGGACGTCTGTCGTTTGCGTGACACGCCGATATTAACCTTCGTTAATAAGATGGATCGTGATATCCGGGATCCTATTGATTTACTCGATGAAATTGAAGCAATACTTAAAATTAAAGCCGCACCAATCAACTGGCCGATTGGTATGGGCCGTGAATTCCGTGGTGTGTANAATTTTTATACCGATACGATCCATGTTTACGAGCAGGGAAAAGGTCATACTTTAACTGATGACATACAGGTGCAAGGATTAGAATCTCCTGAGGCGCGTGAAGCCTTGGGTGACTATGCTGACGATGTTTTGGAAGAGCTAGAGCTAGTGAAAGGAGCAACTAACCTTTTTGATATGAATGAATTCCTATCGGGACAGCTTGCGCCGGTATTTTTTGGTACTGCCCTGGGTAATTTCGGCATTCGTGAAATGCTAGATTATTTTGTGCGTTGGGCGCCAGCACCTCAGTCGAGGCAGGCTGCGGAGCGTGAAGTTGTCTCAAGTGAAGCGAAATTCAGCGGGTTTGTGTTTAAGATCCAGGCTAATATGGACCCGAAACACCGGGATCGAATCGCTTTCTTACGAATCTGCTCAGGTAAATATACCAAAGGCATGAAATTGAAGCACGTCCGTACGGGTAAAGACGTACGTATCGCAGATGCATTCAGTTTTAAAGCGGGTGAGAGAATCTCTGTCGAAGAAGCTGTGGCTGGCGATATTATCGGCCTTCACAACCATGGGTCAATACAAATTGGTGATACTTTTACTGAGGGCGAAACACTCAAGTTTAGTGGTATTCCACACTTTGCACCCGAGTTATTCAAGCGAATTCGTCTTAGAGACCCGTTAAAGTCCAAGCAGCTACAAAATGGCATTCGGCAACTGTCTGAGGAAGGTAGTACACAGGTTTTCTTTCCCTTTCGTAACAATGATGTCGTCGTTGGAGCGGTTGGACAGCTACAGTTTGATGTGGTTGCCTNCCGNCTTCGCGAAGAATATGGTGTAGAAGCTATCTATGAGCCAGTCAATGTACATACAGCTCGCTGGACTGAATCTGATGATCACAAAATACTAGAGGCTTTTCGGGATAAAGCAGAAGATAACCTAGCCCTTGATGGTGGTGGTCATTTGACGTATCTAGCGCCAACTCGAGTTAATTTATCTCTTGCAGAAGAGCGTCATCCAGAGATTGCGTTTCGTGCCACTCGCGAACACTAGCGTGTACATTTGTCTTAGCTAACTGAGGTTAATTATGGGTACCAAGAGGGCTACTGTTCACCAAGACCAAACACCACTGCATTTGCGGGCTAATCGTGGTGTATTATCCCGCTGGTTGGGACGCACCGTTTTAACCTTTTTGGGTTGGAGGGTTGAGGGTCAGATACCAGACTTAAAGCGATTGTTAGTGATCGGAGCGCCTCATACCTCAAACTGGGATTTTGTCTTAGCTATGGCGACCATTTTGGGTCTCAATCTACGGATGCGTTGGTTGGCTAAGCATACTATCTTCAAGAGAGGTGTTGTTTGGTTTATGGAGTGGCTCGGTGGAATTCCAACTGATAGGACTCGACCTCAAGCAATAGTTGAAAACGTTGTGCGGTTGGCAAAAAAAGGTAAGGGCGTTGTCATTGGTGTAACGCCAGAGGGGACTCGTAAAAAAGCAGTTAAATGGAAGACAGGCTTTCTGCGACTTGCTAANGCGTTAGATTGTCCTATTCTTATGGTGGCTATTAACTTTCCGACCAAAACCATTGTGATCGGTGATCTTTATTATCCCGGCGGAGACAATGATTGCGACTTAGTGGCTATTAAGCAATATTACGATCAGTTTCAAGGGATTCATAAGGATCAGTTTTGATCGTTTAAGCAAAAGCATATAAAATGTAAGTGAATGCTCACTTACAAAACGCAATAAAAATATTCTGGTACGGTAAAATTCGAGATCTTTGGGCAGTGAGGATGGGTTGACTCATTAGAGTTTAATTTTTAGTCTTGATAAAATAGCCTATCTATTACGTTCATCCGCACAAAGCTCGATAAGATACTCTAAGCTAATAAAAATAATAGAAATTGAAAGGCTAGCCGAATGAAGCAACACCAATATTCAGTTCACCCAGATCAAGTACCTGCGCATCTTCGTGGAAACCGTGGTCTCCTTAGTCGTTGGCTTGGTCGAACCGTTCTTAATCTTTTTGGGTGGCGTGTGGACGGCGTGATTCCAGATGTTAAACGGGTGTTGATCATAGCTGCGCCTCACACATCAAACTGGGATTTCGTCTTCGCTATGGCAGCCGTTTTGGGTTTAAACCTACGTATACGTTGGCTTGGAAAGCACACTATCTTTAAGCCTGGTATTGTCTGGTTTATGGAGTGGCTGGGAGGTATACCGATAAATCGCGCTGACCCAAAGGGTATTGTGGAGAGCGTTGTAGAGTTGTCGAGAATAGAAGGTGGGGTTGCGCTCGGATTGGCACCAGAAGGAACACGAAAAAAAGTAGTTAGATGGAAAACAGGTTTCTTACGTTTAGCCAATGACCTGGATTGTGAAATTCTACTGTTTGGCTTTGACTTTCCCGGCAAGCGATTGGTCATTGGCCATCTCTTTCAGCCGACGGGCGATAATGAGGCAGATTTGGCATTTATAAGGGCCTACTATAAGCAATATATCGGCAAGCATCCGAGTCAAGGGTAGGTCGACACAATAATAAGTAAGTATTCACTTACATAATAGATGTTGACGTCGCTGAAACTGGCGCTCTTCCCCTTATTGTAAAAGACATAACTCGATTGCTCTTACAAACAATACAGTTCATTTTTAGTCTATTAAGATGAACAATAGAGGTTATGATGGTTCAAAGCCACTAGGTGGTAGTGTTATAGTCGCCAATTAATGCTATTTAACACTTGCAAAACGTTTTTATTAACCGGAGTAGCCCAATGAATGAACAGACATCCCCATTTTCCCGATTTTTGGTTGTTGCCGCTGCCTTTGTCATTGTAGTGTCGGGACTGAAGATGGCTGGGNCTCTTTTGGTACCGTTTTTGCTGGCTGTGTTCATCGCGATGATCGTGTCGCCGGTTTTAGGTTGGTTAAAAGGTCTGCGGATCCCATCAGGTATTGCAATTTTCTTGGTGATTAGCTTGGTTTTAGCCGTCGGCATTATTTTAGCCGCAGTCATTGGCTCATCTGTTGATGATTTTCGTCAAGATAGCCCTGTCTACGCCGCTAAATTATCGATAATGAGCGAAAATATCCAGCAATGGTTGAGTGCTCGTGGTGTCACCATTGGTGCGGAACAGTGGAGTAGCAGTTTCGACCCTGGCGCCGTCATGGGGATAGTGGGTAGTACTTTAGCTTCCTTTGGCAATGTCATGACCAATACTCTTATGATTTTGCTCACCGTGATCTTTATTCTTGCCGAGAATGTTAGTTTTGGCGAAAAACTTCGCAGTGCCCGAGGCAGTGGTGACTCCCAAGAATGGTTGAGAAAATTTTCTGGTAGTGTTCACAGCTATTTAGCTATCAAAGCGGCTATTAGCTTTTTAACAGGCCTAATCATTTTTGTGTGGTTGAGTATCCTTGGTGTCGACTACGCGATTTTATGGGGCTTGATCGCCTTCTTACTGAATTTCATACCGACAGTTGGGTCTTTTATTGCAGCAGTACCCGCCGTGCTATTGGCTCTGGTCCAGCTTGGCCCGTTTGAGGCTGGTTTAACTTTGATGGGCTTTGTTGCCGTCAACCTTATTATGGGCAATGCGGTTGAGCCGCGCTGGATGGGTCGAGGTCTTAACCTATCACCCTTAGTCGTGTTTGTATCTTTGGTGCTCTGGGGTTGGGTGTTGGGTCCAGTGGGTATGTTATTGTCAATTCCGCTGACCATCATGTTGAAAATCGCCTTAGAAAATCAAGCCGAAACTCGTTGGATAGGCGTCATGCTCGGCGCAGGTAAGCGTATAAACGCAGATCCAAGTGCAGAGGTGCAATCAACATCAGAGCCTGATGCTTGATTAAAAAATATAAGAAATACTAAGGGNGCGTGTTCATGACGGGTGTGGGTCTAAGGTATAAGTTACTACTTTTGTTTCTTTTCTGTGTTGTTTTTGGGTTGGTCGGTTGCGACAGTCAGCAACAATTAACGACCGCACGCGCTGAAAATACAGGAGGTGTTATTTATCACGGCGGTGATATTGTCACCATGGCCGGCGAATCCCTCAGGCAAATAGAAGCTGTGGCTGAGCTAGATGGCAAAATTGTTTTTACCGGCACCCTTGCTGACGCTATGCAAAGCTTTGCTAAAGCCAGTAAATTNGACCTAAAAGGTAAAACCCTAATGCCTGGTTTTATCGAACCTCACGTGCATCCATCTATNGCAGCGCTTGTCCTGCCTAATGAGATTATAGCTCCCTTCGATTGGGTGTTTCCCAATGTCACCAAGAAAGGGGTCAGAGATCCAACGGGCTATAAGAAACGTCTGGAAGAGAGCATTAATCGCAACAGTGTTAGAGAAAATGCAGATAGCAATAGCCTATTTATGATTTGGGGTTATCACCAGCTGTGGCACGGTGACCTTAGTCGCGAACTTCTAAATCGCTTAGCCCCCGACCAGCCAGTGGCAGTTATACATCGGTCGTTTCATGAGATTTTCTTTAATGATAGGGCCATAGAGCTCATAGGTCTTAACGCTGAAGAGTTTAAAGACAATCCTCAAGTTAATTGGGTAAAAGGCCACTTCTTTGAAAGTGGTTGGATGAATATCGCCCCGAAAGTCGTCCCCTTTTTAGCTGGCTCGCAAAAATATATGCTGGGGCTTGATCTAATGTCGCAACTCATTCAAAAGAATGGCATCACTACCATTGCTGAACCAGGCTCTGGAACGGACTTTAAAGCAGAATTGGGTCTTTTAAGCCATTATATGGCCCAACAGCCACCATTTAATGTTTACCTTATTGCCAGCGGCACCAAACTCTATCGCAGCCTTGGCGACAACCAAAAAGCCATGGACTTGATAGATACGCTGCCGTCAAAATACAACANCAACAATCTTCAATTCCTTCCTAAGCAAGTTAAGTTATTTGCCGACGGCGCTATTTACTCTCAGTTAATGCAAATGAAAGACGGTTATCTAGATGGTCATCATGGCGAGTGGATGACGCCACTTGAGGACTTAACTCAGCAAATAACTGATTACTGGCGCGGTGACTATAAGCTGCACATCCATGCTAATGGCGACAAAGGTATACAGCAGGTTATCGACACAGTGGCCGTTTTGCAGGAAAGCGATCCACGTCAAGATCACCGCCTCACCTTGCATCACATGGGTTATTTTGACGACCAGCAGGCAGCAAAAATTGCCAATCTAGGTATTGAAGCATCGGTCAACCCGTTTTATCTATGGGCGCTGGCCGATAAATACGCCGAATTTGGCTTGGGTGAAGAGCGTGCGCACAATCTAGTGCGTATCAAATCTCTAACAGATCGCAACGTGCCCGTCTCCTTTCATTCAGACTTCTCCATGGCGCCCATAGAGCCGCTCACTTTAGTTTGGACGGCCGTTAATCGCATTGCCTCAGAAGGCTTAGTCTATTCGGCCGATCAGAAAATAGATGTGTATACCGCTCTAAAAGGAGTCACCATTAGCGCCGCAAGAACAATAAATTTAGAAAACGAAATTGGCTCTATTGAGGTCGGTAAACAAGCTGATTTTGTTATTTTGAACCAAAATCCAATACGGGTAGAGCCTCAAACCATTAAAGACATCAAGGTTTATGCCACTGTTTTTTCGGGCAAGATAAGCATCCCTATTAGTCATTAAGTTGATTAACGAATTCAATAAAAACACCTAAAAGTAAAAAGCCCCGGCACCAGCTGAGACTTTTCTAATATAGATTAAAACGTCAAACTTAAACCCATCAGGAACTGCGCATTGCCCTCGTGTCCACCGTCAGCGCGCGCGAAATGGGCTGTTTTACCGTAGGGCCTGTCCCAGACTATCCCGACATAAGGGGAGAATAATGGCGAGGCCTCGTAGGACAATCGCAGTCCAAGCTCCAACTCAGATAAGCCTGAACCGGTACCGGTTTGAATATCATTCTCGCTGTGGAAATTTGCTTTGAGCTTTGCCCCCAGCAGCAAGGAGGACATGATCTGGTAGCCGCGTTCCACTTCCAGTCGTAGTCCCAACCTGCCGTTGCTTCCCGCGAACAGGGATGTGTCTATTTCCAGTTCATACGGCGCTTTCCAGGAAACACCAAGTAAAAACCAGTCCCGGCTAGCACCGGGGTTGAGGTCGCCACGCCAGCCCAGGTTGATGCCTACTTTCGATGAAAGAGCCTTTGAGTAGTAGGCCCGTAGCTCGTGCCCCTCCAGTCCATCGCTTGTGCGTTTTCCCTCGGAGACCAGATTAAGTTGGTGTGCATCAGTGGCCAGTGAGAAGTTGCTCGACCAAGCCGTCGACTGATCCTCCTCGAGATATTCCAATTCGTCTAAGGATACGGAGCCCTGTATCTCGTCATTGATCTCAACAGCATAGCTTTGTGCGGCTGTCAGGAGTAATACTGTGGTGGTTAATGCGATTTTTATGAGAGTGCCTGAGATATTAATGAATAAATTCGGCCTACAATAACCTCTTGCCAGATAAACTACAATTAGAGCCACCAAAAAGCGTCTAGCTAACCTTTCGCAACCGCATGCATATTTTTGGTGCGGCAGAAAACAAACATGAATAGTGTGATAAACCCTGCATCGCCTCAAGCTTAGTCTCACTGGGTATAGATTTGTGGAGTGTGGTCGCCATGGAGAATGGCGACCAATTATCGTCGGTGCCGTGCCATATCTGCACATTGCTTATGCACGCATCAAAATAACCTAGCCAAGTGACATAGTGTTTTATATCGCGCATGTAGCCCTCAGTGCCAGCTTGAAAGCAGTGTTTTATCACAGAGGTGATGTAGCTTATAAATTCAGGCTGTTTAATAAGTTCACGATCTTGTCCAGTAGCACTTGCAAAGAGCAGGCGCACAAGCAACGACGGTGCTAGCATCGCCATCACTTTTTGACAGAAGGTTAATAACTTGAAAAAAACAGGACTTTCCTTGGCCAATGTAAAGACCGATCCACCTGCCATATGATCTATAAAGTCTCCCTTGTGCAGGGGAGCAACAGATGAAACTAAGTGGATATTACGAACCTGTTCACGCAAAATTACGCCAACCTCAAGGGCGACATGAGCGCCTATGGAAAAGCCAATGATATCTAATGGCTCGTCGCCAATAATACGCTTAATCTCGCTTGCTATCTGCTGGTAATAACAATCCTGATCCACTGCGTCTTTTATCGAAAATCTATCTAAGCTGATAATTCTAAGGTTGTGTTCTTGTGCGTGCTTGTCAAACACTGCGCACTCTTTAATAGCACCCGGAACGCCATGAAAATATACAACTAATGTGCCGGTCTTAGTGCCGTATTCGACAGTCTTCACTAAATACTCCGCATACATTTGCGATGTTTGGACGATTCAAAATCGTTAAGATTATTAAATAGTAAGTCCGAAGCAGAATGGTTACAAGAGAAACAAAAAAGCCCCAGCAGTTGCTAAGGCTTTGTTGATAATGGTGCCCAGACCTGGAATCGAACCAGGGACACAAGGATTTTCAATCCTTTGCTCTACCAACTGAGCTATCTGGGCATTACAACACTTTGACGCTTGCGCGAGAGGCGCGTATTAAAGCGTTTGATCTGCTGTTCGTCAAGGAATTATTCGGTCGGTGGGACGTATCCTTCGGCTTGATCCACTTCCTCGCCATTAAAGAACTTTTCTCGCTGTTCTGAGAGGTAGGTTCGCGCCGATACGTCCATCATATTAAGACGTAATTCATTGATCAGAGTCGTCTGATGAGTCATCCACTCAGCCCAAGCCTCTTTAGAAATGGTGTTGAATATCTCCTCACCCTTGGGGCCAGGGAAGGGCGGCATATCTAGCCCCGGGAGTTCTTTTTTTAGTTTTCTACATAAAATAGTGCGTGGCATAACAACCTCATTTGATAATCATAATATGCCTACAGATTAAGGCCGTTGAATAGGGCTTTAATAGGCGCAGGCATGCCTAATGATATAGGCTTTTGTGGGTTATACCAGACCTGATTGTCTTTCTCACAGACCTTATTTTGAACAATGCCAGCGGTGGCCATAATCACTTGAATGGGCTGATAGTCAAGGTGGAAGTGGCTAAAGGTATGACGTTTTGCATCTAGCACGCTGTACCCTTGGGAGTTAATGCCAAGTTCCCCTAAAGTCCGGTCAATGTCATCTGTGTTATCACACTGAGGAAATACCCATAGGCCGCCCCAGATACCCATTGGTTCGTTTTGCTTCAGTAAGAACTCGCCTTTGTCATTATTAATCATAAGGAAGCATGTCTTTTTAATCGGAATAGTTTTCTTAGGTTTTTTACCGGGATAGTCTTGAGGGTTACCTTGGTGATAGGCAACGCATGTTTTACTAAGTGGGCAAGCCGGGCAATCAGGAGATGACCGTGTGCAGAGAGTGGCCCCAAGGTCCATCATTGCCTGAGTATAATCCGCAATTCGCTGGCCTGGGGTGTTGCTTTCGGCAAGGGTCCAGAGCGTATTCATTACGCCGGTTTTACCGGGCCAACCACTAATGGCGGCAAAGCGCGCCAGTACGCGCTTTACATTGCCATCTAATATGGCAGCTTTTTGATGAAATGCGATGGCGCTAATGGCTCCCGCCGTGGAGCGGCCAATGCCGGGCAGCTCACATAGTTGGTCAACCGTACTTGGAAAGTTGCCCTTTAAGTCAGCACTCACCTGCTGAGCAGTTTTGTGCAGGTTACGAGCGCGAGCATAATAGCCTAAACCCGTCCAATGATGCAGTATTTCGTTTAGCGGTGCGGCAGCTAGATCTTGAACGCTGGGGAAACTTTTCATGAACCGCAAATAATAAGGAATGACTGTACTTACTTGCGTTTGTTGCAACATGATCTCAGACACCCATACTCGGTAAGCAGAGATGTCCTGTTGCCAGGGTAGGTGTGTACGACCATGTTGGTCGAACCAATTAAGAACCACTGTCTGAAACTCATTAGGGCTCACGAGTCGCCTAATTTTTTCTTAAAGAAGTCTTTTAAAGCGTTTTGGATTGAGTCGCCATTAATGGGCGCTCCATTGTTGGGTGTTGTGAGATACTTTTCACCGAGTTGCTGTATTAGGGTGTTTTTCAATAATCGACCAATGGCTTTCTGATCTGGGGCGCAGTTAGATTGTATTGAGCGCTTGTTAGCGCCGAAGCTACCCTTACAAGAAAACGGAATAACTTGATTTTGTAACCGCTTGTTAACCGAACACCCGTTATTACTGCTAGTAGCGCTTGTCAGTATAGCTTTGGCGTTTAGAATGTAGCTTTGTTCCACCATCTGAATCTGACTTTGGCCGGTAATTTTTAGGTTGCCAGTGCCGGTTGTCATATTAGTTAGCATAATTTTTCCGTTAGTAAACCCTAGGACACCGTCAATATCATTTAGCTGTGTTCCTTCAGGCCATTGTTGAGGTGAATTGCTGCCGCTACCTAATAAGGCAGTGGCCTGGCAAATAGTTTCCTCGATGTTTACTCCGCTATAGAAGGGCGTTACCACCTTAAATTGACCATTACCTACCAGAGAATTTTGAATCTCATAAATATTTGTGCCAGAACCTTCCAACGACGTGTCCATATTAAAATAGCCAGTTAAGTCTTGAGTGTCTGACAGGGCTTGGAACGCCTGAGCTAGATCAATATCGTAAATCGCGGATTCCAGATTGAAGCGCGGGGTGGAGGTACTTAGGTCAAGCGTTGCAACAGCATTAACGTTACCACCAAATAGATCGGCATTAAAGGAGGTGAGCTCTAGCACCTTAAGATAACCGGATGCATTGGCATAGACATTATTAACGACGAAGGAATCCAACTGAATACTATTGATGGCCAGTTCTATATTGCTTTCTCCGCGCCACAAGATAAATGGTATAGCCAGAGGGGCAAAAATGGCCACTGGTGCTTGGTTAATGTCCTCAGGGTCTTGAGGCGATTTTGGCATATAGTCCGCTAAACTAAGGCTATCACCCTTGAGAGACATCGCCATCTTGTTAGTGCTTTGATCGGCGGTGATATCGATAGCAAATGTTTGTCCATCCAGCACCAGTTCATGCACATAGCGGGAGTAACCCCAAGGGTTAACATTGAACTCACTATTAAAACTAACCTCACTGAGAGCCTTGTCGCTGGACATTGAAGGCACCATAAAAATGGGCAGGCGCTTTTGAATTCTAGAAATCTGTTGTCGCAGGTTTATTGAAGAACTGGCTAGACTGCCTCTAACTTCTTGAGTCGTAAGATCAGCTTCAACGTTGCCTTTTAGAGTAACCTGATCGGCTATAAACGTGAAGTTACGAGCCGCGATACGGCTTAACTTTTGGTCCTCAATATTAACTTGAGCCGTGGTTCTAAGCGACAAGTTTAAGCCGTTTAGTGCTTGTGCCGATAGGTTGATCTGGAAGTCATTACCGTTAAGCGAAAGATCATTAATGTTCAATTCTATCTGGTCAAACTGAACTGGCACGAGAGTATTAGGGGAATATTGCAGGGTCCCCTTTGCAAGGCTGATTGAATCAATAGGCAGGTTTGTTTCGCTGATATTGCCACCTAACAATGCCAGCCACCCTAAAGTGATGTCTAATTTGGGTATTTGGCCTACGATACTTTGGCCGTCTGAGAACTTAATGTTCTCAACAGTAATACCTAGTTTTGGGAAAACGTTAAGTACCAAATTGTCCTCAATGGACAAGGTAATACCATTTTTGTTGGCAGCATTCTCGATGTCAGATTTATAGTCGTTGGGGTCAACTAAGCTGTTTAACGCCAGCGTTAACAAGGCAGCCACAGCAGCCACTGTCAGGCCAGTGGCCAATAACCATTTAGTCAGTTTAGACAAGCTAGATCACTCCATACAGTGGCATTTTAAACCACAATAAATACAGGCGGTATGGTACCTTAATGCGATGTTTGTGTCCTGAGTGCTAATTAGTCTAGTAGCCCTAAAAGCTACTAATGGGTCGAAAAAATAGGTTACTTTCAGGTATACTGCGCGCCTTGAAACATCAAACTGGAGAATTAGATGACTCAGCGTACTGCTACTGTGACGCGCAATACACTGGAATCACAGATTACCATTAGTGTTAATTTGGATGGCACAGGCAAGGCGAATCTTGAAACACCAGTGCCATTTTTAAATCACATGCTCGATCAAATTGCTCGGCATGGTTTGATTGATCTTGATATCCAAGCTACCGGTGATACTCACATTGATGATCATCACACGGTAGAAGATATTGGCATTACTTTGGGTATGGCGATTGCCGAGGCCATTGGCGATAAAAAGGGGTTAACACGTTATGGGCACGCTTATGTCCCTTTAGACGAAGCCTTATCGAGAGTTGTCTTGGATTTCTCAGGCCGTCCCGGTCTAATTATGAAAGCAGATTTTGTGCGTAGCCAAGTCGGCGGTTTCGATGTTGATTTAACCCGTGAATTTTTCCAAGGGTTTGTCAATCATGCCCTAGTTACCCTACACATCGACAACCTCGGGGGCGCCAATGCTCACCATCAGGTTGAAACTATATTCAAGGCCTTTGGTCGGGCTATCCGTATGGCTGCCTCTGTGGATGAGCGTATGGCGGGGGTTTTGCCGTCTACCAAGGGGCACCTATAGCTAACGGCTTACGGATGTTTACTGTAATCACGGTGTTGAGACACTTATGAGCACTTCGTCTAACCATATCGCTGTCATTGACTACGGAATGGGCAATCTTCATTCCGTTGCCAAAGCCCTAGAGCACGTGTGCCCCAAAGCATTGGTGTCTGTGACATCAGACGCTAAAGTAGTATCCAGAGCTGATAGGGTGGTGTTTCCAGGTGTCGGCGCAATTCGTGACTGTATGTCTGAGATACAACGGCTCAAGGTTGGTGATGTCGTCAGCGAGGCAGCTAAAGAGAAACCAGTGTTAGGAATCTGCGTAGGAATGCAGGCATTGCTGCAGCATAGTGAGGAAAACAAAGGCGTTGATTGTCTTGGGTTATTGCCAGGCAACGTTAAGTTCTTCGGTCAGAATCATCAAGATACTCAAGGCGATAGACTTAAGGTGCCGCACATGGGATGGAATAATGTGCAACAAACCATCGATCATCCTCTTTGGCAGGACATAAAGCAGGGTAGTCAATTTTATTTCGTACACAGCTACTATGCAGCCTTAGCTGACAATCCTCACGTAGCGGGGACCTGCGCTTACGGTGTGGACTTTGCCGCGGCTTTAAGTCTCAATAATTTGTTTGCCGTGCAGTTTCATCCTGAAAAAAGCGCTGACGTGGGCTTACAACTGTTACGAAATTTTGTTAACTGGACCGTCTAAGACCTAAAGATCGGCAGTTGATATCTCATCCTCAGGGCTTTACGCTAGCCCCCCAAAAACAAGCTTGAACAATAACCATGTCGACACAACCTTTAAACGAAAAAGATGCCTTAGAGCAGCGACTAAATACAGAGACGGCCAAGATCAATTGGCATGAGTTGCAAAAGCACTATGCTGCGGGCAATGTATTGGCAGTTGCTGAAACCGCAGACTTAATTAAGGTAGCTGTGGCTTTTCATCAAGACGATACCACTAAAGTACAGGCTTGGTTGGCTGACAAGACACTATTCGAAATTAATGACGAGCAAGCGCTAGACTGGTATGAGAGTAAAACTGAACACTGGGCGGTGGTAATTCCGCCCTTTGTTTTAGTGCAAAAATCAACATAATAGGGAGCATAGGAAAAATTATGAATCTACAA
>JGI26261J51718_1000069_pt1 | contig 52248 bp, 47 predicted proteins | sample SaaInlV_135m_DNA_3_FD_51718 | JGI IMG/M metagenome (IMG submission 51718)
ACGAAGAATCGTGCCATCGCCGCCGATAGTCACGATCAAATCTGAGTTGGCGAGTTCCGCTTCACGTTCGTGGAGATCTGATTGAGTAGCCAACCACCAATTGCGACCATCCGGGTAGGTGGTCGTGAGTTTACAGGCGAGTTCGCCCGCTTCAGCAAGTTCGCCGTTGTGAACGATTCCGATGTTGTGATAGCTGGCCATATTGGTAGATAACGGTCCGAAGTGACGGTTTCGAATCGAAGTTTACATCCCTTAGGACATTTCCCTGACGTGCAAAGAGACCAGATGCCTACTATCCCGTAATCATCGCAGGAACTATCGAGAGTGCCTTTTCGGCAAGATCAAGCATGAGGAACGGCGCAAGGCCGAACACACCAGCTCCGATCGCTGCGAAGCCAGCAGCCACCAAAATCGGCTTATCGGCACTGAACTGCGATTCGTCTACAGCGTCTTCGAACACAATCGCCCGAATCACACGCAGGTAGTAGTAAGCAGCAATAACAGTGTTCATCACACCGATCACCACGAGCCATGTCAGATTAGCGTTTAGCGCCGCGCCGAAGACCACAACCTTTGTCATAAACCCAACGGTCGGCGGCATACCAAGAAGTGACAATAACCCAAATACGAGAAGCCCGGCCAATAGAGGCGATCGCTTCAGCAGACCGTTCAGCCCTGCAATTGAGTCATCGTTTGTTCGCGATGTGATAGCTATCACCGCAAAGAACACAGCCAAATTCGTAAACGCATACCCAGCTAGGTAGTATAAAACGCTCTGCGGACCCGCTCCGGCAGACGTAGCTCCGACCTGATTGGCAGGAACAGAAGCCAGACCAACCAAAATGTAACCCGCCTGAGCAATTGTTGAATAGCCCAACAGTCGTTTGATGTTCGATTGAGATAACGCCAGCGTGTTACCGAGAGTCATCGTTACAGCAGCGAGAATCGCAAAAAGTCCCGACCAGTCTTGCATCAGGTTCGCATCGCCAAATGCAACGTACATGATTCGCATAATCACAGCAAAAGCAGCGGCTTTGGATGCTACCGATAGGAATGCAGCCACAGGAGTCGGAGCTCCCTGATAAACGTCTGGAACCCACATTTGCCAAGGAACGACAGCCATCTTGAAGCCGAACCCAGCAACTATCATGATGACCGATAACAGAACTGCGTAAGAACCGAACGGCACTCCGGGCTCGGTCGGCAGAACGGCGAGCCGTTCCATAATCAAATGAAGGTTCGTGCTTCCGGTGTAACCGTAGATGTAGGCGAATCCGTAAAGCAAAAGCGCACTTGAAATCGCCGAGAGAACAAAGAATTTCGTTCCCGCCTCGACACCCTGCTTAGATCGGTGGATCGCTGCAAGTGCGACGACAGGAAGCGCCGTGAGTTCCAGAGCAACGTAGATCGTAATCAACTCTGTTGCCGAAACCAGAATCATCATGCCCGTCACGGAAAGCAGTACGAGAGAAACGAATTCGCCGCCGTAGTCCTTCATCCGATCACTTGCGATGTATTTTGCCGAAGCGAGAATCGTTCCTGCCATCACCGTGAGCAGAATGAACTTGAAGAAAAGCGAGAATCGATCAGCTTCGAATGTATCGAAAAGTGCCGGACCGGTTGCAGGATCGCCAAACCAACCGTTCCAGAGATTCAGCGTAAGAATCAGAGGAACTACGAGACCAACAAACGCGACAGTCGATACCTTCGCCATACTACGCGTGACAAGATCAACAGATATTACGACCAGTGCCAATAGGGCCATGGCTATTTCAGGGGACAGTACCCAGAAGTCCTGTGCAGTCATTACCTAACCACCGCCTGAATACCAATATCGAACATATCTGTGATCACTGAAGGCCAAATGCCAACTATGAAAATAGGAGCCGCCAACGCAATGACGGGGACCATGTCGACCCAGTTGGCGTCGGTAAGATTGTCGTAAACCTCGTCGGAAATACCGGGGCTAGTAGGACGTGCGCCAAAGAACACTCTCTGAACCATCCAAAGCGTGTAACCGGCAGCGAGTACGACACCGAATGCCGACACTCCCGTTGCCCACGGCCATACAGAGAATGTGCCCAAGAAGATCATGATTTCAGCTACGAATCCCGAAAGCGCCGGAAGCCCTAGCGAACCAAACCCTGCGATCAAGAAGAAGATCGCTATCAAAGGCATCTTCTTCCACAACCCACCAAGGTGAGGAATATGACGTGTGTGAGTGCGGTCGTACGAAAGACCGACCATCAAGAACGCCAGTCCCGTAATAGTACCGTGGGTGAACATCTGTAATGCAGCACCGTTCAAACCGGCCGTCGAAGTCTCGACTGCCGACGAACCGACAGCGGCGACACCCAACATAACGAATCCCATGTGACTTATCGAACTATAAGCAATAAGCCGTTTCATATCCGTTTGGCGAATCGTAATGATTCCGCCATAGATCACTGAAACCGCCGCTACAACCGCCATATACCCGGCAACGTCATGAATCGTAAATCCTTTAGTCTCCTGGAAGAAGCCAAGGCTGATTCGAAGTAGTCCGTACCCAGCCATCTTCAGCAGAACGCCCGCAAGCATTACAGATACAGCAGTCGGAGCGTCGGTATGGGCGTCAGGCAGCCAACTGTGAACAGGCCATAAAGGCAATTTCACTGCGAACGCTATGAAGAAGAATGTGAAAATAAGCGCGGCAGGAACTACAAGATCCGCACCAGCTATTAACTCAGGGATACCCACGATTCCGAGTTCCGGAATCGAAACCATTGCCAATGTGTTCACACCAGGTGTCACGTAGATGGCCAATATGCCGACGAGCATGAACGCTCCACCAGCCAGAGTAAACAAAACAAACTTCATCGCTGAGTAACGAGGACGTCCACTACCCCAAATGGCAATGAGCATGAACATTGGAATCAGTTCAAACTCGAAGAAAATGAAGAACAGCATCAAATCTAGCGAAACGAATACACCTAACACTGACGTCTGAAGCAGCAGCAACCACATGAAGTACTCGCGCAAACGCTTCTTGATTCGCCACGAACCAAGCGCAGCTGCCATTCCGAGAATTCCGGTGAGCAATACAAGTGGTGCGCTCAAACCATCGACACCAATCAGATACGAAGACCGAAGTGCATCGATAGGAATCCAGCGTTCCAAGTAGTCGACCATCTGTACGCCAGCTAAGTCTTGGTCATAGCCAACGAACACCATCACGGTCAATACGAACGTAACGACAGTCGCACCGATCGAGATCCAGCGGATCTGTTGATCAGAGTTTTTGCCGCGTGCGAAGATCGCCACCAACAGCCCAACAGCTGCAGGTAGGAACACCGTTATCGTCAGTAACCCATCAAACACGGGCGACCTCCAATACGGTATTTAGGAAATATTCTGTTTTGCTTGCGCTAAATTCCACGTGCGTTATTAGCCCCATAGCAAGAACGCTGCTACTACTGCGACCACGCCGATGACCATGCCAACTGCGTAAGTCTGTGTCTGACCGTTTTGAACCAGTGCCCCACTCTTTCCGATTCGACTTACCCAATTCGAAAGGTGAACGTTTGCGTTGTCGATCCAGTGCTCATCGAACCATCGCAACGCATCTGCTACATACTTGTAGAAGCCTTTGCGGACGATGATGTTCTCGTACACTTCATCGAAGTAGTACTTGCGGAACATGAGCTTGTAGATCGGCTGGAATCGAGCTCCCATAGTTGTCGGCGAGATCGATCCCTTTACGTACATGAGATAAGCAAGACCAATACCGGCCAACGCCAGAACAGTCGAAATACCAGCGACCATGTAGTTGAATTCAGGTGCAGCACCAGCGTGCTCTGCTGCCGAATGACCACCGTCCGCATCCAAAGGGAACACATCGTGGTTCTCGACAGTCACATAGTGAGCAAATGCGTGCTTGTCGATTCCGCCAACTTCGATTACAGGGTTCGAGAAGAAACCTATACCAATTGCGAGTACCGCAAGAATCATGATCGGGGCAACCATCAACCAAGGCGATTCGCCAAAGTGGGAATGTGCGCTGCCGACTGGAGCTGGATCTCCAGCGACCTCAGCATCCTTCATTTCCTGCTCTCCCCCACCCTTCCACTCGCCGTGGAACGTAAGGAATATGGCTCGAAACATGTAGAAAGCTGTCATTAATGCAGCGACTAGACCAAGTGCCAGAACTATGTCACCGGTGGTTGTGCCGACTTCGGCAGCNTGGCCCAGAATTTCGTCTTTAGACCAGAACCCTGAGAACGGGAATAATCCGGCAAGACTCAAGCTAGCGATAATCATCCCCCAGTAGGTTTTCGGCATGTGCCTCTTCAAGCCGCCCATGTAGTTCATGTTGAACGTACCTGAAGCGTGGTGAACCGAACCCGCGCCCAAAAACAAAGCTGCTTTGAAGAATGCGTGAGTGAACAAATGGAATAGAGCTGGAGCATAAGCACCGACTCCCAAAGCCAGCATCATGTAGCCGAGCTGAGAGATGGTCGAATACGCCAACACACGCTTTATATCGTTCGCCACTAAGCCCATAGTTGCCGCAAATACAGCAGTAAACCCACCGATTAGTGCAACAAGANTCATGATGTCCGAGTGCTCGAACAGCGGGAAGAACCGTGCGATAAGGAACACACCGGCTGTGACCATCGTCGCCGAATGAATCAAAGCAGATACAGAGGTTGGGCCTTCCATAGCGTCGGGAAGCCAGTTATGCAGTGGGAATTGAGCCGATTTACCAATCGCACCAGCCAGAAGACCAAGTGAAACCCATGTTGCGACTGAAACTGCAATGTGACCGGCTTCAATAGCGTGGTACAACGTCATGATGTCCATGTACGACGAGTCTTGCGAGTAGAGATACAGAATTCCCAGAAGGAATCCGAAGTCACCGAACCTCGTCATCAGGAACGCCTTCTTGGCAGCCGCAGCAGCCGTCGGTCGATCCATCCAGAACCCAATCAACAAGTATGACGAAACACCAACAAGCTCCCAGAAGACAAAAATTTGAATCATGTTATTCGAAAGAACAAGACCCAACATCGACGCTGTGAACAACGCCATGTAAGTGAAGTAGCGGGTGTAGCTCTTATCGCCATGCATGTACGCCTGTCCGTAAATCTGAACAAGCAAGCTGACTCCGCTCACAACTACAAGCATGATCGATGTCAGTTGGTCGATCATCAGACCAAACGTGAGATTCAGACCGCCGATAGCGATCCAATCATGCGATTCAAGATGCAGCGGGCCGTCGGACATCACTGTGCCAAGTGTCATCAGCGACAGAACAAATGATCCGCCAATTGCAGCAACCGTGATGTAACCGGCGTACTTAGAGTTCGATCCTACTAAGGCGCGCACCAACACTCCATTCACCAGCATTGCGGCGATGGGAAGAGCGATTATTAGCCAGGCTAAACCTTCAGTAATCAACAGATAGTCCCTGTTACAGCTTTCTCAAAATTTCGTCGGCAACGTGTTCTCGACCTTTTGGAACCATCACCCGGAACGACGCATCTTCAGCCCAGTCGAGGATATCGCCCTCAGGGATGAGCTTAGTCGGCAGACCTTCTCCTTCGAGTAGGTCTTTCCACATCTGCGCAGAAATTAGGTTTGGTGTCTTCTTGTAGTCAACCCACATAGCTAGTTCTTCATCTCAGAGGCATCGGTAATTTCTACCGATTCCGTTGCTCGATACATTGCGAACACTAGAGCGAAAGCCAACGCAGCCTCACCGGCAGCGACAGCAGTTACAAATATTGCGAACACATGACCAGTCAAAGCAGATCGAATGGCTTCGGCGGTCAAAGGATCGCCGCTCAACAACTCGGCAGCAGGGGTGAATCGGCTAAAACCAACCGCAGCAATCACCACACCGTTGAACATAAGTTCAAGCGACATAATCACCGTTATTAGGCTTCGACGTGAAACTGCCCCATATGCACCGATGGCGAACAATGCGCCTGAAACTAGAAGTACGCTTTCGATTGTCATACCGAAGCACCTCCATTCTTAGTGGCTGGTTCAGGCTCTTCGGTCGATTTTCGCTCACGCATCAATAGCAATCCGCCAATCAACGCGGCGATGAGAAGCAATCCGATGATCTCGAAGGCAAGCATGTACTTGCGAACGAGCATCACACCAATAGCTCCAGTACTATCAACGAATACACCATCGTTTTCGATGACAACGTCGCTGTCGCCGAGAGGCGCATCAGTGAAGATTTCGATTTCATCACCTGTTCCAACCTCAACGAAGCCTTCAGTTAGCGCAGCAATAGCGATGGAATCAGTAATATCGTCCATCGAAGACCACTCTGTGTTGTAAGCAGTAAATGCGAGCGCAGCAAAGATCAGCACGGCCACTACTGCACCAACGAGCCTGCCCTGAGCTGGACGACTTCCTGATGCAATGTCTTGAATGAACATCACTGCGAACGCCATGAGCACAGATATCGCCCCGACGTACACAAGAATCTGCACGACGCCAACAAATTCGGCACTAAGTACGAAATACAAAATTCCTACACCAAGGAACGACCCCGCCAGCGCAATTGCTGCACGAAACACGTCGCGCTGAGTGACTACGATCGCAGCAAGTCCGATCGTCATCGCTGATGCTGCCCAGAACACGATAGTCGTTAGTGTCGAAACCTCCATCATCGGCATCATCGTTCGTCGACCCACTTCCGCTTGAGGTCTTCATCAGACGGACGTTCGTGACGACCGGCATCGTGGAAATCTTCGATCGTTTCTGCAAACGGATCGAATCCTTTTTCCTCGAACTGAGGCCTGTAGAAAGAGCTCGGTCGCTTCGGAGCGTCGAACAAATCTTCCTTCGTGATAATTAGCTCATCACGCACGTACCTCGATCGCTCGAAGCTCGTACCCATGTGCAGAGCGTCGTAAGGACAAGCCTCAACGCAGAGGCCACAGAACATGCAGCGCCCGATATCGATATCAAAGACGTCGAGTTTGTAGCTCTCACCCTCCTGAGCATCGATCTTACCAGGAACGCTAACGATCTCAATAATTCCTAACGGGCAGTACTTCGCACAGCTAGCACACGCGGTACAGCGGTCTTCAAAAAATGTGAATTCGTTTCCGCGAAATCGAGCCGATTGTTTCACTGCTACAGGAACGGTCGCTAGTCCAGCAATCGCCTTCATCGAATCAGCTGGCTTCTTCACCAAGAACTGGAACGGGTTCATTCCGGCAGCTTTTGCTGCACCAATCAGACCCACGTGGCGATCTGGGTACTGTTCAGTAACCGCAGGTCGCAGGAAGTTCTTTAGCGTAACCATGAAGCCGCGAGGCAAACCAAGACCGATCATTAGTCGCCTCCTTCTGGAGATGGGGCTTGTGCCGATGATGATTCTGCACCTAGAACCGAGGAAGCCGGAATCGACTCGCTACCGACCGGGTAGGAAGGCACATTCGGATCAGGCAGTGGCTGGTCGTACGGTGCAGTACCGAGCAACTTGCTTACCAAATAGATAGATATGATCGCTACAGGCCAGTTGATAGCCGCCATCGCCCACAACTGAGAAGTGGTTGGTTGTGGCCAGATAGCTATCAAGATTGCAGTCACGATGATGTTGATCATGGTCAACTCGAAAAGACCCTTCCAAGCGAATTTCAACACTTGGTCGACACGCAATCGAGGCAGCGTCATTCGGAACCAAATAATGACGAACAACACCGCAATCAGCTTTGCACCGAACCAGAAGTGCGAAGGAATCGGGTCAAACCCCCGCCATCCGCTCAAGAACAACGTGGTGATTATTGCAGATGTACTTATTTCAGCCATGAACTCAGCAAGGAAGAACAGACCAAACTTCATACTGGCATAGTCGTTCAAATAACCGGCAGCAAGTTCCGATTCAGCCTCAGTAAGGTCGAACGGCGCACGCGCCATCTCTGCCATAGCAGCGATGAAGAACACAAAGAACCCAAGCGGCTGCACCAATATAAACGGCACGCCCTGAGCCGCGATGATATCCCCGAGGGACATTGATCCAGCGAGCATGATTACACCAACAACCGCCAAAGCCATCGGTATTTCGTAGCTAATCAACAGTGCGACAGATCGCAACGCCGAAAGAATCGCTATTCGGTTACCTGATGACCATGCGGCAGTTAGAACAGCAAGCGTCGTCAATGAGGTTATCGCCATGATGAACAAGACACCGACGTTCAAATCGGCGACATATGTACCAACACCAAAAGGAATAACAGAGAAAACCAACAACGCCGGAGTAGCGATCAAGATCGGAGCGAGGTTGAATAAAATTCGGTCTGCATCGGCAGGAACAACATCCTCTTTGAACATTGTTTTGACGGCGTCAGCAACCGAGGTAAGCGTTCCGAACGGCCCCCACCTGTTAGGTCCTGTTCGTGACTGGAAACGACCGAACAAACGTCGTTCTCCCCAGATCAATACGATCACACCACCCANAATACCGTTCACTACCAATCCGATGATCGCCAGCGCTGCTAGCAGGAACGCTAACCACTCCAACCCGCCGGGCAAGAACCCGTCGGAGTAGCCACGGCTAGCACAACTGGAGCTATCACCAGCGAGTACACAATAAATATTTCGCCAGAGCGAGTTATCGAGGAAGGCCTGACCCATTACCGGTCCACCTCGCCCATGTTCAAATCGACGCTACCAAAAGTGACGAACAGGTCACCAAACTGACCACCGATCAACATGTCCCGTAGAAGAGTCAGGTTGATTAGCGAAGAAGCGCGAACGTGCATTCGGTATGGAGCAATTCCACCGTCACTCACAAGATAGAAACCGAGTTCGCCCTTCGAGCCTTCGATAGCAGCGTAAGCATCGCCGACGGGTGGTCGAATCAAGCGTGGAACATCGTCAAATGAAGGCCGAACTTCGCCCGGCTCGATCTGCTCGATGCACTGTCGGATGATCTTGACGCTTTCACGCGCTTCCTGAACCCGCACCCAGTAACGAGCGTAATTATCGGAGGCAGTGTGAAGTTTACGTTCGAAAGAAATACGATCGTAATAGTCGTACGGCGCACGATGTCGCAGATCCCAGTCGACTCCGCTCGCACGTAGCATGGGCCCAGTAATCGAGGCATTAATCAGCAGTTCTTTAGGAAGAACTGCAGTGCCCTTCGTACGTGAGAAAACGATTTCATTTCCGCTCAAGTAGGTTTCCAACTCGTCGATAGTGTTGACGATATCGTTTAGACCACGATCAAGAGCTGGCCAGAACTCGGAAGGCGCGTCCATGAACACTCCGCCGGGGCGCAAGTACGAGTTGGTGATGCGAGCACCACAAAGCATCTCGAACATATCAAGAATATTTTCACGCTCACGCATGGCGTAGATGAGTGGAGTTCCTAGTGCACCAAGATCCTGTAAAAGGAATCCCGTTGCCACCAAGTGACTAGCAATTCGCTGCAACTCACTAGCTATCATTCGCAGCCAAACACCGCGAGGTGAAGGTTCGATGCCCGCTAGCTTCTCAACAGCCAAAATGTAAGCCTGGTTGTTGAGCATCGACGACACGTAATCCATGCGGTCGGTAAGCGTAACGATCTGTGTGTACGTGCGTTCTTCAGCAAGCTTTTCTGAACCGCGGTGTAGATAGCCAAAAACCGGCTCTACATCGACAATTTCTTCACCATCGAACATGACTCGCATACGGAACACACCGTGAGTCGATGGGTGTTGAGGACCAAGGTTAACCGTTACTGGCTGTGTTCGAATCGCCATTACTCGGCACCTTCTTGGCTACCGGCTGCACCGGGAGCCGTCGAAGCAATCGACTGGTCGTAAGTAACGTAGTCCTTACGAAGGGGGTGCCCGGGATAGCCTTCCCACAGCATGATTCGCTTGTGGTTAGGGTGACCATCGAAACGGATGCCCATCAAATCCCAAACTTCACGCTCTTGATAATCAGCCCCTCGCCATATGGGCACAACGCTAGCTATCGAAGCCTCTGTTCTTCCATGCCCAACGCGTGATTTAAGCACAGCTGAAGCGTTCATTGGCAGCGAAGTAAGGTGATATACGACTTCAAAATGATCGATGTAATCGACTGCGGTAAGACTGCTGAGCAGGTCAAATTTAAACTCAGATCGAGTCTTCAAACCTTCGCACACAGTCGAAATAGATTCCGGCTTGAGCCAAACATCGGTACCTGCACTCGACTCTACAGAGCCCGGTGCGAAGGCCTCGATGGCTTCAGCTAACGCGTTTCCACTCCAAACGGTGGTCATTCGTGACCTGCCGCCTGCCCATTAAGGCTGTACCGACGAATCTTATCGTGAAGCTGCATTATGCCGTACAAAAGAGCATCCGGACGTGGAGGACAACCGGGAACGTAAACATCAACCGGCATGATGTGATTCACACCAGGCACAACCGAATAACTCTGGTAGTACGGACCGCCAGAAGTTGCACACACACCCATTGAAATAACCCAGCGCGGCTCAGCCATCTGGTCGTAAAGCCTTCGCAGAGGAACTGCCATCTTCCAAGTCAGAGTTCCAGCCACGATTAGCAGATCAGCCTGTCTCGGAGAAGCTCGCAAGGCCTCCATTCCGAATCGAGCGAGGTCGAAGCGTGCCATCGCAGCACTGATCATCTCGAACGAACAACAAGCAAGACCCGACTGCAGCGGGAATACTGAAGACTTCCGAGCCCAGTTAAGCAAATAGTCGACAGAACTTACGATTACGCTTCGTTTTAGATCGTCGGGAACTTCGAGGACTGGATCGGGAAACGGCTCAAGATGAGTCGACTTCATCTGATTGACAGACTCACCCTCAGTCCGATCAAGGTCGAGAGTAATCGACTGAAGTGCGCCTCTAGGGTCCGCACCAGCAGGTGTGCCGTATGGATCGATCAGTTTTGGGCCGGTCATTGGTTTGTCACCCACTCAAGAGCACCTTTTCGCCATGCGTACACGTACGCGAAAGTCACGATAAGAAGGAAAACCAACACCGCCGTCAGCGCAGCAAATCCGAACTGGCTGCTCATTACGCCGTACTTAACCGCCCACGGAAACAAGAATACAGTTTCAACGTCGAATATCACGAAAAGTAAGGCGTAGTGGTAGTAACGGAAGTTGAAGCGAGCAGGCCGATCGCTGAACGGAGGCATGCCGCCTTCGTAGGCACTTTCCTTTACTGCATTAGGACGAGACGGCCGGATTTTAACGAACTGAGCCATATAACTCATCATCAGCATCCCAATAGGGACGGTTACCGCCGCTACAGCGAAAATGATGAGCAGCGCGTACTGCCTGAAATAATCCTCGAACATCAACTACTAAATTCAGTCCATCAAATACAGGTTAAAGAGCTTCGAAAAAGCCGGTTTGGAGCATAGCAGTCGCCCGTTTTAGCAGCAAGTGAAAAAAAGAACAATCCAGAGAGATCACAGTAGAATCCAACATACTGGAATCGTTGGTTTCATCCAGCAACTAACGAACAACTAATCAAAGACGATCACTCCCCGACCGTCTTCACCACGTGCAAGCGCATCGTAAGCTTCGTTAATTTCGTCCAATTTGTATTTACGAGTCACCATGCCGCCAACGTCGATTCGACCCTGCCTGTAGAACTCCAACAACTTTCCAAACGTCTCATGCGGACTGGCAGAACCGTAGTAGCTACCAACCAGAGTCTTCTGGTTTCGTACAAGGTCTATCAAAGGGATATCAGCCCCCATGCCGTCGGGAGCAAGCCCCACGACAACTGTAGTTCCGCCCTTGCGGGTAGCTTTATAAGCCTGCTCGGTTGTGATCTTGTGACCAAACGTATCGAAAGAAAAGTCGACACCACCGTCGGTCAATTCCTGAATTGCAGCGATCGGGTCTTGCTCTTTCGAGTTGATTACATGGGTTGCACCGAATTTATAAGCGAACTCAAGCTTGTGATCGAAAATATCTACAGCGATGATTTTGCTGGCGTTCATCAGCTGAGCACCCTGAAGGGCGTTCAGACCCACTCCACCCGCTCCGACAACAGCGACTGTCATTCCAGCCCGCATTCCAGCCTGGTTGATTACTCCACCGACTCCGGTAGCGACAGAGCAGCCAATCAATGCAGCGACTTCCATAGGAACGTCGTCGGGCATCGGGTAGCACGCCTGTTGAGGAACTACGATCTTCTCGGCGAATACGCCTAGTTTTGCGAATTGGTTAACTTCAGTGCCATCAGAAGTGTGCAGACGGAACGTTCCATCGTACTGACGCGTACCGGTCTCTCTATTCGTATCGCAGATGTTAGAAAGACCTTCACGGCATGATCGACAGTGCCCACAGTTGGCAACGAACGACAGCACACAGCGGTCGCCCAATTTCACAGAACTAACACCCGGTCCAATCGCGTCAACGACACCAGCACCTTCATGACCAAGCACGATCGGCATTGGAGTTGGGTTGTCGCCTGTCATCACATGGTGATCTGACGCACAAATGCCCGCAGCCGACATCTTTACCCGTACTTCTCCAGTCTTCGGTTCCGACTGGTCAAGTTCCACAATTGGCATGGGCTTTTTAGATTCGAATAGAACTGCGGCTTTCAAGAACTCACTCCAGACGAGATACGATGGCAGGACCAATTCACTAAATTGGTTATTTCGAGCATGATTATGGTACTCCGTAAAACGTCATTTTCGACATAAATTANGAACACCCCNGTGGTGATCACGGGGGTGTTCGTAATTTCTTACTCGTTTACCGCGNGGCTGCTATGCGGTGACGGTGGNGATCATATTTATGACCTTCGCCTTCAATTCTTTCGCATCAGGCAGGGTTGGATACCTGCCCAGTTCATTTTTATCAAACACAACCTCGTCATTGAGAGTCACTTTGAAGACACCGCCATGGCCAGGCGTGAGTGTGATTGCTATGTGCGACACACCAGCCGCAAAAAGTTCGCTTCCCATCCAGAAAGCCACAGAGTGGTAGCTTCAGGTTACGCAGTATTCGATTTCGGCTCGGACCTTCGCACGTACTTCACCCATATTGATTTCCAACACCCTCTGTTCAACTCGTAGTCACCAGGCACCGTTTCTAGGAAAAACCCAAGAAGCCGTGGCGTTGCCACCTAGTTAGTTTGAATAACGGCGCCAGACTCAAGCATATTTGCGACGGTTGCCTTGAGTTCTTTTACCTCCATGATATGAGGCGAGCGACCCGATTTTTTCTTGTCCCAAAGCACTCGACCATCAACAGTCACTTTAAAAGCACCGCTGTGTCCTGGCTTTAGCGAAATTGCCAGAGCAGGCCCTGCCGCCTGGAACAGTTCACTTACCATGTTGGCCGCTAGGTTGGCATAACCGCATGGCACGCAGTACTCGATTTCAGCTTCCATTTTCCAGTGATCAGACATATCTACCTCTTATATGCTATTGGTATTAAGCGGTCGACGAATCTCTACTTATTCAAATACATCCGTCGATCTAGACCGCAAATCGTATCAGGCGGTGCAAGTGGTGCGCTGCAAACGCAAAAAGCTGGCTTGCCTATGGCAACACCATATTTCTAAGTATTGGTTCCGGTATACTGGATTTTTGGCCAAGAGTATGATGGCTTCGTATGTAATGGCAAGGCGACCATAGAACGGCCCTGACACAACACAAACTGAAGGACGACAAAATGCCCTCATTAGTTGAGTTGCGCCCGGTTAGCCGTGAAGATGTACAGCGAATCGCCGATTGGCTTGATGACAGTGAAGTCGCTGAAGCATGGTTCGGCCGTTACACATACGGCGACGCTGCACACCTTGGTTACGAGCCAAAAGAGATGATCGATGCTTCGAAAGAAGCATGGGATGAAGTATTTCACGACCCCCACCACGAACCTCACCGAGATATCTTCTCCGTCTACACGCTTTCAGGCGAACACATTGGTGAAGGTCAGCTTTCAATTGACGAAGCACTAGGCGACGCTCAAATCTCCGTTCTCATTGGTCAGAAAGCACTCTGGCATCACGGTTACGGTACGTCTGGCGTAATTGCCATGCTCGAACACATATTCGAACACCTAGGCTTGCACCGAGCATGGGTCGATGTACCTGAGTACAACACTTCGGCACGAGCTATGTTTGAGCACATTGGGTTCGAGCACGAAGGCACTCTCCGACAGAGTCGGCCTCATGATGGCGCTCGGCACGATTCTGTGATCCTCGGCATGCTTGCCAATGAATACACAGCGGCATTCCCTGACGGCACACTGAGCCACGTTTCGACTTGGGACGCTCCGAAGGTTTAGAAGAGCCTCAGTTTCGAATTTCTACAAACCGAGCGCTGGTCCAAGAACATCGAGATACTTCAAGGCGGAGCCCGTGTTCAGCAGCACTACTCGTTCGTCCTTAGCAATCTCTCCTGATTCCAACAAAAGTTGCAATGCTGAAAGCGTTGCACCGCCCTCTGGAGCCGGGAATATGCCTTCGAATTCCGCCATCTCTTGAACCGAGGCGACCATCTGATCGTCAGTGACTGTCAGAGCTGTTCCGGCGCTCTCGCGGACAGCTCGAATCACGAGGAAATCACCGACAGCTGCCGGAACTCGCATTCCAGCGGCCAGAGTAGAAGGGTTTTTGAACGGTTCTGCGAACTCTTCGCCCTTCTTGTAAGCATCGACCAACGGGGAGCACCCAGAGGCCTGAACACAGATCATTCTAGGTCGCTCGCTGCCTATCCACCCCAGCTGTTCCATCTCATCGAGAGCTTTCCAAATACCGACAATTCCGGTTCCGCCCCCAGTCGGATAAATAACAACGTCAGGAACCTCGAAACCGAGTTGCTCGACGATTTCGTAGCCCATCGTCTTCTTACCTTCGACTCGATACGGTTCTTTCAATGTCGAAACGTCAAAGTAGCCGTATTTTTCAGCGGCCTCTCCAGAAATTCGACCTGCATCAGTGATGAAGCCGTCAACCAAATTTAGTTCCGCTCCATAGGCGGTACATTCGATCTGGTTCGCTATCGGAGCGTCCTTGGGCATATACACATGAGCTTCCATACCGGCGGCGGCGGCGTATGCCGACATCGCTCCGGCAGCGTTACCGGCTGAAGGCATCGTCAGTTTGATCTGCTTAAGTTCGAGTGCTTTCGAAACAGCAGCCGATAGTCCCCGCGCCTTGAACGACCCTGTAGGGTTCACACCCTCGTCTTTAATAAGCAGTGAATTCATTCCGAGCCGCGAACCTAATCGGGTTGCCTCGCGCAGCGGGGTAAATCCTTCGCCGAGGGTTACGATGTTTGCAGGATCAATAACCGGCATAACTTCTCGATACCGCCACATGTTCGGCTCACGTCGCGACATCGACTCCTTAGTAAGAGTCTCAGCAGCCTTAGCGAGATCGTAGCGCACCAAATACGGCTTCCCGTTCTTAGGGTTCAGCCGGTGTGGCATGTCGTGCCCACACTCTTCGGCGGATAGCGAACACTCTAAGTGCGTGATGTGACTACGAATCTCTGTTCGATCTAGCAAGCGAATCTCCATGCAAGGTCAAATTAATAAATCCGACTGAAATATGATGACATTTAGCTCTCGACGATGATGATATTTAAGATTTTCACGCCTGACGTCGTAGCAGTACTAGGATCGCGCTCCGGCATGCCAATGACAATCTCCAATCCAGCCGTCACCCGTCCGAAAACTGTGTGACATGAAACTAAATCGTCTGCACAGTTTTTTGATACTCCACCTTCGTAAGCATCGAGCCTCTTAGCAGCATCGTGGGTAATAAAGAACTGGCTGCCGTTCGTATTCGATCCCGCGTTCGCCATCGAAAGCACGCCAGCCGAATCATGAGATAACTCTCGATTGAACTCGTCGTTGAACGTGTAACCGGGACCATCTGCATCGTCACCATCAGGATCACCTGCTTGTGACATGAAACCAGCTATCACGCGGTAAAAATTAAGCCCTTCGTAGAATCCTAGTCGAGAAAGATTCACAAAGTTTTCGACCGTCATCGGTGCCAAATCGTCGTACAGTTCAAGTTCGATATCACCGGCATCTGTCGAAATTACAACGTTGTAATTTAACGAAGTGTCCAGTGCACCAATCGGCCCTCGTACCTGATCCCCCAATGCAAGCATTCCTGGTTCGCCCTCGTAACTAGGCACTGCGACCGGGTCGCCATACTCAGTTGGTCGCCACGACATCCGGGTCGGAACCTGTTGAGAATCGACTACTCTGCGTAGCCCAGTGCCGTCGGTGTCCACAAGCCAACCTGCTCCGAGCAGTGAGTCGATTCCCATAACTTCCGATCCGTCCGGCGACCAAGCAGCGACCAAGAATTCTAGGTTTGTATCGACGAACACAGGATTAGACATTTCCAGATCAAGAGTGCCGATTTCTAACGCCCCTCCAGCTCCAACTAAACCAATATGAATACCGTTGTCATCTGGAGCCCACCCGAAACCAACGCTTCCAAACGGTCCCACTACCTGGGGAGCTAATTCAAGTGATGGATCGAAGAGCATCACTTGAACTAGCCCTTCAGCAGTGTTTTGAGAAGCTAATATCTGTGTTCCGTCGGGTGACCAGAACGGTAGGATGTGCTGTGCATCGTCTTCTTCGGATATAAGCACCGACATCTCCAAAGTGATCGGATTCGTGTTCACGTCTTCGGGTATAGCGGCGGTAAAAAGTCTCCATTGTTCACTTTGGAGACTTACGAAAACGATCGATTTTCCATCTGGCGAAATATTTGGCATCGAAACACCCCCGACAACATCGGTAAGCTGCACAATCTGACGAGTAACGATGTCTAGCGAATACGCTTGCAACTGCCCTGTCGGATCCGACACGTAAACTAGTTTCGATCCGTCCGGCCACCAACTCGGTGCGAGCTCGACGAACCCATTGTTATTGAAGCTAGTATCAGCCGATCCCAACTGGGCTGTTTCGAGATCNATAAAGAAAATTCCGCCGCCATCTTGATCTACAGTTTCTACGGCGATGATATTCGACGAACGCTGTCTTACCATGATGTCAGATTGAGCAACTATCGCCTCGTCATTTCCAGCGATTATAGCCGGCAGCGTTACGGTAATTGCGTTTTCAAAATCTCCGATTTCGTATCCAGCAATGAATACAGCGACTTCATTGCCTCGCCCTGCCGGCGAGTACTCATATTCGAATTCCTCTTCGGCAATATCCAAAATATTCCCGTGCTCGTCAGTAGCAAGTACCACGAACGGTGATCCTGCGCCGATCGGAACTGAATCCGTATCTGGAAGTATGTGAATAGAGGTTGCAATCCCAGTGGCAATTGTCACGGGAGCAACACCCACTGCCTCTATTCCGTTCAACGTTACCCTTGCCGTAATGCCGGAATCAGTGTGTACACCAGCGCTCGTTCCAGCGGTAAATATTCCGTCGATAGAAATAGACCCGATATCAGGATCAGCGACGCTCCAATTAAGCTCTTCGATTTCCAGATCATTACCAAACCTATCGGTAGAGCGCACCGATATCTGATACGTTTCGCCAATCGCCAAACTAGTTGGCAAACTGGACACGTGAAGTTCATCAAGGATGCCCGGATGAATGGTTCCCGATATTGTCGCCTCGATTAGTTCACCGTCGAGCTCGACTTCGATACCAACCAGTTCAACACCCTCTTCAGAAGCCACCGTACTCGGCTTAAATAATCCTGTTGAATCAACGGTGTCTTCGTCCCGCAACGCTGTGAACAATACAAGGGCCGAATCAAGCACATGCCCTGCTTCGTCGACTGCTTGAACGGNGATCGTTTGAGATCGGCCAACCTGAAGATCGAGGACGCTNGGAACGACTAAAAATGCGTTGAGCGGTCCTTCGATAATTTCGATACCGGCACTTGCTGACGCTATAGTCCCGAGACGCTCAAATTCAACTGAAATGGCGTCTTTAAACAATCCCAAATCTGTCGCAGCTGTGAACTTACCATTGCTATCTATATCACCTACCGACTCATCGACACTCCAGACAAAATTTGGTTCCTCGATCTGGTTCCCTAAAACATCGAAAGCACTTGCCGAAAACTCAACCGTATTGAATGAAGTTACAGATGATTGGCTTTGTTCAATTACCACCCAGCCTGCTTTGCCAGCATCTACTGAAATAGTGGTCTCTGCAGTGTCAACCACGTCACCTCGGGCAGCAGTCAACGTAACAACGAAATCACCAGTAAATTCGAACGAATGTGTAGGTTCGATATCAGTACTACCCGAACCATCACCGAAGTCCCAGTTATAAGTATCGGCATCTGCCGATTCACGCAGAAGAAAAGTGACATCGAACGGAGCATTTCCTGAATCGGCAGTCGATGTGAACTCTGCGACGGGAGGAGACGCGCAAGCCACAAAAAAGAGCGTTGCTACTCCCATGGAAATCAACGCAACAGAACGGGCGACCGATGATGCTCTTTTGTTCACTATTTTCGAATGTGGAATGCCGCTCAGAATGATCTCCAATTTGCCTGTCGGGGCAGTCTATGTGCGATCTCGGTTAATTAGGTAACGAATTATGGTACGTCGTAATACCGATTTGGGATTGGCGTACTAATTTCGATAATCCACACATAGGGTCGATAAACGACCATTCAAGCTATGTGTACACGTAGGTAACCATGGGGTTCACACGAACGTTGGACAACCACTCACCCACTACGGTTGGTGCACCGAAAAACGAGTCGCTGCGTATCGAGCTGACTAATCCGATACAAGCAGCATCAAAGATGAAGGTGTGATTAGCTTTGGGGGCAACTTCCAGCCGCGTGTGAACGGGCTCCTAACTTACAAATCAGCCAAGATTGAACGAGAACGCTAGTTGAGCAATTCCGCACGTTCAGTCCAGAGTAATTCTCGATCTAAATTCGATGACAATTTCTTGGCAACGATTTCGGCGCACTCCCGTGTATCAGTCGATTCGTCCGATTCGATTTCAATCGATGTGAACGGCAAATCAGGCATTCCGCATGGAATTATGTGTTGGAAATACGAAAGATCGGTCGATACGTTTAGCGCGAATCCGTGCATCGTAACCCCACTGGATATTCGAACCCCGATCGCTGCGATCTTCCGCCCCTGAGGATTTCGTTCAGTATCTCGTTTTTCGTTCGGCACTCCGTCAACCCAAACACCGGTTTCGCCATCGACCAAGTGGGCATCTATACCGTACTCGACCAGAGTTTCTATGATCGACTTCTCTAGCATTCGAACGTAGGTGACAGGACCTAATTTCGCCATGCGTACATCGATGATTGGATAGCCGACCAACTGACCCAGACCGTGATAGGTCGCTTCACCACCGCGATCTGTCTCGAAAACCTCGACGCCCGCGGCCAACAACTTTGAACGCTCAGTTACCAAATGCGTATCGTCGGCACGACGTCCGAGAGTGACAACGTGACTGTGCTCAAGAAAAAGGATCGAATCTGGAATCAATCGCGATTTACGCTTATCAACCAATAAACGTTGAAGATCAAGCGCCGATCCATAGTTGATTTCACCCAACCACACGGCACGCAGTTCGATGCCAGTTATTCCTGAATCGGAGTTCATCTGAGATCAGAATCGCTACTTATAGCTTCAATTCCAGATTTCACAGACTGCAGAAATTCAGAAGCCTCAGCACCATCGATAATCCGGTGATCGAACGATAGGCAAATGTTCATCATCGAACGAACTACGATATCGTCGTTTCCACCGTTAGAAATCACGACCGGGCGCTTCACGATAGCTTCAGTCGTCAGAATTGCAGCTTGCGGGTGATTAATAATCGCACCGCCCCAAACCGATCCTAGCGAACCTGTGTTGTTCAACGTAAACGTGCCACCCCTCACATCTTCGATCGTCATGTTTCCGGAACGAGAGCGGGGCACGACCCCGTCGAGAACTCCAGCGAGTTCAGTAACAGTTGCATCGGCAGCGTTGTGAACGACCGGAACGACCAGTCCACCATCTGCGGCAACTGCAACTCCCACGTTTATGGCCTTTTTCAACACAATCTTGCCGTCAAGCCAGTTCGAATTTAGGCGCGGGTTACTGCGTAACGCGCCAGCAACAACTGATAATGCGATAGGCAAATAAGTGAGCCGAACACCGTTCTCGCTCTCGAATCGTTCCTTGTTGGCTGTACGCCACTCGACCATCCCAGTCACATCGACTTCAATCGCCGACCACGCATGAGGAATCTCGGAAACAGCTTTCACCATGTGATCGGCAATCATNCGTCGTATCGGCGTGGGCTCAATAATTTCATCTTCACCCTCGGCGATGATGCCTCGTGGATATGAAGTGGAAGCGCTAACTCGACGATGTTCGACAGCAGCCAAAACATCCTTCTTCGACACTCGCCCGCCAAGACCTGTGCCTATCAGTGAATCCAAATCAACGTCGTGTTCAGCTGCCAAACGCGTCACGACAGGAGAAAATCCCTTTTTCCGAGTCAAACTGCTTCTCGAACCCGAAGAAATACCTTTACCAGCGTCGCTTGTAGCGGGAGTAGGTTCCGGTGTCGAAAGGCTTGTATCAAGAAAAGCACCTCCTGTGGGCCCCACGTTCGCACCCTGCACCAATGTTCCAATACGACTTGCCGATGGCGAACTCGTTGCTGACTGTGTACTCGCCGGAGCGACGACAACCTCTTCAGCAGTATCCATTTCAGCGATGACTGCTCCCATCAGGACAGTTTCACCCTCGGTAGCGAAAATTTTTGTGAGAATACCTGTCGCCGGCGACGGAACGTCCATAGCGACTTTGTCGGTAATCACCTCNACCAGCGGATCGTACTTTTCGATCGTATCGCCAGGTGCCTTTAACCATTTGCCAATCACTGCCTCGGTTACCGATTCGCCAACATGTGGCAATTCAATGTTGAAAGCCATCTCTAAATCTCCGACAGCTTCGTGATTGCAGCCAAAATTTTCTCAGGTGAAGGCATAAACGCAGCCTCTTGAATAGGAGAGAAAGGCATCGGCGGCAGCTCTGGTGGGCCAAGTCGAGTAATCGGACCGTCAAGATCGAAGAAACATCGCTCGCCAATAATCGCAGCAACTTCAGAAGAAATACTCACAGCAGGAGTGTCTTCCTGAACGATCAATGCCTTGCCCGTTCGGGAAGCCGATTCGGCAATAGCGTCTTCGTCGAGAGGTCGCAACGTACGTAAATCTATAACTTCAACATCGATACCGTTCACAGCAGCCATTTCTGCAGCCTGAAGAGAGTAGTGCAGCATTAACCCATACGTAACGATCGTCATATCCGTACCGGGTCGTTTGATCTCTGCTTTACCAATCGGAATCGTGTAATCCTCGTCCGGCACGTCACCTTTGACCAATCGATATGTTCGCTTGTGCTCAAGCACGATCACGGGATCGTCCGTACGAATAGCCGTGGCGAGCAAACCTTTTGCGTCGTAAGGCGTTGCTGGAGCCACGACGAAGAGCCCCGGCGTGTGCGAAAACAGTACTTCTATGCTNTGAGAGTGGTACAAGCCGCCTCTGACNCCACCTCCGTAGGGTATCCGCACAGTCATAGGCGCGGNCTTCACGCCGTTTGTGCCGTATCGAACTTTCGAAGCTTCGCCAACCAGTTGATTTATAGCTGGCCAAACAAAGTCGGCGAACTGGATTTCAGCGATAGGCCGAAAACCATTAACGGCTGCTCCGAGCGCAACTCCGCATATAGACGATTCCGCAAGTGGCGTATCGATGACCCGGTTCTCACCGAATTCGTCGATAAGACCATCAGTCGCCAGAAACACTCCACCTCGACTACCAACATCCTCGCCGAGAACAATCACTGAGCCGTCGCGGCGCATCTCCGACTGCAGGGTTGCTCGAACTGCTTCGATTACTGTCTGCTCACTCACTAGAAATTACCTCCGACAGAATCGACCACATGATCGAACATCGTATCGACGCTCGGGTACGGTTCAGCATCAACAGTATCGGTAGCGACGTTCACCCGTTTTTTAGAGGCAGCGTGAATTTCTGCGTCAGAATCATCGTTGAGCAGATCGCGTCGTTTCAGAAGAGCAGACAAAATTTTGACAGGGTCTCTTTCCGCCATATGCGCGATGTCCTCAGCAGAGCGATAACGAGTGTGGTCATCGTCGGTTGTGTGAGGGAGAAGCCGTTCTACCGATGCCTCAATCAATGTAGGCCCCTCACCAGCTCTCGCACGATCTACGGCTGCCTTCGTTACTTCGTGAACCGCTACAACGTCAGTACCGTCGACCAGCACTCCGGGGAATCCATATCCAACTGCCCTACTAGCGACACTCTCGACTCTCATTTGTTTTTCGATGGGAACAGAAATTGCGTATCGGTTGTTCTCGCAAAAGAAAATTAACGGTAGCTTATGAACTCCTGCGAAGTTCATCGCCTCGTGCGTATCGCCCTGAGAAGAAGCACCATCACCAAAGAACACCACCGTAACTGCATCCGATCCCTTCAACTTATCGGCAAGAGCAACCCCAGCGGCTTGCGGAAGCTGTGTAGCGATCACGTTCGAGAAATTGAACAGGTCAACACGGGGATGTGCGCCGTGAAGTGGGAACTGACGAGCAGCGCTCATGGGATCATCTTCTTTAGCTAAGAATCCACGGAGCATCTCTTCCGGCGTTGTGCCAAGTGCCATCATTGCTGCGAACTGACGGTAGTAGATCAAATAGTGATCTTTTGAAGGATCGGTCGCCTCAACGCAAGCGACCTGAGTCGCCTCATGTCCCTGAGCGGAAGCGGCGATTGCAGCTTTCCCTTGACGATTGAGTAACCAGACCCGCTCGTCGAGGTAACGACTGAGCACCATGGTCTGATAAAGCTCTAACAGACGTGCGCCTGAGAGTTGTTCAGTGGTATTTGAAGGGTTGTTTGCAGTTGCTGACATGGACGGACATTATATGAGGCATAACCCGCCGAGATAGACCCAAAACCTTCGACTCACGCATAGTATTTCTACTGTATTCACTTGTGGTGATCGTTCTAGGCAACGATCTTGGATATACTTTTTGGCTTGTGAATTTCATGCACGATGCAATCTGACATCAGCAATTGCGTCAATCAACTTCGTGGAGAACAGAATGAAACGGCTGCTAATACTAATTGCACTGCTTACGATCACATCGCTCGTATTCGTAGCGTGCGGTGAAGATGAACCCGAACCTACAGCTACCGCAGCACCATCTGCGCCAGCTGCAACAGGCGGACAACTCGACGACACAGCAGTAATGCTCTCGTCAGGTGACGAAGCTCGATCACCCACAGGTGCGCTCGACACGTCAAAGACTTACCACGCCACATTCGTGACCGACGCCGGCGAGTTCAAAATTCTGCTCTTCGATGATGAGGCTCCTCTAACTGTAGAGAATTTCATCAACCTCACAACTATCGGCTTCTACGACGGCTTGATGTTCCACCGAGTAATTCCAGAATTCATGGCCCAGGGCGGTGACCCTAAAGGAACCGGCGTAGGTGGTCCTGGCTACCGATTCCGTGATGAATTTGACGCTACACTACGCCACGACAAGCCGGGAATTCTCTCTATGGCCAATTCCGGACCGAATACCAATGGCAGCCAATTCTTCATCACATTCGTTCCAACCCCTCATCTAGACGGACGACACACAGTGTTTGGAGAAGTCATCGAAGGGCTCGACAACGTATTGAACATCGAAGTTCGTGATCCCGGCACAGCACAACTGCCGGGCGATCTGATCAAATCGATCACTATTACCGAAAGCTAAACATCGAACGCTTGCTCATTCAGCAAGCTTTCAGCAGGAGAAATCATGGCAGATCTAGCCCCACCATCTGGAGAACTCGACAAATCAAAGTCGTACACAGCCACGTTCAAAACTGAACGAGGTGAGTTTGAGCTCATGTTGTACGCAAACGACGCACCGCTCACGGTTGAAAACTTCATCAACCTTGCCCGTGCCGACTACTACAATGGCACTACTTTCCACCGGGTAATCCCCGGATTCATGGTTCAGGGCGGCGACCCTACGGGAACTGGCACTGGTGGCCCCGGCTATCGCTTCGGTGACGAGTTCAACAAAAACTTGCGTCACGACTCAGAGGGAATTTTCTCAATGGCGAACGCTGGTCCTAGCACAAACGGAAGTCAGTTCTTCATCACATTAGCACCAACCCCTCATCTAGACGGACGACACACGGTATTTGGCAAGATCATCACCGGTATGGACGTTGTGAAGGCAATTCGAGAGCGCGACCCGATGAGCGACCCAGAACCGGGTGACATGATCGAGACTGTCGTAATCAACGAGAAGTAGTTTTTAACTACCAATCGGCAAATATAAAAAAGGGGTTACTCCAAATGAGTAGCCCCTTTTTTATATTTCACTAACTATTTGTCTAGAAGCCTAGTCGGCTGTTGAAGGTACCGGTGCACCATTGACTATCCCAGTCACCGAGTCACCAGCATCAGTCGATTCTTCGTCAACAACCCTGCTGATCTCCGGTTGGAACGTCAACAATCGTCCACCGACACCCAACCAAATGTTTTCGCCTAGATCAACCTCAGGGCCAACAGGTCGACTGTTAACCCGCATCGATGGGTCGCCAACCGCACGCTTGTGCACTAGCTTGACCTTATCGCCGCTGAACTTGAATGTGCCGCCTGCAAACGGCAAATCTTTTACTTCACCGGCATCAACACCGTTCTTGAAAATTAATCGTCGAATCAGGCTACGATCCAATCGTGAGAAGTCGACAACAACTCGATCTGCATCATCCATGATGTAGCCGAATGGTGAAGTCTTCCGTGACACCCAGATCGTAAACCCAGCAACGACTATCAGCAATGCGCCGGCCACACCGAAGAGCCATATTGGAAGACCGAGAATCAAATCCGGTTCTTCAACGATCAAAGCCGAAGAAGTAGCCAATGGTGCAACACGTGTGTACGGTCGACCCTCGAAGACACTGTCGAGTACGACTTCAACTTCGTACGCACCTGTCTCAGGGATAATCGCTGCGATATCGAATTCCCAGGCCACGCCCAGTTCTGGCTCGTCAACAGTCAACACGATTGCGTCGAATGAACCAGCGGAACCATTTAGAACGGCTTTGATGTGGGCTGGGCTAGTGAGATACGGATAATCACCAACTCGCACTTGGACACGGGCGACCGTAGCGTACTTGCCAGCAGCCGTTTCAACATCATTGACAGCGGTAAGGCTCAACGTCGGGAACGATTCGCTACGGAATGCCGTATCGCTACGCAAAATCGACGAATAGTCGGTCCACGTTAATTGAAGTACAACATCGTTAATGCCTTGCGACTTCGGAGCGCCCAACTGAACAGAGTAGATTCCGTCTGCCGCAAACTTGTCGCCATTCTCACCAGCATCGTTGAGTGAAACGACCTCTGTTGTTCCGCTTGCCTTCTTGATAGTGGCAGTCATCTCTGCACCAGACAGAAGCTGGGCAGATTCACCATTGAAAGCCGCAGCCTCAATCACAGCCGCTTCGCCAACCGGTAGTGGGGGCTGTTCGATCAAGCGAAGGTCAAGCGGGTTTTGCACATCCACGCTTGCAACGAGCTTCGAGGCAGGCCCCGATCCCTGAAGAGTCCAATTTCCCGGCACTGGCGAAGTAATTCGGATGATAACCGCAGAAGGGGTCTCGCGAATTTCCACGTTTTCCATCTCAGCGGAAGCTCGCGTACCGTTTGGAGAGAAGACGGCAACATCGACCATGTCGTGCTGTCGGACGAACACCGTGGTGAATTCAGTGGTGTGAGGCGCAATATCGAGCGTCACTATAGCGGCTGAGTTGTCGTGCATCTCGACATCCATTGCATTTTCGAGCGAAAGTGCGGAGTAGTTTTCAAAAAGCGTAGCAACACCCTGAGCAGTTCCTGTGTCATAGAAAACCCCGTCAGAACCTGTCGAGAGNCCACTCAACAAATCTCGAAGTACTGGTTCTGCGGAAGGAAGTGTGACTACGTCAATCACCCAGCCTTCGGCAGAAAACAGATCAGCGACGCTAACAAGTCGCTCTCGGGTGTTTTCCGATTCGCCAAGTATCCGACCCGAGGTAATAAATGCGATTCGTGATCCCTCAACAGCGTCTATTCGCGAAAGGAAAGAGAATGCGTCGGTTAGAGCGGCGAACTGATCGGATCTTGCTGGTCCGATACCCATAGAACGAGTTTCGGTCACCAGGTCATCAACGAGTCGTATGCCATCCGGCCCAGAATCCGCGGTTACGATCTCGTTAGTTTGAACACCGTACGATGCAGCAGCTATCGTTCCGGCAGCAGTTCCACGAGCAATCGTTAGCGCTACAGTTTCCACCGCGTCGAGATCACGTTGAACTGGCGATGCGCCTTCATCGATAAGGATGACCATGACCCCATTTTCTCCAATAGGATCGGCGGCTCGAGCAGGCAGTGCTGCTCCTGCAAACAATACGGTGATAGCAATAAGAGCTATCAGTGAGGGACGACGCATTTCGAACTCCGAAAAGTGGCATGTACTCCGAGAGTCGGAATTTCGTCTCTCGAAGCGACGATTGTNAGTGCATNAACGGTACTCNTTACTGACGATTACTGGCAGATTGCACTTAGTACGGATTTTGAGTGATTTTGNAACACACTCGTTTGTAAAGCGCTCTTCGACTCAACTTCTCGCTGCGCGAGCCGTTGACCGTTCAGTTCACCATGCCTACACTCGGGCGTCTAGTTTAGTCAGTAACACTGCTGACTAGCTTTTACTGAATGGAAAAACGATGAAGATCACCGGATATGCAATCACTCTGTACGAATTCCCCCTCAACAGGCGCATGGGCGATGCGAACTCGCCATCTGGGCGTATCCGTGGGGCATCGAACGTCCTTGAGCTATTTACTAATGAAGGCATCACTGGCGTTTCGTTCGGTGGTGGCGGTGCAGGTCCTCAGATCAAATCGATGGTCGAAGGCATGCTGATGGGCGAAGACCCACGTCGCGTAACGGGTCTTTGGAAACGCATGGTCGACCGCGCTTTCAAAGCCGGTCACGATGGTGTGATCAACGACGCAATCGCCGTTCTCGACGTCGCTCTTTGGGACATCAAGGCAAAGGCGAACGGCGAACCATTGTGGAAAACCCTCGGTGGCTCCAATCCGAAGGTGCACGCCTACGCTTCTGGTCTCGACTCTCCCTTATCTGATGATGAGATCGAAGACTGGTACGGCATGATGGCAGCCGATTGGGGATTCAAGGGCGGCAAGCTCAAAGTTGGGCTCGACCAAGACGCCGATCTTCGGCGAATCGGTCGAATGAAGAAAGGCCTCGAACGGGCAACCGATAAGCCACTTCTCTACATCGACGCGAACGAAGTTTGGAATCCCAAAATGGCGATTCGCAAGGTTCGCGAAATGGAAGAGCAGTTCGATATTGCTTGGGTTGAAGAGCCAGCACGACGCTGGGATTTCTTAGGTCTTCGCCGAATATCTGACCAAATCAAGGCTCCGGTATGTGCCGGTGAGAATCTCGATTCTCTAGGCGATTTCCTGCCTTACTTCCACAACCGCTCCGCAGATGTTGTTCAGGTCAGCCACGGTATGACCGGAATCACTTGNGCATTGCAACTCGCCGACGCTGCTTACGGCTTTGAATTACCGATTACGCTTGGTGGTTCACCCGGAAACATGAACGCACAACTTGCACCATGCATTCCTAATTTCTTAACCCTGGAAGCACAGAACGCTGAGCCTGACGATGGCGTGATGACATCCGACATCAAGATCGTGGATGGCTGGGCTATATGCGGTGACCAACCCGGAACCGGTGTGAGCTTCGACCCTGAAGCACTCGCCCAGAAGAAGGTCGAAAAAGTTAGTGCATCCGCAGGACCGTCGCCTTTCGGGCGGCGGCCCGGGTCTGGCCTATGGGACAATCCACCATCTAAGGAAGAAGCTGCAGCAGCATCGACCGGCGTAAATGGAGAACACTTCGTTCCGGCACATGGATCGAAAACCCAGTAGACCGATTTCCACTCCAACAACGAAATTCTCCAAACAGCACAACATACGCAGCAAAAAAACAATGAAAATCACCGGATATAGATTAGAAAAATTAACCCAGCAGCTCGACCGAGCTATTGGCGATTCGAACTTCCCAGCTGGCGACGACCTCATGGAAATGGCTATCCTCTGGATCGACACAGATGAGGGCATCAGCGGAATGGCTCCAGCAGGGAACGACGCCATCGCCAGCCTCTTCCACGTAATCGAAGGAAAGGACCCACGAGGGGTTGTTGGCCTTTGGAAAGACATGGTCGACTGGGTGCACAAAGGAAACAACGAAGGCGCAGTAAATGGCGCAATCGCTGCTATCGATGTCGCACTATGGGACCTCAAAGCCAAATTGGCAGACGAGCCGCTATGGCAAACCCTCGGAGCCCGTGAAGGTCGCACTAAGGCTTACGCGTCCGACATCGGATACAACCTATCTGACGAAGAGTTGCACGCCTTTTATACGAGGATGGCCGATCATGGCGTCGATGGCGGCAAGATCAAAGTCGGTCTCAATATGGACGATGACCTACGGCGAATCGGCATCATGAGAGATGCCTTTCGCAAGGTCAAAGACCGCCCGTACCTAATGATCGACTCCAACGAGTACTGGTCGCCAAAGCAATCAATTCGTTACATCAATCAAATCGAAGAGCATTTCGAAATATTCTGGGCTGAAGAACCAGCACGACGTTGGGATTACGACGGACTACGTCAGGTTTCTCGAAACGTATCGGCCGCTGTCGCATCGGGCGAAAACCTGAACGATATTGGGCAGATGTACCCGCTCATTTCGCAACAAGCCATCGACGTTGCGAACGTAGGAGTCGGCCACTCCGGCATCACTGGTGCTCGCCAAGTTTCAAACATGTGCTACGCCTACGAAATACCCGTATCAATGATGAACTGCCCTGCCAACTTCATGGCTCCGCTGGCAGCGGCACTTCCAAATCACAACATGATGGAAGTTGTAGATCCGGGTCGTGAAGGCGCCTTTGAAAGTTGGGACAATCACATCGAAGATGGCTGGATAATCATGGGCAATAAGCCTGGGCTTGGCATTGAAGTTTCTGAAGAAAAACTCAAAGCCATCCAGGCCGTAGATTTCGGTCGAAAGCCCGGATTCCCCTTTCCTCGCCGCGAAGGTGCTGGACTCTGGATCAAGGACATCGAGCCGGGAGAGGTTAGCTGGAAGTAGTTTTCTGGCTCTAAATTTGTGTTTCCGAAGTTAAGTTAATGAAACGGGTAATAAGTAAGTGACAGATCGACTAAAAGGCAAAGTGTGTTTGATCACCGGTGGTGGTCGTGGTTTGGGCAAAGCGATAGCTCTGGCCTTCGCGAAAGAAGGTGCCAAAGCAGTTGCAATCAGCTACGTTTCGAACAAAAAGTACGCTGAAGACACCTGTAAACAACTGGCTGAATTAGGGACAACTGCCTACATGACTCCAGTCGAAGTAACGAGTCGGGAATCGATTAAAGCGTGGGTAAACCAGATAACTAATACTGAAGGGCATATCGATGTGCTCGTCAACAACGCCGGTATCAACAAGCAGGGTCCGGTCAACACGGTTACAGAAGAAGATTGGGATGAGATCATGGCAGTAAACCTGAAGGGACCGTTCTTGGTTTCTCAGGAAGTTCTGCCAGGCATGGTCGGCTTTGGCGGCGGACGCATCATCAACATTGCTTCCGTAAGCGGATTGTATGGCGGGCCGACAACTGCGCACTACGCTGCTTCTAAGGCCGGTCTCATCTCGCTCACTCAGGTGATTGCACGCTGGGGAGCCGAGCACAACATCATGGTCAACTCGATCTCTCCGGGAATCATCGAAACCGATCTCACACGAGAAGAGTTGGCCTCTGGCGGCGGCGCGGGCGTAGTTGCGCTTACATTGCTAAAACGCCCGGGACAGGTTGAAGACGTTTCGACGATCGCAGTGATGCTCGCAAGCGACGAACAGAACTATATGACGGGGCAAACGATCTCTCCAAACGGTGGTAGCTACTTCACCGATTAGTCGCTTATCACTGGCAACCACTGGCAATCAAAAAGGGCGTACGAACCGGTATGCCCTTTTTAGTGTTTCTTTTCAAGTGAACTGCTATTCCATATCCTGCAGGGGTGCCTGCAGTAGTCATATCTGCCTCCCAGACCGACCCGTGCGATAAATTACGCTGACTCGCCTGAGTTAATTTCTGGTTTACCGCCTATCCGGCAGGTCAAATTCTCCCGGCAATTAGCACACATTTCGTATTTGGGAAGCGGATTTGCCGGACGTCCTATGAAATGAATCAGGCTTTTAGCACTGCACATTTTCTGTAATCACGGTCAATTCGTACTAACTCTCCGCTTGCTGCCTAGTGCAGCGGGTTACACTGCCGTCGAAAGCAAAAAAACTGATCTGCCTTAGAGTAAGATCGTTCACGAAACGAAAAGTTAACTCCCCTATGAAAGTAACGAAAATCACAAGCTACTCGGTCCAAGGTGAATCAGGCCGAGGATATTTCATCGTGAAAGTAGATACCGACGCCGGTCACTACGGTCTCGGTGAAATTGGAATGCGGGGCTGGGGAGTAGCGATTGGTCACGCCATCGAGCACCTTTCTGAACTCGTGATTGGTGCCGATCCGTGGGAGACTGAACGCCTATGGCAAGAGATGTTCCGCTCGGGATTCTTCCCCGCCGACACTGTCTACTCATGTGCGATTTCGGCAATCGATATTGCACTATGGGACATCAAGGGCAAATCAGTCGACAAGCCTGTCTACAAGCTTCTTGGCGGCCCGGTGCGAGACAAGGTCGTTTCGTATGCCCATGTGCAAGGAATGGAAATATCAGATGTCGTCGACAGCGCCAAAAACCTGCAAGACGACGGCTGGAAATTCCTACGCTGGCACCAATTGGAGACATCCCCGTTCGACGCGAACGGCCTCGGTGTCTTCGACCCGCTTGCATCGATGCGAAAGACGGTTGAATCGTTCTCCGCTGTCAGAGACGCTGTAGGCTGGGAGACTCAACTCTGTCTCGACATTCACACGCGACTTGAACCAGCTATGTCGGTGCAGCTATCGAGAGATCTCGAAGAGTTCAAACCATTCTTCATCGAAGATCCAGTCCGATCTGAAAACCCAGGCGCTTATCGGAACCTTCGCCGCCAGATCAACCTGCCCATCGCCGCTGGCGAACAGTGGGGATCCAAATGGCCGTTCAGGCAAGTTATCGAAGAAGATCTAATTGACTATGCCAGAATCGATCTTTGCATCGTTGGTGGAATTACCGAAGCGCTGAAGATCACCCACTGGGCGGAAACGCACTACATAGACATCGTTCCTCACAACCCGCTCGGCCCTGTTTCAGCAGCAGCGTGCGTATCTCTCTGCATGGCTTCAAGCAATGTCGGAGCGCAAGAAATGCCGCGCCAACCGGGCACATCTGACAACAAACTATTCCCTCTACAGATCGAATGGGAAGACGGCTATTCGTGGTGCCCCGACGTACCCGGTCTGGGAGTCGACTTTGACGTCGATGCGGCCGAAGGCGCCTATGTAAATCCGACCGGAATAGGGCTGAAACTTCGACGACCCGACGGCGCTAAAACTAACTGGTAACCCGAAAAGCTATTCACTTTAAGCTGGAGATCACTCAACGATGAAAGTCACACAAATTCGCAGTTTCTCGGTTCAGGACGAAGGCGGACGCGCCTACATGATCGTTCGAGTCGACACCGATGCCGGTCATCACGGACTTGGTGAAGTGGGCATACGCAATTGGGGTCGAGCAATCGGAGCTGCTATTGAGCACCTTTCCGAACTCGTGATTGGTGCCGATCCGTGGGAGACCGAGCGTCTCTGGCAGGAAATGTTCCGTTCGGGTTTCTTCCCAGCCGACAAGGTTTACACGTGTGCGATTTCTGCAATCGACATTGCGCTGTGGGACATAAAGGGCAAATCGGTAAACATGCCGACATACAAGCTGATGGGCGGCCCAGTTCGGAACAAGGTGGTGAGCTATCCACACACCCAGGGCAAGACCACCAAAGAGCTGATTGCGAATTCGTTGGCCGCTGTTGAGGCTGGCTGGAAATTTGTTCGTTGGGGTCAGCCCGAAACAGGTGCTGCCGGATTCGAAGCACCGGGTATATCAACTCTTGAGCCAATCGAGTCGATGAAAATAGCGATCGACCAGATGGGCCAACTGCGCGAAGCCGTTGGCCCAGATATCCAGATGACATTTGACGTTCACACGAGGCTCGATACAGCTCACGTTGTTCAGATGTGTAAAGAGATGGAACAGTTCAAACCGTTCTTCATAGAAGACCCTATACGATCTGAAAATCAAGGTAGCTATCGCAACCTACGTCGACAAATTAATTTACCCATCGCAGCGGGCGAACAATGGGCATCAAAATGGCCGTTTCGAGAAGTGATCGAGGAAGACCTGATCGACTACGCTCGAATCGATCTCTGCATCGTCGGAGGGCTGACAGAAGCCCTCAAGATTACGCATTGGGCGGAAACGCACTACATAGACATCGTTCCTCACAACCCACTCGGACCTGTCTCAGCGGCAGCCTGTGTAGCGCTGTGCATGGCTTCAAGCAATGTCGGTGTGCAAGAGATGCCGCGGCGCCCAGGGTCGTACGCTACTGACTTGTTCCCCCAGCAAATCGAATGGGCCGACGGCTACTCGTGGTGCCCAGACGCCCCTGGGCTCGGGGTTGAATTCGACATCGACGCGGCAGAAAGCGCTGCTGTCGATCCCCATGGTTGGCCACCTCGACTGCGTCGCAACGACGGAGCTATCACGAACTGGTAGGTAAGGTACCTACCAACAATATAATTCCAAAACTAGACGAAAGCTGAGATAGCACGTGCCGTTTTTATACACACCATCGGTTTACGGATTCGCCGGAGCGTTAATCTTCTGGATTCTCGCTCTGATTTCGTTCAACAATGACGGAGCACTGATCGACACAGCAATGTGGGGTCTATTAGGCGCTGGATACCTGCTAAAGCACCTGCCAAAGTTCATTGTGCTAAGGATGCTAAACATGGTCGCACTCGCGCTACTGGCGATCGGATTAGTGTTGTTCTTAATTGAGCACTTGCCGAAAATCAGCTGATAGTAATCAATCCCAAAACAGTCACCTGAACTCGCCAGATTATCCGGTGTAAAGAACCAGTTGCGAAGCAGCGCCAACAACACCATCCTTTACAGCGCTATCGTCATTCTCTGTGATGAGAAACGACGAGCCAAGCAAAGTAACGGTGCCCAGTATCGCAACGATGAAGCCAGCGATTGAGATAATCGCTACTTCTATCGCAACCGAACAGCGCTACTGCTCGATCTCGTTCGAGAAAAACCTTTGGTACATGACTGCAGATTAGTAGTCACCAATTCGCTCGTGTGTCGAACTTTGCACAAACCGGACTGAGTGTTGTTCTTGCACACCCAAACGCAACTGTCATCACTAGAAAAAACCGCGGTTAGTACCTGGTGATAAGTGGAATTGCAATCAATCGATAGTCGCACCACCATCGATCACAATCTGCGCACCCGTCATGAATGACGCTTCATCTGATGCGAGGAAAAGAGCGCCTGATGCAATTTCTTCGGGCTTACCCATTCGTTTCAGTAACGAGTCTTTACCGAAGTCGAGGTAAGCCTCTTCGGGATCAAGCCCAAGCGATGCAATGTGCCGATCGGTAGCTCGGGTGCGAATAGACCCAGGACACACCGCATTTACACGAATATTGTCCACTGAAAGATCCATCGCTAAACATCGGGTCAACTGCGCGACAGCACCCTTCGAGGCGTTATACGGTATGAATTCAGGCTGCGCGATAAACGATGAAACAGAAGCGATATTCACGATAGCTCCACCGTTCTTCCTACGCATCGATGGCAACGCTTCTCGAACACAGTTCGCATAGCCAATTACGTTCACACCGAATACCTTTGCCCAATCGGCCTCAGTCACATCTTCAACCTTGCCAAACACAAACGCCGCAGCGTTGTTAACTAGTAGATCGACATCGCCATGTGCAGCATTAGCAGCGGCCATAGTCGCTCGAACCGAATCTGAATCTGTTGTGTCAGTTCGACTAAATATTGCCGTTCCGCCCCCCTTACGAATCAGTTCAACAGTTTCTTGCCCTGAGTCTTCCTCAATCTCTGCAACCACTACCTTCGCACCCTCAGCTGCGAACCGAACTGCTATTGCTCGCCCTATCCCGTTACCACTGCCGGTAACAACCGCCGATTTCCCGTCCAATGAATTCGCCAATCCCATACAAAATCTCCTGTAAGTCACGATCAAATTCGCTCTTCAACACTTAATGCGTCAATATACTGTGCGAACGACTTGCAGATGATGAGTAAACTTGGCTCAGAGCAACTTTCTTAATATCTATCACTTAGGTCCTTGGGCTGAACATTGATCAACAATAAATTTTTTGGCCGAAAACGCGCAGAACCGGCACGCCCAATTCCCCCCGGACAATATCTTGAAGATGGCTTCCCAGTTCTTTCTGCCGGGCCAACACAACGAGTCGATAAAGCAACGTGGGATTTCTCGATTGAAATCGGCGACGATACCGTCGGAACTTGGACGTGGGATGCTCTGAACGCTCTACCGCAGACCGATCTGCACACCGATCTGCACTGCGTGACGAAATGGTCGAAGCAAGATACCGATTGGCGAGGAGTAACCATCGATGCCTTACTCGCCGATGCCGGAGTTCAACCTCCTGCCGGGTTTATCATGGCAAGTTCAGATGGCGGCTACACAACCAACGTACCTTCTGCTGATGTGATTGATGGCAAAGGGTTACTGGTACACACCTACGATGGTGAACCACTGGAAGCAGAACACGGCGGTCCTGTTCGCCTTCTTATCCCGCACCTTTACTTATGGAAGTCTGCCAAATGGATACGTAGCCTGAAGTTCATGGACAAAGACGAACCCGGTTTTTGGGAACGATACGGCTACCACATGTACGGCGATCCGTGGCGTGAGCAACGCTACACAAACGATTAGCGTTGAGCCTGGCATCGACCATAGAGTGGCAGATAGCAACCGTTCGGTCGATTCATGTCGAATCGCCTCGGGTAAAGCTGTTCACACTTGAACTTCCGGTCATCACACCGTTTCGAGCGGGTCAACACTTCGACGTGCGCCTCACAGCCCCTGATGGGTATCAGGCTCAACGAAGTTACTCCGTTAGTTCGTCACCCGAACCAGCCTCAAATCTGACATCCATCGAATTCACCGTTGAGTTGATCACCGACGGTGAAGTATCATCGTACTTCCATGAAGCCGTCGAAGTTGGCGATCAAATCGAGATACGTGGCCCGATTGGAGGACATTTCACATGGAGCCCAATCGCTACTAAGCCGGTCATGATGATCGCGGGAGGCTCTGGTATCGCCCCGATAATGTCGATGATTCGGCAGCGCTCAAATACGGCTGCAATCGAAAAGTCGCCAATGCTACTAATCTTCAGTGCACGCACTGAAGCCGATATCCTCTTCGCAACCGAACTAGAATCTATAGCCGTCAACGACACTGACTTCCATCTACTCGTCGCGCTCACCAGAGCCGAGGAAGTAGCACCGGACAACCGCCCATTCAGGCAGTTCCGACGAATCGACCGCCCAACGATCGAATTCGAATTATCGAACCTCGCAACACACCCTTCGAGCGCTTATATCTGTGGAGGATCAAGTTTTGTCGAAGCTATGGCCAACCATTTGCTCGGCATAGGCATGCCAAATAACTCGATCCGCACCGAGCGTTTTGGCCCTTGATAACCTACCTCTAGTTTTGAATACGCAAAAGAGACTACGGGTTTCTTATACCGATATCCGTTGGGATCCCGATTTGGCGGTAGATTTCGTATTTTGGTCGAAGTCAGACTCAACTAAACGATATCTGCCCGACTAGATCAGCGACAGCGAGTACAGAGATGCCTTTTACGATACGTCTGGTGACCTACTTAGCTTGGGTGATTCAGTAGTCGTCAAGCGAGGCTGTTGCCTGAGTTTCACCGAAATCGCATGAGCAGTTCACGTGGGTATTTTTGCCCCTCGCTATCAGCGAGAAAGAAGATTTTTCTGGAGAATGAAGGTCAGAATCAAAGAAGCACCGAAACTAGTACGGCCTTTTGACAATGATCGACGCGCTTGGTTGAGCAAACTCGCCGACACGGAGCCAGAAGATTGAGACATCTACGACATCGTTTGGACGTCGAGCGCGGAACATCGGGCTCCGAAATCACCGACAAGAGCACTTCAGGGTTGCTACCTTTTTTAGATAAAGATCTCTACTACAGGTTCAAACGAAACATCTGGATCCAATGGGAAGATTGGTCGACTGCAAATCGAATGACCCAGCGATCGCAGATTAGCGCTGGTAGAACCCGGTGCATCCACGTTGAAGTTATGTTCTGCCCAATCATCGAAGAACCGCGGTTGGCAATGCGGAGATTTCACAACGATTGAATGAAAATTCTTCGGATCAAGCCCGTGGCCCAAGAACAGAGATCGATCGAACAAGCTCACAGGTAGCGACGTAAGCACCAATGTGAACACCCCGCTAGTCACGACAGCAGTAATTCCGGAGGACTGAGGAGCTCCCCAAGATTCTAAAATGTAATTACCATCGGAGAGCAGTTTCACCTCTAAATCGAACTCCAACGGCGTAAATCGAGTATCTAGCGCCCCACCTATCGTTGCGGTGAACTTGCCCCCTACCCCAACAGCAACTGCTTTCTCCACGGCGGCGGGGTCAGTCACTGGTGCCAACACCGTGTGTGGGTAGTTGGTACGAACTAATTCTGCAAGGATCGAGTTTGAATCTCCCGGAGAACCCGACGACGGAGCATCGGCGGCATCTGTAAAAATTATCGGACCCGGCATCGAACTTGCCTTCTCAACAGATCCTTCCAGTGGAATCAAGTTCGACTGCATCTTCTCTCGGTTGGCCCAAAAATCCGCTGTTAGTTCCAGCGCAATTCGTTCGGCTTCAGTCTGATTGTCATCAGTGATGATGAAAGCTTGGGAACAAAGTTCCGGTACGTCTGTGAATGGATTTCCAATCAAAAATCCGCCAGCCAGAATCTTTCCTCCGGTCTCAAGTGACTTGATCTTACGAATCTGATCGCCAAAGCACCCGGTATCGGTTTTTANTTCGTCACCACGGACAATCGCGGGAACTCGCACTCGGGCTGTCACGGGTGTGGCACCTGCCACGATGTTCAGCAGCAACGAAGCGGCTCTCATACCCGTATCGTGAAGATCGACGTGGGGGTATGTGTGATACGAAGTCACGCCATTGCCAAATTCCAGCATCTTCGCAGTCAATATTCCATGCAGATCAAGCGAAAATACAATCGGAATGTCATCGCCGAACAAAACACGAGTTTGCTCAAGTACCCATCCCTCGGGGTCGAGTTCACTCTCCCCGCCCATAGCTCCGTGCAAGGCGAGATATACTGCGTCAACCTCTCCAACGTGCGGTCGAAGCGAATCGATGAACTCAGTCGATAGAGCGCTCCAGCATTTGGCAGACATCGGACCAGCACTTACCGCCTTAGCGGCGAAAGTGGTAACGAATTGAACGTCGACTTCGGAGTCGAATACTTCCATCGCCCCCGCGATAGCAGTAGTAGTGCCTTTATTCACCTTAACTACATCTTCGCCTCGTTGAATTGAAAACAATTCATACTCGGTTGGAACAGGGTTGAAAGAAGATATTTCCTGAGCAATTCCAGCGATAAGAATTCTAGGCAAAAGTACATCTCCCGATTGAACGATTTGAAAACGAATTTAACGAGCTGATTCTACGTCGTAATCCAACGAGTTTGCAGCGAATTCATGACCAACTACTAAAATAGCTCAGCGCCAATCTGGCTTGGGATTCGCTTAGGGAATACGACACAATTGGAAGTTCAGTAATATCGCATTACAACAACATCAATCTCGCTCCAGCGCGCTTTCAGAAAAACGACAACTCCAACAGTGGCCACTACGAATCAATCGATACAAAACGTTCTCAAATCTCGATTTGGCTTCGACGAATTTCTTCCACTCCAAGAAGAAATCGTTTCGAATGTCCTAGCGGGGAATGATTCGCTCGTGCTCATGCCGACTGGTGCAGGTAAGTCGCTCTGCTACCAACTACCAGCAGTGTGCCGAGATGGCTACACACTAGTCATATCGCCCTTGATAGCACTCATGAAAGATCAGGTCGACGCACTACAGGCAAACGGAATTCCTGCAGCGTTCGTCAACAGCACGTTATCGGTGCAGGAGAACGAGCAAATCCTCGTTAATGCAGCGCAGGGCGATCTAAAAATCCTGTACGTCGCTCCCGAACGCATTGCGACAACACGATTCCAACGGTTTCTAACCAATGTGCCCCCTAGCCTGATTGCGATCGACGAAGCTCACTGTATTTCAGAGTGGGGTCACGACTTCCGACCCGACTACAGAAACCTAAAGACCTTGCGTCAGCGGTTCGCAGCGATTCCAGTTATCGCCCTAACCGCGACAGCAACTGAAGACGTCAGACGTGACATTGCCGATCAGTTGCAATTGATCGAGTCGAAGTGGTTCGTATCTAGCTTCAATCGGCCAAATCTCAACTATTCAGTTCGACCCAAGCAGCACGCCTTCGAATCACTGCTTGGTTTGGTCAAAAGTCACAACAACGAATCAGCGATCATCTACTGTTTCTCTCGCAAACAGACCGAAGACGTTGCTTACGATCTTTCAGAACGAGGGATTTCAGCGGCGCCCTATCACGCCGGACTCGACAACGATCTTCGCCGAGCCACTCAAGATCGGTTCATCAAAGATGAAGTGTCAGTCATCGTTGCGACAATCGCTTTTGGAATGGGAATCGACAAACCCGACGTTCGACTCGTCGTTCACTATAATCTATCGAAATCGCTCGAAGGCTACTATCAGGAAACTGGCAGAGCGGGTCGAGACGGCTTGCCAAGCGAATGTGTGCTGTTCTACAACTTCGGGGATCGGGTTAAGCAAGATTTCTTTATCAACCAGATCGAAGACCCAACCGAACGTCAGCACGCCTCTGAGAAGCTGTCAGCGATGGTCGAGTACAGCGAACTTCGCAGCTGCCGCCGGCGATACATGCTCAGATACTTTGGCGATCACACAGACGTCACTTACCTGAATGAATCTGGCGATTTAGAGAGCGGCTGTGGGGGCTGCGACGTGTGCCTTGCAGAGAAGGAGGATTTCGATGCGACGGAAATCGCTCAGAAAATCCTCTCAGCTGTCATTCGAACAGGTGAACGTTTTGGTGCGAAGCACGTCTCCGACGTGCTCCGCGGATTACGTGCCAAGCGCATTCGGGACCTTCAACACGATCAACTAACCGTTCACGGTATCGCTTCTGATTTCTCAGACCCTGAACTTCGACAGCTTATTGGGCTACTCGAAGCCGAAGGATTATTGATTATCTCCTCGGCTGAGTTCAGGACACTTGCTGTAACCGAAAAAGGCAAAGATTTCCTCAATGAGCGAGCAAACTTGACACTCGCTCGCATTCCTCTGGAACCTGAATCAAGTCTTGGGCTCAACGACAGTTCAAACAGTGGAGATCTTGATTACGATCAAAATCTCTTCTCAGAGCTGAAATCGCTTCGAAAAGAGATCGCTAACGAACGCGACGTACCTGCCTACGTTATCTTCGGTGATGTGGCACTACGAGAAATGGCGCACTACATGCCCAANTCTCTTGAAACATTCAGTTCGATATCGGGAGTAGGTGCGACCAAACTCGAACAATTCGGTGATCGATTCGTCANTCTGCTGATCGATTATTGCGACGAGAATGATCTATCACCTCGGGTTCGATCCGGATTGCCGCCTAAAAAACGTAAACGATCAAAACGCAAGACAAACGCCGACGGACGCCCATCATTAAGCAGAAGTCTCAACGAAACCAAGCGACTGTTCGCCGACGGATACAGCATCGACGAAATCGCCAACGAACGAGGGTTTGCAGCCAAGACAATCGTGGTGCATTTAGAGAAGATCGGTCGAGTTGACCCCGACTTCAATCTCGATTCGCTGCTTCCCACCGAGGATCGCATAACAACTATTGAAGCAGCCCTAAAGTCGAACGACAGCGGATACCTCGCCCCGGTCAAAGAACTACTTGGCGAGAGTTACTCATACGAAGAAATTCGCATGGTCAGGCTTCAAATGGAACGAATTATCAAAGCAGTAGAAAAGTAATCTCAAATCGAATCTGGAACTTCCCCCACATCGACAGAACTCACATCCAATCTATCAGCCGCCTATGCGTACGCCCGAGGGCTTCCCGGGTAAGTACCTCCGGCGTTCAGTGCCAGATTGCCGCCGTCCATCGGAAGTATCGCACCGGTAACGAAACTCGAGGCATCCGACGCTAAGAAAATCGCTGGGCCTTTGATCTCCTCCGGCTCACCAAGTCGTCCCATCGGAATGCCACCAAGGAAAGTATCGATCAGTTCAGGCACTGCGGCCACTCGTTTTCGCAAGCCTTCGTTCCATACTTGGGCAGGCAATATTGTGTTAACTCGCACTCCACGTGATGCCCATTCTGTCGATAGTTCGCGTGTCATCTGTATTCCCGCACTCATCGCCATTCCGTAGGGTGTATGCCCTCTACCCAAAGAATTCCATCCACCGATCGATCCGAAATTAATAATCGAACCTTTGCCCTGTTTGAGCATCCGCCGCCCTGCTTCCTGACACGACGTAAATCGTCCTAGGACAAGATTCTGCAGTACGTCCTGCAGCGTTTCGACCGCCAACTCTTCGGGTCGTCCCACAGCCCCCTCACCAGCGACGTTCCCGACGATATCTATTCGACCAAACTCGTCATCTATCGTTCGATACATCGACCGGATTTGCTCGACGTCCGACACATTGCATTCGATCGCTAACGCTCGTCGGCCCATAGTTTCGATCTCGGTTGCCGTCACCTTCGCACCGGGCAAGTTGAGATCTGCGAGAACAATATCGGCACCAGCCTCGGCAAACCCGAGCGCCATCTGGCGCCCCATCCCGCTCGCTCCACCCGAAACCATCGCGACTCGTCCAAAAAGATCAAATAATGGATGAGACAAATTACTGTTCCTCATAACTTAAATTACTGAACCGGAGAAAAATCAGCTGCGAGCATAATCATATTCTGCATCGTGATGGGCATAACTCCAGAGTCAGGTGGCCAACCGATTGAAGCAAACTGCTTACGAGCTTCCATCCGGTGCTCAAAGCTTTCGTACGCCCACATATGTGCAAGCTGATTCGCCCCACCGATGTCGGATGACCAAATACCAACAGGCTGTGCCAATTTCATTCGGGCTTCGATTTTGGGAGCCCATGCTTCGTACACCTTAGTAATTGCACCAACTGGATACCGATACATCCGTAGTTCGAAAAGTGGACCAATAGCTCGCTCTCGTTCGAACGATGGCATAAACGGCGCTGGCATGAATATATCGACCTGCTGATTTTCGACGATGCCTTTGTTTGGTGGCGGCCAAATTCCGTCGGCAATTACTTTTGACCGAACGTCGGTGCGTTCGTTCAAATCCTCGTATTCCCAGATGTGCAACACGCGGTTCAGTGGGCCTATCTCGGTGTGGAAGTACCCGACCAACGATGAGTATTCGAGTCTTTTCTCCATCATTGGAGCGGTGTTCTTGTAGTACTGGGCGAGCGAACCGGGTTTGAGGTCATAAGTTCGAAACTCGTGAATCATTTCGGGGATCCTTGTGCGCCAAGCGCGAATTAATGCGAATCGCAGAGTTTGCATATGTGCCGCTGCACATTATCACCAAGACCGACTTACAGAGACAATCTAACTATTCAACTCGGTGAGCAACTGATTCCTAGGAGGATGACATCACCACCGCAAACCAAGAGAGTGCCAAGTAGTCAGAGTTGGATATGATGCAGCCGTTCAACAAATGAGGAGATCTAACAACTTAAATGATTACGGCATACAGCTTCGGAGCGAGCACCGCTGAAGGCTCGAAGGACACCGAGGGTGGTTTCGTAGCCAGGCTCCATCGCTTCCTACGCGACACCGATGGCGGGATTGCTATCAATCACGGCATTGGCGGCGACACGACNGACATGATGATAAGTCGGCTACCCGGCGTGATCGAAGACATGNAGTCGCGTACGAATCCGCTCGCGCTGGTAACCCTCGGTATCAACGATGTCCCACGCTTAGTCGATGAGAAGCCTGAAATAAGAGTTCCGCTAGATCGCCACTCTGGATCGCTAGAGAAAATCCTCGCAGCGACAGCCGAAATCGGCGACGTGATCTATCTCAGTCAGTACCCGGTTGACTATGTAGCCCGCAGTCTTGACCCTGATGTCACCCGCAGATACGTTTCTCTGGGTAATGAGATCGCTCGTGGCGTTGGTGTAGACGTAATCGATATTTTCCAGATGATTACGCCTGGTATGTTCGATGAGTTCATCTTCGAAGATGGGCTGCACTTCAACAATCAGGGCCATCTATTCATCTGCAATCAAATCATTAAATACCTGAACCGAAGCGACTAGATCCGGCATCGATATCTCTCTCAACGCACTATCATATTTCTCTCGACCCGACTCTAGTAAATTCGATCACTAAAGCCAAACACAGAAATCAGTCAGAATGCACACCCGCCCGAATATCCTTTTCATAATGTCCGACGATCACGCAGCGCACGCCATTTCTGCGTACGGCAGCAAGATCAACAACACCCCAAATATCGACCGATTAGCCAATGAGGGCATTCGACTCGACAGCACCTTTTGCACTAACGCACTATGCACACCAAGTCGAGCGACGATACTCACTGGGCAATACAGTCACATCAACGGTGTAAAAACCCTCGATGACGAGATCGACAGCTCGCGCCCAATCCAATCACAAAAACTGCTACAAGCTTCAGGCTATAAAACGGCAATTATCGGTAAATGGCATCTCGGCAACAACGAGGAAAGCAATCCACAAGGTTTCGACTACTGGAACGTACTACCGGGCCAAGGTGATTACTTCGACCCTAAGTTTTATGAGATGGGCGAAGAGAAGCAGTACCCCGGCTACGTAACCGACATCATCACCGAGAAGGCCACCGACTGGCTCGATTCAACCGATCGAGACGACCCGTTCTGTCTGATGGTTCACCACAAAGCTCCTCACTCTCCGTGGATCGCTGCTCCACGGCACATGAACCTCGGCGTTGAAGGCGAGTTCCCTGAGCCAGAAACGTTGATGGATGACTACGAAACGCGTTCAGAAGCGGTGAAGATGACTTCGATTCGAGTCGAGGACACTAGCGCGAGAAATCTCAAGTTAGATCCACCAGAAGGCATGTCGAAGGATGACAAACGACGTTGGGCATACCAGAGGTACATCACCGACTACACACGCACTATTCAGGCTATCGACGATTCAGTCGGCACTCTTCTGGCCTATCTCGACGAAAATGGACTCGCCGAAAACACATTGGTGATCTATACGTCAGATCAGGGCATGTTCCTCGGCGATCACGGTTGGCACGATAAGCGGTTCATGTACGAACAGTCGCTCCAAATGCCATTCCTCGCCCGCCTTCCTGGCGAAATCGATGCCGGTTCCGTTTCAGACGCAATGCTGCTAAACATCGACTTCGCCCCAACGTTCTACGACTACGCGGGAATCGACTGTCCAGATGAAGTTCAAGGAACCAGCGGTCGTCAAATCCTCGCAGGAACGACACCCGATGGCTGGCGAACCAGCATGTACTACCGCTACTGGATGAGCATGCTCGGTCACCGAGTAGTGCCGAATTACGGTGTGCGAAACGAGCGGTACAAGCTGATTCACTACTATGGAGTTTTACCGGAAGACACTGGTCTCCACGATTTGAAAATCCCCGCCGAATGGGAACTCTATGATCTGCAAATCGACCCCCAAGAGATCAAAAACGTCTATGGAAACCCTACGTACTCCGCCGTGCAATCAGAAATGCTTCAGGAGTTAGACCGACTACAATCCGCGGCCAGCGACGCGTCAAGACACTAATAAAGCTATACTCCGTCACCGCAGCAACCCCACCAGAGAAAGTACCTCATGGTCACGGTATCCCATCGTCCTCTCGATCCCGAAAATCCCGACATCCTGTACGGATCAACAAGCTCGCTATGGGATGCAAGGCACCCGATCGAATGGGGTATCAAGCGCATCGCAGCGCTAGGACTCCAAGGAATCGAGCCATATGCGAAGCAAATCGAAGATCACCGCGCTGACCCACTTGCGCTGAAAAAGAAGTTTGACGAATCGGGTGTAACACTGATCGATGTGTCGAACGGTGCAAAAGGGCAATCAACAAATTTCATCGACCCGAAAGAAACTCCAAAGACGATTGCCGATCACGTGGCATTCGCACGTGATTTCCTTCAGCCAGTCGGCAGTGACATGTTCAAGTGCAACATGGGAGCTCGACCAGAGGGCGGTACATCCGACGATGAACTAAAGAGGATCGCCGACACACTAAACGAAATCGGTCGCCAAACGATCGAGATGGGTGTTCGGCTCGCACCGCACCCTCACATATGGGGTCCGATTGAGCGCGAGCATGAGGTTCGGGCCATGCTCGACCTAACCGACCCAAACTATGTGTGGATGACGCCTGACACTGGTCACCTCAGTCTTGGCGGTATGGACGCTGTCCAGCTCATGAGCGAATATCTCCCCAGAATCGCTGAAGTGCATCTGAAGGACACATTCGCAAAGTACCGAGGGAACACGGCGACTCCTACCCGAGAACAGCACGCCAAAGCCAGTGTTTACCACAACATGGGCGGCGGAGGCGTGGACTTCCCTGCGGTGATGAAACTACTGCGAGATCAACACTACAAAGGCTGGGTCGTGTTCGATATGGACGGCCCACGACAAGGTGACGACGGCTTTGACGCAATTGGAGGAAACCTCGACCTCGCCGTCGATGATTACCTCGCACATAACGTCAACTACCTACGAGTGATCCTCGGAGTAAACCTACCGCCGTTCGACTAGCCTGAACCCAATAGTTTTTTCTCAAACTTCTGGCCCAGATCTGCCTCATATGAAACCTGAAGTCGAAGGAAGATCTTGGTCGAAATATGGTTGACCCTAATGATCTAATTGTCTGTTCAAATACAGAGGTTGATCATTTATTAAAGTCAGCTAGATTTTATGATGAGTTCTGAGTTCGACAAAACCATATGGTTCTANCAGATTACGGTTATCAAATGAGTGGGTGAAGCGTGCCTGNTAAACCTATTTGGCAGGTGTGTAAATCACTGATGACGCCTTAGTCATCGCAGCAACCCATTCGTCTCCACTCAACAATGGTGTAGTTTTAGCTGATCTAATCGCACCACCTGCCGCAATTGCAATGGCAATGGCGGCCATTGTTTCTTTGTCATCCGCATCTATGATGACAGCAATGTCGTAATCTCCAAATGAAAAACCGCCACCGACAATTTTCGCTCCGACAGATTTTTCTATCGTCGCTCCAACTTGTGCAAGGCGGTCTACTGGGTTATCGATCTGAGTGGCGAGCGAGTCTGACGTGTAAGTCGCTTGATATAAGAACTGTGTCATTGATCTACCTTCTTTTTGCTTTTAGAGTTTTTCAAACAAATGTATTACCGATGGTCCGTACAGGTTATCTTGAGCACTCATCCTTTGGCACCAAATAATCAAGTACCAAAGTGATACTATTATTAACAGCGTTGCATAAATACATACTCCCTAAAATATATCTTTTGTTATGTATATTCAGCTATTTCAGGTTTAAGGAAATCATGTTCTTCAAGCGTCTATTACCCGCTATAACATTTTCAATCTTGCTTAGTGCTTGTGGTCTTGTAGACACGGAAGCTGCTGGNGAGGCAATTGCCCTTAAAGAGCAGGTGTTACGAATACAGACAGAACAATTAGATCCACTACTCGATCAATTGTCTGATTTTCAATCTGAAATCGAACCGTTGGAACAGGAAATCGATGATTTAGAGCAACAAAGGGATGAATTGGTTGACCAGGGCCGTAATCTTGCGGACGAATTCGAGCGGGAAATGGAAGATAGATTTCAGATGGTCTATCAAGGTGAGGATGAAGCAAGGCGAGTATTTGAGAAAGAAATAGACGACCAATTCGATGCTATCGAGGACGAGTACGATGATCTCGATAAGGAAAGGCGAGACCTAGAGAGAAGTTTTGAAAGCCGTTGGGAAGATGTTGAAGATCAAACGCAATTGATATTCGACGAGGCAGAGGAAGAAATTAATGCCAGACGTGTTGAACTTGAAAACGCCGACATGGAACTTGATCGATCCGGCATGGACTCTACCCCTGAATTGGATGCATTTGAAGAGCAGATGACTCAGTTGCGATCTGCAGAAACCTCCATCACTAATATGCGGATGGAAATCCAGCTGAAACATATGGATATTGAAGAGCGAAGTTTTGATTTGGAAGATCAAATAGATCCGCTTTATGAACAACTAGAAGATCTTCACAGGCAGCAGCAAAGTGTTTGGGATTCCGAATCATCGATAGATTATGGTTGGCTTAGAGACGCAGCTTACGAGAATATTAGAGATCTCCAAGAGGACCTCCAAGATGCTTGGGAAGCAGAAGAAGACGCTAGCGAAGTCGATTGGGTTCAACGGGAGGAAAGGCGTAGAGCAGCTGAGGATCAACATTCAGCAACACTACAGTCCATAAACGATGAACGATCTGCGGCTTATGTCCAGTCTGACCAAAGTGACATCGGCGCAGCTGCTGAAAAGAACATTTCGTCTCTCTCCGATGACTATGCTAACTCTCGATCAAAATACCTCAACCTCATTGCTGAAGTTGATGCGAAAATCTCTGAAATGGGTGGCGGATCTGACTCTGGCCAAGAAAGTGCTGATGAACTTCGCGCTAAATTAGAATCAACTCGGTTGCAATACCAAGAATCTAATGACCTGCTGGGAACTCTAGATTCAATAATTAGAGGAAGCGAAGAGTCAAACCCTGAATTTGCAACAGCACAACAGGCGAGCACCGATGCAGCCTTGAGTCTTCAGACGGCCGAGGAAACGTTGGCAAACACCCCGGCGGAAATAGAAGGCCCTGCGGATCCTGATAATCCAGGAGCTGACCCTGTGATGATAGTTCATCCAAATTACTTGACAGCTCAAGCTGCTGTTGATGATGCTCAACTGGCAGTAACAGAAGCTGATACAAAACTGTCAGAAACTCCTGAGACTCTAGTAACCGAGGATAAGCCCAATCCGGCTTATGATGCGACTAAGAGCCAAACGGCTAATCTTCAGCAGACAGTTAGGTCACTAGAACAACAAATGTCGAGTGCTCCAGCAGCAGAAGAAGCAGCTGTAAATCCTGATCTGACAGCTGCATTTGCTGAAAAAACTGAATATGAATCGATACTGAAAGATCTCGAAAGTCAATACCAAGTAGATTCTCAAGCGCTCGGCGATAAAGTGAGTGCAGCTGGAGAATCTGTCAATGTTTTGAATGTCGAATCAGACCTTGAAGCAAGAGTTCAACAGGCAGACCAGACACTTCAGAATCAATTAGCTTTAATTGATTCTGAACAACTCGGATCGGGTGAGAAATCCGGAATTATCGGTGAGCTTGAATTCCAGATTAATAATTTAGAAACTCAAGCACGTGAACTGGAAAAAGAAGAACAGTTATACCATCGAACACGTGAGGCGAATGCTAAAGAGATCCGTTCGCAAATACGAACTATCGAAGACGAACAGATTGCTCCGTTGCGAGACGCACAAAAAGAAATTGATAATGAACGTAGGCCGCTTCGCAAGCAACAAATGGTTATCGATCGAGAGCAAATGACCATTCAAACTCAGTGGCAAGCGCTTGAACAACAACGACAACCACTCGAAGAAGCTCGTTGGGAAATGCAAGAAGCTGCATCCCGAGAAGCTGATAAAGAGCGACAAGCTTCATGGCAAGAATTTGAGGCTTGGCAAAGGAATCGCTTTGACGAAGCTGAGAAGCAAGCAAACCAAGCTCGCAAAGATGTCGAAGATGAAATGCGAACGATTCAGCGTGACATGGAAGATCGGATGTACGCGCTAGAAGACAAGCGAGAAGACGTGGAAGACCAGCGAGAAGACGTGGAAGACGCTTTCTATGACGAACGTGAAGCACGTATAACCGAGCTTCAAGGGATGCAAGACAGCCTACGGGAAGAAAAAATGCGCCCATTAGAAATTGCGGCACAAGAAATAGACGATCAGATTGCCGCAAAGTGGGAAGGCCTTGACGTACTTTATGGCGAACAGAGTGGATTGAAAGATCAGATATCGGCGCTTGAAATAACTGTTAGAGATCTCGATCGCCAAGCTGAGTTTGGAGTCCTAAACGTTATTTCAGGTGCACTAACTGCAGCTGAAGAAATAGAGAAGTCCGGTGGAAGTTCCGCAGCATTCGAAAGCCTGCTTCCTGACATTGGACTTCCTCAGATTGGATCTGAAAACTAGTTTCTAAATACAAGGCGGTGCTAAACCGCCGTAACTACCTAACTCCCTTGCGAGTCTGTAACGCTTTTTGTATCAATACTCTAGGTCTTTGACTGCCTAGAACTTTGAATCCTTAGTTCATTACATTTCTATTTGCAGGGGAGTTGGTTTTTAATTTTGAGGCCGTCAGTCGTTTATGCACCCCATGAGGCGAGCTTCGAACTTATCTAAGGGTTCACTTGATTAGAGATGATCATGTTCCGCAGGAATTTCGAAGGGATATTTTCACCGAAAGATGGTCGACTCTAATGACCGAAATGTCAGCTTAAATACAGAGGTTTAAGATTTATTTAGGTCGACTGGATTTTCGGTGAGCGTTGAGTTCTGACTTGACTCTTCTGGCTTATAAAAATTGCAAGCCAAAATCACTTGAACAAAAGCCAAATTGACCTCAGGTGACCAGAAGGATTGACTGTGAAAAATGCCTGGGCTTTGAGATACGCAACAGACGAAGTTCTTGAAACGTCCGTCCAGTTGGGTGTTAAGAACATTATTTTTTATAGTGGTCCGGGTGAAGACGTGCTTCCTGGCACAGATCAACCGCACAACAAAGACCGAAACTCCTATGAGGACTACCTAAGTTTCAAGAAACGAACAGACTCGTATGGATTGGAGTTGGTCGCTTGCGAGAACAGTTTTATTTCAAATCCTAAATTCCATGACATAGCATTCGGAGGTCCTAAGCGTGACCAATTGATCGAATTGTTAGCGGATGAAATTACTGACATGGGCCGAGCGGGAATACCAATTTTCGCGTATCACTGGATGCCTATGGACGTCTGGAGATCACAGAATGCTGTCATTAGAGGCGGAACTAGCGTTACGGCTTGGGACAGTAATTCAACAGGGCAAAAGCGTATTTCGTCGCCTGGAGTCGTTGACATAAATCAGTCCAGTGAGAGGTTGCTCTCTGGATACGATACATCACGAGAAAATATGTGGGAATGTCTTGAATACTGGATTAAGACGATAACGCCGATAGCTGAATCAGCTGACATTCGTCTTGGTATTCATCCTGACGACCCCCCTGTGCCCGATCTAGATGGTGTCCCAAGACTTCTCGGAAGCTTCGATGCATACAAACGCCTCACGTCGATCGTCGACAGTCCGTACAACGGAATTGAGTTCTGCCAAGGGACGTTTTCGGAAATGGAAGATGCTAGAGATGGTGGCATTTACGAGATGATCAAGTACTTTGCAGAACGAAACAAAGTTTTGTACGTCCATTTTCGCAACGTGTCGGACACTGTCCCGAAGTTTCACGAAGAGTTCATAAATACTGGATATGTCGATATGAAGCGTGCGATGGAGACTTATGACGCCGCCGGATACCAGGGCGTTTTCATGGACGATCACTGCCCTGAAATTATTGGTGATACGGCTTTTCCGGGGAACTGGGGCGGGTACCGATCAAGGATCTTTGCTCAGGGTTACATACAGGCGATGCTTGAGGCTGTCACTGGAACGCGACCTGAATAAATACTTTGTTGTACTTCGCTCACTACTCACAACCAAGTAAAGAAGTCTTCAAACCAACTGTGCTCAATGTTAGAACGAGTAATTGGTGGGCCCGGCAGGACTTGAACCTGCGACCAATCGATTATGAGTCGATTGCTCTAACCAACTGAGCTACGGGCCCTCTGTGAGCGGAGAGGCTGTACGATTCTCCAACCTGCACGCTTCGGGGACATTGATTCTCTCACGAGACCCCCCGAAAGCAATACTCCAATTGAATGGTAACTCTAGTCATTTCAAAAACTATTGTGGGAACTAATCGCAATTGATAACCTCACCACCAATAGCATACTTGTTGAGAATCATTCTCATCCATAAGGAACCTCACATGTCGAACGTCAATGAATACAGATCCTTAGACAAGCACTCTCGCTGGCTACTACTGACACTCCTCGTAGGCGCTTTGTCGATGGCAATAGCTTGCGGATCATCTGACTCCGACGGCGCCGAAAACGCAGCAGCACCTGCAGCTGAAGAAGTGGACGAATCTCTCGCAGAAGTCTCACGAATTCTCAGCCCTGACTTGTCACTAACGTTCGACGATTACGTGGCAGGAGGATGGAAGAAATCCAAGCAGTACGACACCGACACCGTCCCGGAAGCAACCGACATTTGGTATGGCTTCTTCAATGCGAAAGACATCGAGGTTCGCTTCTATGATTCGCACGAGATCGCCAAAACTTACGGATTTGATAATGCGTCCGAAGCAATCGACCAAAGTTTCCGCGAAGGCGGTCAGTACGGTTCAAGCAATCGAGGCGCTGGTTCATCGGCGGTCACAAAATACAAGGCGTTCGTTGTGGTCGGGAACACGGTGATGCTGTGTGAACAGTCAGTCGATTCGTGTATCGCCCTCGCTGATATTCTCGGTGGCTAATCTAGCGTGTCATCACACAAACGCTCGCCATTAGCTACTCAGCACCCGAAGCAACACGTACTCTCGCGTTGCTTCGGGTGTANGTTGCACGAGTATGTCTAATAAGGATTAGTGGATACCGAGCGACTGTGAGTTAGTGGCAATCAACGCAATAATCGCAGCATGACATTCAAAGCCAGAGCGTTCGTAATTCCCGTTGAGCTGCGCAATCTGCCATCGAGTTTGATTCAGATCAATCCCACATCTGCCCATATCCTACGTTCCATCTCAGGTACAACGTACGAAGAAGGGGCGAACAACGCCAGATCTGCATGAAATCGAGTCGATCAAATCAGTAATGGAGATCCAAGTCGATTCATCGATATAAATGAACAGATAGCATTTTGGAATTAGTCACATAAACAAAGACAAGGCATTTGAGACGGAAAATTCTAACCCGTTTTTGTGATTCGGAACGAATCGAAAAGCACTTCGAAAATACCGATCGGACCGAACATCACCCCAAAAAGCACAGCGAGGCTAACTAATGAAGTAATCAGCAAAGAACGAATCAAGCTAAAACTGTCGCTGTTCGGACCATTGAACTTGAACACCCCGGCTGCAAGCAATACCGAAGCGACACCGGCCCAAATAGCTTGCTTCATACCTGTCATAGCGTAAGTCAAAACGAAGAACGGAGTGCTCCAAATCCACGATGAAAATGCTTCACCAGGGGTGTTATCAGAGAACGTTAATCCAGTTATTTCGAGAAGGAAAAGATTAGCCGGTAGCAATGTACTCACCAATATAGGCATCGTGATCGCAAAGATGATCGCGGTCATCAAATACGGGAGGATGCGCCCTTCCCTACCAGCTACTGAAGTAGCAATCAATCCTGCAATGAACATTGAAACTCCACCACCAATAATTGGAGCGGGTGAAAGTTTCAAAATGTGCGAGAAATTGGGACGCTGAAGCACATACTGCCAATCAGCATCGTCGATTGCTACAACGATGTTGATGTATTGAACGATGAGTGCCATTGCTATTCCGAACGGAACAATCACAATAGCCATACCCATACGTCGACGTCGATCTTCTTCGAATCGACTTTCTTCGATACGATCACGCTCTACATAACTTTGGCGAAATGACGAACCCTTTATAGCATTGCTTTCCATCTAATAAACGATAGCACTTACCAGGGNAANGTTACTGTCACAATCATTGTGAAATTGGGTGGCTCATTAC
>JGI26261J51718_1000081_pt1 | contig 46918 bp, 37 predicted proteins | sample SaaInlV_135m_DNA_3_FD_51718 | JGI IMG/M metagenome (IMG submission 51718)
TGGTCAAGTATGGCATTGGCAATATTGGTGCATCGAATACAGGCAGAGGCAATCTTCTTACCAACACAACTGGCTCACATATTGGATCTTACACTGTTGAGCTGGTTTCCGGAGATAAAAGAGATGTTAGGAATATGGAGTTTATTAAGGCATGGGAAAGCGCAACAAAGCTAATGCCTGGTATTGAAAGCTTCATTGTATTTGAGGGTCAAACAGGAGGACCTCCAGGAAGAGATCTTGATATAAGACTTTCAAGTGATGATTTGCAAACGATGAAGCGTGCGGCATTAGTACTTCGAAATGAGTTAAGAGCATTGCCTGGTTTGCTGGCTGTGGAAGATGATTTTCCTTTTGGCAAACAAGAAATTCTTTTGGAAATTACACCTGAGGGCGAAGCAATGGGGTTCACAGCAGAAAATGTTGCACGACAAGTACGCAATGCTTTTTCAGGCTCTATTGCTAAACGTTTTTCTCAAGATACAGAAGAAGTATTAGTTCGAGTGAAGCTTCCTACTGAGGAAACAAGTAATCAAACTATTCGAGACATATATTTACTTACTCCAGATAATAATAATGTATTACTTTCCGAAGTGGTTTTGTTAAAACAAAGACTTGGTTTTACAAAAATTAGAAAAGAAGGCGGGGTTAGAAAGGCTTCAGTCACTGCTGATGTAGATCCATCTATAACCACTACCAATAAGGTACTGCAGTTGGTTAGGAAAAATATTGCCCCAAAATTAGAACAAGAGTTCAATGTTAAAGTGGAATTCAAAGGAAAGGCTGAGGAGCAATCCGAAGCTTTAGGTGATTTGACTCTAGCCTTAATTATCACGCTAGCCTCTATTTATATTATTCTAGCGTGGCTATTCTCAAGTTATACCACACCTTTGTTAATTATGACTGTTGTGCCTTTTGGTTTAATTGGAGCAATTATTGGGCATTATATTTTAGGATTTAACCTCAGTATGTTTAGTCTAATGGCGTTTTTTGGACTGACCGGTGTTTTGGTCAATGATTCTATAATTTTAGTTAAAACTATTAAAGAAGCTATAGCTGATGGCTATCAATTAAGCCAAGCAGTTGTTGAAGGTGTGAGAGAGCGATTGAGGCCTGTGATGTTAACCACTATTACAACGATTGTAGGGTTAATGCCAATTTTATTTGAACAAAGTTTGCAAGCTAGATTGGTCCAACCNTTAGCNGTTACTTTTATTTTTGGAATGATATTTGTTCCCTATCTAGTGCTTATATTTATTCCTTCTATGATGGGCATTGCTGATGGATTAAAATTAAGAATCAGAAACCTAGCTAATATAATTGGATTTCATAAAGGCCAATACGAGTAGCCAAAGTAGATACTGAACAGTAAAATAGAACTATATTTTATGAGCTCTATCAAAAAACCATTAATTGGAATTGTTTGCTGTAAGCGCAAGCAAGACGGCCATTATTTTCATATGGTTGGAGAGAAATACATCAATGCTATTAATAATCACTCAGGCTGCACTGGTGTTTTAGTTCCAATTGACCAGGAAGAAGATATTAATCTTTCTATTATAGAACAGGTGGACGGTTTTTTATTAACAGGAAGCTTGTCGAATGTTCATCCCAAGATGTATCAAGAGAATCTCATTAATGCAGAGATGATGTTAGATGAGTCTAGAGATCAATTTGTTTTTTCAATGATTAGAACAATTATAAAAAAACATATACCTCTCTTAGCGATATGCAGAGGTTTTCAAGAAATGAATGTAGCTTTTGGAGGAAAACTTTATCAGGATCTTGAGCTTGAATCAAACCATACAGGACATGACTTTGATCGAAATCAATCGCATGATATTCAATATGGATTCAGTCACGAAGTGAAGCTATCAAATAATGGATTACTTCATAATTTAACTGGACTTGATAAGGCAGAAGTGAATTCACTTCACACACAAGGAGTTAAACAATTAGGCGAAGGGCTTATGATTGAAGCGGTAAGCCATGAAGGCCTGGTAGAAGCCTTTACTGTCGAAGAAGCTGAGAGTTTTAACCTTTCTGTTCAATGGCATCCTGAATGGCAGCCTCATAATAGCTTTCTTTCTCAAGCAATTTTTGATGCTTTTGGAGTAGCCTGTAGAGATTTTCAAAACCAATCATGAAAGATAAAGAGTTATCCAGTTGGTTTAATGAGTATTCTATTCAGGAAGTGGAGGTTATCGTTCCCGATATGGCAGGAATTGCTAGAGGCAAAATGCTGCCTGCTGAAAAATTTATAAAACAATCTGAAATGCGTTTGCCTGAATCTGTTTTTATCCAAACTGTCACAGGCGAGTTTATCAATGAGCCGGTCATTAATCCTGCAGACAGAGATATAATAGTTAGGCCAGATCTAAACACACTTAGAAGATTACCTTGGGCTAAAGAAGCAGCGGCATCTGTGATTAATGATTGTTTTTATGAAGATGGATCTGCTGTGAATATTTCACCAAGACAGGTGTTAAAAAATGTACTGCAAGCCTATAAAGATAAAAATATGGTTCCAGTTGTTGCCCCAGAACTTGAGTTTTATCTAGTCAAAAGAAATACAGAGCCCAATATGGAGGTTGAACCTCCCATTGGTCGTTCGGGTAGGCAAGAAACCGTTCGTCAGCCATTTAGTATAGATGCGTTGGATGAGTTTGAACCAGTTATTGATGAGATTCATCGATATGCTGAGGCAATGAATATCAAGATTGATACTTTAGAGCATGAAATGGGAACAGCCCAATTGGAGATCAATTTTGAGCATGGAGATCCACTCTATATATGCGATCAAGTTTTGATGTTCAAAAGAATCGTTAAAGAGGCAGCAATGCGTCATAATATTTATGCTACCTTTATGTCCAAGCCTATGCAGTTTGAGCCCGGGAGTGCGATGCATTGGCATATATCAGTTGTAAATAAAGAAAGTGGTGAGAATGTGTTTAATGATGAAAAAGATCAGGAAACTGATTTATTTAAACACTTCATTGGTGGATTACAAAAATACATTCCAGAATCCATCGTGTTTAATGCACCTTATGTAAACTCATACCGACGATTTACAAGATGGCAAAATGCACCGATTAATCTTTATTGGGGTTATGATAATAGAACAACAGGTCTGAGAGTTCCTTCTTCCTCTCCTGCTAATAGACGTATCGAAAATAGAATTGGCGGAGCAGACGTTAATCCATATTTATCCATTGCAGCTTCTTTAGCATGTGGTTTTTTAGGAATGAAAGAAAAGATAGAGCCAAGCATGCCTGAGGATTCAAATGCTTATAACTTACCTTTTAAATTGCCCCAGAATTTATCATCAGCTACTGATATGCTAGAACAAAGCGAGGCTATGCAGATGCTGATGGGTGACCGTTTTTTACAAGTTTATATAGCTATAAAAAGATATGAATACAATAAGTATTTCGAAGTGATTAGTCCTTGGGAGCGAGAATATTTACTATTGAGTGTATAGGTATGAAAGAAGAACTACATAATTGGCAACAAATGGATAGCGATCATTTCTTACATCCATTCACCGACCATAATGATTTATCTAAAAAAGGGACCAGAGTTATTACCAAAGGGGATGGGATATATATTTGGGATTCCGAAGGGAATAAAATTTTAGATGGAATGTCTGGTCTGTGGTGCGTTAGTTTAGGCTATGGCAATAATGAGCTTATAGAAGCTGCATATAATCAAATGAAAGAATTACCTTACTACAATAGTTTTTTTCAGTGCGCTCATCCACCTGCTATTGAGCTCAGTCAGAAAATAAGCAGCATTGCTCCTGAATCACTCAACCATGTTTTTTTTACAGGCTCTGGCTCTGAAGCAAACGATACCATGGTTAGAATGGCTAGGCGTTATTGGCAATTACAAGGGAAACCAGAAAAACAAATTATCATAGCTAGAAACAATGCTTATCATGGCAGCACAGTTGCGGGCGCTAGTCTGGGCGGTATGACAGGTATGCATGAGCAGGGCGGATTGCCCATTCCAAATATCCAACATATATCACAGCCGTATTGGTTTGAAGAAGGCGGCGATTTGGATCAAGATTCTTTTGGTTTGAAAGTAGCAAGAGATCTAGAGCAAGCCATTGTTGAGTATGGAATTGATAATATTGCTGCTTTCATTGCCGAACCCATTCAAGGAGCTGGCGGTGTTATTATTCCACCAGAGACCTACTGGCCAGAGATACAGAGAATCTGTGATGATTATGAAATACTATTAGTAGCCGACGAGGTNATTACTGGCTTTGGCAGAATGGGTGATTGGTTTGCAACTGAAACATATAATNTAAAGCCGGACTTTATACCATTCGCTAAAGGAGTGACATCTGGTTATTTGCCCCTAGGAGGTTTACTGGTCAGTGATCGTGTCGCTGATATTATCATTAGCAAAGGTGGAGAATTTACACATGGGTTTACTTACTCAGGACATCCAGCTGCTTGTGCAGTTGCTATTGCGACCATAAACTTTATTGAAAGAGAGAATGTACTAGAAACAGTCAAACACCAAACAGCGCCTTATCTAAAAGAACAATGGGAATCTCTAAGTACTCATGAATTAGTCGGAGAAGCCAGAATCAAGGGCATGGTTGCTGCCATTGAATTAACAAAAGAACATAGAACAAGGTATGCATCAACGATAGCGGCAGGCTCGGTTTGTAGAGATTTAGCAATTGATCATGGATTGGTCATGAGGGCAGTTGGCGACACTATGATTATAGCACCGCCACTCATCATTACTGAGCAACAAATAGATGAGTTGATTGATAAAACCAGAAATACTCTTGATGCAACTTTAAAAATGATAAAGTCACTATAAGTCCAATTGCTCAGTCATGAATAATCAGTCAGAGAGTCCCGATTCATACTACTTGCATTCAGCAAATAACATTACAACTCGTAGACAATTAACAGAGTCAGTTGATGCAGATGTGTGTGTCATAGGAGGCGGTTATACAGGGCTATTGACGGCACTCAATTTGGCAGAGAAAAATTATAAGGTAGTATTGCTCGAAGCGAGAAAGGTCGGTTGGGGAGCTTCCGGAAGGAATGGAGGTCAGGTGGGCAGTGGTCATAATAAAAAAATTAATGATTTAGAGAATGATTATGGAAAAGATCTTGCAACCCGTCTTTGGGATCTTGCAGAAGATGCTAAAGAGATAGTTCGTAATAGAATTGAACAACATAAAATTGATTGCGATCTCTGCTATGGGAATATGGCAGTATCAGATGATATAAGAGATCAAAAGAAGCATCAGGAGTATGTCGATAAGCTCAATCATGATTATGATTATGATTTGATTTCGTACCTCAGTGAGCAAGAAGTTTATGATATGTTTCATAGCCCATTTTTTAAAGGAGGAGGCTCTTTGGATATGGGAGGCATGCATCTGCATCCACTCAACTATGCATTGGGGCTTGCTGAAGCTGCAGAAAGAGCAGGGGTAATGATTTTTGAAGAGTCAGAAGTCATTGATTATCAAGGACAAGAAAAAAAGGTTGTTTATACAAAGAAAGGACAAGTTAATACCAGTACCATAGTTTTAGCCTGCAATGCGTATCTTGAGAAACTAGAAAAAAAGATTGCGGGTAAGATTATGCCCATTAATAATTTTATGTTAGCAACAGAACCATTGGACGAGGATGAAGCTCGTTACATCAATAAAGATAATGTTTGTGCTCATGATAATAAGTTTCATGTTCACTATTTTAGAATGTCCCAAGATAATCGACTCTTATTTGGTGGTGGTGAAAATTACACCACAAAATTTCCTAGTAATCTTAAATCCTATGTCAGAAATACAATGCTTGATGTATTTCCAAAACTTGAGAAAAAGAAAATTGATTTCGCTTGGGGTGGGACCATTGCTGTGACTGTCAATAGGATGCCACATATTGGTAAGCTGGACTCTGGCGTTTATTTTTCACATGGATTTTCTGGCCATGGTGTTGCTATGGCCTCCTTGGCAGGAACAATTATGGCTGAGGCAATAGATGGATTGTCTAAACGTTTTGATGTTTTTAATGAGGTTAAGATACATACCTATCCAGGCGGGACTTTACTTCGATGGCCAGGTTTTTATTTAGGCATGCTGTATTTTTCCCTACGAGATAGGCTATGAAAAAACTTTTAGTATTTTTTTGTCTGACATTCATTATTTTTTTTAACTCTACCTCTGCTGTTACTAATGAGGTGAGAGTTTACAACTGGTCTGATTATATTGATAATTCGGTCATTGATGACTTTGAATCAATGACAGGGATTAAAGTTATTTATGATGTGTTTGATAGTAATGAGGTGCTTGAAGGAAAATTACTTGCCGGCAATACTGGTTATGACATCGTCGGTCCCAGTATTGAATATCTGGGTCGTCAGGTCATTGCAGGAGTTCATCAAAGACTGAACAAGGAATTCATTCCGAATTTACGTTATTTAGAACCAGAGATGATGAAAATGTTAGCCACAATGGATCCAGGGAATGATTATGCAATTCCTTATTTATGGGGCACAACAGGGATTGGTTATAACAAAGATAAAGCAAAAGAAATCATGGGTGAAGATTTTAAGATGGACAGCTTTGATGTGATTTTTGAACCAAAAATAATTAAGCAGTTTGAGCAGTGTGGTATAGCATTTCTTGATGCACCCAGTGAAGTTTTTAAAGCTGCTTTATTTTACTTAGGATTGAATCCTAATACGAAAAACCCAAGAGATTATCAAGGTGAAGCGTATCAGCTGCTTAAGGATATTCGACCATATATCAGATATTTTCACTCATCCCAATATATCAATGATCTTGCCAATGGAGAGATTTGTTTAGTATTTGGGTGGAGTGGTGATATTTTACAATCAGGTGATCGTGCAGAAGAAGCAGGCAATGGTATTAACATTGGTTATGAGATTCCAAAAGAAGGGGCTCAAATGTGGGTGGACATGATGGCCATTCCTAATGATGCACCAAATGCTAAAAATGCACATTTATTTCTTAATTTCATTTTACAACCCAAGATGATGGCAAGAATTTCTAATAAAGTTAAGTTTGCCAATGCAAATGTACAATCCAAAGACTTTATCTCTCAGGATATTTTGAATAATCCAACAATTTACCCTAGCCAAGAAACAGTCAAAAAATTATTTATAGCAGAGATTGCGAATCCAAGAGTTGACCGTATGATGACTAGACAATGGATTAATATTAAAACGAATCGATGAAAGAAATAAATATTAGATGCTTAGTCTTATCAACCTTTATTGTTTCATGTCTATTTTTTGAAAACACCTTATCTAAGATATCGTTTAGCAAAGTAGCCTATATTAATGGCTCCATACATACTTTCAATCAAGATTTGTCTATCGTTGATTCATTATTGGTGGAGGATGGGCTTATTACCAAAGTTGGCCCTAGAGATTTAATTATTGATGAAATTGATGAAGATACTCAAGTTATTGATTTAAAAGGTAAAATGATGATGCCATCTTTTCATGATGCGCATTCTCATCCCATTTGGGATGGCATCAATCAATTGAAATGTGTGCTGACTGATTTATATGATTTACAGAGTATTAAGGATGTACTGAGAGACTGTTTGGAGAGCGAACTGACGAAATCAACAGGATGGATTGTAGGTTCTGGATTGAATATAGGTCTCTTTCCTTCAGGCAATCCAAATAAATCTATATTGGATGACATCAGTAAAGATATTCCTATTATTCTTTGGGCCAATGATGGCCATAGCGGACTTGCAAATAGTAAGGCTCTTGAATTAGCCAATATTACAAGTGATACAAAAGAACCTCTATATGGAGTAATTGAAAGAGACCTCATGACTGGTGAGCCTAGTGGAACATTAAGGGAGTCATCAGCAATCAATGCAGTACTAGATCTTGCTCCAAAAGATACAGATGTTGATTATGATAAAGGATTGAGTATCGCACAGGATATGGCTCATAGTTTTGGTATTACCTCAGTACTAGAGGCAGCCGTTGGCGAACGCCATATGGCAGCCTATAAGAGAGCCGCTGAGCGAGAAGAGTTAGAGCTCAGGGTCTTTACATGCCTGGAGTATGGTAAAACTAGTTTTGCTCATGATGCGAGTACCTTTGAAGATGTGTATCAAAGACTAGAGCAATTCAATCATCCACGCCTCAATGTTAATTGTGTAAAAATATTTATTGATGGTGTTTTAGAGGGACAAACTGGTGCATTGTTGGAGCCGTACTTGGATTCAGGAAATATTGGGGAGCTTATCTTAGAAAAAGACTCTCTCAATAAGGCAGTTGCACGTTTTGATTCTGAAAATAGACAAGTGCACACACATGCTATTGGCGATCGTGCTGTTCGGGCTGCATTAGACGCATATGAATACGCTCTTAAAGAGAATGGGACTCTTGATAATCGTCATCATATTTCTCATTTGCAAATGATTAGTAAAGTCGATATTCCAAGATTCTCTGAATTGAATGTTGCTGCCACGTTTCAAGCTGCATGGGCTATGCCTGATGAATATATCACAGGAATAAATATTCCTGAAATTGGTATTGAGAGAGTCAATAGAATGTATCCAATTCACAGTGTTTTTCAGTCAGGGGGGTTGATTGTTGGTGGCAGTGATTGGGCTGTGACAACAATGAATCCATTCATAGCCATAGAGACTGCAATTAGAAGAGAGGATCCAGACGGAAGGCTCAAAGGTATATTGAATCCAGATGAAAGAATGGGATTAACTGAAATGTTAAAGGCATATACCATTAATGCTGCCTACATCATGCATCAAGATCATATTACAGGTTCACTGGAGGTGGGTAAGTTTGCTGATTTGATTATTCTAGATAAAAATTTATATGATATTACACCGAATGAAATTAGTGAGGTTCGTGTTTTAGAAACAATCATAGAAGGCACAACTGTTTTCAAGATAGAATAATTATTCAATGAGAAATAAGAATAAAATTACAAGGAGAGATTTTATTAATGGCGTGAGTTATGGTTTGGCAGCTTCAGTTGCTCCCATTGATTTTTTAAANGCTAATAATATTAATCCTTATAAATATCCTCCAGCTCTAACCGGCATCAGAGGGAATCATCCCGGTTCTTTCGATCATGCTCATAGGCTGGCCTTAGCCGGTGGTAATTTCTTTGACGAGGTGATAGATCTTGGCGAGACCAATGACTTAATTGTTGTGGGAGCAGGCATATCAGGTTTGTCAGCATCACACTTTTATAAAGAGCGAACATGCGCTAATCAAAAGATTCTTATTTTAGATAATCACGATGATTTTGGAGGCCATGCAAAACGTAATGAGTTCCAAGTGAATGGAAGGCAAATGTTAACCTATGGAGGAAGTCAATCAATAGAATCCCCAAGTTATTACCAAGAGATATCTAAACAATTAATAGCTGATCTTGGCATTGATGTTCAAAAGTTTTACAGCGCCTATGATTTTGATTATTTCAAGGAAAGAAATCTCAGATCTTCATTCTATTTTGATAAGAAAACATATGGTCAAGACAAGATTGTTCAAGATGTCCCAAGCTATAGATATGATATCGCCTATAAGACAAACACTAAGCCGGAGAATATAAAAAAAGTTGTAGCTGAGATGCCAATATCAGATCAAGCAAAGAAAGAATTTACCCAACTATTTTTAGACAAAACTGATTTTTTCCCCGACATGACTTTAGAAGAAAAATATTATTATCTAGAGAATATCAGTTATGAAGATTACTTGAGAAAGTTTCATAATGTTGGTGATGAGACTATTGGGCTTCTGCACAGAATGCTTTGGGCATTATGGGGTGTTGGAACAGAATCTATACCTGCTTTCGGTTGCTTTTCTGATGGCTTGCCAGGCTTTGCTGGCCTTGGTTTTACTGAACAAGAAGATGATTCACCAAAACCTGAAAATGAAATGTACGATCTTCCAGCCTACGATGAGACCATTGAAGAATATATGAGCAATAATGAAACTTCTGAAGAGCCATATATTTTTCATTTCCCAGACGGCAATGCAAGTATTGCAAGAATGCTTGTGAGAAAGATGATTCCAAATGCCATACCTGGAAAAACGATGGAGGATATTGTGACTGCTAAAGCTGATTATTCACAATTAGATATATCCAACCAAAATATAAATATTCGCCTCAATAGTACCGTTATATCTGCAAGGAATGTTAAAGATGGCGTAGAAGTGATATATATAAATCAGGGCAATTTATATAAAGTTTCGGGTAAGAAGTGCATTTTAGCTTGTTACAATGGAATTATTCCTGACCTTTGCCCCCAATTACCCGAGAAGCAAAAAGAGGCTTTACAATATAACGTTAAAGTGCCGCTGGTCTGGGTGCAAGTGGCTATGAAAAACTGGCATATGTTTGCAAAAAATGGAGTTTCTAGAGCGATTTGTCCAAACTCATTTTTTAATAATATGTATGTAGACTTCCCAGTCAGCATTGGTGATTATCAATACCCCCAGTCTTTTGATGAACCAGTAGTCTTCATGATGAATCATGTTCCAACGAGGCCCTATGAAGGATTAACTAATAGAGAGCAACATAGAAAGGGTCGATACGACATCCTGAAGATGAGCTATCAAGATTATGAGGATAAATTATTTGATCAATTAAAAGGTATGTTCGGTTCAGACTTTAAGGAGGAGAATATAGCAGGAATCACTATCAATCGCTGGGCACATGGCTACTCATATGAATACAACAGTTTATTCGACAATGCTTATTTTGGAGGACGAATGCCCGATAGCATGGATGATGAGAGATACCCTCACGTGATTGGTAGAAAACCTTTTGGAAATATATCCATTGCAAATTCCGATGCTGGTGGCTCTGCCTATGTAGATGCTGCCATCGTCCAAGCGGATAGGGCTGTGAATGAGTTATTAAGCTAACAATTAATTTTTTGCTAAGTTCTCATTGAAGAATGTTTGCATTCTAGAATACAGTTCAATTCTGTTCTCTTCCAAAACGAAACCATGACCTTCTTCTTTCTTAATTAAGACTTCATAAGGGATATTTTTTTTATCCAGGGCATCCATTAGTGTTTCCGCTTGCTCAATTCTGACATTGTAATCTTTCCTACCATGCACAATAAACAGAGGCGCTTTAATCTTATCTATATGAAAATTCGGCGAGGTTTTTTTAAGTTGCTCAATATCTTCTTTGGGATCAATAACATGATTTTTGAACCACCGATTTAAACGCTCCACCCATCTGCCATTTTGTTCATAGAGCATTTTCATATCCCAAATGCCAACATAATTAACTGCACAACGATACAGCTCTGGCGTTAGAGTAATTCCAGCCATAGTGGCATACCCACCATAACTGGCTCCATAAATACAAACATGCTCAGGATCAGCTATACCTTGATCAATTGCCCATTGAACGCCGTCACTGATATCGTCTTGCATTTCAAGACCCCATCTTTTATAGCCAATTTTTTCAAAGCGTTTCCCATATCCTCCTGAACCTCTATAATTAATTTGCATGACTGCATAGCCTTGATTAGCAAAGAATTGTGTTTCAGGATTAAATCGCCATTGGTCTTGAACACCAAATGGACCTCCATGAGGATTAATAATCAGTGGTAGATCCTTTCCATTACTATCAATCGGGACAGTCAAAAAAGCAAAAATTGTCTCACCATCTCTAGCTTCAAAAGTAATTGGTTTCATTTTAGACATCGTTTTTGGATCTATCCAAGGCCTTGTAGATCCAAGGTAAACGATGCTGTTTTTGTTGCTATCATAGAGATAATATTCACCAGGATTAGTATCGCTTGCAATCGTAAGGATCATTTTTTCTGCATACTCGCTCATTGAAGCAATCCCTACATAATCAACCCCAAAAGCATTTTTGAATCCTTCAATAAGGCTTTCCCATTTGGTATTAATGTAATGTCTTTGAGGCTTAGTATCGATATCATTGTAAAGAATTGTGACAGGCTCTCCTGTCGGAGTGAAGCCAAGATTAGTAACATCGGTGCCTTCGTTTTCAAATACATCTTCCATGTCTCCAGTTTGAGGATCAAACAAACTAACGGAATATGTATCTTGCCCTAGGTTAGAGGTCACATANATCTTTTCATTGTTNTCTGTAAATCCCAGTAATCCCCAACCATTTTGCATTCCTTCAAAACGATCGATTTCTGTCCAGTCTGATTCTGCATCATCTCTGTACATAATTTGTGTTTCAAAGTTCAGAGATTCTTCATCTTGCATAGCGGCCAATCGAACGACCCCATCATTATCAGCTCCCCAACTGATTACAGGACCTGGAGGAGCAATGAGTCTTCTAAATTTACCTGTATAGACATTCATTCTATACACATCCATAATGCTTCTTTTTCGTTGATTTCTCATTACCAGAATATGTTCAGGATCAAATGGCAACAGGTTTAGTATTTCAGTTCTGATGACTTTGGAGCGAGTCACAGCATCTTCTGGTTTGACTAATTGCTTGTCTTTGGTTCCATCTTTATTGACCCCATAAATACCAATTGAATCTATAGACCCAGTCATATCATTGAGTTGATCGCCACCAGTGGTAAAAATAATTCGATCATTGTTAGCCCAAAAGAAGCTATTCACGTTTTGACTTCTGAGTTGGGTTATACGAATTCGTTTACATTTAGAAATAATTCCATTTTGACAATCTTCATTGTCATCATTTAATGAGAAGACGATAATATTTCTTCTGCTAACATCACAAAAATCAACTACACCTGATTTCTTTCTTCGGTTTTGTTTTCTACACTGAGCAACTGTTTCTTTATTAATATTCAATGGGGTGAGTGCAGCCATATATTGCCCATCGGGCGATAATTGAGGACCTAGCATTGCTGGATCTTTAAAGAAATGCTCTACTGGGAATTCTTCTACAGCAACTGCACTAACGCTTAAAGTGAGTGCAAAACATAATATTAGTTTTTTCATATAATAACCTTGTCCTAGGAACATTAAACAAAAAGATACTAAAGATCTAGTTGATATGTGAAATATTGATTGATGTTTTTCTCAAAACATTATCTATTATTATTTCTGTTCCAGCGAACTAAATTTTGCATTTTGATTCGTCTTAAAAATACTTTGTATTTGTAGTCTTCTTCTTGCCATTCTTTTAACCATTGCTCACCATCCCTTTCCGCATCTATAAAGACTGCATTGGTAATCATCATTGGAATTAAAATTGATCCATGGATGACAAGACTTGCTATGATACTGTAATTAATGAAACCCAAATAATATATGGTAATTAATCCGAAGAATACACACCATATAGAAAATAAAATTAACATGAAGTATGCCTGTAGACTTGGATCAGGTACATATTTTAATGGATTGTATTTGACATCCATTACACTTCTCCAAGTATTAAGTAAAAACATGATTGTTCTTCTGAATAAGTTTGGTTTGTTCATTTGTATCTATACTCTCCATAATGTAAAAAATAATAAAGATCTAGTTCATGATTAAAAAATTTTGTACTATTTTATAATGTCACGATTAAAATCTTATCTACTCTCTTTCTTTTATTTAACTCTCACTCTATCTTTCGAAGTGAGTCAAGCTTCGGATTGCTTAAAATTAATAGAAGACAATCAATGTATCGAAGCAGTTAATACTTGCAAGGTTGAGGCTAGTGATGGCGATCTTAATTCTCAGCTATTGTATGGCTATTTACTGAGCAAGACCTCTAATGGTGATTTTAGAAGAAATTATAAAAAGTCTGTCCAATCTATTCGTACTGCTGCAGAGCAAGATTATACGAAAGCCCAACTGGCTATGGCAGAAATGTATATGAATGGTGAGGCTTTACCAATGAATGCTAAAAAAGCGAAACAATGGTATGAAAAAGCAGCTGAGAAAGGAGATCTTGATGGCATTAATGGCTTAGCTCGATTGTATCGTTATGGCACAGGCGTTCGGAAGAATTACGAGCGATCATTCGAGCTGTATGACCAAGCAGCATCACTAAATCATATTAGGTCTCAAGTAGGATTAGGATTATCCTATCGCGATGCTAAGGGCACAAACAAGAATTTAGTGAAAGCCTATGCTTGGTTGTCTATAGCCTCTGATAATATCAGCGATGCTTCTTTCAAAAAACTTCAGAAAGATTATGAGGATGAAAGAAAAACCATTGATAAATCCAAACCCCAATGCAAATATATTGCAAAAATAGATGAGTTCAGCGAGAGAATGGCTATAGGTTATGCAAAAAGAGCACTGTTTGATTTAAAGAAAAGAATGAGCTTAAAGCAGATTAAAAAAGCAAAAAACTTAGCCATAGAAATAAAAAAAGAGCGGGCTCTCACCCGCTCTTTGGATTCATCCAGCGATTCTTAATTAAAGGCTTTGATCGTATCGGAAATAAACGACTCTTCCTCTTGAGTCATAGAGGCTGAAGTCCCAAGGCTCAAATCCATAAACATCTCCATTGATCTCAGGATCCTCATTGCTTAGGTTTACAGCACCCACTGTTAATGATGCATTCCAAGGGAGTTGATAACCTACTTGTAGCCCCATTTCAAAGTGGCTTCCAATATTATATTTTGTACCTGCGATCTCTTGTTCTTGGGCTGACATATAATACCCTGTTAAGGCAGCTGACCAATCGCCTTTACCCCAATATAGATGTGGATTCATTCTCAAATCAGGCAATCCTAATTCTCCTTGATACTCTATTTTTGGACTATCGGAAAAGCGTTGAGAAATATATTTAGTGTATTTCGCTGCATTCAGACCTATATCAAATCGTCCCATATTATCAGTCTCAATGATATAGGACACATCAAAGTCAATACCTTCAGCTTCTACACCTTCAAAGTTATTTCTTTCAATAGTACAGTAATCAAGTGTTCCATTGGCTTTTCTTACGCAATCATTAGGTTGCCCTGCTGCTTCAGCATTAAGCTCTCTTTGCAGAGTATTGGTTGAAATCAGATTGGTAAAATCTGTATGCCAAAATCCTACTTGAATTGTTAATGTTGGCAAAGGGGACATAACAACACCAAATGTGTAACTTGTCGAGTACTCTGGTTTTAAGTTTTTATTACCTGTATTGATGATTCGATACTGTCTTGAACTACAGGTGACAATACCTGCTTGACACCCCTTAACATCAATTGCATAAGGAAAGCTTTCTGATGCATTACCATACAAGTCATTGTAAGCAGCAGCACGAAATCCTTCACTATAGGTTCCTCGAAGCATAATCCAGTCGATAGGTTTGTATGCAAATGTGATCTGAGGTGAGAAATTACTACCAGCTGAATCACTGTAAGAGTCATTTCGGCCTGCTAGGTTTACATTTAATTTTTCAGTGAAAGGCAATCCTATTTCGAAGAATGCACTTTTTCTACTTCGATCTGCTTTGATGTTATCTCCACCAGCTGTTCCTGCAATAAGCAGTGCTTTTGATGCAGCATCATTTACTTGCTCAAAATAAGTTTGAGTATAATCCGCACCCATAGCAACACCTACAGGTCCACCAGCTAATTCACCCACATCGAAACTCATTAAGAAATCAGCAGTTTGAGATTTGATTTCTGCTGTATAGATCTTTGTGTGATTGGCTTTTTTCATTAACGGTACAAGCTCATCAAATGTAGTGCCATGAACACCAAAAATATCAAGCTCACCCGCATCAATCATGCCTTGTAGAATGGTTTTATTAACAAGATTCATAGTAATATTATTAATTTTATTATTCATAACTTGAAAATTAACTTCCCAATTGGCTCCACCTAAGATATCGAAGATACCTTCAAAACCAAGTCTTAAATCTTGTATATTTTCAGTGATATGATTATCTCTAGTACCATTTGGAACCGATCGAATAAAAACATCAACTTCTTTACAGTNTANAGCACTACAGTTATATCCCATACCTATGAGTGGATGATTGGGATTGTCTGCTTGCATTGTTGGAGCNGGGCTTACCGGTGTTCCAGCAAATCGCGACATACCTTCATTTTGTGAAATCATAAGTACTGTGTTCATTGTCACATCAGGACTCAGGTCATAAGACGATTTCATCAGCATAGAGTTTCTCTCAGCTGATGGTATGGAAATGATATCTCTTGCAAAATCATATCCACACAAAGTCATAGCATCATATGCTGGCCCATAACCTGCACCTGCAAAAGGGTACCATTTATAAGAATTGGGATAGTCTGAACTCGAGTTTGTTCCATCATCCGCATTAGATCCTACAGGCACATCTGGGCATCGAGAATCCGCTACATAACCAAAATAATCAGACCAAAAACTACCAGGAAAACCATAGGATGAAAACCCTTCATAATCATAAGCTGAGTCAGCATAATCTATATCTCTGTAGTATTGTGGTTTTCTATCATAATGTTGAATGGTATAGAATGTATTACCTTTAGAATTAGAGGTTCCGCCAGTGATACTAGCACTATTATATTCAGATCCTTTTTGATTAGGTTTACCTTGTGATACGGAGATATCCATTCCATCATAATCTTTTCGTGTAATAATATTAATTACTCCAGCAATGGCATCGGAGCCATAAATTGCTGATGCACCATCTCTTAAGATATCCACTCTTTCAATAATTGAGGTTGGTATTTGATTTAAGTTCGATGCAGCACCACCAGAGCCACCTGTGGAGGATACTCTTCTGCCATCCAAAAGAAGTAATGTTCTGGCCGAACCTAATCCTCTTAGTGAAATTTCATTAACAACGGCTTGCCCATTAGCATAACCAGAAGTCTCTTTGAATGAACCAAATGAATTGTAAGGCGTTGATTGAAGTACTTCTGCTACAGTAGCAAAGCCAGACAAAGCAATTTGTTCACGTGTGATCACTGTTACTGGTTGAGCAGTTTCAATATCTGTTTGTTTTAAACGAGAACCAGTGACCTCTATTTTACCGAGTTCAGCTGCATCTTCATCTTCTTCTTGTGACATTACAGGAGTGACAAAAATAACTGCTGTAATACTTAAAGCAACAAAAAACCCTGTTACTTTTTCTAAAAGGTTAACCTTCATTGATAGATCCTCATATTTATTAATACATTGCATGACTGAATAAGTGCTTATCAGCTATTGATAAATACATTATTCATTTTCTGCTATTCTGACATTCTCATTTATATCAATGATATAAGCAAGGCAAAATTTACCTANATTCATTGAAAAGTAGAAAATATTACCTTTATTTACAGAGAATAGAGCTTATTTGTTGTTATTATACAACTNTATTATATACACAGATGATCAAATGAAGGTTAACAAGAGGTCAATGATAATTATTGAACTCATTGACACTGGCTGTATGATGAACTATCAATTAAGGGTTTATCAGAATGAAATATTCTTCTAGAAATTTATATGCATTATCTTTAGTGTTCCTATTTTCAGTTTTCACTAACACTGGATTGGCTGAATCATTAAGCGAACAATTGGATGAGTGTAAAATAATTAAAGTATCACTCATTCGCCTCCAATGTTATGACCGTATCTCCAATCAAACCAATAAGAAAACTGCAGTCAAGACGAAGAAAAGATTATTTAATTTAGGAAGATCTCAAAAGAAAGAAAGCCAAGTTGAGAATACGAATCCAGTAAAAGAACCAAATGACATAGAACCAGATGATAAACAAAATGATCCAAGCCTAGAAGAGGGCTTTGGTCAACCCAAGGATTTGAATGAACCAGATGAAATCAACACTAATATCAAAGGGGTATTTAATGGATGGTCAGGAAAGACTGAGTTTGTCCTACAAAATGGACAAGTTTGGAAACAGTCAAGCAATGGAATGCTCACTGCAAAACTGGATAATCCTAAAGTGAGAATTCGCAAAGGAATGCTGGGCTCATACATTCTTACTGTAGAGGGATTTAATTCAAGTATTAAAGTAAAACGTATTCAATAATAGACTGTATGTCCTACCTCATACTGATAGTTATAGTTTTAATTATTATCATTGGCCCATCTTTATGGGTCACTCGAACGATAAAGAAGTACAGCGAGCCCAACGATAGATACGATTTCTCTGGCGCAACATTTGCTAGAAAATTGCTTGATGCTTTAAATCTCCAGGAAGTAGAGGTGGAGTCTACAGAGCTCGGTGATCATTATGACCCGAGTTCAAGAACTGTGCGGCTAACTGCAGATAAAATGGAATCTGGTTCATTGTCAGCTATTACTATTGCTGCTCACGAAGTGGGGCACGCTCATCAACACTCAACAGGATATAATCCTTTTAAGCTTAGAACAATATTGGTTAAAGCAATGGCACCTGCAGAGCGTTTTGGAGCTTTGATATTAATTGCGGCACCCATTGTCACCTTATTAACTCGCATACCTCAATCGGGTTTAATTATGTTTTTGGGTGGATTTTTAACTCTAGGTATCTCAAGTGTCATTCATTTAGTGACTTTACCGACAGAATGGAATGCTAGCTTTGATCGAGCTTTGCCTATGTTGGAGGAGGGTAATATTTTAAAGGAAGGTGATGAGCCACACGCAAGGGAACTATTGACGGCAGCAGCGATGACTTATGTTGCTGCTTCTCTTATGAGTTTGATTAATATTGCACGATGGTGGGCAATATTGAGAAAAGGCCCTCTATAAAAAAAGGGCGCTATATACATAGCACCCTTTCTTATTATTTGATTTCGAAAAATCTATATCTTAAAAATCAAATTGCATTCCAAGCCTTACTCTTCTCGGAGTTTGGTAATTGGTAGGCAATTGATAGTTAGGATTTGGTGCTCCACCTGATTCGCCGTACTCATTCAAGTCGATTACATTGTTTTGATTCAAGATATTAAACACATCAAGTCTGAAAACAAATCGATCAGAAACGCGATAGGTTAATAACGCATCAAGGTTAACAATTGTATCACTTTCAAACGCACTCGCTCTTGGAGTGAGTTTTCCGTCACAATACCAGGAAGAATCGCCATAATCAGCTGCAAAAACATCCGTAGGATGAGTTCCTATACAACCGAATTTTCTTGGTGATTCCACTCTAAATGCCATACCTGCAGTCAGCTTTTCACTAATTGATTTTGTTCCAAAAACTTTTAGTAAGTGCCTTCTGTGATTTGGCAGATAACCGTATGAACCATCGGTAAGACCTGGTTGGTCGAAATCTTGAGTAATACCAGCATCGTCTTGTCCATTATCAGACTTAACAGTACCTTCATAGTTACCCTTAGTGCTTGACCAAGTATAGGATGCATTTAAACCCCAATCACCATCAAATGGTCGATCAAGGGCAATGACAATCGCTTTATACTTTCTGCTAACCTCAGGATAGTTAAGGTCTGCAGCTGATAAAGTAACATACTTACTTAATTCTGGAAGATATACGTTCATATCTGTTCCAGGATTAGTTAGCACATATTGATGGAAACCAGTCCAATCATCTTCACAACCAGCTATACCATTCGCAGTACAATACGCAAGAACAGCTGCGTCAATCGCAACGTCTTCAATCGTTGAAGCGAGTTCTCTTGAAGTATATGTAATACCAAGATCAAATCCTTCTAGAAAGCCACTCTCAAGAGTTTGAGCAAATCCAAGGATATACTCTTCTTGATACATAGGCTCTAGAGAGGTATCTGTGGTTGATCGAGTATCTGCAACTGAACCGTCACCATACACAGTTGAATTAACCAAAGTTCCAAATACTGGTGTAGCAGAACCATGTTGATCAGCAGTGGTTTCATAGAAATCATGAATATAAGTTTCACCACCGGCCATTCTGATATTGGTGTTGGCAGCAATTGGAAGGTAGTACTCACCGTAGGACGCGAAGATTTTACGATTACCATCACCGTCGATATCATAAGTAACACCTAATCTAATAGCATCTTGGTCTTCCGTAGCTACAAACGTTTCACCGTTAGCATTTTTATTATCATAACTTGAACGTCTGATACCTGCGTTTACCTGCAATTGGTCAGAAACTTGCCAACTGTCTTGTAGGTATAGAACTTCTTGATTGGTCTCAAACGAACCACCATTGATATATGTTCTATGTCTGACATAAGGTTGACCAGCCACACTGTTTCCAGTAAAACTAGCGTATGAAGGAGAGTTGAAGTACATGTAGTACGCACCACCAGAGTTGATAGTGTTATCAACTGCAGTTAACTCTTCTTCTTCAAAACCAAGTCGAATATGATGTTTGCCAACATAGTAGTCGATATCATAACGAATGATTTCTCTTTCATCGTCACCCACACTGATACTAAAGTTTGTCCAATTACCACATGGCAACCAACCAGATCCTGGGTTTTGTGCACTAGATGGATGGAGGTAACAGGCTGGCTCAGCATCATTAGCTCCAGAGGTAGTTCTGTTGTACTCGTTGCTACCGTAAGTCACAGCTGCGGTTAAATTATCCGTAATTAGAAAAGATGCTTTCCCAATATGATTGTCACCACCGATGTTATAAAAACTTGGCCCAATTAAAGAAGTGGCGCCTGTAGCAGCATCATAGGAATAAGTATCTTCAACATTTTTAGCATCATCATTGAAGTAAGTGTATTCAAGGTGAACTCTATCGCCAGCGTAGAAGTCTAATTTACCACCAAAGAATGTTTCATCACTTTTATAAACATATTGCTGGGTAAGACCTGTATCTACATACTCATTATCTTCTGGGCTTACTAAAAGGTAAAAGAACAACATATCTTTGATGATTGGACCGCTAACCCATGCGTTAGTCTCCATCAAATCTCTTTCATCAAGTTGATTTCTAGAAGAATAGGTATCAGGTTTGTCTTCATAAAGACTGTCAGCGTAGTAAGAGACATTAAAACCAAATTCCCAATCATTGCTTCCACTTTTTGTTACAGCGTTTACAACACCACCAGTGGCTTTACCAAACTCAGCTTGATAACCACCAGTTTTAACTTCTACTTGGTCATAGAATTCAAATGGTACTGAAGATGAACCTGTAAAGTTTCTAAAGTTAGTGGTGTTTAAGCCATTAACTATATAAACATTCTCAGCTGGTGAAGAACCACCAATTGAAGCCAGATTACCAAATGCAGAGTCACCACTTTGAGTTCCTGGAGCAAGCAACTGAATAGCAGTAATATTTCTTGCAACAGGTGTAGTATTCATCAACTCATCAACATCCACACTAATTCCAGTGGTTGTAGAGTCAAAATCTTTCACTTGTTGTACACCTGTGACAGTCATTTCTTCCATGTCTCCAGAACTCAATACAAAATTGTATGAAGTGTTTCCTAGATCCACAGTAATGGTGTCACTTAATGTTTGAAAACCACCTGCAGAAACTGTCACATTATATGAACCAATTGCAAGTAGTGGTAAGGTTGCGGAACCATCTGAATCGGAAGAAGCAGATCTGCTTACGCCTGTTGAAGACGAACTAACAGAGATCGAAGCTCCAGAGATGGAATTTCCTGATGCGCTTATAACTTTAGCATTCAAAGTACCACTGGTTCCATCTTCAGCAAAAGCTGATGATCCAATAGTTAGTACAAAGAACGATAAAACAAAGCCTAATAGTTTTGATTTATTCATTTAACTTAATTCCTTTTATAAAAGTTAATTGAAGAGAATTATCCTTCAATAGTGAACATAACGAAAACATTCAAGATCAACTAATTGTTGTATAAAAACAAAAATATCAAATAAACTATTGATATATATATGTAATATTAATAAATATATGAATTTATTTAGTTCTAATTAAGGGTATTTTGTACTTCGAAACTAACGATATTGCCGATATCTATTTTATATTTTTCAGACAGTCCCGCATTAATCTCTAGAACCCATTCTGCTTTTTTTACCGATCGTATACTTTTTAAAGATTTTGGTTCGGCATTTCTATGGATTTTGATAATTTTCTTGTTGCTATCAAGGAAGATGATATCAAGGCTAATTACAGTATTTTTCATCCACATAGAAACATCTCTTGGAGGATTGAAGTGAAAGAGCATGCTTTCATTTTCTGGGAGATTTTCTATGTACATTAAACCCTTTCTTTTTTGTTTATAATTTTGAGCAATATAGGCTTTGAATTCGATTTTTTCACCTAGATTGTTTTCAATACTAACTGGAATATGTATCAATTCTTCTAAGTATTTATCTTTAGACTCCACTATTGAGACAAACAGCAATAGAAATAAAGCAGAAGCATAAAGCTGGCTTTTTAATAACTTATAGCGCTCTCTTTTTTTTTCCATAGCTGTATAATTATAGACTCTCATTAATCTCTATTCCTAACATAATATCTATTGTATGAAAAAATATAGCGTTGTAACTTTTGATTTAGATAATACTTTCTGGCCTGTTGAACCATCTATTATTCATGCTGAAAATGAGTTGTATCATTGGCTTAAAGTTCACTATCCTAAACTTACGAATCAGTATTCACAAGAAGACATACAGGTCTTTAGAGAACCTATTTTAGAGCAATATAAAGACATGCTCCATGATCTTACTTTTGTAAGGACTGCACTATTAATACAATTAGCTCAGTCTTCCGGATACCCTGATAGTATGGCTTCTGAAGCTATGGTGGTTTACAGAAAAGCTAGGAATGAAATTAATTATTACCCCGATACAATCCCCGCTATAGAAGAGCTAGAAAAAAAATATATATTAGCAGCCATTACCAATGGTAATGCTGAGTTAGAAAAAATGGATATTGGCCATTTTTTTAAAAAGTCTTTTTATTCTGCAGATATTGGTGTCGCCAAACCACATCCAAAAATTTTCAAATCAGCTATAGATTTTTTTGGAGTGCAACCCAGAGAAATGATCCATATTGGGGATGACCCAATGAATGATGTGATGGGAGCTCAAAAAGCAGGAATGGATACAATTTGGTTAAATCGAAATAATGAAGTTTGGCCAACTGATTTGTCTGAACCTACATATGCCTTGAATAATTTATCCGAAGTAACTGATTTATTGGTATATTAAATTTGAAATATGATCGTATAAATTAATGATGGAAGTTTTAAATAAAAACTCACTGCAAAGTGGTTTAAAGTACAAAGATAATCGTGGTATTGTTGCGATTAAAGATGGCGTTAAAAAAAGCGGTGCTGTCGATCAAGATATCATCTTGAATAAACCTGATTGGTTTAGAGTTCAGTTTCCTCAAGGAGAAAACTTTCATGCACTAAAGAGCCAAGTTAATAGATTAAACCTGAGTACAGTCTGCGAGGAATCCAAGTGTCCTAATATAGGTGAATGCTGGAATCATAAGACAGCTACACTTATGTTAATGGGTAAGATTTGCACGAGAGCTTGCCATTTTTGTTCAGTCGATACTGGTAATCCTAAAGGGTGGCTAGATCCCTATGAACCGATTAATACTGCTAAAACTGTCAAGTTTATGAATTTAGATTATGTGGTTTTAACTTCAGTGGATAGAGATGATCTACAGGATGGAGGAAGCACACATATTGCAAAAACAGTCGAAGAGATAAGGACCCTCCAACCTAAAATTACGATTGAAGTGTTATCGCCTGATTTTAAGGGCGACCTTTTATTCTTGGACACAGTCATAGAGAGCGGACTGGATGTTTTTTCTCATAACATAGAGACGACTGAAAGATTGACTCCTTCTGTTCGTGATCCAAGAGCTGGGTATCGACAAACACTCAAGCTACTGAGTCATGCACATAACAAAAATGTGATTGTTAAATCCGGAATGATGCTAGGTCTGGGAGAAAGTCGTGATGAAGTGATTACTACAATGGAAGATTTACAGGCTTCAGGCGTCAGTATATTGACCATGGGACAGTACTTGAGTCCTACCAAGAATCATATACCCGTAGTTCGTTATGTGACTCCGGAAGAGTTTAAAGAGTTTGAAAAAATTGGAAGATCTATTGGTATTGATGAAGTTGTAGCAGGACCTTTAGTACGTTCCAGTTATCGGGCTGAAAGAGCTTTTTATAATTATCAAAAAAACCAAAACGATGTTAGTTAAAAAAATATTCTTAAAAAAATATACATGGATAATCTTGCTGCTTATTGGAGCAAGAGTAGCAGAACCAGCATTATTGATAAGTGAGCTAGAAATACAGATTGAATCCGAACAGCAATGGGAGCAAATGACCAGTCAATTGCCTATTTCAAGAGATCTATCGAAAAGAACTCTGATTCGATGCGTTGCAAAAAACATTATTAGAACTTTAGATGAGCCATACAAATCTAATGAATGGGAAATTGAATTGTTCGAGAATCCAGGAGTAAATGCATTTGCAATGCCTGGAGGTAAATTAGGTGTTTATACTGGTATTTTTGATGTTGCTGAAAACTCAGATGAAATTGCAACTGTTATTGGCCATGAAATAGCACATGTGACAAATAAACATTCTTATGAAAGAGCTAAGCGAGATATGAGAACTAAAATTGGCACTACTATTGGGGCTGCTGTGGTTGCTGGAAATATAGCAAATCAACCTATTTATACACAAAACGATCTTTATGAAGTCAACAATCAGATGAATGCAATAAACACAATGTCCCAGATGATTTCGACTTATGGCCTGAACTTACCATTCAGTAGGAAGCAAGAAAATGATGCAGATACTTCGGGAATTATGTTTATGGCAAGAGCTGGCTTTAATCCATTATCAAGTTTGAGCTTATGGAAGAAAATGCAAGATCAAGGCAAAAGACCTAATCTGGAATTTGTGTCCTCTCATCCTTCTTCCTCGACTCGAATTAAAGGTTTGTCTAGCCAATTATCCAAAGCATTAGCAGCCTATAATGAGGTAGAAAGAAAACCCAATTGCAGGTATCCAAAATGATTCCTTTGGCCGATGACAATCCAACTCATTCAAAGCCTTATTTAACAATCGCCTTAATTACTCTTTGTTGTCTGCTCTTTATCTGGCAACTCAGTCTTGGTACAGATGGAGGAAAAGCCATTTTTGCTCTGGGTGTTATACCTGCCAGCTTAATTCAAAATACGCCACTACCGACAGAATTAAGATGGGTTAGCCCTCAAATGACATTATTAACTTCTATGTTCTTACATGGTGGCTTTATGCACTTGGCAGGAAATATGCTCTATCTATGGATTTTTGGAGACAATATTGAAGACATCTTAGGTAAGCCAGTTTTCCTGCTTTTTTATTTTATTTGTGGCATTGTAGCAGCTCTGTCGCAAGCTCTTCCTGAACCCAGTTCTACAATCCCAATGATAGGAGCCAGTGGTGCAATTTCTGGTGTTTTAGGTGCCTATGTTGTTTTCTTTCCAAAGAAAAAGATCAAGGTAGCTATTCCTTTTGGATTTTTTCTTCAGATTTTAAGATTGCCAGCTTATGTTGTTTTAATCTTTTGGTTTGTATTGCAATTAATTAATGGTGCTAATGCAGGCTCAGGTGGAGGTATTGCATTTGGTGCTCATATTGGTGGTTTTGTAGCTGGTTTAGTTTTAGCACCAATACTGGCTGTTGTGACTAGAAAAAGAACTAAACCTCAATAAAATCAATAGGAGTTTAATATGTTGAGCTATATCTCTAAGTCTGTTTATTTTGCAATTCTATTCTTTCAATTTATTTTTCCTACTACTGTGACTGTGGCACAGTCACTCGATGAGATCATTTCAGGGGAGCATCGTTCTGATCAAAATAAAATAAGAAATGAAGCCAGACATCCAAAAGAAACACTGGAATTTTTTGGTCTTGAAAAGACGATGACAGTTGTGGAAGTATGGCCATCTGCTGGATGGTATACCGAAGTCATAGCACCCTATCTCAATGATTCCGGACAGTATATTTCAGCTTCGTTTGATGTGAATACAGACAATGAGTATTTTGGCAAGATGGCAAAGCGATTTCAAAACAAGCTGGATGAATATCCAGATCTTTATGGTAATGTTAAGCACGGAGTACTTGAGGCACCAGATCGAATAGAGATTGCAGAAACTAATTCAGTGGATATGGTATTGACGTTTAGAAATATTCATAATTGGATGGCTCGTGGACAAACTGAGATGATGTTTAAAGGATTCTATAAAGTGCTCAAACCCGGAGGTATTTTAGGTGTGGTAGAGCATCGAGGAAATTCATCAATCACTCAAGATCCAAAAGCAAAATCAGGGTATGTCAATCAGGAATTTGCAATTGCTCTTGCAGAACAATCAGGTTTTATTTTTGAGGAGTCTTCTGAAATTAATGCTAATCCAAAAGATAATAAAGAGCATCGAGAAGGCGTATGGACTCTCGCACCAACATATCGCAATCTAAGCGATGATGAAAAAGCGGATTACAAAAGTATTGGTGAAAGCGATCGTTTTACACTCCGTTTTCGTAAGCCTGAATAAACACAACTATGACATTTCTAAAATCGGCATTATTAAGCATAACTCTCATTTCTTTGGGAGTTTGTGCTGAGAAAGAATCAACTGTGATTATTATTTCTATGGATGGAGTGAGATATGATATTGCAGAAAAAAATGATCTAGAAGCATTCAAAAGAATGGATAAAAGTGGTGTTAGAGCAGAATATTTAAGGCCGGTATATCAGTCCACTACCTATCCAGCACATGTCACTTTGGCAACCGGAGTATATCCCGATAAACATGGCATTATCCATAATTCTTTCTTTGATAAAGTCAAAGGAGATTTTAGTTATGATGCGGATGCTAATTGGCTCGATATTGCTCCAATTTGGGTATTAGCAGAACAGCAAGATATCAGATCTGCAGTCTTCTTTTGGGTGGGATCAGAAACAGATTGGAATGGTGTTGGCGCCAGTTATAGAAAGGCACCTTTTGATGCGAGTATTAAAGAAGAAATCAAAATTAGACAAATATTGGATTGGCTGGATATGGATGATGAGAAAAGGCCAAGACTGATCATGAGTTACTGGGATGGAACGGATGACTTAGCACATCAACAAGGGCCGAGTAGTATTGATATAGATAATCAAATGATGCGTCAAAATAAATTATTAAATTCACTTTTAAGTGAAATTGATGAAAGAAATGCTTGGGATTATGTAACAATTTTCGTAGTTAGTGATCATGGCATGACTGCAGTTAATAATTATATCGATTTAAGGTCTTTGCTACAAAAATCTAGCATTAAAGCTAAGTTATCGGAAGGGCCAGCAGTAGCTCATCTTTTTGTAGAAGATCAGGATATCAATGAGGCATTGAGTTTTTTTAACAATCAAGAACATATCAAAGCATACAAAAAGAAAGATTTACCACATTCATTTCATATGAATCATCCCACAAGAACTGGCGATATTGTGTTAATAACCCAAGCACCTAATATGTTTTCTAGCTTTGGAAAACCAAAAGGAATGCATGGTTATTCACCAGAAATGAGTGATATGCACGCAATTTTTTATGGAATGGGAGCGGGCGTTAAACCACAAGAATTAGGCCCCATTAATCAAGTAGATGTGATGCCTACTGTTGCTAAAATTTTAGGAATTAAGATTGAACAAAGCATAGATGGGAAAGTTTTGGATCTCAATTAACTGCTTAGCTTTAACTCATTACCCATCCATAGATATTATTGCTAGGGGAACCTCCTTCAGCAAGATAGATTTCTTTGATTTTACTCATTCGGTCAGTCAGAATCTGTTGTCTTCTTTCATCAACATCGATTCCATAAAGTTTGGCTGCATTTAGTCCGAGGATTTTAGCTTTATCCTGATCACTAATAGCTGCATAACCAAATTTTTCTTGCATCTCTTTAGGAATTTGAAATCTTCTGAAGGCTTCAATTTGCCATTGTGGTGAACCCCACCAGATAGAATCTGTACCAAATAAAATATGATCTACTCCAAAAGCTTGAATAATTTGGCCTAACAAATGAGCACAAATTTTAGGATGAGTGATGACTGTATGTCCAAATGAAGTACCAAGTTCCATATAGACATTGGTCATATTTGGATTTTCTATTCTGTCTTTGCACAAATCAGATGTATATGGCAGATAGGCTGTCTCATCAAGGTATTCATTTTCTGGAGAGAGGTATTGATTTTCATCTTTAAAAGCAGAATGGTAGACAACAAATTTGATTCCTGGATGATCCAAGGAGGCTTTTTTTATATCTCTGGGATGAGTATGATCAGATTGTCCTGGTTTTAAACGTCTCATAAAAGGAAGCCCTTTATGCACGCAAACAATATTTTTTCCCCATTCTTGAATCTTTTCATAAAATGGATAGATCACTTTTTCATCATCCAACCACCAATTATATTCTCCCGCTGTATTGAATACACCTGGATAGAATTTCCAAGCATCTATATTTAAGTTCAATGCCTGTCTTTCAGCTTCTTGAAGAAAGTNAGGCGTATAAGGGGCAATGGGACCATGACATACCATTCTTTCAGAGCCAGACATTGCATTGANAGTATTTCTTGCCTCAACCATCTCATCAACATTAATGACATCCAATACTTTGGATGCAACTCCACTCAAACAAGCAACCGAAACATCACTATCAAGAAAAACTTCTTTTACATAATTATTAAAATGAAGGTCTCCTTTTTGTGGTTTTTTGCCTTTCAATTCTTCATTGAAGGGCCAAGCCATAACTCTAAAACCTAAGGGCTCTTTTTTGCCTGTTGCTACATGATGAGTCTGGACATCAAACACAAATTCTTTTTTTGGCCATAATTCTTTAATTGCTTCTGGATCAGTCATTTCTGCTGCTTGCACATTAAAGTATTCTCCAAAAACTTGATTCATGGCTACAAAAGCAACAGCCATTCCATTGGTAGTTTTTAGAAAATCTCTTCTCGTTAAGCCTATCTTTTTACTGCATTTTTCAGCAAGACTTTGAATCAAGCTCTCAACTTTTTTTTGTAGTACGGTTTGTGCTCGAGGAACAAACTCTTCATTTGATACTACCTGTGTCGGTATTGGAGATCTGGTATCTTTATCATCATCTTTATGAAATTTTCTGATCCACATACGCTTTGTCCTTGTATTTTCTTGACTCTCTAATAAAAGACTAACGCTAATAATAGGTTATGACAAATCTTCTGTTGATTTTGATTTAATTTTTATCGGCTTGATAAAAAATACATTGATAATTCCTATCAAGGTGACTATGGCAACCAATCCAAAAGCACCAAGATAGCTGCCAGCAGCATCGTCAGCCATGGAAGCTAATAATTGCGTTGCACCTGCAGCTGCTAAACCATCGATCATACTGATAATACCTAGTACTCGGCCTAAATATTTTTTGCCAAAGGTTTCTACTGCAACCAGTTGAATCATGCTAAAACTTCCACCAAAGCCAAGCCCAAAGAAGATAGTGAAGAGACTCAATTGCATAGTATTATTGGTCAAAATCAGTTCATTTCCAGAAATTTCAAATAGCAATAAAGATCCTAAAAAAAGCACACAAGAGCTTATGAAAAGAACAGTCCTTTTAGGCAACCTATCACTTAAAGCTCCAAAGGAGAATTTTCCTATGAAGCTAAACCAGTAGATTATTGAAAATAGAAGAACAGATTGTTGAGCCGTGAACCCAACGTCTAGTTCAAAGAATATCCTAATTTGACTATTCAGCCCCTGAATTGCAAACCATAAACATGCTGAGCCAATACCTAAGCAAAATAAGGCTCTTGAAAAAAGTGCATCTTTAAATTCTGTTTTATCTTTATTTTCTGTTGATTGTAATAATTGACTTTCTGCACTATCAATTGAGGTTTCTTGATGACCATCTGGACGGAGTCCCATTGCTTCTGGTGAGGACCGAATGACTTTATAAACTGGGATAACTGCAAAAATCCAAAAGAATATTGAAAGAAGTCCAAAGCCCCATCTCCAACCCCATTCAGGGTTATTGACTATTGGCGAAATCAGCAAGGGTAAAGTCGCACCACCCAGACTTGAGCTTGCCACAACCATACCAACAACTTTCCCTCGATGTTTGTTAAACCAGTTTGAGACGATAATTACATTTGGTCCTAAGCCTGACATTACAAGTCCAGCAGCCATTAAAATGTGTAGTCGATAGAGCGTCTCAATAGAACTTGCAAAAGGATAAAAGCTATACGTAAGGGCCATTATAATAATGCCGATTCTCATAACAATGGTCACCCCATATCTGTCTATTAAGATACCTGATAGTGGAGACAGGAACGCTGCAAATAAAAGTGTATTGCGAACTGTCAGACTCACTTCTTCACGGCTAAGAGAGAACTCATCGATAAAGGTTGGAAATAGGTTTTGTGGAACAAACAGAGTCATTGAATTAACAAAGAAGTAGACAAGACTGCAGGATATAGCAACATACCATCCATAGAAAAAAGTGTTGTTGTTTTGATGCATATTTTTTCTCTTAAAATGAGTGATCACTAAAACCAATAAATGCGAACACTGTTATAATAGTTCCTATGAAAAATCATTCTATCGCAATAATCAATGCAAATATTGTTAATGAAGGCTCTATCCGTCAAGAGGATATTCTTATATCTAATGGCAGAATCAAAAAAATCACTCCTCATTTGAAACTCGAAGACGGAACGAAAGTCATTGATGCAAATGGTCAATATCTCTTACCTGGACTGATTGATGATCAGGTTCATTTTAGAGAGCCAGGATTGACCCATAAAGGTGGAATTTTGTCAGAGTCAGCAGCAGCTATAGCTGGGGGAGTTACTTCTTTTATGGATATGCCAAATGTTAATCCACCTACTTTGAATAGGGAGTTATTATCGGAAAAGTATGCAATCGCAAAAGATAAGGCTTATGCCAATTATGCTTTTTATTTAGGGGCGAGTAATAATAACTTGGAAGAAATAAAACGACTTGAAAAGAATGATGCATGCGGTGTAAAAGTTTTTATGGGAGCGTCAACTGGTAATCTTTTAGTCGATGATGATGATGCATTGGAATCGATATTTTCAGAGTGCCCTATGCTGATTGCAACACATTGCGAAGACAGCCCTACTATCAATAGAAATTTAGCTGAAGTAAGAAAAAAATATCCCGATGGTAAGATACCAGTTTCTGAACATCCAAATATTAGATCGGTTGAGTCTTGCTATAAATCTTCTTCTAAAGCTGTAGATTTAGCTAGAAGACACAATAGTAAATTACATGTTTTGCACTTAACGACAGAGAAAGAGCTGAGTCTTTTTGAGCCGCTATCAAAAGAAGAAAAAAGAATTACAGCAGAAGTATGCGTGCATCATCTGTATTACGATGATTCATATTATGAAACAATGGGCTCAAAAATTGTTTGTAATCCAGCGGTTAAAACATCCAGAGATCGTTCATCACTAATGCAGGCACTAAATAATAATGTTATCGATGTTATCGCAACGGATCATGCGCCCCATACGATTGATGAAAAAGAAAAACCCTATCCAGACTGTCCTTCCGGATTGCCATTGATTCAGCATTCACTTTTGCTTCTTTTGGATTTCTATCGAGAAGGCCAACTGACATTAGAAACTATTGTAGATAAAACCAGTCACTCGCTAGCTCGTATTTATGGCATTAAGGATCGCGGATTTATTCGGGAAGACTATTGGGCTGATTTAGTTCTAGTTGATTTAAATAAAAACACCACAGTTACGAAAGATAATTTACTGTATGAATGTGCTTGGTCTCCATTTGAAGGAAAAACATTTAACTCTTTGATTAATATGACAATTATTAATGGAGAATTAGTTTATAACCATGGAAAAATTTTGACACAACCGTCTGGTAAGAAAATTGAATTTGAATAATGATTTGAATTATTTCATAGGATTAAAATATCGTTTTTTTTCTTCACAGGATATGTTAATTTTCTTCCTACATAGCTAAATGGTTGTGGAGATAAAGAAACTGAAAGCTTTTAAAGTTAAATTTTCGTATACAGATAACGTTTTATAAATCAAACGTCAGCAAAAAATACACCAATGCAACCAACAAATACTAAAGACCCTCAATATTTCCATAAGGTAGTTGACTGCCAATGGGGATGTCCCGCACATACAGATGTACCAGCATATATAAGACATATTGCCCAGGGTGAATTTACCGAAGCTTACATGATTAATAGAGAGTCAAATGTTTTTCCTGGTATTTTAGGAAGAGTATGTGATCGTCCATGTGAGCCTGCCTGTAGAAGAGTAAGAGTTGAAGAGGAACCAGTAGCAATATGCAGATTAAAAAGAGTTGCAGGCGATCTGAAAGGAGATATTCAGCAATTACTTCCCAATATTCCTAAGAAAAAAAATGGAAAGAAAATAGCCATCGTTGGTGGTGGTTGTGCATCATTAACGGTTGCAAATGATTTATTGCCATTAGGTTATGAAGTCGATATTTTTGAGTCTTTACCAGTGATGGGAGGTTTGATCCGAAGCAATATACCAAAATTTAGACTCCCTCCAGAGGTCATTGATGAAGAATTTAATATTATTGTAGAGCAAGGTGCTAATTTACATCTTAATCATCCCATAGACAGTATGAAAGAATTACTGACTGAATCTTATGATGCTTTCTTCATCGGAACAGGCGCACCAAAAGGAAGAGAACTAGACTTGCCAGGAAGAAAGGATAGCAATCAAATTCATATTGGTATTTCATGGTTGGAATCAGTGGCATTTGAACATATTGATACAGTTGGAAAGAAAGTGCTCATTATTGGGGGCGGTAATACTGCCATGGATTGTTGTAGAACTTCACTAAGATTAGGGGCTGATAATGTTAAGGTTATGTATCGAGGTACACGTGATCGAATGAAGTCATCAGATTGGGAATTGGAGCCCGCACTAGAGGAAGATGTTGATTTAATGCTTAACCATTCTCCCGATGAGTATGTTGTTGAAAATGGAAAATTAGTTGGTATGAGATTCTCAGTTTTGGACTGGTCTAAAGATGAAAAAGGCAAGCTTGTCTCTCAGAAAATTGATGACGTAGTGATTCCTTGTGACACCGTGATACTGGCTATCGGACAGGAAAATTCTTTTCCATGGGTTGAAAGAGATATTGGTTTAGAGTTTGACCAATGGGAAGTCCCAGTTGTTGATCCAGTCACTTATGAGTCCACTATTAAAGGTGTATTTTTTGGTGGCGATGCTGCTTTTGGTCCAAAAAATATTATTGAGGCTGTTGAGCATGGTCACCAAGCGGCTATTTCTATCCATAAGTATTGTGAGAATGAAGCAATGACTGATCGTCTTGAATATGGAATGAATCTTGTCACAGCAAAAATGGGAATTCATGAGTGGTCTTATAGCAATGATTATGGTTATGAGAATCGATTTGAAGTTCCAACGGTTCCAATGAATGAACGTTTTAAAGATATTAATATCGAAGTAGAGCTTGGCTTTGAGCCCGGACAATTTCAACAAGAGGTTGAGCGTTGTTTAAATTGTGATATCCAGACTGACTTTGCTGCAAATCTTTGTATTGAGTGTGATGCATGCATTGATATATGTCCTGTAAATTGTTTGATGATCACTGAAAATGATGAAGAGGATAACCTGAGAAAGAAAATTAAAACTCCTGCAAATAACCTAGAGCAAGATCTATTTGTCTCGGAAGATTTACCTCAAACTGGAAGAGTAATGTTAAAAGATGAAGATGTTTGTATCCATTGTGGTTTATGTGCTGAAAGATGCCCTACTGCGGCTTGGGACATGAAGAAATTTACTTTGAAAGTTCCTTATGCTTTGGATGAAGCTAATTCTAACAATAAGAATGAAACAAAGAAAGCAGTGTAATGTCTAAACCCAGCCATAATAATTTTACTGTTAAATTTGCCAATGTTAATGGCACCGGTTCATCGAGTGCAAACGGCATGTTTATGAAGAGTATATTCAGAATGGGTATACCTGTTGTGGGTAAAAATTATTTTCCTTCTAATATACAAGGTCTTCCCACTTGGTATGAGATTCGTGCAAGTGAGAAAGGGTATTTATCACCATCAGGAACAGTAGATATTATGGTCGCCATGAATGCACAAACCTATGCAGAAGATTTGGCTTCAGTAGAGCCAGGCGGTTATCTCATTTATGACTCATCTTGGCCAAGAAAAGAATTGATGACTCGAGATGATATTACTGTTCTTGGAGTGCCACTTGCAAAAATGTGCAACGAGGCATTTGATACTGCACGTTCCAGGACTCTAATGAAAAATACAGCCTATGTTGGTGTATTGTCGGCATTACTAGAAATGGATATGGCTGTAATTGAACAATTGTTATTGGATACTTTTGGTACAAAAAAACATCTTATTGATGCTAATAAAGTAGCTTTGGATATGGGTTTTAATTACGCAAAAGAAAATTTCAAATGCCCTCTTATTTTTAGGGCAAAAACATCTAATAAAACAGATGGACATATAATTATCGATGGCAATGCAACTGCTGCATTGGGATGCGTGTTTGCTGGTGCAACGGTAGGATCTTGGTATCCAATTACTCCTTCTACTTCTTTAATGGATGCTTTTAGCGGCTATTGCCATAGTCTTAGAAAAGATAAAGAAACAGAAAAAAATAATTACTCAATTATTCAGGCTGAAGATGAATTAGCAGCTATTGGTATGGCACTTGGTGCAGGTTGGAATGGAGCCAGATCTTTCACTCCAACAAGTGGTCCTGGTATTTCACTAATGGGAGAATTTCTTGGTTTTGGATACTACACAGAAATACCGACTGTTGTTTTTGATGTTCAGCGCACCGGACCATCGACGGGTATGCCTACAAGAACTCAACAGTGTGATCTTATGGCATGTGCTTATGCTTCCCATGGGGACACTAAACATGTTTGCCTTTACCCTGCAAATCCAGAAGAAGCATTTTACCTTTCAACCGAAGCTTTTAATTTAGCTGAACAACTACAAACTCCTGTATTCGTATTATCGGATCTTGATATTGGAATGAATGATTGGATGGTTAAGGATTTAGAGTGGGAAGATGGATACCAGCCAAAAAGAGGCAAGGTTCTTGGAAAAGAAGAATTGGATAATATGGAGAATTTTTACCGTTATCTTGATGTGGATGGTGATGGTATTCCCTATAGAACAATTCCAGGAAGACATCCCAAAGGGGCTTATTTCACCAGAGGTTCAGGCCATAATAAATTAGGTGGATATACTGAAGATGCAGCTGAGTATCAAGATGTAGTGGATCGTTTATTGATTAAATGGGAAACTGCAAAAACTCTCGTACCTCAGCCTGATATAAGTTATTCAAAGAAGAATAAAATTGGAATTATTAGTATTGGTAGTTGTAATGACGCAATTCGTGAGGCGAGAGATGTTTTAAAAAAACAAGGACAAGCATTAAATTATTTACGGGTGAAAGCTTTTCCTTTTAATGACCAAGTTGAGAAATTTATGACTCAGCATGAAAAAATCTTTGTCATTGAGCAAAACAGAGACGGTCAATTGCACCATATGTTAATTACAGAAACTAATATAGATCCAAGAAAGCTAGAATCATTAAGGTTCTATAATGGCATACCAATTTTTGCTAAAGATATTATTCAAAAGATTGAAGACAGAATTAATGCAGGTCAAGCAGCATGAGTTATATTAAGAAACCAAAAATCATCAGAGATAATGCTCTAAGAAATAAGTTAGGAATGACTTTAACTGATTATGAAGGTGTGATGTCTACTCTTTGTGCAGGTTGCGGTCATGATTCGATTACTGGAGCCATTATACAGACTGTATTTGATTTGAATATTGAACCACATCGACTTATCAAATTAAGCGGTATAGGCTGCTCATCGAAAACACCTGCATACTTTGCAAGCCAATCCCATGGATTTAATTCTGTGCATGGAAGAATGCCGTCGGTAGCTACAGGCGCTCACTCTGCAAACAGTGAATTATTCTGCATTGGAGTATCAGGCGATGGAGATACGCTTTCGATTGGTATGGGGCAGTTTACACATGCTATTAGAAGAAACTTAAATATGCTTTATGTGATTGAAAATAATGGTGTTTATGGTCTTACGAAAGGACAATTCTCAGCTTCAGCTGATGTAGGATCAACAGCAAAAAAAGGCGCTCCCAACGTTCAAATACCGATAGACCCATGTCAAGTGGCGATATCAATTGGTGCAACATTTGTGGCTCGAAGTTTTTCAGGAGATAAAGACCAATTGGTACCATTACTAAAAGCAGGTTTAATGCATCGGGGGTTTGCTATGTTGGATGTGATTTCTCCTTGCGTCACTTTCAATGATCATGAAGGATCAACAAAAAGTTATATGAGCACTAGAGAATCTAAAAGAGAAGCTCTTTATACAGATTATATTGAACCATTTAGTGAAATTGAAATTGATTATGATCAGGGTAGTTCCATTGAGGTTGATTTACATGAGGGTGGAAAAGTCATATTAAGGAAGGCTGAAAAAGAGTTCAGCCCTCTAAATAAGAGTGACTCTATCCGAGTTATTCGAGAAGCAGCAGACGAGGGAGAAATGCTTACCGGCTTATTATATATTGATGAAAATACTCCAGACTTTACTGAGATGGAGAATACAGTCAATAAGCCTTTAAATGAAATACCTTTTGATGATCTTTGTCCAGGATCAGAATCCTTAATTTCTTTGCAAAAAAATTATAAGTAGGGATGATAATTAGATGCGGATGATAAGCATCAAAAACAACTCAATCTCACTCAATTTTCTATTATTATCTTCCTTTGTTTTTTATCCATCATATTTACTCAAAGCAAAACAGCTACCAGAGCCACTGGCTTTTATGCTCGAACAAGAAAATATCCCCCCTGAAACTTTAAGCATTATTATTCAGAAAGTCGATTCTAGCGCACCTCTAATAGATTTCAATTCTAAAAAATATAGAAGTCCAGGCTCACTCACAAAGCTATTTACCTCTTTTGTTGCATTGGATTATCTGGGTCCAGAAACACAATGGCATACCAAAATTTTTGCTTCGGATTCCATTGATGATGGCACTGTAGATCAATTACTCATAGTGGGTGGCGGAGATCCTTTTTTAACTACGGATAAGCTTTTAGAGTTAATACATAAACTAAGAAAAATGGGAATACATACGATAGAAAATGGATTACTCATAGATCAGAGGGTATTTCCCAAAGGCAATATAAAATCAGGTGATTTCGATAATGACCCTTTGCGTCCATACAATGTAATGCATGCTTCTTTGATGGCAAACTTTAATACAATTGATTTTGTAGTTAAGAAAAATGCTAAGAAAAATAAAATTGATATTGAATATGATTTTCTACCAGATGGTATTTATTTTGACAATAAACTTAAGATTGGGAATGGCTCATGTGCTGACTTTAGGGAACAGGTTAATTTTAATCAATTAATCCAAGAATCATACCCTCCAAGGGTTATTATTGAACTGTCTGGTGAATACCCACAACAATGCAATCAATACACTCATGATATTGCTGTGACAGAAACAAATCATTTCTTTTTTGGACTCTTCTCATACCTTTGGAAAAAATCAGGAGGTTCAATTTCTGGATATATCAGTGAGGCTAATATTGATAAATCAGATGATCTATTATTGAACTTTAAGTCTATAAAACTTTTGGATTTATTACCCCATCTTTTAAAAGACAGTAATAACTTTATTGCCAGACAATTGTTTTTTTCGATCGGGCAATCTAAATCTAATTATAATTTGAAGCAATCAAGAAAAGTNATTAAAAAAACTCTTAAGAAAAATAAAATAAACTCTAGAAGAAATTTTTACGACAATGGATCTGGATTATCCAGATCTACCAAGATCAGGCCTGATACTTTATCAAGTTTATTGCAAGTAATATATCAACATTCAATGTCTGATCTCATTATCTCTTCACTTCCGATATCAGGGGTTGATGGAACACTATCTAATCGTTTTAATTCAACCCAGTTGAAGGGCAGAATGCGACTTAAAACAGGTACTCTTGATGGCGTAAGAAGCCTTGCTGGTTTTGTACAAGGTATGTCTGGCCAAGAGTACATTGTGGTCTTAATACACAATGATTTATCAGAACATAGTTATAAAACTAAAGGATTTGAAAACGCATTATTTGAATGGTTGATCGATGATCTTGAACGAGTTTTATGATTTATCTTTTGAAATTTTAAACTTCCAGGCCGTCAGTAATAGCATGATCGCAGATAGTAATACTGGCTCTGTTTCAATAACTTTTGTTTGCCAATAGAAATGCCATACCCCTAGTATTGCTCCAGTATAGGTAATGCCACTGATAGTTGATCTATTCTTATTGAACCATGGTTGCAGTTTTTTAAAGGAAACTAAGCCTATCGACAACAAACATAAAAAGCCGCCCCAGCCAACGATAAGGTAGGGTGTTTCTATGATATCGACGATAATTATTTTTACATCACCACCTTGGTCAATCAGGGCATAACTTAAGAAATGATTTATAATATAAAAAAGGGACACCAAACCCAGAGGTTTGGGCAATTTATTGAATAACTTATAATGGGTATAATGTCCAATGGGAGTTATTATTAAAGTTATTATCAAGATTCTTATACCCCATTGTCCGGTAAAATGAATAATAGTTTCAATAGGGTTGGCACCTAGACCTGAGAAATAACCAAAACCCTTACAGCTAAGAATAATAAAAGGTAGTAAGCTGATTAATGTAAGAACTTTAACAATAAGCTGCATGGTTTAAACACTAGGTTGGATTAAAAATATTTTTTTAGATTGAGATTCTTGTATAGATGGGCAACCTCATCTCCATAACCATTGAACATCAATGTAGGTTGTTTGGTTCCAAAAAAGCTATTACCAATTCTTCTTTCACGAGCTTGACTCCATCGTGGATGATCCACTTCTGGGTTTACGTTGGCATAAAAGCCATATTCATTTGAAGCAGCTAGATTCCAGCTAGTCTTCGGTTGAGCCTCTTGAAAGTGTATTTTATTAATTGATTTAATGCTTTTAAAGCCATATTTCCATGGGACGATTAAACGCATGGGTGCTCCACTTTGGTTAAGTAGATCACGCCCATACAATCCCACTGCAATGATTGTCAATGGGTTCATTGCTTCAGCCATAGTAAGTCCCTCAATATAGGGCCAGTTTAATATCCGTCTTTTCTGACCTGGCATTTCTTTGGGTCTATAAACCGTTTCAAAGGAGACATACTTTGCATTAGAACTGGGTTCTAATTTTTGAATGATGCTAGCTAATGGTATTCCTAGCCACGGAATTACCATGGACCATGCTTCGACACATCTAAGTCGGTAAATTCTTTCCTCAAGAGTATTCATATCAATTAAATCATCAATGTCATAGATCCCTTTTTTTTCGACTTCACCAGTGATATTGATTGTCCAGGGAGAAGGCTCAAAACGTCCACTATTTTGATAAGGATCTGTCTTGCCCATGCCAAATTCATAAAAATTATTATAGGTTGTAATGTCTTCAAATGTATTTTTTGGCTCTGACGTTGAGTACATAGAGTTGGTTTTAAAGTTAGCAGCAGTCAATGGTTTGGGGGGCTCTTTAGATTGTCCAAATGTTATTCCCCAAGGAGCAATGGTGGAAATCATTCCCATTGATTTAATAAGGTTTCTTCGTTTCAAATAGATCTTCTCAGGAGTAATTTCAGAAGATTTAACAACAGAAGTTTTTTGTATGATCATGGGCTTATACCTTGCCAATTAATTAAAATATTTATTTGTATATTAGCGGATTCCGACATAGACGCAAACGGAGTCTGGTGAGACAATATAAGAAAGTAAATAAAGGTTATGATTATGAAAAGAAAATTATTGATTTCTCTATCTCTTTTTTTTCTGATTGCTTGTGACTCAGCAGACCAATCTAATTCATTTGAAATGACTGTTGGTGGAACTGGAGTACCTAATACTGTTGGTACACAGCATTTTTCAGAATTCAAAGAATCTGTAGAGCAGGAATTACCCGAAGCTAAGGTTAAAATGCTTGTCTTTGGACAATTGGGTTCTGAAGAGAATATTGTTTCAGGATTAAGAAGAAACAGAGTTCAATTTGCCAATCTTTCAGCCATTATTACTTCAACTTTGATTCCAGAGACAGCACTCTTATATGCTCCTTTTCTGTTTGATAATGAAAAAGAAGCAGATTTTATTTTTGATAACTATCTCACTGAGATTTATAAAGAATTATTGGCTGAAAATGGCTTGGAATTTATTGCTTGGAGTGAGATTGGTTTTCATAACATTTATGGGAAAGAGCCAATCATATTGCCTAGTGATGCAATAGGAAAACGCTACCGTGTTTCAGCAAGTCTGAGTTCACGATATTTTGCTGAAGCCATTGGTGCAGATTTAATTCCGATGGGTTACGGCGAGATTGTTCAATCTCTTCAAACAGGTTTAATTGAAGCCGGAGATAATTCAATTGCACTTTATGTCAAGACAGGAAAGGAACAAGAAGCGCCGCATTATACCCTGACACGACATTCACTTGGAATGTCTCTTATGGTAGCAAGAAAAGCTTGGTGGGATGGTTTGACTAACAATGAGCAAAAGGTGATAGGAGAAGCTTGGCCAAAAGTTGAGATCGCAAGAGAGCAGCTTCGTGCTGAAGCGATAGAGGATTTAAGCAATGCGGAAGCNATGGGAATTATTGTGCATTCATTAGACACAGAGCAAAGAGCATTATGGAAGAAGGCNAGTCAAGGGCAAATAGAAAGAATGGCAGATACTATCGGTGGACGTTCTCAAGACTTATTAAGTTTAATTAAAAAAGGCAAAGCAGACTATAAAGCCCAATTTAGTGAGTAATTTTGATACTTAATTTTAATAAAAAAATTGTTTTAATACTGCTCACTGAAGCTATAGCTGGCATTACTTTTGGCGTTAGTATGCCTCTGGGTTCATTAACGCTTGAAACTTGGGGTGTATCATCAAGCATGATTGGACTGAGTTCTGCAATGCCTGCTCTTGCTGCAGTGATTGTTACTCCATTTTTACCAAGATTAATTAATTATTTTGATCAGCTGTCCATTCTTAAGTTTGCCTTTGTTTTGGTTCCTTTATCTCTTGTATCTCTGGCGTTTACAGAGAATCTTTTCATCTGGTTCTTTTTGAGATTTTCGCTAGGAGTAGGGGGAACCATCATATGGGTGATCACCGAGATATGGATTAATTCTTATGCAAGAGATGAAAATCGAGGAATCATTATTGCGATTTATACTTCAGTATTATCACTCGGCTTTATAACGGGTGTGTTGTTATTGTCTATGATTTCAGTTGAAAACTACAACACAGCTTTCTATATGGCAGCAACGATTGCAATTCTTGCAGCAGTCCCTATATGGCCAATACGAGATTGGCCCAAACATGATGTTGTTGAAGATATTTCATTTTTTAAGTACTTTAAAAAAACACCCAGTTTGATGGGATCAAGTTGGGTAATGGGTTTTCTTTATGCTGGAACAGCTTCTTTATTGCCTATTTTTGCTCTTCAAAATGAATTAAATTATTCAGAATCTTCTAGAACCGTCGCTTGGCTAGGCAGTGGGGAATTATTATTGCCTATTTTAGTTGGATTTATGGCAGACAGAATGAGTAAAAGAAGATTAATGATAATTATCACAATGATGACTACTTTAGGGATGTTTATTATGCCTTATATATTTTCATATCCTCTTCCAAGGGTGATGCTTTTATTTATATTGGGTGGAGCAATTATGAGCCTTTATTCTTTAGGGTTAACCATGTTGGGCCATCAATTTAAGGGACAAGCATTGACATCGGCTAATGCCAGTTTTATATTTTTTTTATGCTTAGGAGAAATTTGTGGACCAATCGTTATAGGGACCTCAATGGATATTTTTGGAAGCTATTCTTTTGGTTGGGTATCAGCACTTTTCTGCTTTGTATATTTATTGATTTTCATTTCAACGGGAAGCATGAAAGAAGTGAAATAATATCAAGCAATTGGATTATTTAATGGTTTATCTTTTTCCTTCGGTTCTAAATTTTCTTCATTTTTAATTGGATAGCTGAATTCATGTCGGATGAGCATATTTGGTTTTTCTTGAGGAATTCCTTCAATGTATACAGGTCTATATATAGTATTTCTAATAGCTGAAATAGCTATTTTATCAATTAATTGTTTGGGTTGTGATTCTATAATTTCAATATTTTCTGTGTTTCCTTCAGTATTAACTGAGTATTCGATAGCAATGTATCCTGTTTCATACATTTGATTATCATCATCAGATGCTTTGATAGGGTATTGTTTAGGAATCATAACATTTCTTACCTTGATTGGTTTTGAGAACTGATTTTTAACGATAGATTCAATGTTTTGATCTTCTTCAATCAAGCTCCAACAATCCAGGTAGATTTTTTTAGCTGATTCAGCTCTACCAAAACTACTGTAGGTATCTCCCAGATCTAATAAAACTTCTAACTTGAGATAAAGATCTGTTTCTGTATTGCTATTAATAATTTTTAATGCTTTTTTTAGAGGACTCAAGCTTTGATAAATATCCATCCCTTCTCTACGGTGAGAGAAAGAAAGATTTTTATAAGTTTCTATCAGCTGCCCTAGGTTTTGTTCATTTCGATTGGACTGTCTTTCAAGCAATTCTTTATGAATTTCTCTTTCTGAGTAAATTTGTCCAGATCTCTTATACCATTTTGCTAACTTGGTTAGAGATTCATCCACCATGGGATTTGAAATACCAAAATGATTTTTATTTACATAGACTTGAAAGTTTTGATGATGATTAGCTTTTTCAAAGTTTCTCAAGCCAATATAACTTTCAGTCAATGAGTCATGTATTTTTAGTTGCTCTAGATTATAGAAACCATTATTAACATGGTTAATTCTTAATGCTCTTTCAAATATATTTGTAGCTTTAGCATATTCTTCAAAACGATTGAGTGTTAGTCCAAAACCATACAGAGGTACGATTAATTCAGGTGAGATGATGTTTTGGTTTAATTCGATTAGCTTGATACATCTTTCGAATATTGCTTGAGATTGATCAAAATCATCCACCATATAATAAGCACTTGCAAGGTTATTTAGAGGCGTGATTAGTTTGAAGTTTTCTTTCCCATAAGTTTGTTCTGTTATTTCAACAATCCTAATTGCAAATTTAATACTGTCTTCATATCGTTNTTGGTCAAAAAGATTGAGAAATTCTTTCTGCCATTCATCTCTTTCAAGAAGTTGAACGTCTTTATTTATTTCTTGGCTATAAATATTGAAAGAATACATAGATAAAACAAAGAGCATTGTTGAGCATACTATTTGTTTTATTAAATTATAAAAATGCTTCTTTAAGAGTGTTTGCATTGTCATGCTATTAATTTATCATAAAATCTAAATCTAAGCATAATAGAGTCAGAGACTTATAGTATGGAAAAAACAACGAAAAAGCATTTTGTAAATGGCCATAATATCGATAAGCCTTTTCCTGAACAATGTCATCAAATCATAGTAGCTATGGGCTGCTTCTGGGGAGTTGAGAAATTATTCTGGCAGGNGGATGGTATTTTTTCAACTGCTGTGGGATACATTGGAGGAAGTACTATTAATCCTACTTATGAAGAAGTTTGCACAGGTAATACAGGCCATACTGAAGCGGTACTAATAGTCTATGATCCATTAAAGATATCACCTAAGAAAATATTAAAACTATTTTGGGAGGGCCATGATCCCACACAATATATGAGACAAGGTAATGACATAGGATCTCAGTATCGTTCAGCGGTATTTTTTCCGAATGAAATGATATTAGGATTAATCCAAGAAACTAGATCTGAGTATCAAAAAGAATTAACACAATCCGGTTATGGAGAGATTGTCACGGAAGTTATACCTGAAGAACATTTTTATTATGCTGAAGACTACCATCAACAATATCTAGCTAAAAATCCAAACGGCTATTGTGGACTTGGTGGAACCGGTGTTTGTTTAAAGTAGCAACTCTAATTGAGAACTTTATAGCCTCTTCCTTTGAGGCATCGTTTTAGAATTTGCTCTTTTTCTCTAGCAGCCCTCAAGCCTGATTGAGTTCCTCCTGTGACAGCACCGATCTCAATCGCATCTTTCCGCCTATCTGAAATGGCTTCAATGACAGCTCCTACAGCAGCTCCTGTCGCTGAACCTTTAGCTATACTTCTGGTGATAGAGACATCATCAGAATAAGCGTTGCATTCCTCTAAGTCAGTTTCATAGAGAGTCATATCAACACCTTTGGTATCAATAATTGGTTTGGCCTGATCTAAGATAGATGTAGAATTATTACTCACACAGCTTGTCACTAAAAGCAATAGTAATATTACAACAGTATATTTCATAGCGTCTTTTCTTAGATTATATAATGGATACTATAATCAAAAATTATGAAGAAAGTATGTAGATTTATTGATTAATTTTGAATGGATTCAAATAGACCTGCAGCTCCCATGCCACCGCCTACGCACATTGTTACTACACCATATTTAGCATCACGACGACGAAGTTCACGAACCAAATGTCCAACTTGTCTTGCTCCAGTCATGCCAAAAGGATGTCCTATAGCTATAGAGCCACCATTGAGATTTAATTTTTCAGTAGGCAGATTCAGCTGATCTCTGATATAAACTACTTGTGAAGCAAAGGCTTCATTGAGTTCCCAAATATCGATGTCATTAATCTCCAATCCAGCCGACTGAAGCAGTTTAGGTATGGCAAATACTGGACCAATACCCATCTCATCTGGTTTGCAACCAACAACACTAAAGCCTCTGAAATAAGCCATTGGCTTTACATTCAGTTCTTTCGCTTTTTCTTCATTCATAATCATAGCAACCGACGCGCCATCTGATAATTGCGAAGCATTTCCAGCAGTCACCGATCCATCTTCAGGATCAAACACAGGTTTGAGACCAGCCAATCCTTCCAAAGTTGTTTGCGGGCGATTACAGTTATCACGGTCCACCACAGAGTCAACTTCAGATATTTTTTCAGTTGCTTTATCTTGTATTAACATTTTTGTTTTCATAGAGATGATTTCATCATCAAACAGCCCTTGTTCCTGCGCTTTTGCACACCTTAATTGGCTGGACAGTGCATATTCATCTTGGGATTCCCTTGAGATGTTATATCGTTTTGCTACTGTTTCAGCTGTTGTTCCCATGGCGTGATAAACACCTGGAACTTCTTTTGCTACTTTTTCATTTTCAAACATGTACTCATTGATATGACCTTGAGTCGTACTAATGGATTCAACTCCGCCCGCAATAATACAATCTGAAAAACCACTTTGTATTTGGGTCGCAGCCATAGCTATAGTTTGTAAACCAGATGAGCAGTATCTATTAACCGTAGTCCCTCCTGTATTGATTGACAGCTTAGAAGCAACAGCTGCTACTCTAGCAATGTTATTTCCTTGAGGACCTTCAGGATATCCACATCCAAGAATTACATCTTCCACTAATAAAGGGTCAACATTAGGATTTCTATCCATGAGAGCATCTATAATATGGGCCGTCATATCATCGGCTCTGGTTTGATTAAACCCACCTCTGAATGATTTTGCTAAACCTGTTCTTACACTATCTACTATTACTGCTTGTGCCATTATCTTCCTCATCAAAATTTTTTTAACTAAGTCGGGTGATATTAGGTTAGTGCATAAAAATTCGCAAGCAAAAAACGTTCCCTTTTCTATAAAAAAAAGAAGTTACTAATGAATATGAAGAAACTATGGTGATTCTGTAACGAAGTGTATCTTCCATAGAAAATAATCCATAAATCTATACAATTATCCTAAATTAATAGCTGAGTTCAATTTCTATGACAAAAAATAAAAAAATTATAGCTGGTGTTATTGTGCTATTTATTATTATTGTTTCTTTCTCTGGTGGCGGAGAAAACCCAATTGAGGTTAGTGCTATAAAACCAGAAATCAGGACTGTAGAAAAAACTGTCTCCAATACAAGAGCTGGGACAATTGATGCTTGTAGAAGAGCAAAGATGTCGCCTGCTATGGGAGGTCAAATTGCATCTCTCACGGTAAAAGAAGGAGACATGGTTAAAAAAGATCAAATTTTATTGGAACTATGGAATAAAGAAACCAAAGCAAGAGTGGTGGCTGCAGAAAGGACCGCTGAACAAGTTTGTATTTTGTCTGATAAAGCAAACCGTGATGCAAATCGAATTACTGAGTTATTTACTAAAGGCTTGGCTTCTGAGGAATCAAAAGAAACCGCTGTAAGTAATGCTGAATCGAGTGCGGCATCTTGCAATGCATCGAAAGCTCAAGTCGATGTCACTAAAGCATCTCTAGAAAGAACTATGTTGATTGCTCCTTTCGATGGGATTATTGCAGAAATTGAAGGGGAATTAGGTGAGTATGTCACGCCTTCCCCTGTTGGTGTTGCAACAAAACCTACCGTTGATCTTATTGATAATAGTTGTATCTATATCAAGGCACCTATAGATGAAATTGATGCACCTGAGGTTGTTTCAGGTTTGAAAGCAAGAATTACAATGGATGCCTTTGGCCAAGAAGAATTTCCAGCCACAGTTACTAGAGTTGCTCCTTATGTTTTGGATCTTGAAAAGCAAGCAAGAACGGTTGAAATTGAAGCAGTTTTTGATAACCCTCAAAATGTTTTACTACCTGGTTATAGTGCTGACATAACCATTATTATTGATACAGTAGAAGATGCACTAAGCGTTCCAACACAAGCAGTCGTAAGGGATAAATTTGTTTATCTAATTAATGAAGATGACACTTTAGTGAAACAAAATATTGAAGTGGGGCTTTCCAATTGGCAATACTCAGAAGTGCTTAGCGGACTTACCATTGATGACAGAATTGTTTTATCAATAGATAGAAAAGGGGTTGAGGATGGAGTAAAAGTAATTGTAGAAGAAGAAATAGAGGAAGTTCAAACATTTGGTCCACGTGATGTTAGTTGAAACCTCTTAATATTCAAAAATTGGGAAATAC
>JGI26261J51718_1000106_pt1 | contig 41718 bp, 35 predicted proteins | sample SaaInlV_135m_DNA_3_FD_51718 | JGI IMG/M metagenome (IMG submission 51718)
TTTAAAAATGCACNGCAAGGAATCAAATTCGCTCTAGGAGAAAATGTGAAACAAGCCAATTGGCCAGGTACGCGATATCCACAAACTCGGATGGGTGTAGAACAAGTTATCAGGGATGCATTTCGAGCGGCTCAAGATTATAGGCATCGACATAAAACCTATAATCGAAATTCGAAATCACAACGCAAGAGAGTTCCGCCAAGGAAAGATTTAGAATTAGAAGCTTTGGCAGAAATTTTAGAAGGAACTCGATTACTCCATTGTCACTCTTATAGACAAGATGAAATCCTCATGCTAACTCGAATTGCTGAAGATTTTGGATTTACGATTGCCACTTTTCAACACGTACTTGAAGGGTATAAAGTGGCAGATCGAATCGCCGAGCATGGCGCCGGCGCATCCACTTTTTCCGATTGGTGGCAATATAAATATGAAGTGATTGATGCAATTCCGTATAATGGCAATCTCATGGCGAAAAATAACGTTCTTGTCTCTTTTAATTCTGATGATGATGAATTAGCTCGCCGAATGAATACTGAAGCCACAAAAGCGATTAAATATGGTGGAATGTCTGAAGAAGATGCATTGGATTTTATAACCATCAATCCCGCCAAACAATTACACATTGATAAATGGGTCGGCTCTTTAGAAGAAGGAAAAGATGCAGATTTTGTAATTTGGGATGGACCGCCCTTGGATATTTATTCCCACGTTCAAGAGACATGGATCGATGGAAAACGATACTTCTCAATGGATGAAAACATTTTATTAGAAGAAAGAGATAAAAAAGTGAGACAAGATTTGATTCAAAAGATTTTATCTTCCACATCAAAATCTGGTGGAAAAGAAATCAAACCAATTGAACCAAAGCCACATCGTGGACACAATTGTGAAATTGGCGATAAAGATTTATTCGGATGGGAGGCAAACTAATGAAATATTTATTATCACTTATTTTATTCTTTCCATTATTCGCCAACGACCAAATCCCAGCCATGGACCAAAAGCGCCCAATATTGCTAAAAGGCGGTACGCTTCATACCGTTTCGGGTGATGTTTTAGAAGGGTACGATCTCCTTTTTGCAAAAGGGATAATTGTTACCATTGATCAACAAATTCAAGCCTCACCGGAAACAGATGTTTATGATATTTATGGTAAGCATGTTGTCCCTGGATATATTGCAGGATTTACTCGAATTGGTCTTACGGAAATAAGTGCTGTAAAACAAACCAATGATCATTCCGAGATTGGTGAGATTAATCCAAATGTCCGAGCGAATGTAAGTTATAATCCCGATTCAGATTTGATTCCTGTGACTCGATCAAATGGGATTCTGCTTGTTAATTCTGCGCCGGCATCGGGGCGTATTTCAGGACAATCATCTGTCATGATGCTGGATGGTTGGACTTGGGAAGATGCTACCATGAAGCATCCTGCAGCCTTGAATTTGAATTGGCCATCTATGCATTTCAATTTCCGAAAAGACGCAAAAAAGAAAGAGAAAGATCAACGAGATAACTACAATAAAGCTATCCGGGAAATTGATATATTGGTTAGAGATGTTGAAGCCTACCATCAAAGGCGAACGGTAAAAGAACGGAAAGCTGACCAAAAACAACAGTCAGATCTTCGATTAGAATCTATGATTCCTTTTGTTATTCATCACGAACCAATTCATATTCGGGCCAATGATATTCGCCAGATTGAAGCAGCGGTGAAATGGGCTAATAAACATAATTTTAATATTGTTATAGTGGGTGGTCAAGATGCATGGCGTATTCCAGAGCTCTTGGTAAAATATAACATTCCAGTCATTCTCATGAGTATTCAAACCACACCAACACGTCGATTTGAACCCATTCATACTCCGTATAAAATTCCGGCAATGCTTCATGAAGCTGGTGTTAAATTTTGTATTTCAACTGATCCGGGATATCCATTCGATGGGCATGTTAGGACCCTCCCAAATGAAGCTATGCGTGCAGCTGCTTGGGGTCTTCCAAAAAGTGAAGCCCTACGATCTATTACCTTATCAGCGGCGGAAATTCTCGGTGTTGATGAACGAGTCGGTTCGTTAGAACCCGGGAAAGATGCAACTTTCTTTATTTCAGATACACATCCGCTGATTCAAACAACAAATCCCATTAAGGCTTATATTCAAGGCCGAGAAGTAGATTTAACCGATCGTCAGAAAAACCTTTGGGAAAAATATAAAGAGAAATATCGTCGGCTCGGTCGATTGAACGAATAGTTTGTAACCGAAAAGACCGCCAATAAAATCGAGAGTATTTCTCAACTATTTATAATCTAAAAAAATGGATGTAAAGTCGATCATTTAACTAACTGACCTATTTTATAATGTGGGTAGATTGGCGATATAGCCCGTACCAGTCATGGCCGAAAGAGATGTTATAATCTTGACCCAAAGAAGGTGATCTGGAATCCCAAGCAACACAGCAAATAGAACAAATCCCCACATGAAAAGGAATGCCATAACTTTCGCTCGTTTCGGCATTCCTTTCCCTTCACGATAATTTTTCACATGATTCCCAAATAACTTGTGGGAGATAACCCAATTATAAAATCGCTGGGACGATCTATAAAAACAAGCAGCAGCAATGAGCATAAATACCGTTGTGGGTAAACCGGGAATAATGATTCCGACAAATCCAATACTGGTAGAAATGCATCCTGCAATTAACCAGGAAATCCTGACCATTTTACTTGTTTTAATTTGNGCTGTGTGGGGACTCATAATGATTCACTATTCGCAANAAAAGTCACAAGGTCGCAAAGATTATATTCGATCATTGAACTTTTCAAAATGAAAGAATATTGTAAAAAAATCACCATGTGTCATCGAGGCTTCTCGTAAAAATAATTAAATCAATTTAGAAAGCTGCTGNAAAATTAAGAGCANTGATACATAATAGTATTTCANTTTAAATCAGTCTCTTCTTAGCGAACAGTTTAAATGAATAAATGATTTATGGTTGAACTAAACCGAAATCAGCATCAATATCAATTATTATTTCTGCATTATTTTCATCTAATGTGAAACTTGAAACTGGTGGAATTAAAGGATTTGGGAAACTACCAAGTAACGTATAATCCATGCTTGCAATTGAATAACCATTTGGCCAATAGGTGACAGTTAATGCTGAAAAATCACCAAAAGCAAGCTCACTAAATGAGTAAACATAGCTACTATTATCTAAATCTGTTTGTGCTATCATTTTAAATCCAGCGGGTGCACCTTGTGGTGGATATGCTGTATCAAGCGTTAACATTACAGAACCAGTGTCTGGGTAAGTACCAGTAAAAGTAATTGTACCTGAAATGGTAGCGCTTTCTGGAGCAGGATGAGCTAAACCGAAATCAGCACCAAAATCCAAACTAGTTAATTCATAAATATCTTCCGAGACAGTAATGCTGTCCGCATCCGCAAAATAAGCAGCTGCCGTTCCACCGTGAACACCTATAATATGCTGGTTGGTTGCCGGATTCGTATCTTCTGGATCTAACCAGGAAACTGAAATAGCAGCGTAGGTACCAAACGCCACTTCAGTGAAAGAATAAGCATAAACATTAGCGGCTACATCAGATTCTGAAATGGTCGTTGTTGCATAAGGCGCATCAACGGGATACCATGTGTTTTGTACAGAAAGATAAACAGTTCCTGTACTTGGCCAATCGCCAGAATAAGTGATTGTTCCTGATACAGTAGCACTTTCTGGTTTTGGAATTACTGCGTCATCATCTTCACATGCTGTGGCAATAAACATGACAGATGCCAACGATAAAACGAGTAGGTTTTTTATGAGTTTCATTGTATGTCCTCTTTATTAAAGGGATTTGGTTATTGTTCCATGCCAAGTTCGTCCGGGCATGGGATAGTCTTGAATCAACGCGTATTTTGTGCCGAGCAGATTCGAAATTTTTAAAGATACTTTATAAGAATTAATTTTTCTACTTACAATCATTTCAGGGATCGCTTGTGCGGGAAGTGTCTCAATAGGAAAAATAATCTTATCTCCGACAACTATATAATCATGACTCAAAAAATTATCATATTGTTGTTCACTCCAGAATCGAGATGAAACACGTAAATCAACGATATTAGTGTTCAAGGTGACAGAAATATTTCCTTTATATTTTGAACGATAAAGTATTGGATCACCGCCTCGATCTTCCATATCCAGAAATTCAAACTGACTGGAAAATGACATGGATTCTGTTGGGTGCCAGTTGGACTGTATTTCCAATCCTTTTCCGGTCACCCCTTCCCTGTTTACTGCTTTAACGGGTAAACTGTAAACAAAATCAATCATGTTCTCATATTTATTATAAAAAGTGGCCACGCCCCATTGCCATGATTCTGAGTGTGGGTGATCGTATGAAAATTCAATGGCACGAACTCGTTCCGGCAAAACATTCGGGTTTCCCTGTTGGGTGAGACCATAACTGCTTGTATGTTTTAAATAGAGTTCAGATAAAGACGGCGCACGGAATCCTTCGCTGTACGCCATTGTAAAAGCCCGTTTACCTTTTAGTGCATACATAAAATTCAATTTCGGAGACCAATTGGTGAATTGCCGTTTTGTGAAATTATTCCCCGGATCAGATTCTCGATAATCGTAACGAAGTCCTGTTCCCATACTCCAACCATTTCCGATGGAATATTTTGACTGAACAAATGTGCCCCAAGAAAATTGGCTTGGTGAATTATAAATTGGGTTAAATACGGTAACATCGGACTGGCTCCAATCCACATCCGATCCAGCCAAAATGATCCACCGTTCCCATTTGGTGATTAGCATTTCAGACCGTATTCCCACTGCCAAATCATCATAAAGTCGATCACCTTCTTCTTTATCACTTGGAACGCTATCCTTGTCATAATAGCGCGTATTAAACTTATTCAGGAAAAGAGAATGGGACATGGATATCCCTTCGGTAATGGGATAAAAACCGTGTCCTTGTAAATAATGTGACGTCCTTTCGGAGCGTCTCCAAGATGGGGTGCTGGCAAATCCAGGGTGACCGTTATCGGAATGGGATACTATGTGGCTCAAACGATACGTCCGCCCTTTTCGATCGGCATATTTTAAAAAGGAACGAATGCGCCCCGTTTTATCATCGGAATTAAATCGGTGACCTTCAGAGATACGGCCTTTTCCATTGAATCCGAATATCCAATTTTCTTTCGTCAAATGATGGGAAATGGATGTTTCTGCTGTAGAGAATGTTCCACCACCTATTTTTAAAATCGTCGCTTGATCCCTGCCAATATAATCCGTAATGAGATTAATAACACCACCCATTGAATTATGTCCATACTGGGCAGAGGCCGGACTGTTATCCACCTCGATTCGTTGAATACTTTCAAGTGGTAATGAATTCCAGTCCGGGGCTCCACTGTTGGGAATTTGGATAGGGAATCCATCAAGGAGGAGAAGCACCCGGTTATTGTATCCGCCAGGTTTATAATCAGAAGAGCCACGGATAGATAAATTTGCATTGCGACCATTAGCATGGGCGAATTGGACATCCACACCGGGCAACATTCGTAAAACATCCGAGACAGATTCTTTTTCCATGGATTTGATCTTATCTCCGGAAATTACATCCACCGATTCATATCCCAATCGTGTTGTAAATAATCCTTCCACAGAAATTTCACCAAATTCCAGGATACTTGATTCCAATTGTACATTCAGTTCAATCGGTTGATCTGCAAGGGTGATCCTTGATGAATAAGATTTAAAACCGATATTTGTGATTTGGATGGTGTGCGAACCGTTGGGCATATCAATTTCAAAAAAACCATATGGGTCTGTGACCGTCCCTTGTTTTGTTTCCACAATATAAATATTGGCATTGGGAATTGATTTTCCNTTGGCACTGTTTTTCACAGTTCCATTTACCGTCCCACCAAAAGCAAAAGACAAAATTAAAGGTAAAGTAACTAGAGACCGTCGGAACATTATTTTTGCGNTGGATTCGTAATCAATTGGTTCAATAAATCTTCCACGTCTTTTTCAGACACGGGTTCTTTTCGGTCGCCCATGAGCACGAGGCCCATAAAAAGTCCACCCATGGCTTTAAACAACAGTTGTGGATTTATATTGGGGAATTCGCCTGCTTTTATACCGTCTTCTAATAATCCTTGGATAGTCCCATACATTCTGTTTTGATATCGTTTCCATGGCTGCTCTTCAAAGGTAATCACTTTAGGAGCATTAAATAGGAATTCAAAAAGTCCCGGTCGATTTTTCGCATTTTCAGCAATTTTTAATAGGACGTTGATAAAAGTCTTCCGTGGCCCTTCATCGCCGGCAATTACTGGTTCTAAACTGGACCATATATCTTTCCAGCCATTTTCCAAAATCGCAGCAAATACTTCTTCCTTGGAATGGAAATAATAATAAAGAGTTGCTTTACCAAAACCGGATTCAGTCGCAATCTCATCCATGGTTGCCCCTTCTAATCCCTTGGATTTGAATACATCAAGGGCACCGGTGAGAATACGCTCTTGGCGTACTTGTCGTTCTTCTAATTGACGTTTGGATACAGGCATAATTAAATTAAGAGTTTAATATTCGAATGATGAGTCGAAAATTAAAACAAAAGATATAAATATCCAATTTTTTTTATTTTTATTAACCTTTTAAAGGGTAACACCTTTGAAAAGATTTATTGAATTATTATTTTTTTAGAAGGAGCTCGTAAAAAATAACAACAACTATTAGATAAAATGAAATATAAGTCAAAATACCAAAAACCATCGTCACCATACTGAATGAAGGTGAAAAATAACGGATGCCCCAAATAGAGCCAAATGTGCCAAGAACCGAAACAAACGGTTCAACCATGAGAAATGTTTTCCAACCACCCGAGATTGTTGAATTCATATAAAAAAGTGCACCCAGGAAAAAGAAAATAAACGAAAAAGAGATTAAATGTGTATGTGTCGTAAGCAACATCCCTTCAATTCCTTTAGGATATTTCTCCGGTATATTCAATTCATCATCCATAGTTGACCCGGCATAATGTTCTGTGGTTCCGAGACCGGACATTCCTGTTGTTTGATTTACATACGCCAGTCCCAAGGTGACACCAATTGTCATCACCATCAAGAATGCTGACAAGAAATACCTGACTTTCTCAGGAAGTTCAAATAATTTGGGGAACGTTTTATTCATGATGCTTTTTTAAGAAATAATCAGCCACAAATGTACTACGATGGATGCCCCTTGTAACAGCATTTACAGAAATGGTCGCTCCGCTTATGCCGTCAATATCTTTTCCCANTTTATAATTGGATTGGGCCNATTTTCCAAAAAATTGCTTTAACCAATATTGGTTTGAGACTTCACCGCCAACNGGTTCGCGATATTTTATAATATGTGATCTTGCAACTTTTCCTTGGCTATTGTAGAAAACTGCAAATGTAATGGGTTGGGACTTCCCTTTTACATTATCCAAATATGCTAATCCGACTAAAGAATCATTTTGAGTTATTTCCCAAATATAGACTTGGTTTTGCAGGAACCGAAGTCGTGCATTCTTTTCAGCATGTAATTTGATTTCCATTGGTATTGTAATCTTNTTAAATAAAACAGAGACAGAATCCCCATAATAATCATGGATCAAGGATTCTGTTTCATCTCGCAGGCCTGCCGTCAGGGTGGTAACCATAACAGCCAGAATCAAGACAAAACCGAGACGCCTACTTGAACCTAAGGGAAGGATTGGTTTGTCTTGGGTTTTGGAACAGTACAGAATAGGAGTCTCGTTGTTTTAACTTTTTAGATCCACTAAATCCTTTATCTTCTCACCTTTTAGATGGGAGAATAAAAGATGGGTCAAAAATAATAAAAGCATACCTTATAACTTAGAAATTGTACCCAACGCCAACATTAATTTGAGTTTTAGAAGCTTCGTCGGATTCTTTTTTATGGCTTCCATAATCAAATTTGAAAGCAATATTTGAGATAGGCCAATACGTTAAACCAAAACGCTGAATTGTATAATGCCTTCCTTTATCATCATTCCCACTATTATAATCAGAATAGCGGAACCAAGGCATTAGTTTCCCTTCNAGTCCAACAAGCCCTGCCACATTATATCCAAGATCCAAATAATATCCACCACTGGATGTGTAGTCATCAGGATTATTTTCATAGGAGATGTTCCCATATTCCAAAACAGCATAAATGTTTTTTGCATAATATTTAAGATTGAATTCGGACAATCCAAATGAAACGGTTGAATCAGGATTATTATCAATCGGTGCATTGTGTATAGTATAAGATCCACCCACTCGTAATCCTGGGAATTCTGTATAATTCAAACTAAAATTTTTCACAAAATCGTAGGCCGTGGTTTTGTATCCTTTACCGCGACCGCTGCGAATCCCTGCACCAATATTTTCGCCATCCATATCTTCTAATATTGCCACGCGCCAATTAATACCGGATATGGAACCGTACAACGAAAATCCATTTCCAAACCAAGTGGTTGGAATAACATATTTACTATAGTCTGGACGTTCAACACTCACAAATAACGGCGGTTCATGATATTCGTTAATCAATCCTACAGACGGGAGAATCACACCAACTTGCATTCCGAATCGATAGGAATGATAATTCACAAATGCCTGTTCCAATTCTAATTCGCCTTGACCATCGGCGACAAAATTATGTTCTAATTCAACTTCAGATTTGAAGGACCAATTTTCGGTCCAATTATATCCATAATAGATAATGAAGCGATGGAAATCCAAAGTAGTCGTTGCATCATCATCACCGGTTTGAGCACGATTATAGTGAAGTTCACCATAGCCGCCGATGCTTGAACTAGGTTGGAAGAAATCGTCCTGCGTGAATATCAGACTTGCAGCCACCACGATTAATAATAAAATACGTTTCATTTTTTTCTATTTAGAGTTTTATTTAAACTGCAAATGTTATTGTTATTGAGACTTAATCTCAATTAAAGTTACATGTTTAAAAAAGGAGATGTCAATTCAATTTTATAATATTTTTTTCCATTGATTCCCATTTTTAATTTTGAAGATTTAATAAATTTTAAAAACTCAATATTAGCTGTCATGCAAATTTCTCGTCAACAAAAATAATTGCTAATCACCTCCTTCCTGTGGAATTTTTAAAAATAATCCACCATCTCCTAAAAAACAATTTGCATCGAATCTACATTTGGTATTAAACTATACCGACCAGTCAGTCTATAAATGAATCAAGAAAAACAAGATCAGCGAAAAGACCAAATAATGGAAGCAGCATTATCCGTGATTGTTGAAAACGGATATGAACGGAGCCGCATGGATGATATTGTTAAATCATCCCAGCTTTCAAAAGGTGCCATTTATTGGTATTATAAATCGAAAAAAGAGGTATATCTCTCTCTCGTGGACCATTGGGTGAAACAATATAATGCAGGTTTTATTGAAAATATAGAAACCAAACACTCCGCTTCTGAACAGCTAAAAGGATTATTTAATTATTTTTTAGCGCAATATCAAAAAGATTCATCTGGGTTTAAAATCCTTGTTGAGTTTTGGTCCTTGAGTGGTCGGGATGCCGATTTTAATGCAAAGCTCCAAAAAGTGTATTCTATTTTTTTGGAATACATTATAACAATCATACAAACCGGTGTGGATACCGGTGAATTTCGGCACGTCAATCCACGAATCACCGCCCTTTCAATTTTAATCAATATTGAGGGTATAAATTGGTTTACTCGTTTNGATAAATCCGGCGTGGAAGCACATGAATATATTCAAACCATTTCAGATTTCATTCTTGCGGGTNTGAAAAAANAATAGGAAAACATGATGACAGATACACAAAAACTTAAAACAATTTCNGGTGGGCAATGGCTCATATCACCCGTGGCAAATACAAAAGTATTTTGCAGGGAAACTTTTTCCGAAGATCATCAGGATATAGATGCAATGATTCAGGAATTTGTAAAAGATCGCATTCTTCCCAATGTTGAAGCTATAGACAAATTAGACAAGGATTTAAGCCTGAAACTACTCCGAGAAACGGGAGAATTGGGACTCATAGGCGTGGATACGCCAGAAGAATATGGTGGCAATGATCTAGATAAAATTACATCTTGTATTGTTTCGGAAGGTATGGGACGAGGTGGTTCCCCCTCCTTCTCATGTACTTTCTCAGTTCAAACTGGTATTGGAAGTATGGGCATTGTATTCTTTGGTACGCCCAAACAAAAAGAAAAATATTTACCAAAACTTATGACGGGCGAATGGGTTGCCGCTTATGCATTAACAGAGCCCACAGCCGGATCAGATGCGCTGTCCGGCAAAACAACAGCTATTCTGTCTGAAGATGGAAAACACTATATTTTAAATGGCGATAAACAATTTATCAGTAATGGTAGTTGGGCCGATGTATTTACTGTTTTGGCGCAAGTTGATGGTGACAAATTTTCCGGCTTTATTGTGGATCGGAATACAGAAGGATTTGAAGTAGGTGCCGAAGAAAAGAAAATGGGCATGAAGGGGTCTTCCACCACACCGTTAAAATTCACCAATGCTAAAGTTCCCGTAGAAAACCTGCTTTATAAAGTAGGAAAGGGTGCAGCCATTGCATTTAATGCCTTGAATGTTGGGCGTTATAAATTAGCTGCTGCTTGCATTGGGGGATCAAAAGTAGGTCTGGAGCATGCCGTCAAATATGCCCTTGAGCGTCGTCAATTTGGACAACCCATTGCTCATTTTGATTCTATTAAAGGGAAAATTGCTGATATGGCAGTTCGTGTTTATGCAGCAGATTCCATGCTTTATAGAACTGTTGGGCTTATCCAAAATGCTATTGATAACTTGGACAAATCTGATCCAGAATATTACAAAAAAATGGCTGAAGCAACAGAACAATTCGCCATTGAAGCATCTATGGCAAAAGTATTTGGCAGCGAAACATCAAACATTGTTGTAGATGAAGCTCTCCAAATCCATGGCGGATACGGATTTACGGAAGAATATCCTCTCGCCCGGGCTTACCGTGATGACCGGATCAATCGCATTTGGGAAGGAACTAACGAGATAAATCGTATGATTGTTACAGGGTATATGATGAAAAAAGTGCTCATGGAAGAAATTTCACTCCGTGATTATTTGAAAGGTGTAGATGATTTTTTAGCGACTGAAACACCCGATATTGAAGCAGATTTATTCCTGTCAGAAAAATCTGCTGTGGAGTCTGCAAAGCGCTTGGCATCCATGGTATTCCATGAAGCATTATGCGAATACGGACAAGACCTTAAACACGAACAACAGTTAAGTGAGGCATTGGCAGATATTTTTACTTACATCTACACGGCTGGTTCAGTCATCTCCCGTGCCAGACAAAGTCAATCTTCCAATGGTATCTCAAACATGAGTTCCGTCATTGCACGAATTTTCACGGCTGAATCTTTATTGGAAGTAAAATCTTTATCTAATATCTGTTTAAATAAAATTTTCATGGAAACTATTCCAGAAGATTTCAAGGATAAGGTTGTCCAATTAGAGTCCCGGATGACGCTCAATACGGATACAATTTCTCTTAAACAATCTTTGGCTGACTTTATGTTCAGCAAAAATAACTACCCATTCTAAAAAGGAAAATAATCATGAAAACTCTTTCACTAAAAAAGATCGCCCCCTGTTTAAACCGGCGAAAAAAAGAACAACGAAAATTGTCTCATTTAAATATTGAGAATTTTGATTTAACGGAATTTTTATTTCACAGAGAAAATAGAAACTAAGGAAAAAGCACTATGTCTGAATCTGTAATTATTGATGCCGTTCGATCGCCCATTGGCGTAAAAAACGGAAACCTTGTTGGAATTCGCCCAGACGATCTAGCTGCCCAAGTGGTAAAAGGATTGTTAGCGCGGAATGAAAATGTTTCACCTGACAAAATCGAAGATCTTATTTTGGGATGTGCCTTTCCGGAAGGTCCCCAAGGAATGCTTATGGCAAAAGGTGTGGCCATTCTCGCAGGTATTCCAGAAACAACCGGTGGTGCTGTGGTGAATCGATTCTGTGGTTCTTCCATGGATGCGGTGCATCAAATTAGTACAAAAATTGAATCTGGCGATATTGAGGTAGGAATTGCAGCCGGAGTGGAAGATATGTTTTCCGTCCCCATGGGCGGATTCAATCCTGATTTTCACCCCGAATTAGCCGAACAAGAATATTACATCGGTATGGGTGAAACTGCAGAAACTTTGGCTGAAGAAGGCAAAATTTCCCGAGATGCCCAGGAACAATTTTCAGTGGAATCCCACAACAAAGCATTGGATGCTTTAGAAAATGACCGGTTCAATAATGAAATTATTCCCATTGATGTTTATGGTGAAGTCACTGTTGAAAAAGATGAAGGTCCAAGAGAACCCAATTTGGAAAAGATCCAAAGTTTGAATCCTGCATTTATTGAAAATGGCACTATTACTCCTGCCACTTCCAGCCCAATCTCCGTTGGTGCTGCTGCAATATTGATTACCAGCCGGGAATTCGCGGAAGCAAATGGGCTTACTATTCGCGCATCAATCAAAGGTCGATCTGTGGCCGGTGTGGATTGGAAAAGAATGGGCATCGGTCCCTTACCCGCAACTGAAAAAGTTTTAGCAAAAACAGGTCTCGCCATGAATGATATTGACGTAATTGAACTCAATGAAGCATTCTCTGCCCAATCACTTTATGTGATTCAAGAAGGTGGCTGGGACAAATCAAAAGTGAATTTGAATGGTGGTGCCATTGCTTTGGGACATCCACTGGGCTGCTCCGGAGCACGAATCATTACCACTTTGCTAAATGTTATGGAACAACAAGATGCAAAAACCGGTCTGGCCACTATGTGTATCGGCTCGGGACAAGGTATCGCAACCATTTTGGAACGATAAGAACAGGGAAAATAAATACGATGAAAACCCAAAAAAATAACTACTCTAAAACCCCATTGTATTTCCTGTATGACCCGCCCCATCCATCTCTATCATGGTGGGCAAGTAGTGGAAAATGATTTTTTCGCAATGGATAAAACCGATTAATCCCCCTGTAATTGGGGGACAATAGAGGTCTTATAAATATGGACTTCATAAAACTCTATATATAATACAAATGTACACCAGCTTAAAAAGGATTAATTATGTCACAAAAAATTGAAAAAGTAGCCGTACTCGGCGCAGGTATCATGGGCGCGCAAATTGCAGGACATCTTGCAAATGCGGGAATTCCATCCTATTTATTTGATATCAATGATGAGTTGGCAAAAAATGGAGTGGACTCACTCACGTCTTTAAAACCGGCTCCACTTTATAAACCAAAAAATGCAGAATTAGTAAAGCCTTGCACCTACGAAAATGATATTGAAAAGATCGCAGAAGTAGACTGGGTTTTGGAAGCTGTCGTGGAACGACTAGATATTAAGGAGAAAGTTTATAATAGCCTTCTTCCTCATTTAAAGGATACTGCAATTCTTTCCTCCAATACATCTGGAATTCGATTAGCTGATTTGACAGCGTCTCTTCCCGATGATTTGAAAAAGCGTTTCATGATTACCCACTTTTTCAATCCACCAAGATATATGCAGCTTTTGGAATTGGTTCGTGGAGAACTAACCACCGATGACACTTATAATACCATGATCGAATTTGGTGAATCTATATTGGGAAAAGGTATAGTTCATGCCAAAGATACACCCAACTTTATCGGAAATAGAATTGGTGTGTATGGCATGATGACTACCATGAATCTTGCAATTCAACAAGGTCTTACTGTAGAAGAAGTGGATAAATTGACGGGACCAATCACTGGACGACCCAAAAGCGCAACCTTCAGGACTGCTGATGTGGTTGGATTAGATACAATGAGACACGTATCAAAAACAACCTATGAAAAAGCGTTAGATGATGAAGAACGGGACATGTTTAAAATTCCTGAAATTTTAAATCAACTCGTTGATTCAGGACGATTAGGACAAAAAACAAAAGCTGGTTTTTATAAAAAGAATGAAGACCGATCCATCCATTCTGTGGATTTTAAAACCGGTGAATATTCACCCCAGGAAAAAGTCCGCTTTGATTGTTTTCGAGTAGCAAAAGATCGACAAAAACTGCCAGATAAACTCAAAGCTCTTTGTTATGGGGACGATCGTGGCAGTAAATATTTTTGGGAAATTACTGCTAAAACATTGATCTACAGTGCCAACCGTATTCCAGAAATTTCAGACGATATTGTGAATATTGACAATGCCATGAGGTGGGGATACGCCTGGGAAATGGGTCCATTTGAAAGTTGGGACGCCCTTGGCGTTCGAAAATCTGTAGATAGAATGAAAACTGAAGGAAAGAAAGTTCCTGATTGGGTTTTGGAAATGTTAGACTCAGGTCGTGAAACCTTTTATACAACTGAAAACGGTGAGCGAACATACTGGTGCCCCTCCGGTAAGCATCCCGTTACTATTGAACCCAATCCAAAAGTTTTGAATCTTGCTATTCATAAAACAAGTGGTAAAACACTGAAACGTGATTTAAGTGCCAGTATTAACGATTTAGGTGACGGCATCTTGAATGTTGAATTCCATTCCATTCTTCAATCTACATTAAATCCGATTGATGGTTCTTATATTGAAATGATTAATCTTGCCCTTGATCTGATCGAAAAGGGCGATTATAAAGCCATGGTTTTGGGTCACCAAGGTCCGAATTTTTGTGCCGGTGCTAATTTGAATCTAATTTTGGAAGTATGCAAAAACCAAATGTGGGATGAGTTGAATATGGCTATTAAAGTTCTTCAAGATACAACCCAGCGAATTCGGTTCTCTAAAGGTCCTGTTGTGGCGGCACCATTTCAGTTAACACTAGGTGGTGGCGTAGAACTTATCCAACCAGCAGCTCATCGCGTTGTGGCTGCGGAAACATACATGGGACTTGTAGAAGTGGGTGTTGGACTCATTCCCGGTGGTGGCGGAAATCTCCGTATGATCTTAAATGCCATGGATGGTGGGACAGGTCGCATGGGTGCTTTTCAGAAGATTCAAAAAATATTTGAAGTTGTTGGTTTTGCAAAAGTTGCGACCAGCGCTGATGAGGCAAAACATCTAGGTTATTTAAAAAAGGATGATACTATCATTCTTAATCGAGATCACTTAATTCAAACGGCAAAAGATAAAGCACTAGAATTGGCCGATGGATATGTACCACCAACTTATCGGGATGATCTTAAACTCCCCGGTGCCGGTGGACGAACTGCCATGTCTATGGCTTTAAAAGGTTTTAAGATGCAAGGGAAGATCTCTGATCATGATTTGAAGATTGGTGAAAAATTAGCCTACGTAATGACCGGTGGAGATAAAGCGGGACTCACCAAAACAGTAGATGAACAATATATCCTGGATATTGAACGGGAAGCATTTATTTCTCTCTGTGGAGAAAAACTTTCCCAAGATAGAATCAGTTTTATGCTTAAAAAAGGAAAACCTTTGCGTAACTGATTCCTTCATCCTTGGTTGGTTAACAAAAAAGCCCCGAATTCCTTCGGGGCTTTTTTGTTTTTCAAATTGTTATTCTAACTTTTCAATAGTTATTAAATAATCAAAAATGATATTCCAGCCCAAACTTCAAATGAGAGAAATCTTCCATGGAATAGAATTGGGTCCCCTCTTCACCCATAAATTTTGAAACAGATAGATTTAATTTCAAATTATCCATAGGCGAATATTTCGCAGATACACCCAACATGGATTGGGAATCCTTTAAGTCCATAAATGTATTTCCTGAAAGCTCTAAAGCATCATCAAAGTAATTGGCAGAAGCTGAAAGCATCAATCCCAAATCGGAAAAAGATGCGAATGGAGTACCCATTCCGGGTATTAATTCGGGGAGAGTAGTTTGGACTAATCTAGTATAGCCTAAATCTTCCAAAGAAAATATCCCTTCTATATACCCAATCAATTGACTTGAAAGCATGATATCTGTTGATGTGGTGTATTCTATCTGTTCCGCATATTGGATATAGGTAGTATTATTAAAATAAGGCCTATCCAAATTCATATCTATGTGAGTTTTAAAACGAGCAATCTCAATTCGATTTGTGAATTCACCAATAAAGGAAACCAAATCAAATCCAATAACATTTGTTTTTCTATAAAAAAAGGATGGAATATTAGCATTCATTCCAACATAAGTGAACGATCGATCTCTTCCATTAAAATATGAAAAACTAAAATCGCTGGACCCAAAAGTAGATTGAATTCTTATTCCAAATTCGCTTCCCGCATTTACATCCATCAAGTCTGGAGCAGCTTCAGGTATATCCAATGGAAAGGCTTTTTCACCAAATGGATAGCGATTCCCTTCATGCTCTGGAATGTACACACCTTCTATCTGCGAGTCGTTCCAATAATATTTTGCCGAGCCAGATATAGTTCCAATTTTACGATCCGCCCCAGGAAGAAACATATAATAATAATCATAGGGATTCAAATTATCGGTAGGGTTATTTCCATCTACCGCGCCCCAGGCATGGATCTGTTTCCCTAGCTTTACTTCCCCCCAGCTTGGATACCATGTTAAATAGGCTTCTCGTATTTGAAGTTCATTTTCATTATTGGACCAGCGATATTCTAATGCAGAATTGGTCTTGATTTCAAAATCACCCGATGAGTAACCTACTTCTGCTTCTGCTAACCTAAATGGGAGTGAAATTTCTGATTGATCCGAGAGGCGGACCATATTTCCCGGATTAATTGAACCGGAATATGATATTTGTCCGTGTAACTTCGCAAGGAGCAGTGGTACCAACAGTAGCAGGATCTTGAGTTGCAGCACAAAAATAATTTTTATCATTTTCTATTTTTTTGAAAGAAATTTGTAATTATGTAAAACGTAATTATCTAACATCCTAAACTCCATTACATATTTACGTTTTAAATAATTATTATAATTTTTTATCATCTATTTTTTCGGAAGACGCTTTAAGTTTTTTTCTTGAAATAATTTTTCTTCAATCCTAGAATCTACTTCTATATCTGAAAAAGTCACTTCAGTTGAATGTTGTTTTTGAACGTCCTCAACAAAAACACGCTTCATTATATCGAAACCTTTCATATCTTTGAATTCATATTCTTTTTTCTTTTTTAATTCGCCTCGTTTATCAAAGGATTCTTCTTTCACACCCATGAGCGTTGATTTTTCTATCCATGATATGTGTTTTGTATAGGACGATTTCGCCGACTTTTTTGGAAGGATTTCCAGCACATAGCAATCTTTGCCACCCACCGTTTCATCATCTAAACGCCTGTATTCATTTTCATCTAAATCTCGGCTGGATAAATCCTCATAACTCAAATCAGACCCCATGAATGCATCCCCTTTTTTCTTGGAAGAGATACGTCTTACTTTTTTAAATGCAGGGAGCCACATGCGCATTTCATCATCTTTACCCTCGTGTTCGATCTTTAAAAATGCCACGCCTTTGTCATCTTTCGGTTTCAGAAACCAGCTGATTTGTTTTTTATTGCCATCCATGGATTTCGATACCATTGACAAGGATCTGGATTTACCTTTTTTATTGGTTAATACCATTTTAGTCGTATTGGACATATCATCTGGTGATGGTTTTTCATCTACCAATTTGGCTATTTCAAATCCTGTTTGTGAAAATACATAACCTATGAGAAGAATGATGATTATGGGTTTTTTCATAATAATTGTCCTTTTATTTAATTTAAGTATTTATGTTTTTAGGTGTTCGAGGGTTCAATGCATTAACGCATGAACACTTTATACTTATCACTACCACCGAATCGCGGCTGATGCCCATGTATAACCGGCGCCAAAGGCTGCGAGAATTATTGTATCTCCTGCCTTGATTTTCCCTTCTTCCACAGCCTCACACAGTGCTATCGGGATAGATGCTGCCGTCGTATTCCCATATCTTTGAATATTAGCATAAAATTTATCCATGTTTACGCCCATTCTTTTTGCAACAGATTGGATAATTCTCAAATTCGCTTGATGGGGAATAATCAATGCAACATCATCCATGGAGAGATTATTTTTATCCAACGCTTCTTGAATAACCTCGGGAAAACGAACCACTGCATTCTTAAATACTTCGCGTCCATTCATAAAGGGTTCATATCTCTGTGCTTGTTCTATGGTAAGTTTGTTAATTTGGTTTAAACCAGATGATCCAGGGCCTTCCATCCATAAGTTTTTCATATCTTTCCCCTCGCTATGTAAATGAGTGGATAAAATACCAGCTTCATCTTGGCTAGGTTGAAGAATGACCGCACCCGCTCCATCACCAAAAAGAACAGAAATATCTCTTCCTTCTGTCGTTTTATTAATGAATTTTGACTGTGCTTCTGCACCAATCACAAGAGCAGTTTTATACATCCCAGATTGAATAAATTGATCTGCTGTGGAAAGAGCGTAAACAAATCCTGAACATGCAGCACGTAAATCAAAACAGCCGACATTTCTCAAACCCAGCATTTCCTGGAGTTGTGAACTCACGCCTGGGAAAAAATAATCGCTTGAAATAGTTGCCACAACTACGAGATCAATTTCTTCAGGGTTTATACCAGCATTTTCTATTGCCTTCTTTGCTGCAGGAAACGCAAGGTCTGATGCAGCTTCGTCTCCTTGTACCCAATGTCGTTCTTCAATACCGGATCGTGTTTTGATCCACTCATCCGAAGTGTCCATTAATTCAGTTAAATCTTGGTTTGTTACTACTTGACTGGGGACGTGATAGCCTATCCCTTTTATGGCGCTTCTGATCATTTGTTAACTCCGTCCAATTAATTTTTTCTTTAATAATTCCGCAAGAGCTGCAAGCACTGTGAGTGTTCCAAGAGATGTGGACATCATGGCGAAAACCATCAATCCACCAATATATTGGATTGGTAAAAATGCCGAAAATAATAATGCACCAAATCCCATGTTAGATGCAGCATCCAAGATAATAGGATATCCCACATCATCCACGACTTCCCTGCTCAATTTATCTGCTGATACTGTTCTGGACAAACGACGGAATTGGGCAATGTAGTGAATCGAAAAATCAACACCAACTCCAATGATGATGGAGGACAGGAGTGCCGTAATATGGCTTAACTCAATTCCGAAATAACCCATAAAACCGAAATTAATAATGACGGCAGATGAAAGCGGAATGACTGCTAAGAAACCCCATAAAATTCGTTTAAAAAATATGGATGCAATTACACCAATTACAAATAACGAAAATGTAATACTAAAGATGGATGATTTAATAATTAAAGTTACCAAATCCCGAAAAACAACCATCATTCCTGTAACATTAATTTTTAATTCCGGATTAAAATTTTCATCAATATAGGCATCTATTTTTTCAACATAGCTAAAAATATCATCTGTTGACATAATTTTGCTCAAAGCGGTAACTAAGCCCACTTCATAATTATAATCAACCATGGAAGAAAAATCATCAGGATCACCGGACATAGAATACATGGTAAAAAGGTTATTCACTTTTTCACGATTTTCAGGAATGGTTTCAAATGCAATATCATCATCCATCACCGTCCTGTGCATTTGTTCCACCACATTTCCGATGGAATAACTGATAGTTACTTTTTCATCTATTTCCATAAAGTCCTGAAGAGCAATCATATCAGCTAATGTCCCCGGATCTTTCATATCACCTTCGATTCGGGCTCGGATGTCCATGGTTCCTGTTAGTTCTTCATCCATGAAGTCCATGCTGTCCCGAATTTCCGTCCCGGGTTTGAACATGCTAGCCATATTCACATCCACGGTAACTTTCATTAATCCAAACAAGCCTATGATGACAAAAATTGCCCCTGAAGAAAAAACATACTTTGGGTGACTCAGAACAAGTTTACCTAATTTATCGATCCCTCGTTCAAATAAACTGGGTTTGGATATAGCATTTGAATTAGCATCCCACTTTAATAAACTAATGACAGCAGGCAACATCAGCGAACTCAAAAACCAAGCCCAAGTGATGCCCACACCAATGGTGACACCATAGCCAATCATGGGTTCTAACGGAGATGAGATCATGGTTAAAAAAGCTGCGATTGTCGTAATGCTCGTTAAAAAGATGGGAATTAGCAAAGAATCCATGGTGGAAGCAACTGCGAGCCGAACATCATTTTTTGAACGGAGTTCTTTAAAATATTTGGTCACAACATGAACACCATCCGAATTTGCAATCGTCAAAAGAATAATTGGCATGGACGTATTAGCCATAGTAAAAAGAAATCTTTCTGAACCCGTAAGTCGATAAATCCACCCCATAAAACCCATCATTGCAACGAGTGATAAACCTATCACCATCATAACCAAAGCCACGCCTTTTGGGCTTCTCAAGTTTAGAAGCAGTATGGAAACCATGATCAGCATACCCATTTTCATAAGGCCTTGTACATCTTCTCGAATCATTTCTGGCATGGTTCCGGTTACATAGGCATTCCCACCATAATGAATTTCATATCCTTTTAGAATCGGTTTAGTAATCGCAACCACTTCATTTCGGAAAACATCTAATCCTTTCGTATCATATGGTTGAATGATAACAACAATGTATTCATCTTTTTCACTGATGAGTCTAGTTTTAATTGTTTTATTCCGATCAAGATAATCCTTTATATTATCTACATCTACTTGTGATAATTCCCGATCCGGTTGAAGATCGCCAACCTCCATAAATCCATCAATATTATCCATACGATTCATTCGAGAAACACTGGTGACTTCTTCAACTTTTTGTGAAGTTTCCAATTGGTCTGCCAAATCCCATGCTGTGGCAAATGCATCAGGCGTAAAAATCGTTTTATTTTTATGACCGAAAGCGATAAAAATCATTTCAGTACTTCCAAATTCATCTTGAAGTGCATCCCAAGACAAACGAGACTCTAAGTTTTTAGGAAGCATTTTCATGACATCATCATCCACGACAAAAAATTGGAGTCCAAATCCCATGATAATTGTTGCGATAACAGACAATATAATAACGCGTATTGGGCGGTCTAAACTTTGGCGAATGAACCATTGCCTTACAGGGTGATCAGAATAATTAAGTAGCGTGTTTTTCATTATAAATATTTATAGCTTTTAATCCTTTTTCGTTAAAAATCCCTCGAGCTACAATTTGGACAAATCCATGGATAGTATCTCGAATTGGGAGATCATTTTGGAGAAAGAATTCGGGTTGAAATGTGGAATTAATAATATTGATATAAACAATGGACATCGTTCTCATGTTGATTTCTTCACGCGCAAAACTTTGCTCTTGCGCATTTTTTAATATCGTATAAAAATCATCTTGATGCCCTAATCGGAATGCTTCTACTTCTTTCCATATTTGGGGATATTGCGATTTGAGTTCTGCCAGATGGTTTACCGGGGTTCTACCCGCAAATTTGGAAATGTTTTCCATAATTTTCACAAATTGAACAGCTGGATTAGGCTCATCTTTCATGACNNTTTCAAATACACCATTTATTTGTTCAAAAATATAAAGAATAATAGAATGAATTAAATTTTCTTTCGTAGGAAAGTGTTTATAAATCGTTTTTTTACTCATAGAGAGACGCTTTGCAAGCGATTCTACTGTAAAAGCACGAACGCCTGAGTTTGAAACAGACTCAAAGCCCTCGCCCAATATTTGATTTAATTGTTGATAATTTTTCACGGGCAATGGAAACGATTTACGTTTATATCGTTTCCAAACTTACAAATGTATTTATAAGAAAAAGGAATAAATATTTGAATTTTAGTTATTTATTATTGTTTGAAGTAGCATGATGACATCCGTGATAGTTACTGAACCATCACCATTATAATCTGCTGGGGGTGTCGATGTATATCCAAATCCGGAAGCCATATCTGCTACATGTAAAACATCTATAATATTAATGGATCCATCAAAATTCACATCGCCTAAAGTAAAATCAGGAAATCCACCGCCTAAATAATCCATGGGGAATTTTTGTCCACGTGCTATGAAAAACTGTGATCCACCGTATGTGTGACTCCATACTGTTTCATGATCTTCTGTGACTTCGAACATTTTACCACTATCACAATCAGTAATAAAAGTATTTCCGTTGGGTAAGCGGTAAGCACCACCCTGCATTTGAGTATGGAAAGAACCAGAATGCATCCAAATTGGTTCATCTGGACCAAAGGGTTCATTGAGGGAAATATCATATAGCCCGTTACCGTTTAATGGAGGAATTAATTCAAAAACAGCAGCCGTAGTATTCCCACCGTAATTATTATTGAATAAGATTAGATTTCCTGCGCCGGGATATCCTTCAGGAATCCAATTCACGCCATGTTGACCGGCAAGAAGATGATCTGAATTTGTCCCGCGATCATAGGCTTGCGGATTTCCCCATCGAAACAAATAATCACCACCCATTCCAGAGTTTCCTCCAGAATGACTCGCCGCTTCTTCTGTTGTAGTACTGTGATCGATAATATAAATCTCATCATGATGTCTGGAAGAAATGACGATTTGGTCTAAAACTTCATTGTAAGCAACAGCATTATAATGTTTCCAATCTCCGTTTGGGCCTCCGGGACCTTGGTTGCTTCCAGCACTTCCATAATTCACATCCTGCAATTCAGGATGATTTTCAATCACACCATAATTATCTAAATTTGGGTTCATATTCTGAATTAGATGGTCCCAAATGTGCCATTCCCAGATAATATTGACTTCATTTGTTCCCACCGGTTCAATTTCAAGAATAGCTTCTGCCCACATTTCGTTCAAAGAATTATCAATGGATTGACGACCAACAGCATAAGCTTCTGTGTCCGTTTTCTTTTCCCAGAGAATTACGAGGATATTTCCATTTGGTAGTGGTTCAATATCATGATGGTGCTGATAGGTGTCATTAGCAAATTCATAAGACCAAAGAAGATCTCCGTCCCAATTGTAAGTTGAGATTCCGCCGCCAACGCCGCCAGCAGACATGGATGGATTTTGGACTTTATAAGGATAAATCAACGTGCTATCCTCCAATAAATAAGCCATACTTGCAGCACCGCGAGGGTGGCTCCAAGAATTAATAACATCTAAATCATTATCAACCAAAAAGGTTGAGAATCCATCACCACTATTTCCACCTTGTGTAGGAGAAAACAGTGTCATGCCGTTAAATACTTGTCCAAAAAGTTGACACGTAATAAATAGAAAAATAATTATGAATCGTTTCATGGTTTATAAACAGTTTATTTTATGATTTTGAAGACTTAATTTAACCTATAGATTCTTTTGGGTTTAAAAGGTTAAATATATTTTTAATTAACATCCTGTATCCCATCTTGAAATTTAACTAAAATTAATTCAATTGGCACTTAAACGCATATTCAAAGTTTACACCGTTATCGGTAAAACGTTCGGCGCATGGATTTCACCAATATTTACGGGAATTGCCATTGTTACGTTGCGCATTTTTGTATGGTTTGGGCAACAAATCGATAAAGTAATTTTTCCCGGTTTTAATCAGGCTCTAGAGAATCCCATTCTTATCGTAGGAAATCCAAGATCAGGGACAACCTTCCTGCACAGATTTTTAATCAAGAATGGATTTGGTGTAGGCTCTCAACTCTGGCAAATGGTGTATCCATCCATTTCTATCCAAAAAGTCTTAAAGCCATTTTTACCCATCATGGAATTTATAAGTCCAGCTAAACATCATTCAACAGAAGCACATGAAACAAGCCTTTCATCTGTAGAAACGGATGATGTTTCACTTTTATTCCGATTTTTTGATGGATTCTTCTTGTACGGTTTTTTCCTTACATTCGATGAAAAAGATTTATTTGATTGGGTGGACCCGAAAATTCGGAATACGTCAAAAAGAGATTTTGACTGGTTCGAGTCCATGTGGAAACGAAATTTGACATCGAACAATGGGCAGCGCTATATAGGAAAACTTTTTAGTTTAAGTGGGAATCTTCCAGCGTTTCAAGAAAAATTCCCGGATGCAAAAATCCTTTATATGATTCGAGATCCATTGAGTGTAATTCCATCCGGATTAAGTTTAGTCACAGGTGTATTAGATAAAAAGTTTGGTTTTTGGTCTTTAGATGAAAAAATTCAAGAACGATTTATATCTAGACTTTATAAAGCCCTGGTTGAATTACTTACGAGGTTTCATGATGATTGGACCCACGATAGAATTGATAAAGAAAAAGTATTAATCGTCCGTTTTGATACCATGATGACTCAATTTGAATCTTTAATGAAACGAATCTCAGACTTCACTCAACACGAAATGACGGATGAACTAAGAAAGATTGTCCAAATTACAGCCGAAAATCAAAGAGGTTTTGAAAGTGGACATCGTTACGATTTAGAAAAATTTGGTCTTACTGAATCGCAAATTCGCCAAGATTGTGAAAAGATTTATCGAACTTTCTTAATTTAAAAAAATGAAAAAACTTCTTAGTCTGTTTTTATTAAATCAATTATTCGCTTTGGACCTTCACGGCATTGAATTATTATCAAACTGGGAAATTTTAAAGGATGAAACCATTCAAATTTCTTGGCAAAACTATCAAGGTTTTCCCGTTAGCAAAGCAGAAACAATTTTAAATCATTCTATCAAAGATGTATCTTTTGCGATTCAAGATTTGGATCATTATCCGGAAATTTTTGACCGCGTTACTCAAACAATTCGACTTGAAAAAGATGTGATTCAAATTGTATTAGATATGCCTTTCCCTTTTGATGGACGAGATTACATTGTAAAATATTCTATTNAAAATCAAGACAATTATTGGGTTTTTGCTTATTCGTCAGTAGAACACCCAAAAGGAAGATTAGAACAAGATCATGTTCGTCTCCCCAATGCTGGGGGAATTTGGATCCTGGAAAAAGTTAATGAATCTCAAACAAAAATTGTTTACGCATGGAATGGTGAATTATTAGGAAATTTTCCCGATATAGCTTTAACCCGCGCTTGGGTCACACAAGGAACGGAAGTATTGAATTGGCTGGATGAATTTCTTACTGCAAAATAAATTATGACTAAAATCACTCCAATTTTTCTCCTAGCCTATTTGCTTGGAAGTGAACCATCTTTTGATATGAATGGCTATGTTGATTTTGCCCATATTTCAAGGTTATCAGACTATTCTCTGATTGACATCCCTTTTCGAATGAGCGCCATAGATTTTTCCCATCAAAGTGAGAATATTTCACTTAACGGGAATTTCACATTGGAATATCAAACCAGATCTGATGCTTATTTTTTAGGCTCTAAGGACCCACAAGATTTCCGATTGGACATGAGAGAGCTCTATACAACTTATAACAGTGACAATTTTGAATTTCGGATGGGCAAGCAAATTCACTCATGGGGCAGCGTAGATGAAAATAGCCCAGTGGATAATGCCAGCGCATTTGATTATTATTATATTTTCTTTTTGGGTCGAGAACGAAAAATGGCGACCTTATCTGGTGCTCTGGATTACTATATAGGTAATCTAAAATTGAATGCCGTTTTCTCTCCAATTCATACTACGAATCGGATCCCGTTGGGCGATGACCATTTCCCTATTTCACTTCCCATTTATCCCGAAGAATCTCAAATATTTACTATTTCGGAACTCCCATTTGAAGGCGGAATACAAAGCACCTATTCTTTTGGGATGGGGGAAATATCTGCTTCTTACTATTCCGGATTTGATCGTGTCTTTAATTTTTCCGGTGTTAATGTTTACAGCAATGGAAGTCAAACCATATTTTCACCACCAGATCTCGTTTTCGGGTATCGAAAAACAAATGTCCTTGGATTTGGTCTAACATTTCTAAATCCATTTTTCATATTTCGCGGGGACTTCGCCCAGTTTAATACCCTGGATTTGAATGAATCCATCGACCGTCCATATTCAAATAGCAATTTGGCAGCCATTTACGATACTTTGGTTTTAAGTTTTCCTCTTCGTGAAAAAGCAAATTATCGACAAACGACTTTGCAAATAGAAACGGAACTTCCCTTTCAAATTAATTTTGTGGGTCAAATTTTTTCACACGAAATAACTTCCTTTTCATCGGACACATTGCCAGATGTAGAAATAGATATTCCAGGTTTTGAATTTGACCCAGATTCCATGACGCCTGAAAATTTCTTCACACCGGGGATGGGTGTCCCTTTAGCAATTTTAACGAATAAAGCTGCCATCTTAATTTTGGATAAAACTTTTATGAATGAGCAACTCAACGTTTCTTTTACAACCATGCTGGACCTTGGCGATTATGAAGGCGTGGAAAGCATTTCTGGTTCATTAACGGAATACAAAATTGAATATAATATAACCCAGGATTTTTTAGGAATACTGGGTGTGACGAAAGTCATAGGATCAAAAGATCATCCGGATGGCGAACAATACCAGTTTAATAAAATGGAAGATTTTTCCCATTTCCGTTTTGAATTAAAATATTATTTTTAATATAAATTTTAGCCACCAAGATCGCGAATGTTCACGAAGGGAAAAAATGATATTTATATTGTCAATCGAAAGAAATGTAAACGCAAAGGCGCAAAGATTCATAACTAAAGTATTTGATCCGCTTAATGAATTGATAATTCAGAAATTTGATTATTTAGTGTATCTTAGCGTCCTTAGTGGCACTATAAAACCTATATGAAAATTAAAATAACAGGGGTTGGTTTATATCTTCCTCCCAAAATCGAAACAGCAGANGACATTGCACCAAAAATCGGAAAATCGGTAGAATGGATCATTGAAAAATCCGGTGTAAATGAACGACGCGTTTCCATTATTGACGTGGACCAAATGGGTGCATTAGCAGGAAAAGAAGCTCTAGACAATGGTGGAAAGCCTGATTTAATCATCAATGCATCCGGTGTCCCAAAACAAACTATACCGGACACATCCACATTTTATCAACGAGAATTAGGATTTGAAGGTATTCCATCTTTTAGTATTCATTGCACCTGTCTCTCATTCATTGCAGCATTGAATACGGCCACTTCTTTGATTCACTCGAAATCTTACAAACGAATCTTAATTATTTCTTCAGATCGTGGAACCCGTGGACGAAATTTTGATGAACCGGAAAGTGCATCTCTCTTGGGCGATGGCGCAGCTGCTATCGTGATAGAACCAGCTAAATCGGTTGATGAAAGTGAACTCATTTATTTTGATATGAAAACATTTCCCAGTTGCGCCAACTTAACGGAAGTCCGTGGCGGCGGAACCCATAAACATCCCCAAGATCCAAATACAACATTGGCTGATAATTTATTTACCATGGATGGGCCGGCGGTGTACAAAATCGCCCGGAAGGAAGTGTATCGTATGATGCTGAAAACAATGAAAATAACCGGATTCAAGCGGGAAGATGTGGATTGGGTGATTCCCCACCAAGCTTCCGGAAAAGCAGTGAATGCCTATATTTCAACGGGAGGATTCGCCCAAGAAAAAGTGGTGAGTATTATTTCGGAATTTGGGAATTGTGTGGCTGCTTCTGTCCCCATGGCATTTGCCACAGCGGTGAAAGATAAGCGAATCAAACGAGGCGACCTTTTATTATTTATTGGAACCGGCGCTGGACTCTCCGCTGCCTGTGCGCTTGTTAGGTATTGATTACTTCACTAAAATCATTTTTCGAAATTGTGTATCCGAACCATCTTTAATCTTTATAAAATAAACCCCCGATGAAAATTTGGATCCATTCCAATGAATGGTGTGCGTTCCAGATTTATAAATTTTATCATGTGTAATTAATTCTACTTCGTTCCCTAATAAATCATAAACACGAATATCCATTTTCCGATCATAGGGAATTGTTATTTCAATTTGCGTCCTTGGATTAAACGGATTTGGAAAAGGCTGTGAAGTTTTTAATTGGGTTGGAAAAGCATTTTGTGAAATGGATACATCATCACAATCCTGTGGTGCATAAACCGGAAAAGAATAATAAAACTGGTCCAGACTTAGTTCAAAATGTTCACTTTCTGCCACACAGGTTCCCACACTATCGCAAAGCATATTGGCGCCAATAGCAAAATAAGGATATGCTCCATTATCATCATTATTCCAGTCCAAATTAAGGTCGCAAAAACAGTCCGGGAGTGATGCCAGATTATTATTAAAGAGCCATAGGTAAGTCAGATTTGTTAAGNAACAAACGGACGCCGGAATCGAATCTAATTCATTATATCCCAGATCGAAAAAATACAAATTTTCTAAATTTCCAATACTGTCTGGCAATGTCATTAATACATTATTATTAATATAAAAAGATTGGAGATTTTCCATTTCACTAAAAGATTCCGGTAAAACAGAAATCCGATTCCACTCTAAATACAGAGAAGCTAACCCAGTCCAATTCCCAACATTTTCAGGTAATGTATAAATCGTATCATTTACACCGGCACTATTGCCATAATTCCCAGCCACCAAAAACCGCAAACGGCCGTTAAACCAAGTTTGTGTCCCCAATTCCAAAGGTGAATCATAATCCAAATTATTGATAAAGATTAAACTGTCCAAAACTTCAATATCTTCATCAAAGAGACACGTATCGCCCACAAGGATTGTAACATTCGATGGGAGTTCAGAATAATAAGAATAGGCGCTATCACATTGGCCGTAAAGCTCCGATAGAACTAAAAATGTAATAATAATGAGAAAATATTTTTTCATTATTTCAAAAATAATATTTTTTGAGTTTCTGATTTTTGCCCGGATGTTAATTTCACAAAATAGATTCCCGATGGATTCATTTTAGCATTCCATTTTGTTTCATGATTCCCGGATTCAATAATATCTTCAAATAATGTTTCAACTACTCGACCACTTATGTCAAGAACTTTTAAAGATATCAATTCTGAATTCTGAACATTATATTGAATCGTAGTTTTAGGATTAAATGGATTTGGAAATGCTGGAAATAATTCAAATTTATGAGGAATAGGTTCTGATTCTGTCGATAATGGGAAGGTAAAACCATTAACAAGTGTGGTTTTTTCTTTTTCAGGGTGATATTCCGATGTAACAATCAATGTAATTGGATTCCCATTTGAACTTTCCGTGACATTCCCTGTAAATGTAATTGTTTCGATTTGATTAGGGAATAGTTCAATTTCGCCTGATTGATTCCCGAACCAATCTGCTTGATCTGAAAGAGAGAAAGATAAAGCCAAATCATATTCACTCTCATTATGGAGGGTGAAAGAAATTTCCGATGAGCCAGATGGCAAATACACCCCTTGATTTTCACCGCTTACCAAGAAATTATCAATCATGACGCTATAAGCGGCGGGGAATAAACCGGGAATTCGATGTGCACGATAGACAGCACCACTAGGTAAACTCAAATTATAATTAGCTTCCCAAACAATATTACCATTTGAATTGACTTCCAAACTTCGCCCGCCACCGCCAACCGTGGTGACCATTACATTCCCATTTTCCATTTTTTGAGCATTTCCTGACGCGAAGCCAAAAAGGTCATCCGGTAGTTCATACGACCAAACTAAATCAGCATTATTTTGCGAAATTGCTAATTCTATAGCCCGGGATTGAGGGTCATCAGTTCCGCGAAATTCCGGTGCCAAATTTCCATTATCAAATGTGATAATATTTCCGTTGTTTAAAATTTGCAATGAATGTTGAAAACTGAATCCAATCTCATTTCCAAGTGTAACTTGGCCTGATGGCATTTCATGTCCCAGATTCCAAATAATGTCGCCAGATGGATAATCGAGTTTTGTGATTCGAGACAAGTGTCGCGTGGAAAAATAAATTGCACTTTCAATTTCATCAAAAATAACAGCATTTACATGAGTCCAATCGTAATGAAGATCAATATATGCTTGGCTCCATGTGCCACCAAATTGGTCATAATCCATCATGCTGAAATGGTCAAAAACACTCCATTCCCATACGACATCTCCAGTTTCGTTATCCCACTCCATAAGTTTATCACCAATCCAAATAAATTCCATGGTAACACCATCTGCTTGAAATCCCAATCCTTGGAACAAAGGAGTCCAATCGCCAATTGGAATGGGTCCAACAGCACTTGTTTCGACAATTCCGAGATAATTCCCATTTGGGAGTTTAATAAGATCGTGGTGAAGGAATTCATCATTGGGCTCTTCCCAAATTGTTTCACCTTCAAATGTAAATTCTTTCCCGGGTAAATTATTTTCCGAGCCGGAGACAAGTTCACATCCGAATACATCTCCAAATTCACTCGTGCTGTAATAGACTAAGTTTTCATTTCCGGAATTCCATATTTCTCTACCAGTCACATCTATGGCTGCTGAAAAATAATTGAAGAATGCGCCAAAAACTGTAATACCGTCTTGAATTTGGTTGGCAATTGAAATAGTTGTTGTCGTTTCTGATAAAGGTGATCCGGTTGAAAAAGAAAATGAATTAGTCCAGGGTAATGCCATGCCGTTGTTTCTCATTGCTCGAATTCGCCAGTAATATGTTTTTTCCCATTCAATGGTAGCTTGCTCGATGAATACTAAAGTTTGATTATTTGCTTGAACAATTGTATTGGAGAATGATGAATTCTCAGAAATTTGGATTTCGTAATAATCAGTTATTGGTTCTTGTTCCCACTCAAATAATACATGGAGATGATTCAGGATTGCTCCATTTTCAGGTGAAAGTAATTCAGCGACAAGTGGTGGGTTTATTGTAATAATAAATATCAAAAAATATAAATAAAAATGGTTCATTATTTCGCGCATGGTAATTAAACAATAAAAGATGAAATAGGTTAAAATTTTATTAAATACGATTCAGAAAATATTTCATCTTTCAATCCAACATTTGATTGAAAATTTTTGATTTCCATCACTGTTCGCTTACCGTCCTCTTTAGCCATGACCATTTTCCCCGGTAAAACAAATCCATTTGATTCGATAAAATCTAAAATTGTTAACGTTTTTAATTTTTGAGTTTCTTGAGAATAAAATTCAATTTTTTGAATTTTCCAATATTCAGAATTCACCCAAATTTTTCTTGAATGATATGTACTTTCGTTTTTTGGCCACGCCATTATTACACGGCAATGTCTTCCATTTATATATTCCACGCCGATAAAAGCTAATGAATCTTGTCCAAGTTTACGGCTTTCCAAATCTTCATAAATAAAATCAGTTCCCATGAAGGATTTAGATCGTTCCTTTGATTTTACACGCTTAACCGTTTTAAGTTTTGGTAGAAAAAACCATTGGTCCGTTTTTCCATTTTTATAAGCCCAAGTCAATAATCCAGTCCCTTTTACTGTTTGGGGTTTTTTTAATCGAGCCAAGGATTTAAATTTGAATATCCCACTTTTATAATTTTTTTGGAATCGAGTGAATTCACGAACTTTTATTTTTTCTTTTCCACGTTTAATACGAATAATTTCTAATTTTATATCAGAGATGGATGTATTCGGTTTGGTAACATTCAACACTTTTCCCATAATGTCAAATGCGGTCATTTCCTGCCCAATACCCATAGAAAGACAGCAAATGGATATAAATATTTTTTTAATCATTTTTACTATTATTATACTTGATGAATAAAAGTGAAATGGGTGTGAGTGAAATAATCAAAAGAGACAATGTGATATAATCCTGTTTGTATTTCAATTCATAATATCCAGCAATTTGAAGACAAATAAATACATACCCAATCATAATAAAATCAAAATAAGATTTAACTAAAAAATATAAATAATCCATAACAGATCCATTGGGAATGGGATTTACATTATTCGCACTCCCAAATCCGTATAGAACTATAAGGCAAGATAATATTAAGAAAATGGTACTGTAAGTTTTATCTTTTTCTTCTGTTATCATCGATATAAGAATTTAGGGTTAAGCAAACTGATTAATGCTGGAAGAGTTGCCAATGCACCGAATAAACAAAATGAGATGGAAGCCATGACCAATATTCCAAATATTTGTACGGGAACAAATACCGAAAATAACAGAGCCGAAAATCCAACAATAACGGATAAGCCATTAAAAAGAATACCTTTTCCTGAAATAAGAAATGTATTGGCAATAGCCTCATCCAAGGTATCTCCATATTTAATATGGTCACGTAAATGCCACAAAAAATGAACCGTATAATCCACACCAACACCCACAAGGATTCCGGTTAACATGGATGTAGTCATATTCAATGGAATATCTAAATATCCCATGAGACCAAACATCATAGCTACCGATGCAACCATGGGAAGCGTGGCGAGTAATCCTCCCGTAATAGATCTAAATACCAAAGTCATAATAATAAAAATAATAAAAATAGAATAGGCTAAACTCACCATTTGACCTTGCAATACTAGGCGCGTCAGTACACCCAATAAGGCTGCGCCTCCTGTAATTTCCATAGGAGCATCATCATAAAAATTGGCCAAAATATATTGATCTGTATCTTCAACGATTTCTGCAATTGTAATTGTTTGAACTTCCTTTAACCTGAGAAAAACTTGCGTAAAAGATGGATCTTCCATATCATCTAACATCAAATCAAAATCATCTCCATCTCCCGTGATAGAATACAAAAACATATATTGAGAAATCAATTCACGATCATCAGGAATCACTTCATAAGTCGGATCACCGCCATTAAACCCGGCGTTCATTTTCTTTATCACATCCACAATGGAATATGATTTGGTCACAATTTCGTGAGCATCCTTTATATGATCAGTAAGCATTTCAATATTTCGTAACAATTCCGGATCGTAAATATCACCTTCAACAAGAATATGCATTTGTGTTGATCCGCCAAAGGCTTCACTGATTTTTGTATTGGCAATCCTTAATCTGGAATCTTCTGGAAAATAATGGTCAGGATTGGTGTCAACTTTTAATTTAGAAATGCCCATTGAGAGCCAAATGCCAATGGTTAATAGAAAGATTAAAGTTGGGATTCTATATCGAGTAAATCCTCTGCCCAGTGAAACCAAAATATTATTTATGGTTGTTAAACCATTCGTTTTAGTTAAATAAGTTGGACGAGGCAACAGAACCAACACCGATGGAATCAAGAAAATACTTAAAATAAAGGCCACCAGAATCCCGAATGAAATGAGCAATCCCATTTCACGAACCCGTGGTAATGCATGAGATAATAGGCTCATAAAACTAATCATTGTGGTTAACCCTGCCAAAAAAATGGGAACGCCTAGTTTACGAATTGTTTTTCGTAGAATTTTTCCCCGTGTGGCTTCCGGATCTAATATAGTGTATTCATAATAATGAGAAATAATATGAATCCCATAATTATTTGCGATTGCAATTAACATAACTGGAATCAATGTGCCAATGAATGTTACCGAAATATTAAGCCAGCCCATAACCCCGAAGGTCCAAATAATAGAGAACCCCACAACAAAAAAAGGTAGAAAAACACCAGTCCAGCTACGGAAAGTTATCATAAGAAGTAAAATTCCTAACCCTAATGCAATTGGGGTATATACACGAAGGTCACGTTGCATATTTTCAATAATCGTCGCTCGAGTAATGGGTAAGCTGGATACGTAAAAATTTTCCGGTTGACTAAAGCGATTGACCAAACTGAATACTCTTTGTCGAAATTCAAATTCATCATAGTCAAATGATGAAATAATCTGGCCAATAAAACACAATTTATTAAAATCATTTGAAACCAAATTTCCAACGATTCCCGATTGTTTTAATTTTGATATTAATTCACTTAAGCTTACAGAATCATTTGGAATTTCAATGAGTAAAGGCTCAATCTCAAAGCCACCATCTTCTGGCAGAATATGCTTTTGGGTAAAAATTGACGTGACATTTCCAATGAAGTCAATAGATTCCAGCGAATCTTGGAATGCAGAAAGTTTCGTGAGTGTGGCATGGGAAAAAAGGCTATCTGATTCAACCGCAATAATTATAATATCGCTACCGGAAAAAAGCTCATCCACTTTTTCCATGGATTGAACAATTTCATGATTTCGCGGAAGCATGGATTTAACTCCCGGATCCAACTCTAATGAAAAAAGTTTCCATCCTAATATCACTGTTATAAAAATTACGCCAGCTATAATTGTCCGGGGATAATGGGAATCAAAATCAAATAAGTGTCTGGAGAATTCTCTAATATTCATAATTCTTAAGCGTGAAATTTACAAGAATTATACAAAGAATGGAATCTGTACTATACCGTAAAATCTAAAGCTGATTAGACAGATTTATTTATTGGCTTTTTTGAAAATCAGATGGTTCATTTTATTTTATGATTGAATGAATGCTGAAAAAAGTCAAATAGCCAGAAGAAAAAGTGATGGGAATAAAGTATTTATTGATGATCTACCTAATGGTAAAAAGTGTGGTTGCATCTGTTCAAAATGCCATGAATCCCTAATTGCAACAAATAGTGGGGAAATAAATATCCATGCATTTTTCCCATATTCTTCATTTGATTTTGCGCTGCATTCCATAATGGGTCATGTGTTTCCGCAGCTTCAAAATGACTGGGTGAATAAAGATATTCCCTTTCATCGTTTCGGTGTTCATTTAATGATTTTTGTGCCCATGGATGAAAACCTTCGAAATAATCATAATTGGGCTCATATTCACAAAAATTATCTGCTAGTTCACGACGAATAATCATTTCTTCCAAAAATGACTCTTTATCAATAGATGGCAATGCTGAATTTTTTATTTCCCACGCGACTCGCTGGGATGAAATATGCCCAAAATGAAAATATGAGCTTAGATTGCTTAACCCCTTCAATGTAGGATTATTGCGTTTTAAACTATACCCTTTGAGTCCTGTTTTTAAAAAATCCAATCTTTCTTTTGCTGCTTTTTCACCTGATTTGGGCCAAGCTGTGAGCGCAGGAATGTATCTTTATCGTATTTCTGCAGGTGACTTTCATTCGGTTAAGAAGATGATTTTATTGAAATAGAATCCAATAAATATGCAATAATAAAAAGGGACGGTTTTACCGTCCCTTTTTATTTCACTTCCAAAAGTTGTCGCACTCCATTTTAAGGATATGCTAAAAATTGCGAGTTATGACTCTATTATAAAGTGGAATCAAAAGGATAAATGGGTACCCAATATTTTTCTAATAGCATTTCTTAGTAAGTAAATAATTCTTTCATTGATTATACTTGAAATCTAATTTAGAATTCAATTTTTATAATTTTACTGCACAAAAAAAGGATATATAAAGATAATGAAGCAATATTTTATGGTGTTATTAGGATTAATGATTACACTTAATGCACAAACAATGTTAATAAATGATAGAGTTGTTAACGATCCTATTATAAGAAATAATAACCCACGGACTCTCTTGGATAGAAATGAAAAAATACCTGTTAGAATTTTGGAAATATCAAACATGGAAGACTTATCCGAAGGTGTTATAATTGAAAATTCTTGGAGTGGTAGCTATTCTCAAAGATATCTGTTCGTTTGTCCCGATTCAATGTATCTTGATTCATCAAATTGGAATTATTGGAGCTATTTTAATCAATGTATGGCTGAATATGCCGTTGAAGAAATGAATCTACAACTGTCTTATCTTCCCAATGTTTCAGCAGAAATATTTGAGCTTGTTTCTTATGAAAGGATATTTGATCCAGTTAATTATGATTCCCCAGATGGACATACAATGCTTTCTCAATATCATGCGGATTCGACGATTAATACATCAGGCTCTCTAAATATTATTATTACTAATTCAATGGCGAATAATCTTTTAGGAACAACTTACCTATACCAAGATGCTGTGGATCAAAATGGTGCAATACTTATTGTTGAAAGTGAGCATACTCCTATAGTAATTATTCATGAACTTGGACATGTATTAGGATTCCCCCATTTATTAGAAGATAGTGAACAAATAACTTTCGCAGGAGAGACTATTTCAATTGATGCAATTTCTGGCCCCAATTGTGAGCCAAATTATATGTCATCTTGGATTGACGATAATTGTTCTTTTCCAGATCCCAATGCTGTTAAAAATGGCGATATGAATGGAGATGGAATAATGGACCTTGTTTCTGCAAGCTCTAGGAGGATTGGTTCAAGCGGAAAATTTGCATGGCATGAAGGGAACGAAATGGGAGACTTTACACACCATTTAATTTCGTATACACCAGATGCGTATTTAGTTGAAATAGGAGATATTGACCTTGATGGTGATTTAGACTTTGCAACTGCTGCCTCTGATATATTTGATTCGAATGGTCACTTTTCTTGGTATGAGAATGATGGCGCGGGTGTTTTTACGGAACATATTCTTTCAGAAAATCACCCAGGTGCTTCTTCAATTAAAATCATTGATCTAGATGGTGATGGAGACATTGATTTGGTTTGTGGATCAAAAGGTGATTCCAATATAACGCTCCTAATTAATGACGGGATTGAAACATTTACAGAACAAAATATTACGCCATCTCAAGGCGATGTATTTGATGTGACCATTGGCGATATAAATGGAGATGGAAATCTAGATTTAATTGTTGTCGGAAGTGAATATGTTAAAACACTTTCATGGTTTGAGAGTAATGGTTCTGGGTCTTTTACTGAACATCTAGTTTCTGATCATGCAAAAGTTGCAGCAATTCCAATCGATATGGATGGTGATGATGATTTAGATATCGTTAGTTTTGGAGATCGCCTGACTCTTTTCTATAATGATGGGAACGGTGTATTTGCTGAATCGCTTGAGCTCGGTTGGGGATGGGATGTTGGATATTATAATCCAAAAGAACTTTCTATCATAGATATAGATGGTGATTCTGACGTCGATATTATGGCCGCTTATATGAATGGCGTAGCTTTATTTAGGCAGGATGCAGGTAATTTATTTAGTCCAGATTCAATCTATAGTGGAGCTGATATTAATAATAGCCTCCCAGTCCAAATGAACGATGACAATCATTGGGATATCATTGTGAGTGAGCATGATGCTTACCATATTGACAATGATAATGATTTATTTTGGCTTGAGGGAGATGGAACAAATAGTTGGGAAATCGAACATGGAATTACTGAAATGTTGAAGCTCAGCTTAAATACATCCCAACATGGAGCAGTCTTTGGGGAAATTTTAAATTCATGGTTAGATTATCATTACAATTTTTTGAACATAAATGATGCATCGATTCCAGGACGATATAAATTATTTCAAAATCATCCTAACCCATTCAATCCAATTACTACACTTCAGTATGATTTACCTGAAGATGTGAATGTCAAGATTATGATTTATGATTTGATGGGAAGAGAGGTCAAGACTTTGGTAAATAATCAATTATCAGCTGGATATAAGTCAGTGAGTTGGAACGCAAAAAATAACTTAGGCCAACCTGTGAGCGCAGGAATGTATCTTTATCGTATTTCTGCAGGTGACTTTCAATCGGTAAAGAAAATGGTGCTGTTGAAATGAGAATCCTTATTACCATTACCATACTATTTTCATCCCTATTCTCCTAATCTATCATTGGCTCTTGGGAACTGGCTTCTCCTTATACTTCAGAAGTAGATGGCAAAGCCCATGCACTAATTCGCCACAACTATTCTGCTGATGGCGATTTTGATTCATACATATGGCATACAAATAATCGCACTTTATTAAAGGGGGTTTGGAGATATCAAAAAATAGAATGGTATTTGACTTTTTGTTGATTGTAGAAATAAAACTGTTAAATAATTAAATAAATCGAATTTCTTTATGATGTAATTTTCATTATGCCATTTGACATGACTCAACTCATAAGCCCTATAGTTTTAATGGGGAATGGGGAAATTCCATCTCATGATATTCCCATAAACATTATAAAAAATGCAAAAACTATCTTATCCGCAGATGGGGGCGCAAATAAGCTAAACCGACTTGAGTTTCTACCCAATCTCATTTTAGGTGATTTGGATTCAATAACACCAAATCAATTTAAATGTGACATAATTGAATTAAAGGATCAATCCAAAACCGATTTACAAAAAAGCTTGGATTGGTGTTCTGAAAATGGAATCATGGAAATGTCTTTGGTGGGATTTTCCGGCGAGCAAGATGACCATTGGATGGCTGCACTTTGGACGCTCATTACCTATTTCGAGAAAATGAATCTCACCTTTTACTCCAATACATCTAAGATAGTTTGTGTAAACGGCGAATCAAAATTTGATTCATTTATCGGTCAAACTATTTCAATCATTCCCCCCAGGGAGAATATAGAAATCAGCACGGATGGCTTAAAATATCACCTGAGTAAATCCATTTTAAAACCGCCATCTTTTAGCACTCGGAATGAAGCAATCAGAAATTCTTTTTCTATTCAATCAAATGGACCAGTTTGGGTCTTTTTGAATTATTAAGATGGTATTTGAATTCTCTATTTTTTTGACCCCATTATGTTTCCCCTATTACAGGGGAAATAAAAAGTTTTTAAATCTTTACCTTGCGACTTCTATGCTGAGCGCTTGCCCGCCGTTTTTTTGGCAGGGAGTCGAAGTACGGCAAATAAATTAAAATGAGTCATTTCCACTTTCTTGATTGGGCGATCCTTGCTGCCTATACTAGCGGACTTATTTGGATCGGTATTTTCCGGTTGAAAGATCAATCATCTTCACAGGAAGAATTTATTTTAAGTGGTCGGCGATTAAGCCTCGGTGGATTTGTGGTAACATTGGTCACAACATGGTACGGTGCCATTTTAGGTTTGGGCGAGAATACTTTTCTTTATGGCATTCAAACTTGGTTCATTTTCGCATTACCTTATTATGGATTTGCTTTAGGCTATGCTTATTGGATTGCTCCTAAAATTCGAGAAAAGAATTTTTTGTCTATTCCGGATCATTTCCGATTTCATTACGGCGATAACGCCGGCATCATTTCCGCATTATTGATCACCTTTTTGGCTAGTCCTGCACCTTACATATTAAGTATGGGAATTCTGCTTCAATTTCTTTTCGGGATTAATCTTGGGTTGGCACTTCTCATGTCCACAGTTTTTAGTGTAGTCTATGTTTGGAATGGCGGATTTTCCGCTGTTGTTAAAACGGATATACTGCAATTTATTTTAATGTTTAGCGGATTTTTTCTGTTAATCGGTTTTGCATGGAACCAATTTGGCTCTCCTATTGTTTTGTTTAAATCTATCCCGGAAACTTATTTGGATCCTTTGGGTGGAAATACAGTCCAATATGTTTTAGTTTGGTTTTTTATTGCGGCCTGGACCTTTATTGATCCGGGATTTTACCAACGATGCGCAGCTGCAGAATCGCCGGAAACCGCCAAAAAAGGGCTTTTAATATCAATTGGGTTTTGGGTTATTTTTGATTGCCTAACCGTCCTTGCAGGACTTTATGCAGTCACCATAATTCAAACCGACCAAGCGCTACTCTCCTTTCCTTTATTAGGGCAACATATTTTACCCATGGGTGTTTTAGGATTATTCATTACGGGACTTTTGGCAACCATTATGTCCACCATTGATTCCTTGAGTTTGATCAGTGCCATTACATTCGGGCGGGATATTCTGTGGCGAATTCAGCGACCAAAAACTGATTCAAATCCAGTTCCATTGGTACGAAAAGGATTGGTGATTATTTCATTTTTGTCTCTTTTTCTGGCCTTTGCTGTTCCTTCTGTTGTGGGATTATTTTATGCCATTGGATCCGTATTGATTCCCGGGCTCATCCTTCCTTTTATCTTTACATTATGGAATGAAAAAGTTCAACTTTCGGAACGATTGGCGAATCAATGGATTATTATCCCGGTTGGCGTCTCCCTAATTTGGTTTGGTCTCTCACAAATAAGCGGACACCCGTTTATGGGCATTGAACCCTTTTATCCAGGGATGGTTTTTTCATTAATAATGGGGAGCTTTATTCTGCCGCGAAGCGCACCAAGAGACACGAAGTAAAAAAATATGAACATAATGAATAAATTAAATCCAGACTTTTCAATTTTAATTATTAAACCATTACCTAAGTCATCGGTTTGGAAATGAGAAAAAAATGAAACCATTTTAACGGTTTATCAGATAATATTTTAGGATAAAGTATGGCTATTGAAATTGAAAGAAAATTCTTGGTGAAAGAAAATCCATTTCACCTGGCAAAAAAATCACACCGAATTAGGCAAGGTTATATTGTGAATGACCAAAAACAAGTGATTCGCGTCCGGGAAAAAGGAGAAGACTATTTCCTTACTATTAAAGGAAACAATATTGGTAATTCCCGTTTGGAGTTCGATTTCCCCATTCCAAAAGAGGATGCTGAAGAACTCCTAAAACATTTTTGTAAAACCACACTGATTGATAAAACCCGCCATTATGTTGAACATGAAGGACACACCTGGGAAGTGGATGAATTCCATGGTGACAATGATGGCTTAGTTGTTGCGGAAATTGAATTGGATTCAGAAGATGAACAATTTGAAATTCCCGATTGGATTAGCGAAGAAGTCACGCCCGATGATCGCTATTATAATATGAATTTGGCGACACATCCATTTAAGGATTGGTCATCAAAATAAAAAAAGGGCTCCAATTGGAGCCCTTTTTATTATGATAAGAAACCTAATTCTTTATTCCATATCTGAAGAATAGTCGCCTTTACTTGCTAGACTATTCAATTTCGCCCGTTTATAAAACGCATCTTGCGCAGTAGAAACATTTTCTTCTTTTCCACACCACGCATCCAAGGCAGAGGATTGTAAAGCTCTGCCATAAGAATAAGTCAAATTCCAGGGGCTATTACTACCCAAAATCTGATTCATAGCATTCAGGTGGGCTGTGGCATTTTCATTACTTTGTCCACCGGATAAAAATGCGATTCCAGGGACAGCCGAGGGGACGCACCGTTTTAGCACAGTAACCGTCATATCTGCTACTTCGTCAACGGGTGCTTGTTCAGAGCATTCATACCCGGACAAAACCATATTGGGTTTTAAGATCATTCCTTCCAAAAGGACATTTTGTGCATAGAGTTCATAGAAGACAGAATGAAGAACCTCTTCGGTCACAACATAACTATCTTCAATGGTATGGCTTCCATCCATGAGAATTTCTGGTTCAACAATGGGAACGATTCCATTTTCCTGGCACAATGCCGCATAGCGTGCCAAAGCATGAGCATTCGCTGCTACACAAGTACTACTGGGCTCGGCTTCATTGATGGTAATTACTGCACGCCATTTTGCAAATCGTGCGCCCAATTCATAATATTCTTTTAAGCGCGCATCCAAACCATCCAATCCTTCCGTAACTTTTTCACCTTCGGTACCGGATAAGTTATGAGCGCCTTTATCAACTTTGATTCCAGGAATGACATTCAAATTTCTCAAATATTCGGGATAAAGTGTTCCATCTTTCACAGTTGATTGACGAAGCGTTTCATCAAACAGAATCACACCACTAATAAATTCTTCCATGCCCGGGGTGGTAAAAAGCATATTCCGGTACGCATTACGATTGGCTTCCGTGCTATCAACACCGATAGAATCAAATCGTTTTGTACAGGTGGGTGTACTTTCATCTGCCGCTAAAATTCCTCGACCTTTTTCCACCATTGCATTTGCTATTTCTGGTAAACTATTCCAACTCATACTATCTCCATTTGGTTTTTAGATTATTGTTTTATTTCTTTTATCATGGATT
>JGI26261J51718_1000111_pt1 | contig 41009 bp, 34 predicted proteins | sample SaaInlV_135m_DNA_3_FD_51718 | JGI IMG/M metagenome (IMG submission 51718)
CCCCGTCGCACCCCGATCGCTCCGTTCATTTTTCTGCCACCTGCCTCATTGCATGCTTTGCGCCTTTCACCGGCACCACCTTGCTGGCGGAGTTCGGGGTCCCGGCGTGCCTGATCATGGCCTTTTAGTAAGCAATATCTGTGCCAATTCCAAAAAGCGGCGATAACTTCCCTGTATACGGTTCCTCTAGGCTCCCTTTGTTGCGGCCGGCCGACCAGGATAGAACGATCTGTTCTTTTCACCCGCGAGTGGCTGTGGTCATGAAACGGAATATTCAATTTCTCGTCACTGGGCGCGGGTGCGTCTTGCGGTATCGTGGCCAGACAACGAGTTATTCCTGTTGTTCCTTCTCCCGGCAGCGGTACGGCTTACTGATGCTTTGCCCCTAACGCTGCTGGCTGTGTTGTCACCCGGTAGCGGCCCCGACCGGTGTCGCGTGAATCTCACCCAGGGCATCAATGCAGATCCAATGGAACGCCTCCTGCTCGTCCTCATGCAACAGGTCCAGCAGCCACGTTGTGCTGTCCGAATCGTTCAGTCGCCTGAGCGTAGCTGCTGCCTCATGGCGAAGGCCGGCCGAAAAACGGAACAGATTGGCCTGCAACTGCCGCGAGAGTTGGGGATCCCCCATTGCGGGCGTCAGCCCCGCCATCGCTCTACGACACACGCTGCGATCCTCGTCCGCCAGCATTCGTGGTAGATGCAGTCCCGCCATTTCGCCACCGGTATCTGCCAGCGCCCTTACAGCCCAATCGCGCACAGTCGCTCCGGGATCATCTAACAGTCTGACCAACGCCGCATTCAGCACCGGGCTTTCCAGCCCCTTACCAATGCCCACCAGGGCATCGATCGCAGCGAGGCGCACTTGTTCCTCATCTGACTCAAGGCAACGCAACACTGGCTCAATCGCCGCAGTGTCTCCGATCCGGCCCAGTGCCAGCAGCACCTCACGAGTCAGGCGCTCATTAGCTCCCTTAAGTGCCTCTACCAGCACCGGTACCGAGATCGAACCCGAGTCCGGGTATTCTCCCAACAGGCCCGCTGCCAATACCTGTACCGAGCCAACAGGAACTGGAACCGGCTTGCCGGCGCCAACCTCCGGGTGGGGCGATGGCGGATCAGCATCATCGGATGCACTCAATATGGCAGCCAACGTCGAGCTCTGGGCAGTGTGTCCGCCCACCAGCTCACGTAATGGATCAGCTGCAACAGTGCCTTCGCTCTTTGACTCCACGGAGTCGGTCGCGTCGTCTTCGGGCTCGGTCAGCGCGGGGTTTTCCGGTTGCACGTCAACTTTGACGCGCCGCAGCAGGTCGGATAAGAGCTGCACTGCCTTTTCGGGAGTCATCAATTCCACCAGCCCTGTCAGTGCCGCCAGCGCCACCGCCTCATTGCGATCGAACACGGCACATTCAAGGGCTTCTAAGACTTTTTCATGGTCAAGCACGGTGTCAGCGTCGCACCCATCCGCTTCCAACTGTGTCACCCCGGCGATACGCCCCAAAGCGGCCGCAGCTCGAGCGCGGGTGTTCGCGTGAATCTTCGGGTCCTGTAATATCGTCGCCAGATCACGTTCAGCCCCCGGTCGGCCCAGGGCGCCCAGGGCGGTGACCACCTGATAACGCAGCCTTTCATCTTCCGTTGTCAGCAGGTTGCGCAACACCGGCACCGTCTTTGGGTCACCGCTGTCACCGAGAAGTCTGGTTATCTCGACTTTTAATTCCAGTCCGGCGTCAGACAGCATCTCCAGCAATCGCTCGACAACACCGGGTGCGTGCGTACGGACCAGAATATCAGCTGCCGCAACCTTGACCTGGCTGTCCAAATCGGTCAGCAACAGCGTTAACGGCACCGTCACCATTGGATGCTTAACTTCTGCCAGTGCCTGGCCCGCACTGATTCGTACCGTTGGGTCAACATCCAGCAGTGCGTTGATCAAGGCAAGCACTACGGCGCCTGGCCCTTCTGATTGGCTATCGCTGTGGGCTAAGGCACCCAGCGCATGAGCTGCGCGGCGGCGTGCTAGCGGCTTGGATCCGCCGGCTAGCTGTTCCAGCAAAAAGGCCCGGGCTCTGCTGTCATCCAGTTTTGACAGGACCTCGAAACCGGTTTCCTGCAGATCTTCGTAATCGGGGTCGGAGAGAATCTCAACTACTGGCGTAGTGGCCCGGGGATCGCCAATATCGCCCAGGGCGTTGAGCGCCTGGCTCTGGACCTCTAGAGAATCACCAAACTCCATGTCATCGATCGAAAGATCGAGTTGTGGCAGCCCGTCCTCACGCAAGCAGCGGATCAACGGCTCGACCGCCTGTGGCGCGCCCAGTTTGGCCAGCGCCCGCGCTGCCTCGATACGCACCTCACCCTCAGGATCATTTAATAGGCTCTCAACGAGAGCAGGAACAGCTTTATTCTGGCCTGAACCGCCCAGCATGACCGCGACATCCAGGCGTACATCCGGGTCCGGGTCGTGTAGCAAAGCGATCAGGCACTCAAGCGTCTCCCTATCGTCTACCTGCAGCCGACCCAGCGCCCGCACTGCACAGCATCGCGAGAGCGAGTTATCCCGTTCCAGAACGCCGCGCAACGCCGCCGCCACGACATCCCGTGCCGGGTCTTCGTTCACTGGCAACTGCTCCTCTTCCATCGCTTTACTTCACTGGAGTCGCGTTATGATTATTGCCAATCGCCACGCAGAAATAGTGCGCTCACCGTGTAAGAAGCACAGCTTTGAATGGCCGGTAACTGCCCGGGGCTGAAACTGCCTTGCCTCCCTGGTTTTTGCTTCGCTTGGGCGGATAACCTCACCTAGGTGATATCCCGCCGTTTGAAGCTCATTTGGGAAAATGAGTGCTTGAACGTAGACTCACCGATTCGGGTTACCCGTGCTGAGGCAATCTTGTAACGGTAGTTCATGGTGATCGGATCAGGTACCCGGGGCGTGATCACATTGGCTGGCATTGAGGGTTTGAGGAATTCGCTGAAAGCCACACCCTGCTTGATCGCCGGCGTGACCATGGCAATCGCCGAATACGCCCCCGAGACCAGTTCGATATGGCCGTCTTTCATCAACCCGGAAAACCACATATCGTCACTCTTGACACCCAGATTGAAGTTCTTCTGCACCGGCACCCGACGCGACTCAACAGCGACCAGATCTCCAGACTCAATACCGCGGGCCAACGCATCCGCAGGGTGAATCTCGATGAAATTCATCGGCCAACGCTGCTGGGTGTAGGGGCGGCGTTCGTAGTCATCGAAGCCAGACTCCCACAATTCGTTGATACGCCCGTTGGTAACCCACAGCTCATCACCCTTGGGCTGCATGAACTCGTAAAAATCGGCCCACAGTTTCCAGGGTGACTTCACCAGGTTGAGCTTGCCGGTCTGAGTCTTGAACGCCAGCAGGCGCTTGTTATGCACCGTGGTGGCTTCTGGCCCACTATCGGGAATGTCTTTACGGTTGTAATCGTGCAGGCGCTTGGTCTGGACGATACGGTCGCCGTCCAGTAACAAGGGTGCTTGCAAGCCTTTGGTACCAAAGCCCCGTAGGAAATCGTGGGCGCGCATACCTTTACGCCGGGCTACCACCCGAATGGCGTTATAGTCCTTGCGCGAGCCGCGGCTGAAGCGACAGGTCTCCTCGAAGACCTCGTTACTATCCTTCCAGTCAAATCCCTTGAAGCCCATCTTTTTGGCCAGTGAGGCCGCAATCTTCCAGTCGGGCATGGCTTCGCCCGGGGCATCACAGAACTTGCCGTACAGGCGTACTCGCCGCTCTGAGTTGGCCCGTGTGAAATCTTCCTCACCCCAGCCGGCCGCTGGGAACACCAGGTCTGCGTACTGGTTGCCGATCGGGTCGCGAAGGTAAATATCCTGATTGGCAATCACCATACCGCCCGAGTCGACCCGGCGCTTGAGGGTGTCGATAATGGTCTGCTTGTCGAAACTTCGCACCTGGTGGGGATTGAACTTGGTCAGTTTTTTAAAGGCATCTTCCAATGCCGAAGAACCGGGCATGGCCTGAATCCAGGTGGTCCCCACCACGTAGGCAAAACGCACGTGGCCATCCTCAAGCCAGCGGTCCAGATCCAGTCGGTGGCGCCGGCGGCCCGGCACCTTGTACGGTGATTTCCAGGTCGGGTACTTACCGCCACTGACGCCGCCGCGCTGGTGGCCACCCAGACGGGTCATAATCTGACCTGGCCGGCCACCACATCCGAGTATCACACCTAAGGTGCCGATCGATGCTGTATTCAGGTAGTTGTTCGACCAGTAATTACCCTTCTCAATACAGATCGAGGTCTTGACCCGCTCGCCGTTGGCTTTGGGTTTGGCCATCATCTGCGCAGCAAGGTAGATCTTCTGTGGGTCGATACCAGCGATTTTGGCTGCTACCTCGACTTTCGATTCTTCCTGGGCTAACAGCCATTGCTTCCAATCCTCGAATCCTTTCACCTGAAACTTGCCCCAGGTGGTACGCCACTGCCAGGGAGTGTTACGGGTTCCCTGGCCAAAACCGGAGTCGGTCTCCCACTGATTGGCCACGTGCTTTTTGATAAATTCAGCGTCCTCCCAACCGTTTTCCACGATTACACGCTCGATCGCCATGTGCACCACGGTGTCCGCTCCCGGCACGATATCCAGGTGCAAACCGCCGTGTTTCTCAGCGTAAGCCACCCCGGCGGTGCGCCGAGGGTTAACCATGATGACCTTGGTGTGGTTACCATTAATGCCTTTGAGAATCCAGTGGTTCCACAGCGTGGTCTTGGTCTCGAAAGGATCGGTGCCTGATATCAGCACACAATCCGCCAACGCAAAGTCCTCATGAGAGGCGCCAAAAATGTCGTAGCCAATGTCTACCCACCCGGGGGCTGAATTGACGAACGAAGGATGGTCATGGTGCGCCACCGCAGGGCTGTTAATTGCTTTTAACGCCAGTTTGGTCAGCGCATAGGTGTTCTCAAAGTATTGGTATGAAAAATACTTCATGGCCCAGGCTGACTCGCCATGGGCTTTGATTACGTGGTTGGATACTTCGGCCGCGATGTCCAAGGCAAAATCCCAGGTCACCGGCATCAGCAGATCGTTGATCCGCACCATCGGGTGCTGCAGGCGATCCTGGGTGGGCTTTTGCGGGTTATAGACCTTCTGTGCGATACAACCCCCGCGGATACTGTGGCCCCCACCTACGTTTACCACCCGCGACTTGTGGTCACCGACTACGGCGATATGGTGCATCTTGCCATTCCACTTACCCTGGGTGTATTGGTTGGGCCCCACCCAGCCCCCCTGCCCGGGCCGCAGCGGGTAATTCAGACCCAGTGCATTCTGGTCTCTTTTCGGGCCCCCGCTGGGAGCACCCACCGGCCAGCGGTACACCTTGAAACCACAGGCCATGACACAATAGTCACAGCACGTGGTGATGACATCGGCATCCTTCGGTGGCAGGGGTACCTGGTCCTCTGGTTGATAGAACGGCTGTGAGTCTTTAGCTTTTTTTGACATATCCAGTCACCCCGTGTTCAGGTTATCGAAGCGGCCGTAGATCAGGCCAAGCATGCCGACGGCATAGATATCGTCGCCTTCCAGTTCCAGCAACACCTGCGGAAGGCTCTCGGTTGCATGACCGCCAATGACTATGCCGTGGCGCGTCAAATCGAAACTGGTCTGGTGCAATGGACAAGGTCCGAGCGCCTGATCCGGCGCACTAAACGCATCGGGGCCCTCAAGAGAACCTCCCATATGCGTGCACAGGGCGTTAAACGCGACGATATTCTGGTCTGGGCCAATTCCACCACCAGCCAATGCGTCCAACCGGAAAAGCAGACTATTAGAATTCTGGGCCTCATCCGGATAATTGAATTTGTGTGGCGAATTCAACTTCAGTGCGCTCAATTTACCAATCAACTTGCGCGGATAACGGGCTACCTCAGCCGCCAGGGCCTTACCATCCAGGCCTGGCAAGCCCGGCAACAGCACCGTGCTGACGACTGCTGCACTGCCACCAAAAAGGAATGCTCGACGCGTCATGCAGACGCCTGGTTTTTGAGTATCATCAATCGGATTTGACATGGCTTTTTCCTGTTATTGTTGGCCAGCCGCAGCCAGGTAGCTTTCGAGGCCGATACGTTTAGCGCGGATTTGGGTTAATCCGGGCACATTCGGCAACACACCGTAAGGCGGTACCTCGGGAAGTTTCATCCGGATCTCATCACCACTGATCTCTTCGAGAAAAACCACCAGGGCTTCTTTTTCCTCGTCGCTCAGATTTAACGGCTTTAAGATTGGCGTCTTGTTCTCCAGGCCATGGGTGCCATCGGTGAACTCATTCTCACCACCACCTTCGTTGTAGAAGTCGATTACTTCTTCCAAGGTGTAGAACTGTCCAGCGTGCATATAAGGTGCGGTATAAACGAGGTAACGCAGCGGTGCCGTACGGTGTTTACCTACATCTACTGGCCGCTTGCTAGAAAAATACAGGCCGGCGTCATCCTTCCAATTGCGGTAGTGTTTCTCGTAAACGCCCTTGGCGTAGTTCTCCCAGCGGAAGGTCACGGTGTTGAGCCCCATTTCTTCCCACTCAAATGGTCGTGGTACACCCAGGTTGTAATACTTCTCGTCCGTCAGGGTCGAGCCGTTGTGACATTCGATGCAATTTGCCTTACCCTCAAACAACTGTTTACCCATCACCGCCTGCTCGGATAATGCATCCAGGTCGCCAGCCAGATAACGATCAAGTGGTGTATCTTGCTGACTCAGGGTTCGTTCAAAGGTGGCAACGGCCATCCACGCGTCCCCTAGGTTAGGCTGCTGGGTTCCGAAAACCTCACGAAATTTTTCGATGTAGTACGGTGTCTGACGCAACCTGGCTTCCATCACGTCGTCCTCACCGTTGCCTGCCACAGCCCCTTTGTTGGCGATGGGTGCTTGCGCTTCGAGACTCTTGGCGTTTCCCTGCCAGAACAGTTTGCTCAGATAGGCGGTATTAACAACAGTCTGCGAATTACGCCAGTGAACCGCGCCGGGATATCCGCGCGAGATCGGATCGTTAAACCCCCAACCTTGTTTGGGATCATGGCAGTCACCACAACTGAGGCTGGCGTCACCGGTCAACTTAGGGTCAAAGAACAGCATCATGCCCAGATCCGCTTTCGCTTGTGTAATCGGGTTATCCGGTGGGGCCGGTGGAGGCGGTAACGGTGCCAACGGTGGATCGATGTCTGGGTCACCCGTCGCCAGGGACGCGGGGCTCGCCAGAAACAGTGCCGTAGCCAGAGTCACGACTAACGATAGGGGCATCTGCAGTTGCGCTTTCATGATGTTCTCCACTGGGTTAGTTCGGGACTTCGAGCCAGTTGTCAATGATTTCGTACTCCAGGGGTATGCTGACCTTCTCTGCGGTAGGTGCAGTAGGGCTGCTGAGGCTGCGTAAAAACGCCACCAGTTGTGCCTGTTCTGAACCGTTCAGATCCAGCGGCACAAGTTCAGTCGCCAGAGGATCATCATGGCCGCCTCCGGCGGCATAGAACTCGACCACCTCTTCAAGCGTCTGCAATACGCCGTTGTGCATATAGGGCGCGGTGTAAACCGTTTCCCGTAGTGTCGGAGTGATGAAACTGCCCACATCCTTGTAATCCTTGCTGACCAGGAAATAGCCCACGTCACGGCGCCAGATATCGGCTTTGGGAACACCATGATTGGTGATTACCGCGCGGTAAGCGATGTGTCGCAGGGGGTCGCGGAAGATCTCGAGATTCTCCGGCACACCAGTGTTGTGCGGTCTGCCATCGGAGAAATACGGGCCGTTGTGACAGGCGATACAACCCGCCTTTCCCTCGAACAGGATGCGGCCCAATTGGGCCTCTCCCGACAGCATCCCAGTGTCGAATGGGGTGTTGCTCGAAGTGAGCGTGCGCATGAATGCGTCTAGCGCCTTGCGACCCCTGCCCGAACTGCACTCGCCGTTGAAATTCTCCTGACACATCTGGACATAGACCGGGTCTTGTTTCATGCGCTCGTGCATCAATCGCATGTCCGTGTTCATCATCATGGTTTCAGTTATCTGGTCGCGCACGACATCGTTAAGGTTGGCCCCCATGTGGCCATCCCAACCCCATCCGGTATCAGCAAAGTCCTCCTTGTACGCTACGTTGAGAAGCGTAGGTGCGTTTCGGAAATGGCGGGTACCGGGATAGGCGTCCGACAGCGCCATGGGCTGGCCTTTCTTATCAGTCTGGCGGGTAAAACCCTGGCGTGGGTCATGGCAGGTTGCGCAACTGATGGCGCCGTCTCCTGAAACCCGAACATCAAAAAACAGGCGCTGACCCATCTTTACCAGGTTCGGGCTCGGTGCCTCCTTTTCTGGCAGGGGTCCGATGGGTGGGAAGTTTCCAGCCGGGGCTGTCGTCCCCAATGCCGGCAGAACCGCCAATAGCACAGCACTGACTGCCATGCGGGTAATTCGAGAATTGGGCTTTGGTGATGTCATCTATATCCCCCCTTCTGGTTTACTCGGAGTCGGAGAACATGAAATCTGCGCTTGCTGTCGCACCGGCAGACACGCTGATTTTTGTCTTCTGAATGCCAAAGCGTGGATGCCAAGCCTTGACGGTGTAATCCCCTGATGGCACGCCATCAATGGAATAACTGCCATCCTCGCCGACGACCACCGCGTACGGGTGCCCCGGGGCCATCATGAAGCCGAACATAAAATTGTGGGCCTCGCAGTTCAAACTGATGAATGGCGATCGGCGCGGTTTCAGCTTTTTGATGATGTCACCCGGATCAGGTTGGCCGAAATTGAACATTGTCCGCTTTACTACCCGACCCTTTTCAACGCCAATCATCTCGCGGGTGTTGATGTTGTGCAGGACAGAATCGGGATCCGAATGGCGTATGGTAATCTTGCCGGGCCGGACAACCTGCGCCCATGGGCGAAATCGACAACCCTCCTGCAGTACCAGATACCCCTCTCCCTGGGGCTCGCCCCATTGCTTGCCCGAAGCGATCTTGTCAATAAATACAAAGCTGCCTCGCAACGCGCCGTCTTTGACGTCTACCCACACGACCTCGCGGTAGCCGCTACCATCTTCGTCACACACATCCGGGTTTTTGGTAATGGCGATTCGATCTATTGCGTCCACCGGCAGTTCTCCAGTGAAAGTGACGCGCCCAGAAATGTTCCCACCATCGGTTACTTCGATCTCCTGGTACTGCTTTTTGGCGGCGAGCCCTGCTGGGGAAAACGCCAGCAGTAGGCTCAGCGCCGCCAGCAACTGACCCGAACGTCGAAACATTGACATACCGTACTCTCCTGTTTGGATTGGGTATCTGGGCAGTCGGCATCACAGTTGCCGCCCACCGGTGTGCATGTACCCTAGGAGTAAGCAACAAACGTGCCAGACACTCCAAAGGCGCACAAATTCAAGGAAATTGCCGAGAAACGCACCCCTGGTCTCCCGAGGCGTGCGCCGTAACCAAGGCCGCAATGAACGTATCGTTCAAAGCCAGGCGGGGTAAGGCTACACGGCGTTCACTATGGAGACGGCGGACGGCCCGGCAAATCGCCGGCGCCTTGCGCCCAACCTAGACATGCATGCGTGGTGCGACAAAGGCCCGCACGAGGGCCAAAGGGTCAGGGGTCCTCAGGCTCAGATGCTGAGGCGGCGCCTGGTTCTTGCAGGTTGTACTGATTAATCAAGCGCCGCAAACGTGGTCGGGAAGTGCCCAGAATCTCACAGGCGCAACCACGATGCCAGCCAGTATGCTGCAATACCCGCAGCACGTGCGCCCTTTCCACGTCCTGCAGGCTCAGTCGGGCATCGGTGACCGGCGCAAGCGATGACACCTGTTTGTGCAACTGTGGCGGCAGCAGATCAAGCGTGACTGTGTCACCCGGACACATGGCCACCGCTTTCATCAACAGGTTCTCGAGTTCCCGAACGTTGCCCGGCCAGGTGTAAGCATAAAAGGCTTCCATCACCTCTGCGGAGATAGTCGCAACGCTTTTGTGGAACTCGCGGTTAATCCGCCCAAGCAGGTAGGATATAAGCGATGGGAGGTCCTCGAGCCGATCTTTCAAAGCAGGCACCGGGATATTGACCACCTGAAGCCGGTAAAACAGGTCTTCACGGAAGCGGTTATCGGCAACCAATTGCTTCAGGTTCGCGTTGCATGCCGAGATGATCCTGGCATTCGTTTGCCGGCTTTCCTTGCCTCCCACTGGCAAGTATTCTTTCTCTTGGAGCACTCGCAGCAACTTGGCCTGGATGTTGGGGGAAAGTTCCCCCACCTCATCAAGAAAAATCGTGCCGTCCTGGGCCAGGGCAAACTTTCCTGGCTGACTGCTGATTGCGCCGGTGAATGCCCCTTTCTCATGACCGAACATGTCAGACTCCAGCAGGGTCTCGACCAGTGCTGCACAGTTGATAGCAACAAACGGGCCATCCGGGGTCGGACCCGCCCGGTGCAGATTTCGCGCTACCAGTTCCTTCCCGGTACCGCTGGCCCCCGAAATATGCACGGTCACCGGCTTGCGTGCTATCAGCCCAATAGTCTTGAAAACTTCTTTCATCGGCCGACTATTACCAATCATGGTGTAACCACGATGACTTGTCTGGTGTTCCAACACCAGTTGCAGCCCCGCCACATCACTCTGGCGGCGGTTAATCGCTCGCTCCACTGCCTGGTCCATCTCTGAAATATCAATGGGTTTGGTGATGTAGTCATCGGCACCACGCTGCATTGCCGTAATAGTGCTATCCATGTCATCGAATGCAGTGATGATGATCACCGGGGTCTGCCCAAAGTGGGTCTTGAAATCGGGTAATGCTTCCAAACCACTGCGGCCGGGCATGCGGATATCCAGAATAATCAGGTTGGGGCCAAAAGATTCAGCCGCGCTCATGCCCGCGGCAGCATCGTGAGCTATCTCGACCTCGTGGGTTGCACGGAAGTGCAGCTGCAACGTACGGCAGCTGGCTACATCATCATCGATGATCAGGATTTTAGCCATCGGCCTTGGTGATCCTCGCCTCACCGGCAATGCCCCCAGGCCCTGCGGCGAGAGCAACCGGTGTATCGGCTTGTTTGTCAGGCTTTTGTAACGGCCGCGTCGGCAAGATAATGGATGCCCGAGCACCACCGACAGGCTCGTTTTCCAGAGTCACAATGCCGCTGTGGGCTCCGATGATCTGGCGAACGATGGTCAAGCCAAGCCCGGTTCCCTTGGCCCGACTGGTAAAAAAGGCATCAAATGCACGACGGCCGGCTTCGGCGTCCAATCCGGGCCCATTATCTATTATCTCGATCCGGATCACAGGAGTTTCCTCACCCAGATCGAGGTGGGTTCGGACGCTAATCCGGGGGCTCACCGTTCCTGCTTCAGCACAGGCCTCAATCGCATTCATAATCAGATTGGAAACGACTTGTTGCAAGCGGTGTGAATCACCATAGATGGTCGGTAGTGAAGGCTGGTTCCAGGCGTTCAGTTGTACCTGGTAACGTTGAAGTTGCTCTTGGCAAAGGAGAATGGTCCTTTCTATGGTTTTGGTGATATCAAACCACTCCCGTTTGAGCACCGGCGGGCGCGAGTAGGCAAGCAGTTCGTTCAGGATATTTTCCATGTACTGTACCTGTTCCAATGCAATAACGCGCAATTCCTCATCGCCAGAATCAGAGCCCTTGTCAGAGGAGCGGCTCATGATTTGCAATCCCATCTTCACCGAAGACAAAGGATTGCGAAGATCGTGAGCGACCATCGCGGCCATACGACCCACCGTAGCGAGGGCGTGAGTTTCAACAACCTGCCGGTTGCGTTCCTCCAGTTTGTGCTTCAGTGTTTCGTGCACGGTCAGGTCAATAATGGAGCTAAGCACCATGATCCCGTCTTCGGTGTCTATCGGATTAAGGCCAATATCCACCGGGATTCGGTGTCCGTCACGGTGTTCACCAAAAAGAGCTACTCCGGTTCCCATTTCCCGGGTCGCCGGCGCGCGCCGATATTCTCGGCGCAGGCCTGCATGATGCTTACGTGCCTGCTGGGGCACTAATATCTCTATCGGCTGGCCGAGGATTTCCTCGCGACTGTAGCCAAACATCTGCTCGGCCCGAGAATTAGCCAGGACAATCAGGCCATCAGAATTGGACAGCACCATCGCGCTCGGCGCAGCTTCCACCGCCAGTTTGAAATTTTTCTCCAGTCGGGTCCGCTCAGTGATGTCCTCTTTCGTAGCCAAAAAATGAGTAATCTCACCGGCCTCGTTACGCAGTGGCGAAATCCGAGCTGTCTCAGAATAGACTTGGCCACTCTTTTTCCGGTTATAAAAAACCCCTTTCCAGTCACGACCCGCTTTGAGATTCGCCCAGAGTTGCCGGTAATCCTCTGGCGGGGTCTTACCGGATTTGAGAATGCTCGGTTTACAGCCGAGCACCTCCGCGCTGCTATAACCTGTCAACTCACTGAATCGTGCATTAACGTATTCAATGTGACCGTCGATATCGGTAATCATCACCGACACCGGGCTTTGCTCGGTGGCGACAGCAAGCCTGCGAAACCGCTCATCCTCCGGCAATTCCTGCCGCGGCACAGCACCGAGATAGACCACGCCCGTAACTACACCGGCGCTGTTACGCTGTAACGACTCGCTCCAATTCAACCGATAGTTATCGCCGCCGCGCCCATAGAGGCCGGCGTCCAGCAAGCCGGGATCCCGTTTGCCCCCGGATAATTCCCGAAGGCGCGCACGGCAGGCCTCACCTGCCGTCGGGGCGACCAGGGTGTCAATCCGGGACTTGCCCAGCAGGTGCGCTCGAGAATAGCCCGAATACTCCAACACCGAATCATTCACAAAAACGATATGGTCAGAAAGGTCTGTAGCAATCACGGGATTAGGTGCATATTTGAGCGCCTCAACCAATGGTTCACACTGTCCAAGCCATACCCGGGCACCCAACTGTGCTGCCCGCACAATACCGTAGCCGACAGTTGCGAGCATTACCAGGAGAAGCAGAAGTCCATAGGCTATAAGATAATTTCCCAAACCCAACTCCTGACGCAGTAACCCGGCGGGAAAAAGCGACACCACAAACCAGGCCGGCGAAGAAGTTTCGAGTACACCAGCCGATGAGAGGGAGTTAAGCCGGGTAAAAGTAAACATACCGCGGCGGTTGAGGTGGGTACCAGAAACCTGTTGCGCCATCTGTCGCCAGATTGTGGGGTAGTGATTCTGGAACCGGGCATCTGAGTCGTAGGCGAAACCCCATTCGAGTTCCTGGCGTGGGTTACTGAGCCAGTAACCCCGTTGATCCAGTACCGTCAGTCGATCACCGGCTGCTCCCATACCCGCCCTGAAGATCTCGGCCAGTGCCTCACCACGGTAATTAATCAGGACTACGCCACGGGGGTGACCACCATCATCAAATACCGGTGTCGCAACCCGGAACATGGGCCGCGGAACCGCTTCGGACTCACCCCATTCGACATTGACATCAACCGGCGAAATATAGATCTGGCCCGCCTCCAAATCACGAGCTTGGGTGAAATAGTATCGCTTGGACTTGTCCTGAAGATCCTGTCGCTCTACCACCTCGAGTCCCTCCGGGCTCAGGTTGATTCGTACAATTTCCCGGCCGGGGTAGTTGAGGAGTCGAATCTGGTCGTACATCGGCCGTTCCCGAGCTAGTGTGCTGAAGTACTCAGCCAGGGTCCCGGCCCGTGAATCCCCAAGAGACGCGGGAACGCCGACCCGTTCAACAATCTGGGCTAATATCCGTATGTCAGAGACGGCGCTGGCGAGCGCCCCTTGAATGACCAAGCGAGCCTGATCCACCACCAGGCGCTCTTGCTGGCGCTGGTCTTCCCGGAATCTCTTAAGGTCCAGGAAGTACTGGCCGACCCCAATCAGGATGACCGTCAATGCAATAACCAGCAACAAGACCGCCGACTCGATCAGAGCGCGATTACGCGGATTCTGTACGGTCGGCTTCGTTCTCACAACACCAACCGGAGCCAATGCCCCGGTCCCGATCGAAGTTGGCACGCCAAGCCAGGCATTACGACAACCCTGACCCAGATACCTGGGCAGCAAAAGGTTTATCTTTCTGGTTGCCATTACCGCCCCGCACGGGCCGGTAGCGCGCGGCGCCACTATGCGCTTCATCGGCGATCCGCTCTGCCAAAGCCGCACCCTGAGCCAACCGGTCACGCACCGACACGCCACCGCTGTAGGCGCCACACAGGTGCAAGCCTGGAGCGCCCCGCAACTGCTGATGAATTGCCTCAAGCCGCTGCGAATACGCGCCGAAATACAATGGCAGCCCCTGGGGGTGGCGATCGATCCTGGTCATCGTTGGGTCGGCGCGTAATCCCAGAAGGGAGGACAGATCTGTCGCCACCTTATCGATGACTGTTGTATCGCCATCGGCCAACGCTTGCGGTTGGCGTGCTCCCCCGAGGTAACAGCTAAGGAGCACATGGCCACTCGGCGCCCGCCCTGGCAACACCCCGGCTGGCCAAAGGCAACCATTGATTGATCGACCTTCACAGCCGGGCACCAGGAAACCTGTTCCGTCCAGCGCGTGTTCCACGTCACCGCGCTCGTACCCCAGATGTGCCACCATCACTGGCGCATAGCGGATTCCCGCCAGTAGTCCGGCAAGCTCCGGGTCAGCGTTCGCCAAAAGTTGGGCTGCAGTTGGTGCCGGTGTGGTCAAAACCAAATGCCGGGCCTGCACCACGGTGCCATCCGCCGCCTGTGCCTGCCAACCCTCAGTGCTGCGACTGATCACTGCAGCGGTACGGCCCAGTTGCGGTCGAACCGTCGCTGCGAGAGACTCGGCCAGACTTTGCATTCCACCCTGAAAACTCACCGCCGTGCCAATCGATCTTCGACCGCGCCGCGCCAGGCGTTGACACACGATCCCGGCAGTAATACTGCCGTAACGTGTTTCCAACCCGGTTAGTCGCGGCAGGGTTGCACGAGCCTCGGCCCGCTCCGGGTCGGATGCCAACGACGCGGCAACATAAGGCTCGATTCCATAGCGCAGGACTTCCCCACCGAAACGTCGACGCACGAAGTCAGCTACGGTTTCGCCCAGTTGGTCTCGCCGCGGCATAAACGGCTCAAGCGCCATACGAATCCGTCCCGTGGTACTGAAAAGCCCCGACCCCAGGGCTCGGGCAACCGACACCGGCACGCGCCGCAACACCCCATCTCGCAGTAAGTATCGCGCCGCATCCGGTTGTTTCTGCAGCAGCAGCGGGCCGAGCCCTAACGATTCGATGACGTGAGTTGGATCTCCAGCAGGGTCCATCAGCCACGTCGCGCCTGCTTCGGTAAGCCAGCCGTGTCGACGTACCGACCGGATCTTGCCTCCAGCGCAGGGTCCTCTTTCCCACAGCGTCACATCCAGCCCATGACCCTGCAAATGCCAGGCTGTCGCCAGACCCGAGATTCCACCCCCGATTACAAGTACGTCCTGCATTTCACCCATAGCGCTTACCGCCACTCCCGTGGTGGCCCTGCCGGACCAAAACGCCGGGCTGCCAGAGTTTTCAGATGATTAGGGGTCACACAATTGTGCCCCTGCTCCTGGGCAAAGACTTCGGCACGACGACGAATCATCTTGCGCAACGGTGCGGGAATCCGGGCAAGGCGCTGTTCGGCCGCAACCGTCCAGCGTACAGCCCCGCCGGCGTGCCGTGGCAATGGTGCAATAACGCCTTCCCCAACCGGTTGGTAACCACAAGCGGGGTCCTCACCCATGAGCCCGTGACCTTGTGCCAATGCCCCGGCCCGGCAACCACCGCAGAGCAAGCGGTATTCACAAACACCACACTTTCCCGAGAAACCCCCCTGGCGCAGTTGTTGAAGTGTTGGCGACTGCTGCCACAGACTAGCGAGCTCGCTGTCGCGCACGCTACCCAGCACATCCGGTATGTACGGGCAAGCCGTCAGTTCTCCATGGCTGGTCACCCGACAGTAATGGGTGCCCGCTATACAACCGTCACCTTCCGACCCACTGATCAGATTCGTCGCAGAAGGCGCGGACTGGGACAAGGCGACCCGCTTGAACTGTGGGGCGCAACGCGGTCGGACGATAAATTCCGGGTACTGCCGCTGCAATTCCACCAGTTGTTGTAGCACCTGTTCATGTTGGGTCCAACTCAGGCGGCTCGATGCCGTACCTCGGCCCGTACAGATAACGAAGAACACGTTAAGCACCCGGGCACCGCTTCGTGCCGCAAACCCGGCTATACCCGGCACCTCGTCAACCGTGTCAGGCGTTACTGTGAAGTGCAACTGAAAATCGAGTTCGCGTTCCCGGCAATGCTTAATCGCAGCCATGGTCCTGTGCCAGGCGCCCGGTAGACCCCGGAAACGGTCGTGCCGTTCCGGATCCATTGAATCTAGGCTGATACCTATTCCGGTGACACCGGCTGCTTGGAGCGCCGCTGCCCGCCTGCGGGTCAGCATGACGCCATTAGTGCCCACCACCATAACCAAGCCACTGGCGACGCCGTGCCGGCATATCGTCTCCAGATCCGCCCGCACCAACGGTTCGCCACCGGTCAACACAACCATGGTCGAATGACCCATTGCGCCAACCTGATCAAGCACTTGACACACCGCCTCGGTATCCAGCTCATCCGGATCTGATTGCTGCAGCGAATCTGCATCCAGATAGCAGTGGGGGCAGGCAAGATTACATCGGCGGGTCAGATTGAAAGCCAGTAGCCGCAGTTCGTTCACACTTTCACCCCGACCGGGCTTAACTCGGCGTACCAGAGTCGTCAACAGATTGGTACTGACTCGGATGGTGTTCGCTGTGAAAACTACCGCTGCCGGCCCAGGTAGCGCGGGCATGACGCAGCACCTCAGGGGTCACTTCGGCAAGCCCCAGATCATGGGCACAACGTTCCATCTCCCGGATGACCATTCCCCGCACAAAATCTGGAATCTTTGCTACCGTAGCTTGTGCTTGCGGCTGCCACGGCAAGGTGGTCGCCAGCGCCTCTGACCCGGCTGCCCATTGCGCATACTTTCCTTCGATCACCTCCTCGGTAATCTCGGTTTGGCCCTCACGTGCAGCAAAAGCCTCAATACGATGACGCGTCAGATCCCGCATAAAGCCAGCCGGGACCTTTTTCAGCCGTTGTTGGGCGTCTTCACTCCAGTCCATCTGAGCCGCGCCGACGGCTGCCGATCGGTCGACCCTGTCGTGGCCGAAGGGGCACTTGGACTGACCCGGCTCCCCAGCCCCTCCGACAAAATGCGCGACGTGCTCCGGCAATACCAGTTCGGCACCCTGACGGCGGGCATACTTCTGTGAGCGTGCGCGGATATTGTCCTGCTCTCCAGGGTCACTGATCTTATTCAGTTGTGCCTCGGCCTGCGACGACCAAGGCATCGGACCCACCGCTGCGGGCTGCTGTAATTCACCCCGCGCATCGGCCTCAACGATATCGTGCATCGCCCGGGTGGCATGGGCCGGACACAGTGTGGCGGTGATCTCCTCCACCATCCCGGCCGTAATTACGGTATGACCACGCTGACTCGCCTCGCGCAAAATCGCAGTCCGGGCCATGGCCTGGGCGAAATCCGGAACCCGGGAAATACTTTGTTCCGCCTCAACGGTCCAGGATGTGGTTACCTCGGCCACCGCTTCTACCGGCGGCTGGTATTCACGTTGGCTAACCAACACAGCACAGTCCGCATCGCGCAACAGATGTTCCGTGTTGCCACCGATATCCAGACCCGGGTCCGCATGTACGCCGAGCTTTCCCATGATCAGCAGTGAGGGTTTAACAGTTTGAAGATACCGGGCGATGGCATCATGCGGTTTGCCATCCAGCAGTTGTACGGTCACTTCGATACCGTGCCCCGCCACGATAGTCTCGGCCACATCGAGATGGCCCTGGTAAATCTTGGCCAGGCCAGAATCAATGATCTCCTCATGTAACTTTTCCTGCTCCTGGAACCGGAATATCTTGCTGGCCCGCTCCGACAACACCCCGGCAATGCGATTAAACGCAACGTAGTGATAATAAGGATCGAATGCCGCGACCACATGCAACGGGCAGTGCCAATAGCGAGCCAGGTTGAGCGCAGTCAGCAATCCGCCCCAAGCCCGGCTCGAACCATCTACCGCCACCACGATCGGCCCGGTTGCCAAACTCGCCTCCGGGTTCTTGACCACCAGGGTGTCGATCTCCGCCCTGCGGACTACCCGGGAGCAAACAGTACCCAGGCGCTCTCCGGGAACTGCTCCAAGGCCACGCGCCCCTATTACTAATAAGTCATGGTTACCGCTGTTGGTGGCCGCTGTGAGAGCCCGGTAGTTCTTTCCTTCCAGCGCCTCGCGATGAAACTCCACCTGGGCCTCTCCACAAACCTGTGCCGCGTGGTCGAGATACGAGTCGGTGATGATGGCCAAACCCCGGCTAATGAGATCATCGTGAACATCCCGTTGCCGTTCCAACTCCTGCTCCACACGAAACTGCTCGGGCAGCCCTCCTTCCATCTGCCGGAAACGCCGGTCATGCAGCATCGCGGCGTAGGCGTGAGTTCCGGTCACCCGGGCGTTCGACAAAGCTGCGATTCCGGCCGCCTCGACAGTGGCACGATTGGCGTGATCGGAAGCGTCCAGCGCCAACAGAATGTTCTGGTATTCAGGGAGGGCTGTCGTCTCGGGGTGCGGCCGCAACGCGGCGGAGGCAATCGGAGCGCTCATGGTGCTTATCCTTTGTGTGGTAGGTAACTGACGCGACTGCACCGTCGCGTTCTTCAGTTGGGACGCAAGAAACATGCCAATTGCCGAGAGCTCCGGTAACGCCTGCTTCTCACCGTTTTCAGGAATCCTAAGTGAACACTCTATTCAATATGCTGTCTTGACCTCTATCAACTGAAACGAAATGTTCAATAAAGATTTGTTCGGGCATCGTTCGGTCGAAACCCGCCAAAAGTGACGGGCTATGCTTGACCCGAGCCAAATTCCTGCCTGGCCGGCCGGCAACCTACTGGGATTAAAGATCGCCATTGAGAGTGGCGCCGATCCGGCCACGATTTTGGCCGCGGTACTCCGGTGCCCGACACGCTCTTTGAATACAGTTTTGCGGAGCTATTGTGCGAAAGGCCTACCGAAGTTACCCGCTGTCTCAGCCATGATCTGCAAGTGCCCGCGCGAGCGGAAACTATTCTGGTGGGATTCGTGCTGCCGGATGAAACAGCCGAAGAGGGGCCATTCGGGGATCATAGCTATTAGAAAGTCACAATAGGATTTGTCTAAAGCGCGCCAATCGGCCAGGTGAATTCAGACCCCAACCAGATCCAGCTTCATCCGAACGATCAAGGGGATAATCTGGCCATAGGGATCGGCCAGCTTTTCGAGCAAAAGCACTCGATCCTTCGCTTCGCTAAAATTGCGACGCACGATTAGTGGTAGAGCCCAGACCAGAACAAACCGGGGTGTTATCTAATGATGGTCTCTGATCTGGCCGACTCACGGATCTCGCTGGCAGCAACACTAATCAAGCGCTCTCGCCAGATCCCGGCACAGGTCCTCGGGATCCTCCAGGCCCACCGACAATCGAAAGACTCCATCTCCCGCGAATTCACGGTAAGCCCTCAGCGCATCGCCTGTAAGATGGTAACTGGACGCCATAAGGTCATCGGTTCCCAGCCAACAGATCAGACTGCGGTGATGCCCTAGTGAAACGGCGTAATGGATTATCTGTAGTTCGGAGATCATCCGCGAAACTCTGTCCGCCCCTTCATTCACCTGAAAAGAAAGCATTCCGGAAAAATTCTTCATCTGTCGTTTGGCCAGTTCATGGTGTGGATGACTGGCAAGTCCTGGATAGAGTACTTTGGTCACTTGTGGGTGCGACTCTAAAAACTGTGCAACTGCCAGCGCATTCGCCTGATGTGCCTGCATTCTCAACGGCAAAGTTCCCAGGCCTCGGTTAATGAGCCAGGCGTTAAACGGGCTGATCACACCACCCATATGTATCTGGGCATCAGTCTCAATCGACCGCATATCGTCCTTAGAGGCAAGTACTGCGCCGCCCATAGCGTCACCGTGCCCGCAGCAATACTTGGTGAGTGAGTGAATGACATAATCAGCACCAAGCGTGATGGGTTGCGTAGCTATAGGCGTAGCAAAGGTCGAGTCGATCGCAAGACGAGCGCCAAAGTGGTGGGCGACCTCGGCTACTGCTTGAATGTCAGTAATCCGCATAGCTGGGTTGGCCGGGGTCTCCCCCCAAAGCAAACTGGTCGATTGGGTAACNGCTTGCTCAACCGCGTCGAGATCCGAGAAGTTCACGGTCACCACCTCTATCCCCATGCGCGCTAGATTATTTCGAGCGAATTCCGCCGTCCCCGGATAATTGGCATCACTCATGACCAGTCGCTCGCCGGATTTAAGGGCGCTCAGTAAGACTGCCGCCGTCGCTGCCATTCCCGAGGCGAAACAGCGACACGTTGGCGCCTGTTCAAGCGCTGCCAGCTTATCCTCCAACTGGCGTACCGTCGGGTTGCTCCACCGGCTATAGACATAGGGCGCATCCTCGGGGATATCGTAAGCGGAGAAACCAGCAGGTTCATCAAGCACAAAAGTGCTCGACATCACAATATTGGGTGCCGATGCGCCCGTTATCGGATCTGGGCCTTCGCCAGCATGGACTGCCATAGTGCGTGGCCCGACAGATTGGTTACTCTTTGGTGTAGTCATTGCGGCTTCTCGGATTAGCTGTTTACTGCTCTTTTGCCTGATGGTTGCCAGGGTTGCCGAGGCTGCTGGTGCAAAATAAGCGCCACGCTTACTCACGTTCGGTGCCACTGACTGAAAACGCTTGGGCCCAGTTATTCAGTGTTGCCCACCGACCCGTTCATGTAATGGACTGTTGCGTGGAAAATGAGCCAACAGAAATTCCATCTGGTCGGCCAGGATCTGCTTTCCAGAAAGGTAGATGTATTCGGCATGGGTCGGTACAAATGGTACGGCGAGCAACTGCATACCGACCTCTTCGGGTCTGTTATTGCCCTTATGATGATTGCAGCGTTTACAAGCTGTTACCACATTCTGCCAGCTGTCACGGCCGCCGCGGCTCACCGGTTTGACGTGGTCTCGCGACAGGTCAGAACTGCGAAAATGTCCCCCGCAGTACAGGCACAGATTGGCATCACGACGAAAGAGTGTGATGTTATTCAAAGGTGGTGTGTAGGACGGAAGGCGTCTCAAGTGAGCCTGCGAGCGTCCGACGGTACAGATAATTGAATGCACTGCAAGCGTGCTTTGCTGGCCAGAGCGGGCATTGATGCCGCCATGCACCGTACACAGCACTGACCCCATTGGATAGAGAATCTGTTCTAGGCAGTGTAGACGAGCAGCCTCTTCAAACCCGACCCATTCAATTGGCATGCCGGCTACATCTGTTCTCAAAATACGCAGGGCTGAATCGATCATCGTTTTTTCATAACTGGACTGACGTTAATGTGCTTCAAAACGCTGGCCTAATCAATACCCGGGCATATCCTATCTGTAACCGCCGGCAACATTGTAGGTTACTAGGCCGATGTCGTTTTTCAATTAAGTGATTTCCAAAGCTTAGGATGTAACTTGCCAACAAGTTGATGTCAGGCCCCCCAATACCGCACCCAGCGTAATTTATTCCACCTGCAGTCGTGGGACAGGCTGTTCGTTTATCGGCAGGTGAATTAACGCCGCACCAAGACCCAAAATGATGCCCGCTTGCCACATGAGATCGTACGATCCGGTCAGGTCATAAATATAACCACCCATCCAAACACCGATAAAGCTGCCGATCTGGTGGCCGAGAAAGACAAATCCGTACAGAGTCGCCATATACCGTATTCCAAACACCTGGGCGATAATCCCTGCTGTCAGCGGAACGGTCGATAGCCACAATAGCCCCATGGTCGCGGCAAAAATATAAATCGTAAGCTCGGACTTGGGCGCAATTAAAAATACCAGCAGCGTCACTGCTCGAATCGCATAAATGCCACTTAGACCCCATTTCTTACTGAAGCGCTGACCAAAGGCCCCAGACAGCAATGAGCCGGCAATATTGAATATTCCAATAAGGGATATAGCGATCGCCCCTACCATCGAACCCAGGCCGAGATCTGATACGTATACGGGCAAATGAACCGTGATGAATGCCACATGGAATCCGCAAACAAAAAACCCGGCAGTAAGCAAAAGAAACCCCCGATGAGCAAATGCCTCCCGCATCGCTCCGATTGAGCCCGTGTGCACCACGTTCTCATCACGCACACGAGGATCATTGGGTAGCATGAATGCAAGCGGGATGATCAGGCAGACCGAAACAGCGGTAACAACCAGGGCCGACGACCAACCATGGCTCGATATCATCCCTTGTGTGATCGGCGAATAAAGCACCTGTCCCACAGATCCCGCGGCGGTGCACAAACCCATAACCAGCGAGCGCCTTTGTGCCCCGACAACCCGCACCATGGTAGCGGTCACAAGTGAAAAAGACGTAAAGGCTACACCGGTACCAACAAGAATTCCGCCGGCCAGATACAAAGACCCGGAAGATTCGACCCAGGTCATACCGAAAGTGCCAAGCGCATAGATGAGGGCGCCCCCGATAACAACCCACAACGGCCCATAACGATCTACCAGGATACCTGCGAGCGGCAGGCAAATCCCCCAAAAAAGATTCTGCAGCGCCATGGCAAGCGCGAAAGTCTCGCGGGTCCAGTTAAGATCGAAGGTCATTGGCCCCAGGTACAGCCCGTAACTGGAACGGGCGCCAAAACCAACCAGTGAAATAAGGCAGCCACCCAGTAACACCACAAACGGTGTTTGCCATGACTTGGCAACTAAACGATAGTCAGAGATCACAATGGGAGTCCATAGTCACAACTGTAAATTCATTATTTGCGGCCTTTATTCAAAACATTTCAACTGTCAAACGGTTATGCTGAAGATATATAATTGTGAGCCTCAGTTTAACCGCTGAACCCTTCTTGCTTGCTTGCTTTTATGGAATCTTTCCCAATAGATTACCAACGGGTTATCGAAACATTCGATTTCCTGAATGATTGGGACGCCCGTTATCATTTCATTACCGAGCTCGGTGAAAAACTGCCGGATTTTCCCGATTCCAACCGGGTCGAGGCGTACCTTGTTCCCGAGTGCATGAGCACGGTTTTTATCCAGGCCATACGTGATCCCCAAGGTCGCTATACGTTCCGGGGGGACTGCGATACATCTACCGTCAAAGGGGTCGTGGCAATCCTATTGGCAATGTTTCACGGCCAAACAGCCCAGGAGATTGCCGATTTTGATGCGGACGCCGGTTTTGAAAGGCTGGGACTTTTCGATCACTTAAGTCCGACCAGGCATGTCGGCGTCTACGCCATGGTGCAGCGTGTCAAACGCCAGGTCGCCGCGCTGGAGGCGGGAGTATCCTAGGCTCAGGCACTATTGCCTTCGACTGCTAAAGACGCGGGCAAGCTCGCCACGAGCGCAGCTTTGTCGAGATAAAGCCGGGTATCAGGCCAGGGACGCACTGGTCGGAAGTTCCCCACGGCGGCGGCGCTCAACCAAAACATCCAGCCAGTCCGGGTCCATTTCAGGCACCGAGGACAGCAGCAATTCGGTATAGGGGGCATGTGGAGGAGTCAGAATCTGCTCCTTAAGCCCCTGCTCGATAACCTGTCCTTGATACATCACCACGATATGATCAGCGATCGCTCTGACCGTAGCCAGATCGTGCGTAATAAACAGGTAAGAGACGCCAAGCTCATTTTGAAGATTTTGCAGGAGTTCCAGGATACCTTCGGCCACCAACTGATCAAGGGCTGAAGTGACCTCGTCGCAGATGATTAAATCCGGGTTTGCAGCCAATGCCCGTGCGATGCACACCCGCTGCTTTTCTCCTCCTGATAATTGCCCTGGATACCGATCGACATAGTCCAACGGTAATTCGATCTGCAGCAACAGTTGGGCGACCCGCGCGCGTTTTTCTTCTCCCCCAAGGCCAAGGTAGAACTCCAGAGGTCGGCCAATGACCTCGGAAACCTTCTGCCGCGGATTCAATGCGACGTCAGGCATCTGATAGACCATCTGAATCGCCCGTAGCTGATCCTTGGAACGAGCCCGCAGCACTTGCGGCAACCGATTACCCTGGAAAGCCACGGAGCCCTGACGTGGCGGCAACAGGCCAGTGATAACCCGTGCCAGCGTACTCTTGCCACTCCCGGACTCACCCACCACCGCGACAGTCTTCCCCCGAGGCACTTTGATCGAGATATCTTTCAATACCTCTTCGTCTGCCTGGGGATACCGCGCTGTAACTGAGGTCACTTCTAGTATCAGATCCTGGCCAGTTTCTCCTTCTTTTTGCTCACGCAAAGAGCGCACCTCCAACAAGCGCTTGGTATATTCCTGTTTGGGATCGCGCAACAGTTCTCTTGCATTACCCTCCTCGATGAGATCGCCGTAACGCAGTACCATGATGCGATCTGCCATCTGCGCGACAACTGCAAGGTCGTGGGTAATATAGATCGCCGCTACGCCCCGGGCTCGCACCGCCTCTTTGATGGCCGAGAGAACCTCGATCTGGGTAGTGACATCAAGCGCCGTCGTTGGCTCGTCAAAAACAATAAGCTGTGGATCACACCCCATAGCCATTGCGGTCATCGCTCGTTGCAATTGACCACCGGATACCTGGTGAGGAAAACGTTCACCAATTTGGTCCGGGTCTGGTAGGTCGAGCTGGCGATACAGTTCCCTGCCGCGCTTGGCAGCTTCATCCGGCCGCATCTTGCCGTGTTGCACTGGGGACTCGGTAAACTGATCGATCAATCGGTGCGCTGGATTGAAAGCAGCGGCTGCACTTTGAGCGACATAAGACACTTGGTTTCCGCGAATCTCGCGCAGCCGGGAATGCGATGCCCCAACCAACTCTTCCTGATTGAGCCGAATTGATCCAGAGGCGATTCGACACCCTGGTTTGGTATAGCCCATGGCAGCAAGCCCCAAAGTAGACTTACCCGCTCCCGACTCACCAATTAAGCCAACAATTTCGCCTTTATGAAGATCAAGGCTAAGGCCGTTAACAATACTCTTCCATTCGCCATCAATATCAGCCTCTATTACGAGGTCTTTCATCTGCATCAGCAAATCAGCCACGTCCCCTCTCCTTAGGTCAACCGCGGTGAGGCCCAATCACACCGTTTCCAACCGCGCGATCTCCCACACCCCTTGTGTTAACCATTTCATCGCCACCCGAAAATCTTTATTGAGTTAAATCCGCTCTTTAGAGTAACCTATTGGCTCCATTTTCAGAAGACCCTCTTTTTAACGTTACCCCAAAACGCCAAACTATCCATGAATAACCAGTCAAGCTCTGGCGATCTTACCGATCTGCTGGCCGGACTTGTCGAGCTTTCAACCGAAAGCTCGACAAACGCGTTTCAAGAATTGGCCAGCCAGATCCAGGCTGTGCCGGCCCGTGGACATGATACTGCGCCAGCATCATGCTCAACAACGGACCAGTGCCTTGCGCAAGCTCTTTCCACCGTCCAAGCGGACGAAAGCTTCGCCCACGCGATCGCGACTGCCGCCCAAAACGCGTCCTGGCAAGAAGCGAGCCGTGGTGTCCCAGAATTTTTCGCCGGAGGTTACGGCTATACAACTCTGGTAACGGAACAGCCACCGGTCACTTCTGACTCGTTACGGATCGGCCTGTTACTGCAACGACCGCAAATCTCCTACCCGGGGCATGCCCACGATGCCGAGGAGTTTTATTTCATTCTGAGCGGCAAGGCAAAATGGCAGGTCGACGAAACCTCTTTCGAGGTATCGGCCGGCGATCTGATCCATCATCTCCCTGGTGCCATCCATGCCATGCAAACCACACGGCAGCCCTTACTCGCTGCGTGGGTATGGCGTGGCGCCCTCGCTGGTCGGTTCTGGTACGAAAGCGACCCAAACACTGACTGCCCGCGGGGCTGATACACCACGCCATGGGCCGCGCTACCCGCTAGGGTCCGTTCAAAACCCGTTCCGGGCGATCCATAAGCACGCTTAGCACGCCAAGGGTTAAGTAGGTAATCCCAGCGAGCCATCGACGCCAAGCGGAGGACGACTTCGGGCTACGCAAACGCTCACCCACCTTTCCGGCTGCCAACGCGTACAATGTATCGGTCACAAAAGCGAGGCACGCAAGCAGAACTCCAAGAAGCAGGAACTGCAGGGCCGGCGCACCTCGAGCCGGATCCACAAACTGCGGCAGCAAGGCGACAAAAAACAGACCCACTTTTGGGTTTAGGATATTAACCACTGCCGCACGGGTAAAAACTCGCAGCAGTGGTTTTTGTGACACTNCTTTTGATTNCTCGCCAGAAGTTTCGCACCCACGCAGAGTTTGGATGCCCAGATAAAACAGGTAGGCCGCACCCAAGTACTTAACTGAGTAAAACGCCGGGCCTGAAGACGCAATGAGAAGAGACAGGCCCAATACCGCAAACAGAACATGTACCAGGGTGCCCGCAGCAATTCCACAGGCTGAGATGACGCCAGCCTTTGGACCCTGAGCTACGCTCGTCGCAAGGATATAAAAAACCCCAGGCCCCGGCGTGATAGCCAGGATCAGTGCCGCAGCGAAAAACAGCCCGAACTGCGGCCAATCGGGAAGAAGTTCAGCCACCCGTCAGGGGTGCCATCACAACCATTTGATCTCCATCGACAAGGCTATGCTGAGCGCGTTTTGCCCGAGGCACAGCCTCGCCGTTGACTGATACTAAACCGACGTTTCTGGTAGGGATTTCCAGAGCTACCAGCGCCTGCTCTACGCTGGCGCCTTGGGCAAGGTTGACATCGGTCCCTGAAAAATAATCAATGAGCTGTCCAGTCACCCGCACTTTTACCTGCATATCCAGGTTAGCCCAACCCAAGGCGTGTTAGCGTTTGTGGCGTCGGCTCACCCTGCTCAGTCCAACCTCTGAGGCTGTAGTACTCGGGCAGCATCTTGTCCAGTTCATTGACTCTGCCTTTGGCCGTACCGCTCGGCGCTGGATCCTTGAGCAGTCGCTCCGGCAACGTATCATCGGCACAAGTCAGACCGGCTGCCAAATTGAACATTCGCTCCAAGTTCCAGATACGTTCACCTGATTCGAGCAAACGCTCCGGAGTCCACTCGCCCTCACAATCCGCGTCAAGCTGTGCTGCAAATTCCGGCGCGCCCCAGGCGCCCATCGTAAACACGCAAAGACCGCTCGAATCTACTACGGCCGTCCAGTCTTGCGAAGCCTTGCAAGGTTCAGCCTTGCCCTCGCCGGACTGGTCATCCATATCTACCTCGAAGGTGTCGTGCTTGAGATGACATGCGCCGCGATTGCCGGTCGCGTAACCCAGACCCATGCCCTGTAAGGCCCTTGAGTCATAACCGGCGAACTCCTGCCCTTTGACCGTCATCGACAGTTCAGGGTGGCCATACTTCTGACACATCAGCCTGGAACCCAGACCCAACACTTGGCCAAAACCTTCTTGTTTGCCAGTCTTCTCTGACATTACCGTTAGCGCTTCTGCGTTTCCGAAATTCAATGGCACACCGTCGGTGTCATCGGTCGTGATGACGCCCATCTCAAACAGCTCCATGGCCGCGGCCAGCGTCACCCCGAATGAGATCGGGTCCATACCGTGCTCGTTCATCAGATATCCAGCAAAAGTGCAGGCATCAATATCGTCCACGCCGATGACGGGGCCAAAGGCAAACGCCGTCTCGTACTCAAGCCCACCCGAGGCATGCCAATATTCCTTGCGATTCTGGATAGTGAAATGATCCTTGTGGATGTGTGCGATTCGCCCACAGGCGATGGTGCAGCCAAAACAGGCCTTATTGGTTATGAGGTTGCGGTGCCCCGTTTCATCTGTCTTAAGCATTGCCTTGGCATCAACCTTGTCGTAGCCCGCAAACTGTACCTCTTGAAAATTTCGCGTCGGCAGGCCACCGAATTCCTGCATAGTGTCCATCATGGCATTGGTGCCGTACTTCGCCAGGCCGCCATCGTCTTTTGCAAGCAGGTTTTTCATCTCGTTCGTTACCTGCATAAAACGTTTCGGGTCTTTGACCTTTACGCCGTGGGTGCCGCGAACCGCAACGGCCTTGAGATTTTTTGACCCCATGACCGACCCTACACCGGAGCGGCCAGCCGCGCGGTGCAAGTCATTGACGATCGCGGCATAACGTACCCCGCGCTCGCCAGCCACACCAATGGTGGCAATCTTGAGCATCGGATTATGGTGCTGCTTCTTGATCCACTCGTCTGTCTCCCACACCGTCTTGCCCCAGATTTTCTCAGCGCTTTGGAGACTGATTTCGTCACCTTCAATCAACAGATAAACTGGCTTCTCAGAACAACCCTCGACAATCAATAGGTCATAGCCGGCATACTTTAATTCTGCGCCAAACTTGCCGCCGCTATTGGAGCAAGCAATAGCACCGGTGAGAGGCCCCTTGGTTAACACGGCATATCGGCCACTGGTAGAAGCATTGGTCCCGGTCAACGGCCCAGTCGCAAAGATCAGTACATTGTCCGGACTCATCGCATCCACTTTTGGGTCCATGTTCTCCCATAAATACTTGGTGCCCAGGCCCCGCTCCCCTATGAAGTCGTTTGCCCACTCCATGTTCAATGGCTCGGGGGTGACCTCGCCTCGAGTCAAGTTCACGCGCAACACTCTTCCTTGCCAACTCATGGTGACACCCCCTTTGCANTTTGTTCNGCGAAGGCTTGCATGCGTCCTACTCCCGTCGCCCCCGCGTCAAGGTAAGTNATNGCGTCAGTCGGGCAGGCCGCGACACACTGTGGNTCACCGTTACAAAGATCGCATTTGTCGACTTTGCCACTGAATGGATTAAATTCGATCGTGCCAAATGGGCAGGCTGTTGTGCAGGCCTTGCAACCAACACAGGCTTGGGCGCTCACCAACTTGGCACCTAAGTCGCTGTCCATGTAGATAGCGCCCGTTGGACAGGCTTTTAGGCACCATGCCTCGACACACTGGGTGCAGGTGTAAGGCACAGATGTCTTGCCATGCTCAAACTCAAAGACTCGAATCCGTGACCGGGCCGGANTAAATTCGCCCTCGTGCTCGAAGCTGCAAGCCAACTCACATTGCAGACATCCGGTACACAGGCTAGGTTCGATGTGAAGCGACCGATGCATGATTTCTCCCTTGGGCAACAAATGGTTTTTAACTGCCAGCCGTCACTGTACCAAAAAACCCAAGGGAAATAACAGTCTTAGTGCGACGGCGAAGCATATAATCCAGCATCTGGAGTATCTATCCTTCGTCTTTGTCTCATGCTTGTCCCCAGAGCAGAACACCCCATGGAAAACTTACTGAACCGTCTGCGCGCGATCCTGGACGACAAGGGCCTGGTAACAGCTTCTTCAGAGGCCGAGCCATACCTCACTGANAGCCGTGGTCGGTACCGAAGNGAAGCCTTAGTTATCGCCCGCCCAGCGGATACCGCCCAGGTAGCAGCCATTGTGCACGCCTGTAGCGCCGAAAAGGTTTCACTGGTACCACAGGGTGGCAATACTGGTCTGTGCGGAGGAGCGGTTGCGGGGCCCAGGCAGCTCATTTTGAGCCTTGAACGGCTTGATCGTGTGCGTGATCTCGACCTTGCCAATAACACAATAACCGTCGAATCCGGCTGCATCCTGGCAAATCTGCAACAGCAGGCAGCCAATGCCGGCCGCTATTTTCCATTGAGTCTTGGCGCCGAAGGTTCGTGCCAGATCGGAGGGAATCTCGCAACCAATGCGGGAGGGGTAAACGTACTGCGCTATGGCAACGCCCGTGAGCAAGTACTCGGCATCGAAGCCGTAATGCCCAGTGGCGAAGTGCTTAGCGACCTAAACGGCCTGCGGAAAAATAACACCGGTTACGATCTGAAACAATTGCTGGTGGGCTCTGAAGGAACGCTGGGAATCATTACCGCAGCCGTCCTCAAGCTGTATCCCTACCCCGATCACAGCGCAACTGCCCTGGTCGCAATGCGCGACGTAGAGGCAAGTATTGAATTGCTGCAAACCGCCTCGCACGCTAGTAACGGCAGCCTGTCCAGTTTTGAGCTATTACCCAGACTGGGTATGCAATTCGCCTGTCAGCATATACCTGACTGTAAGGATCCGTTTGATCATCCTCACGACTGGTATGTACTGCTGGCGTTGCAAGGCAGCGGGGCAACCCTGGGCCTTGACGCGATACTTCAAACCTTATTGGCCCTAACCCTCGAGGAAGGCATTATTGTCGACGCCGTCGTCGCCTCCAACGAAACCCAGGCGGAACGACTATGGCATTTGCGGGAAGGAATCGTCGAAGCGCAACGATTTGAGGGCGGCAGCATCAAGCACGACATCTCAGTCAAGGTTTCACTGGTTCCCGAGTTCATCCACCGCGCAGTCGATGCGGTCCAAGACCGCCTGCCCGGCATCAGACCTTGCGCTTTTGGCCACGTCGGGGATGGAAATATTCATTTCAACCTCTCCCAGCCACCCGAGATGGATGCCCAGGAATACTTGTCATTGTGGGAAGAGATGAACCGGATTGTCTTTGATATTGTCGATGTTCTGGGTGGCTCCTTCAGTGCCGAGCATGGCATTGGAATGCTCAAACTTGAGGAAATGCAACGGTACAAAGATCCGGTATCGGTGGGCCTGATGCAAAGCCTGAAAAAGGCAATCGACCCTGACGGCTTATTTAACCCCGGCAAAGTCCTGCCCTGACATCATGGGTCCACCGGTAGACGCCGTCGCCTGTAGTGAAACCCTACCTGACTCTACCGAGGTATTAATTATCGGTGGCGGCATTATCGGGGTCAGTGCTGCTCTGACCCTGGCAGAACGGGGCATTCCAGTCGTCCTTTGTGAAAAAGGAGAGGTCGGCGCCGAACAATCCTCCCGCAATTGGGGCTGGTGTCGCCAACAAGGCCGGGACCCGCGTGAATTACCTCTGGTGATCACCTCTCTTGCCCGATGGGCCAATATGGATCACCGCACTGGCGAGGCAACCGGATTTACTCGCTGCGGCACTTTATATCTTGCTGAAAACGAACAGGCGATGGAGGATCGACGGGCCTGGTTAGTACATGCCCGAGCCTTTGACATTAATGCCCAATTAATCAACTCTAAGGACACCGGCTCACTGCTACCTGGTACGAGCCGGGCGTGGGCTGGCGCGCTGCATTGCGCATCAGATGGTCGGGCGGAACCGTCCATGGCCGCGCCGGCAATCGCCCGTGCGGCGCAACGCGCTGGGGCTTTCATTCTTACCAACACGGCGGTACGGGGGCTGGAATCGGTCGGGGGTGATTCTCAGTTGGTTGTGACCGAACGCGGTGCGATCCGGGCTCAGTCTGTGCTGATTGCTGGAGGGGCCTGGTCACGATTGTTCTGTCGCAATTTGGGCATTATCCTTCCACAGCTCAAGGTGCGATCCTCCGTTTTCAGAACAGCGCCACATAATAACGGCCCAGAGTGTTGCGCTAGCGGGCCGGATTTCTCATTGCGGCGACGCCTTGATGGAGGGTATACCGTCGCTTCGGGCAGCCGCAGCAAGATCGACCTGGAAATAGTCCCTGATGCGGTCCGGTTTCTTCCGGCCTACACCAGGCTTGCGTGGATGGCGCGATCTCATTTGCGAATTCGGTGGTCATCACGATTTGCCACCGAGTGGCGCGAACCAACGCATTGGGCACTTGATGCACCCTCACCTTTTGAGTCCCAGCGTATTCTGGATCCGACCCCTCTGGCCAGCTCTATTGAGAGCGCTCACGAGGGTCTGGTGCGCGATTTCCCTTCGTTTCAGGGAGTCCCGATTGCACAGCGCTGGGCTGGCATGATCGATGTAACCCCGGACGCGGTTCCAGTTATCTCCGAGGTGGACAGCCACCCAGGACTCTATATCGCGACTGGATTTTCAGGGCACGGTTTTGGCATTGGGCCCGCAGCAGGAGAGCTCGCGGCAGACCTTATGACCGGTGGCGCCCCACTGGTCGACCCGACGCCCTTTCGATTCTCTCGCTTTAGTGACGGATCACCCATTCAACCGATCGTGGGTATTTGAGAGGCCAATCTTTCAGCTCGATCCTGCAGCTTTGATCCATCCCGCAGCGGGCGATTATCTCTGCGCTGTTTCGCCAAATGGCTAGTGAAAGCCGGGCAGTACTGTGCGATGATCCGATAGAGTTGGATCGGCTCAAGCCGGTGACGCTGGTAACAAACAGCATGCGTGCCCCAGATAACACTCCCTGACGCCCCCCTTCATCTGCCTCTTAAATTGAATGAACGAACCGGTTGATCTTTCATCGCCTGACCAAGGACGGAGTGTGTTAGTCCAGCGTGCCGTTATTCTGGGTACGTGTACGTTGGTCACTATCCTCTATGCCATGACAGTCACCATTGCGAATGTGTCGTTGCCGCAGATGCAAGGTGCGTTATCAGTCACGCAGGACCAGATTACATGGGTCGTGACCTTCAATATTGCTGCCACCGCAGTCGCCACCCCTTTGTCAGGTTGGCTGGTGGGTCGTTTCGGACGTCGGCGTCTTTTGATCTACGCCATCATCGGTTTTGCTATNGCCTCACTGGCCTGTGGNCTCGCTAATTCCTTGGGTACGCTGATCTTTTTTCGGGTACTACAAGGCATTTTCGGAGCACCCTTGGCGCCGGTGTGCCAGGCCATTGTCCAATCAACTTTTCCAAGGCATATGTACGCGAAGGCAATGGCGTTCTTCGGAATGGGGGTCATCATAGGACCGATCATTGGCCCTGTCGCCGGTGGTTACCTGAGTGAAGCCTACAGTTGGCGCTGGGTATTTTTTATGATCGTACCATTTACGCTAGTGGCATTGGTGGCGGTTTTGGTTTTCATTCGGGACACATCCACCCGAACTGTCGTTCGATTCGATTGGGCAGGGTTTCTGGCTTTGTCTGCAGCGGTGACTTGTCTGCAGATTACGTTGGATCGCGGCCAGCGGGCGGATTGGTTTGATTCCTACGAGATTATTATTCTGACTTGCCTGGCCGTCGCTGCTTTATACATTTTTTTGGCACGTGTGGCGACGACAGATCGACCGTTCCTCCGGCCGATATTATTTAAAGACCGAAATTTTGCCGTCGGGGTGGCGCTGATGTTTGTTTTTGGCCTCCTCAACTTCACGCCAATTACGCTGTTGCCTACACTGCTGCAGAATTTGAGAGGTTACCCAGACTCGGTCATCGGGTATGTGCTAGCGATCAGAGGCTTGGGTACCCTGGCCGGCTTTTTCTTTATGATAATGGGGAGTCGAATTGACCCACGTTTGATGGTAGTGGCTGGCTTTGCCACCCAAGGAATTTCCGGATGGTACATGGCACAGATGGATCTTAACGTCATGCTGGCCGATCTTTTCTGGCCTATGATTGTGCAGGGATTCGGGGTTGGACTCCTTTGGCCGTCGATTACGGCCATCACCTTTTCCACTTTGAACCAGAAATATCTGGATGAAGCTACGGGGTTTTATCATTTGATCCGTAATATGGGGAGCAGTATCTATATTTCCATCAGTATGGCCGTCATCATGCGAACCAGCAGCCAACGTTATGCCGAAATGACAGATCATATATCACCGTTCAATCAGAATTTCGATTTACCCTGGGCGAGTGGCGGGTGGAGTGCAACAACTACCGAGGGGCTGAGTCATCTGGGCAGTGAGATCGGTCGCCAGGCTGCCATGATTGGTTACAATAATTCGTTTTATATGTTTTCGATCACAGCATTTGCATTTATTCCACTCGTATTGTTAATTCGCTGGAAGAAAGGGGGAGGACTTGTAACGGTGAAGGAGGATAAGGAAAATGTTCACGATTAAGAGCATTGCAGTCGACCATTTCCGAATACCCTTACCGTTAGCATCAGCTGATTCGACCCATGGCGAGATTGCTCACTTTGGCCTGATCGCTGGGTGGCTGACCGACGCCCGAGGTCCGGAGGGGCGAGACTACACCTATATCGTTGACAATATTGCTGCCGCAGCCATCCGCAAGTTTATCGGGCAGGATCTTGCTACGTCTATTCTTGCCTCAGCTCAGTTTCTATTGAAGGCTTTTGTGAGGAGATGTGCTGGCACGTCCATTTTGTAGGCCGCGACGGATTAGCTGTGTTTCCTATGGCCGCTGCCGGTGTCGTTTTATAGGTCCTGTGGACTAAAGCCGCCAACAAGCCGATGTGGCGATTGCTCGGCGGTGGCCGTTGTGAAGCAAAAGCTTGCGCGGGTGGCATTGATCTCGATTTCGCCTTTGATCAGTTGCTTGCTCAGCCGGAAGGATTTCTGGCACACGGACTCCGGCCAATCAAAATGAAAGTCAGTCGTGATGTACTGGAACAGGATATTGATCGAGTGCAGGCCATAAGGTGTGTTCCTCGGTTTTGATGCTCTTGAAACCCCGCGCCATACGACTTGATCTAGCCGACGTTTTTACTTAATTCTGCCTCGACCAATTCGTTTTGCTTTAAATTGACAAGCCCCGCCTACTTAAGTCGGTACAGAGTCAGGAGCCGCTGTCCCGATTACGCCAGACCATCGCTTTCTGGCCCACATCCCGGATCAGTTCCAGCACATCCCGTTCGCCCAGCAGGTCACGTATTTGTCCTGACAGTTCGCGTTTTCGGCGGGTATCGATTCGAACTAACACCGTCATCCCTGCCCGCAACTGGGGGTCACCTGCCTGATTAGTTATTGCAAGGTTGATGGGTATGCGCTGAACGACCTTGACCCAGTTTCCCGATGCGTTCTGTGGGGGTAGGATTGAGAATTCAGCGCCGGTGGCTGGTGCGATGCTGCTGATTACAGATTCCCAAATTTTGTCGGGGTAGGCATCGGCCACAATGGTCGCCTGTTGCCCAGGCAGAATATGGGTAAGTTGCGTTTCCTTGAGATTGGCTTCAATCCAGATCGGTTGATTCTCTATCAGGGTGAATATCGGTTTGCCGGCCTGCGCGAACTCACCCACCTGCAGTTTCATATTACTGACGACACCGGAGGCGGGCGCGCGGATAGTGGCGGCCTTTAGGTCAACCGCCGCTTGATCATAGGTTGTTTGAGCGGCCAGATAACGTGGATGCTGGTCGGCCGGTAGTAGTTTATTGCCTGCCAGTTGGGCCAGCACTCGCTGTACACGTTGTTCAATGATTTTCACCTCACGTCTTGCAACCTGCAGGTCATGCCTGGCTTCGTCATGCTTTTCTTCACTACTCAGACCTTGCTTCAGTAGTTTTCGTTGGCGTTTGTAACGTCGATCGAGATATCGCACTTTGTCCTCGGCCAGTTGGGCCTGAACAACGGTTTCGCCGTAATCGGCACGCAAAGATTCGAGTTCGGTTCGGATCACTGCCATCTGCGCTCGGGCCCGATTGAGTGCGATCTCGAGCGGTGAAGAATCCAGCTGTAACAAAATATCATTGGCTTCAACAGCCTGGTTATCCGCGACCAGCATGGAGGTGACCCGACCTGAAACCTCTGTGCTGATGATGATGACATTGGCTTTCACATAGGCGTTGTTCGTGCTGACATACCGGCCGCCAGCCGCGTATAGATACAGGGCCACACAAATGGCCGCTAGCGGGACAACGACAAGAAAAAAAGTTCGTTTCAGCCTGCGACCGCTCAACATGGAGAAAAATTTTTTGCTCCGGCATCACGCCTTACTCTTATTGGTCACGGGCAGATTCAGCAGATTTGTTTTCAAGTGAATCAAGCTATCGACTAACCGCTCTCGTTCCTTCTCGTTCAACCCCTCGAGCACCTCTTGACGGAGATCAGCCGCGATTCGGCGAAGCGATTTCATGGCAGGTTTGACTTCGTCGGTCAGATACACCCGCTTGACACGGCGGTCACCAGGGTCGGGTTCACGGCGAAGCCATCCTTTTGCTTCCAGGCGATCGAGCAGTCGGCCAAGGGTGGGTCGTTCTATTTCCAGAATTTCGGCCAATTCAGCCTGAACAAGTCCGTCGCGACGATAAAGGTGTGTCAGGACCCACCACTGCGATCGGGTCAACCCGATGGATTTTGCTCTTCGGTCAAAGTTGGTTCGCATTAACCGGGAGACATCATTAAGAATAAACCCAAAATTACGATCTAGATTTTCACGTTGCATGGCAATCATGTAGTAGGCTGGCTAATAATAAGCAAGGTTATTATAGCCAAGGTTATTAATCTATGAATCAGATAGATCTGACAGGTCGACTGGCGGCGGTAACTGGTAACATTGGTAGATACTTCTAGAAGTGCCAGATTGAGAACCGCCCAGCTGAATGCGGGTACAAATAATTTGATGAGTAAAATAAAGTTGCCCGCATCTCTGTCTTTATCTTAGTCTTAAAACGCTAACCAATACACAAGAATGGAAAGCGTGCGTGTTACTGCCACCCTGCGTGGCCACAAATCGGAGGAATACAATGCCCGGATTGAGACTTGAAGGAAAGCACGCAGTGGTTTCTGGGGGTGCTGCAGGGGCCGGAGGCGCTGCATCGGAGGTCTTCGCCCGGGAGGGCGCCAATGTCGTCATTGTTGACATTCAGGAAGAGGCGGGCTTGGCACTCGTTGAAAAGATCCGCGAGGCTGGCGGCAAGGTCAGTTTCGTCAGGGCAGATGTATCCTTGAATGACGAGGTAGATGAAGCGATTGATAAAGCGAACAGGCTTTTTGACAATCGAATTGACGTCCTCTTCAATCATGCCGGCACCGTAATTATCAAGCCATTTCTTGAAACGACCGAAAGTGACTGGGACAGGATGATGGCTATCAATGTCAAATCCATGTTCCTGATGACCAAAGCGGTACTGCCATCCATGCTCGATCAAGGGGGTGCAATCGTTAACACCTCTTCGATATCGGCAGTTGCGGGAACCCCCATGGAAGTCCTCTATTGCACCAGCAAGGGCGCATGTCATATGTTTACCCGCGCCATTGCGACGGAGTACCGTGACGACGGAATCCGTTGCAACGCTGTTTGTCCTGGATTTATCAGAACGGCACACGGAATACGTGAACTCAAGGAACTCCGGGAATATGGTGTGGAGGTCACTGAAGAAGATATCTGCCGCCTCCAGGGCCGCATATGTGAACCGGAGGAAGTCGCCAACGCGGCACTATTCCTGGCCAGTTCTGAGGCTAGCTTTGTAAATGGAGAAACAATGTTCGTTGACAATGGAATGTTGGTTCGCACATGATTGCAGCAACCCGGCAGGTTTTCTTGCGCGCCACGTAAAGGGCTGCCTCAATAAGAATAATCGGGCGATGCCAGTCGCTTTTCGGTCAATCGGAAAAACAACATTGTGCATGAATTCATAAAGCGCTACGTACGTGTCGTTGACAATGTGAACTACCGCATCGGTCGGGTGACGATGCTGGTTATTTTCGTCATGGTCGGGGTGTTGTTCTACTCGGCGATATCAAAGACCTTCTTCGATCCGTCTTTGTGGACCTATGAGTTCGCTCAGTTTCTGATGGTGGCTTATTTCCTGCTTGGCGGCGCCTACTCGCTGCAGACCGACAGCCATGTGCGCATGGATCTGTTGTACAGCCGATGGAAGCCGCGCACGAAAAACAGGTGGGACGCCGCAACCACGCTTGTCATGATCGCATACCTCGTCCTGCTGCTGTATGGCAGTCTTTCCAGCACCTATTATGCAATTGAATACGGGGAGCGAAGCTATTCGATCTGGCGGCCTTACATGTGGCCCATTAAGGTGATAATAAACATTGGAATCCTGTTCATGCTGCTTCAGGCAATCTCGCAATTTTTCAAGGATCTGGCTGCCGCCAGAGGTATATCACTGTCATGAGCTACGAATTCATCGCACTGTTGATGTTCACGACCATGATGCTGATGCTGCTCACCGGGCAGCGCGTGTTCGGCGCGATAGGGTTCGTAGGTGCATTTGCGGCCTTATTGCTGTGGGGCGATGGCGGATCGGAGATGGCATTCACCTCCATCATCAAGCTGATGAAGTGGTATCCGTTGATGACGCTGCCGATGTTCATCTACATGGGCTACATCATGTCGGAATCGCGAATTGCCGACGACTTGTATGAAATGTTCCACGTCTGGATGGGCCCCATCCATGGCGGGCTGGCGATCGGTACGATAGGGCTGATGGTCATCATATCGGCGATGAACGGGTTGTCGGTTGCGGGGATGGCGATCGGTGCAACCATTGCGCTGCCGGAACTGCTGCGTCGCGGCTACGACAAGATCATGGTGACCGGGGTCATCCAGGCAGGCAGTTCGCTTGGTATTCTGGTACCGCCCAGTGTTGTTCTTGTGCTGTACGGTATGATTGCCCGTCAGCCCGTGGGGCAATTATGGCTGGCCGGCGTGTTTCCCGGCCTTCTGATGGCAGGCCTTTTCGTAATTTACATCTCAGTGCGCTGCCGGCTTCAGCCGCATCTCGGCCCTCCACTCGCAAAAGAAGAACGGGAAGTTTCCTGGAGCACAAAATTAAAACTGCTGCGCGCGGGTATTCTGCCGTTTCTGATCTTTTTTTCGATGACGGGCCTTTTCGTCATGGGGGTAACCAGCCTAGTCGAAAGCTCGGCGGTAGGTGCTACAGTTGCCACCCTGGTAGCTCTGGTCAAAGGCCGTTTGACCTACAAGGTGATGGAAACCACGCTCCGCAAAACCCTCCAGGTGTCCTGCATGTTCATGTGGATCATCCTCGCGGCACTTTGCTTCGGGGCGGTATTCGACGGTCTCGGTGCGGTTAAGGCTATCGAGTTCTTCTTTATCGGCCGAATGGAGTTGAGTCCCTGGGAAGTGCTGATCATGATGCAGGTTTCCTACATCCTCATGGGGATGTTCCTGGATGACACGGCGATGCTCATCATCGTCGCCCCGCTATATGTTCCGCTGGTTGGAGCACTTGGATTCGACCTGGTATGGTATGGTGTCCTGTACACGATCACCTGCCAGATTGCGTATATGACTCCTCCGTTCGGGTACAACCTGTTCTTGATGCGGGCGATGGCGCCGCCAGAGATCACGCTGTCGGACATCTACCGATCGATCACCCCATTTGTATTGGTGATGACTTTTGGTTTGGCAATTGTGATGATATTTCCCGAAATTGCACTATGGCTACCTAATTGGCACTATGGGAAATAGTTGTTGTCTGATTGAGAAGACACTCTACGAGTATTGTGCCGAGGAGAATATACAAGGCACGGTTTAACAACCCAAAGTAAAGAGGAAAATGAAATGAAGAAAACCAAATCAGCAAATACCAACAGACGTGACTTTCTCAAGAAAGTCGGTGCTACAACCGCAGTAGCGGGTGCCGCCACGCTGGCCGCCCCGGCCATAATGGCCCAGGAGCCGATCAAGTGGCGCTTCCAGACTTACGCCGGGTCGGCCCTGGGTCAGCACGTCACCAAACCTGCTATCGATGCAATCAATAACGCATCCAATGGTGAATTGCAGGTCGAGTTGTTTTATGCCGACCAGTTGGTTCCCACCGGTGAACTGTTTCGTGCCTTGCAAAAGGGCACCATCGACGCGGTTCACTCCGATGACGATTCGATGGCATCTCCGACAGAAGTGCGCCAGTTCGGTGGTTATTTCCCGATGGGAACGAGACATGCCCTGGACGTGCCTGTGTTGTTTCATCAGTATGGTTTCGACAAGATCTGGTCGGATGCTTACAAGAAAGTCGGCGGCGTTGTCTGGCTGTCAGCGGCCGGTCAGGATCCATGCAACTTCAATACGAAGAAGCGGATCACCAGCCTCGACGACCTCAAAGGATTGCGGCTTTATACCTTCCCGACCGCGGGCCGTTTCCTGGCGCAGTTCGGCGTCGTGCCTGTCTCGATCCCCTACGAGGACGCCGAGGTTGCCGTTCAGACAGGTGAACTCGACGGCATGGCCTGGTCCGGCATTACAGAGGATTACGCTGTTGGCTGGGCCGATGTGACGGACTACTTTCTGACCAACAACGTCTCGGGAGCCTGGATCGGTTCATGGTTCGTCAATGAAAAGCGCTGGGCCGATCTTCCCAAGCACCTGAAGGCAGTGGTCATGGCCAGCGTCGAAGCTAGCCATGAGTATCGTAACCAGTGGTACTGGGGTGGCGAGGCCAAGCTGCGTGCCGACGGCACCAAGTTGAAAGTCGAGACCGTTCCCGCAGAGCAATGGCGGGAGGTCGAAGATGCCGCTGCCAGGTTCTGGGACGAGGTTGCCGAAGAGGGCGAAATTGAAGCGAAGGTGGTCGGCATCTTCAAGGAATACAAACGTATCAGGGAGGCAGCGGGGGGCATTTACAACGCCAGTTAGACGTTTTCTCAGCATCTCCCAATTCCAGGCGGCCGCCGCAACCACGCTGCGGCCGCCTTTTTCTTGATGCGATAGTTCTCCAGTGGGAAGAACGCGAATTCCGTAAGCATAGTACGGACTGGGAAACGGACTGTTATTTTGAAATTNTCCAGGATTTTGTACGAATGAACGTTAACTGGAATTACCCTACGGCCGTGCGCACCGGGCCCGGTCGGATCTCCAAACTTGCCGATACCTATAAAGAGCTCGGCATGCGGAACCCTTTGTTGGTCACCGACCCCGGTTTGGGAGTATAGGAAGGATAAACACCCTTTTCGCCCAAGTCCAATAGCCGATGACTACTGTCGAATCGACCGGTAACCGTGTAATACCTCCCTGAATCCGGCTGCTATGGAGCCGGGGTTACTGAAACCCCGCTCCCTTCTTTCAGCAATCGGCAACGCTCCCGCCATCGGGCACACTCAATCTGTAACGCAGTGGTGAGAGCGCAGCATATTGATTTGAGCCGTTGCTGCTCGGGCTCGTCAGTGAAACAGTCCCTTCACGTGCTCAAAGCAACACTGCCGAATGCCTTAGCCACGAACAAGCCCGCTCGCCACGCTAAGTCAAAAACCAGCCAGGAATTTATTC
>JGI26261J51718_1000157_pt1 | contig 34738 bp, 30 predicted proteins | sample SaaInlV_135m_DNA_3_FD_51718 | JGI IMG/M metagenome (IMG submission 51718)
TGCAATTAAAAAAGACCCAACAAATGAAAGAAGTTTTTGCACGTAATAATTTAAAAGAGAAAATCGTGTTTTTGGTTTAGGTTGGCTAAGTTAAGGAGTGAAGTGATTTTGATTTCTCCCTTCTCTTCTCATATAATCGCTACCTTCTCCTGCTATAGGAGTCACTTGTTTTATAACATGGATTAGGGAGTTTAAAATATTACATGAAAATCCAACTAGACTGGTTAAGAGAATACGTTGACGTGGACCTTAGCGCCGAAAAATTAGGGCATCTGCTCACGATGGCCGGTCTCGAAATAGAAGCACAGGAAACAGTAGAATTAAGTGATGGAACAAAAACCGAAGTTCTGGAATTGAATGTGACACCTAATCGAGGATATTGCCTTAATTACTTTGGGGTTGCTCGAGAAGTTGCCGCGCTTATCGGTAAACCGTTTAAGTGCCCTGACTATGAAGTAGAGTTAGAGAAATCATGGGGGACGGATTCAGTAGAAGAAGTGCTTAGTGTTGATAACCGTGAACCGACGTTATGTTTGCGTTACTCCGGGATGGTTATTGAAAACATTAAGCCGGGGCCGTCTCCCAAATGGTTGGTGGACCGATTGACTGCGATAGGACTTCGTTCGGTAAATAATGTTGTGGATATTACAAATTTTGTTCTCATGGAATATGGTCAGCCTTTGCATGCATTTGATAAGGATTCGTTAGAAGGTTCTAGTATTACAGTGCGTCGAGGCAAAGCGAGTGAGGCATTTACAGGTATAGATGGAAGCGATTTAAAGCTAGATCAAGACACTTTAGTGATAGCAGATGCCACTAAGGCGGTTGCTTTAGCGGGTATCATGGGTGGCGCTAACAGTCAGGTTACGGAGTCTACCCGGCATATTATTTTAGAAAGCGCGAGTTTTAATTCAGTGATGGTGCGGAAAGGATCAAAGAAGTATGGTGTGCGATCTGACTCTTCCATCCGGTTTGAAAGAGGAGTGGATATTCAGGGCGTGGTATCAGCTCAAGCGCGAGCAGCTCTCCTTATAAGAAAATTAGCAGGAGGAACAATTCGAAAAGGACGAATTGATATTTATCCAACCCCCCAGCCGGGCAGAAATGTATTGTTGAGGATTCCGCGTTTAAATGAAGTTCTAGGCAGTTCCCTTTCCACTGACCGAATAGAGGACTGTTTGTCTCGTCTTGGGCTAAATGTTTCTACAATAGATGATGAAACCTTCGATGTGGAGATTCCTAGTACTCGCCCTTTTCTTACTAGGGAGATTGATCTGATAGAGGAAGTGGTCCGTTTAAACGGGTTTGATAAGGTTAGGGTGACCAGTCCTTCAGCGAGAATAAGCCCTGTTCGGTATACCCAAAAACAGTCTGCGGTTTGTGGTGTTAAAAGCCTTTTAAGTGGCATGGGTTTTTCTGAGGTCATTACATATAGTTTTATTGATGAGGCAGGGGCCAAAAAATTCCAATCAGCATTTTCTCCCACGGTCCAAGCAGACGCGATATCGTTGAATAACCCAATTAGTACCGACATGGGGGTCATGCGCCCAAGCCTTCTACCTGGATTGATCCAGTCGGCAATAAGAAATTTTAGCAAGGGGCAAAAGCATGTGGAGATTTTTGAGTTTGGTAACGTTTTTATACGTGGGAAACAAGGCGANCGGGAGGAGCGAATGGTGGTTTCCGCATTCGTCTCAGGAGTGCATGGAAACAATATTTGGGAGCAAACTGGAAAAAGTTACGACTACTTTGATTTGAAGGGGGCTTTGGACTCTGTAGTTAGATGTTTGAAGCTAAAGTTGATTGAGCAGCCTGGATTGGAAAGGTCTTTTCTGTTAAAGAGCAGGAGCGTTGGGTTGACAGTAGATGGCCAAGATTGTGGATTTTTAGGTGAACTGTCGCCCAGAATTGTTCGCCAATATGAATTACCCAAGCACTGTGTTGTTTTTGAGTTGGATTTTGATAGGTTGGTTCATGCTTTGCCCAAGCAGGCCCAATTTTCTCCCCTCCCGAGATTCCCGGAAATCTATAGAGACATTTCCATACTGGTCGACAAGGCAGTTACTGCAGGTCAAGTGATTGATAAAATCAATCAAGCAGGAGGGTCATTGCTTAAGAAGGCAGAGTTGTATGACCATTTTGAGGGGAATAAAATTCAAGAAGGGAAAAAGAGTCTTACTTACGCTTTGGCATTTCAGTCAAGTGACAGAACTTTGGCTGATGAAGAGGTTAACCCTGTGTTTGAAAAAATTGTAAGAACTTTATCAAGTCAACTTGGTGCGATGTTAAGAGAGTAATTTTTATGAGTTTTATTGTTCTGGGTTTTGTTTGAATCCTAAATTGACCCTACCTATTGTAGGATGTTAGTCTTTGCGTGAATTAGGGTTGTTGGTTCATATCGTTATGCTTAAATTCTTTACTTTAAGGTTTTGTCAATGCCCGCTGATAAAATTAAACAGTTAGAAGAGTTGGTTTCCTCTGTATTACAGAACTTAGATAATTTTTATTCCGAAAATAGTCGACTTAATCAGCGAATACAAGTACTTGAAAAAGAAAAAGCGGCATCGTCTAAAGAAAGTAATAGAGCGAAGGATTTGTTAGAGAAAGTGAAACAATTGGAAACCTCTCGTCGCAAATTGAAAAAGGACGGCTCTACCGTTCGCATTAAGATAAAAAATGTTTTAAAAAAAATTGAAAAAATGGATTTTGTCTAGTTATGACATCGAATGAGATTACGATTTGCGGTAAGGTATACTATGTNAAGCCGATATCTTCTTCGGTATCTATGGAAGAAGTCGCGACTTTGGTAAATGTGAAGATGAAGGGATTATTGGAAGCCAAAAGCAAAACATCCATGGTGGATGTGGCGGTATTAACTGCGCTTAATTTAGGTCATGAATTAATAGAGTTGAAACAAGGAAAACAATCCGAGGGTGAACAGCTAAACCAGCACCTTGATGGAATGATTCAAAAGCTTAAAAAAACTTTAGATGATGTTGAAAAAAAAAGAGTTAGTAGTTACTAGTCTTGCTAGAGGTGTTCCTTTGTGGTAATCTTACCTCTAGAGAGGTTGATTTATCGCTTCCCTGTCATGTTTGTGTGAAAATTTTATTTTTTGAGCCAATGCTTTGAAAACGGGGATGAATTTCTATCACGGTGTGCAAGCCTTATTTGTGATGCAGGATCGAAAGGAAGCCTAAAGTGGTACACAGATTCCCCACCTGTCCTTGACAGGTTCAAAAAAATAATTTTTGCACGGCATTTCGGGGAGGTTTAAGTGTTTTTTTGTAGGGTAGAATTGATTCCCTTTATGTTCTCAGGAAAGTTGGGTGATGGGTGTCTGGAGCTTTATCTCTTTGCGCCTTTTGGTTAAATGAAGTTCTAAACGAAGCAATGGACTTGTTTTGTTTGTCAAGATAAGACTGTCTAGTGATTTTACTGCATAAATTAATTTTTTAAGAGACTTTCCTGCTTGATTCACCCTTGTGTTAAATTAACCCACCTCTCGCTTTTCGCTTTGATGCGTTATCTCGCGATTCGCTCATAAAAGATTGCTCTACCTGTATTTTTAGGGATTTAAACTTATTTTATTTTGACTGAACTTTTACTTGTCTGACTGCATTTAAGGTTGTGTTGACTGGATAATTGAGTGTGACTACTTGATGAGGTTTGATATGACGTTAGAGGTCAATTCGGAGTCGGCAGCCAAAACTAAAATAGCGATCCGAAAAATGATTGTTCAAAAACGAGAGGAGCTTGGTGGTCTAGAAAAAGAGGAGAAAAACATTGCCATTGCTCANCGNTTNTTTGGCATGGATGAATTTAAGAAGTCCAAAACTATTTTTTGTTTTCTCTCGACTTCTTTTGAAGTGCAGACAGAGAGGATAATTCNGGANTCCCTACGGTTAGGAAAGCAAGTTTTGGTTCCATTGCTAGATCCAGGAGGAGAAAATTTAAAGGCAAGCCGTATTCCTTCGATGGATATAGATTTTGTGATAGGAGAGTATGGCGTTAGACAACCTGCTCCTAAATTTCGGAATATAGTTCCTTTTTCAAATATAGACTTTGTCGTAGTGCCTGGNCTAGCATTCGATAGTTTCGGGAATCGAATTGGTTACGGGGGNGGATTCTATGATAAATTTTTTAAAAAAATTACCGGAAATGTGAGCCGAGTCGCGGTGGGTTATGATTTTCAACTTTTTAATTTAGTTCCACACTCAGACTTAGATGAACCAGTTCATTTTTTAATNACAGAAACTAAAGCACTAAGATGCCGTGACATGTCAGGCGTTGAGGTTTAATTACATAATATTGAGGTAATGGGTATGCATATTTTTACAGCTGTTAAATTTAATTTTTCCACCCTGCTTGTAGGAATGTTTTTGGCAGCGGTGGTTGGTTATTTGATTGGTTATTTCCTGCGTAAACTAATAAGTCAATACCAGCTTAAGGAAGCTGAAGCCAGAAAGATAAAGATTATCGAAGAAGCAGAACAGGAGGCGCAAAATAGATTTAAAGCCGCTGTTGTTGAAGGAAAAGAGCAAGTCTTAGTTGAAAAGGAAAAAGTCGAAAAAGAAGTTCAGGCCAAACGGGAGGAATTGCGAGATCAGCAACGTAGAATGCACAAAAAAGAAGATGAGTTAAGGCTTTCGAAGGTGAGTTTGGTAGATTTTGAAAAACAGTTAGCCGCTAGGGTGAAAGAAGCAGAAAAAACTAAGCAGTCGGGCTTAGATGAAAAGTCGCGGTACGAGGCATTGGCTCAGGAAGAAATGAAAAAACTTGAACTCATCGGCTCTTTTACCGCTGAGCAAGCTATAGAAGAAATTAAGGCGAAGGTTGTCGATTTAGCACATCTGGATGCAGCAAAAGAAGTAAAGAAAATTGAAGAGAATGCGAAGAATAATGCGGAGGAAGAGGCAAAAAAAATTATCACCATGGCAGTGCAGAGATTAGCGTCTGATAGTGTGGCCGAAAGTACAGTCTCTGTGGTGGCCCTTTCGGACGATTCGATTAAGGGGCGCATTATAGGGCGTGAAGGTAGAAATATTCGTGCTCTTGAGCAGGCCACGGGAGTTGATCTTATTATTGACGATACGCCGGGAGCAGTAATATTATCCGGGTTCGATCCGATACGCCGCGAAGTTGCCCGTCTTACATTAGAGCAATTGATACTTGATGGGCGCATTCACCCAGGAAAGATTGAAGAGGTTGTGGCCAAGTGTCGTAAAGAGGTCGCGAGCCAAACTAGGAAGGCTGGGGAGCAAGCCGTTATGGAGCTGGAAATAGATAATATAAATACAGAGATGGTGCATATGCTAGGGCGGCTTAAATATCGCACAAGCTACACACAGAATGTTCTTGAACATGTTAAAGAAGTTGCTAGAGTTTGCGGGTTTTTGGCTGCAGAGTTAGGGTTGGATGTTCAACTTGCTAAACGTGCTGGACTTTTACACGATATTGGTAAGTCTATCGATCGGCAAACAGATGGTACGCACACTCAATTGGGAGTTGATGTTGCCAAGCGGTTTAATGAACACAAATATGTTGTTAATGCTATTGGCGCACACCATGAAGACATAGAGCCGGAGTCTCTTTACGCCGTTTTAGTTATAGCAGGAGATACTATTTCTGCTTCTCGCCCAGGAGCTCGCCGTGAAATGCTAGAAACTTACGTGAAGCGAATGACAAAGCTGGAAGAAATTGGAGATTCTTTCAAGGGCGTTGAAAAAACTTATGCGATTCAAGCTGGACGTGAGGTTCGTATTGTTGTTGTTCCTGATATTGCTACAGATGAGGAATCCAACATGTTGGCTAAGAAAGTCGCTAGACGTATAGAAAAAGAAGTGACATACCCCGGAGAAGTTAAAATTACCGTTATTAGGGAGACTCGCTTTACGGACGTTGCGCATTAATACTAGTTTTTTTTGCGGCTTATTATTTTTTGGAAACGAGAAACATTAAACTGTTTGAATAAAGAGTCTTCGCATGATAAAGCCAGCCAATAGTCTAATTGAGACTCTGATTTGCACTGTGTGTTTTTTTGAAAAAATAAAAATAGCTTAAGTCGTATTCTTTTATCTCCCAATCTTAACTTATTTAATTCAATGGAAGAACCAACAGATTTAGTGAAGCTTAGACGAGANAAGCTNGCGCAATTATACTCTAAGAGTATCAATCCTTATATTAACAGGTTTAAAGTTAAAAATACTATCAGTTCACTGGTTGATGAGTTTTCCGCGAACTCCAAGGAAGAACTAGGGGAGGTAGGTAAGCAGTGCTTAGTTGGTGGGCGTATGATGGCGAGACGTGGTCATGGTAAAACGACTTTTTGNCACATCAAGGATCGTGCAGGCCAAATTCAAGTATATATACGCAAGGATGAAATTGGTGAAGAAAATTANGAGATATTTAGTCTTTTCGATATTGGGGATTTTATTGGTGTGGAGGGAGTGCTGTCTAAGACCAAAACAGGGGAACTTACAATTTTTGCAAAAAAAATCACCTTGCTAACGAAATCGCTTTTACCGCTTCCCGAAAAATGGCATGGATTAAAGGATGTTGAGCTTAGATATCGCCAAAGATATGTTGATCTAATAGTCAACCCAGAGGTGAAAGATGTTTTCATCTATAGGAGTAAGGTTATCCAGGCGCTACGTGAGTTCCTTAATCAGAGAGACTATCTGGAAGTAGAAACACCAATGATGCAATCCATTGCAGGTGGTGCGACAGCAAAACCATTTAAGACACATCATAATGCTCTTGATATGGACCTTTATCTTCGGGTAGCGCCAGAACTATATCTAAAAAGACTGGTAGTGGGTGGTATTGAGCGAGTTTACGAGATNAATAGAAACTTTAGGAACGAGGGTATTTCTACTGATCATAATCCAGAGTTTACTATGGTTGAGTTTTATACAGCTTATGCTGATTATAATGACCTTATGGGGCTGACTGAAAAGTTATTTCATCATGTATGCCAAACTGTATTCGGTAAAATGACTTTTGATCTTACTTGTGGAAAAGATGAAGCCACTCGAAATGAGGTCATTGATTTTTCTAAACCCTTTGGGCGAAAAACATTTAAGCAATCCTTGGTAGANATTGGGGGAATACCATTGGAAGATATTAACGATTGCCAAAAGTCTGCTTCCTATGCCCTGGAAAACAAGGTAGCCTTGGAAAAGAAAGACAGCCACGCAAAAGTATTGGGAAAGTTATTCGACCACTTTGTTGAACCCAACTTGATCCAGCCCATTTATATAACAGACTATCCTTTGGCTCTTTCTCCATTATCAAAAAAGAAAGAGGAAGACCCGGGGTTGGTCGAGCGTTTTGAATTGTTCATTGGGGGGAAGGAAATCGCTAACGCTTATACCGAGTTGAATGATCCAATAGATCAGAAACAAAGATTCGAGGAGCAAGTTTCTGATCGCAATGCCGGGGACGAAGAAGCTCACATGATGGACCTAGATTTTATCCGTGCTTTAGAGTATGGACTTCCACCAACTGCGGGAGAGGGAATAGGTGTGGACAGGTTAGTCATGCTTCTTACTAACTCTCAATCGATCCGGGACGTTATCTTATTTCCACAGTTAAAAAAAGAATCTTAACTGGATATAATAAAACTTCGCTTGAATGGTATTTCACGGTGAAGTTAGATTGATTCTTTNAAAATTTTATTGNTAGANCTGAAAAGCTTGTTTTCAGTCTAAAAATCTTCAACCTCACCACTCATCATGTCCTACGAATTATTCGTAAGCATTCGCCACCTTAGCGCTAAAAAGTCACAAAAATTTATTTCTCTTAATACTTGGATATCAATAGCCGGGGTAGGCTTAGGCGTCATGGCCCTTATTGTGGTAATAGCAGTTATGTCAGGATTCAGTAAAGATTTGCGTGATAAAATCTTGGGAACTAACTCTCACGTAGTTGTGTCAAGTATGAATCGTGCGATGGTAGAAAACTATGATGGTATTGTGAAAAAAGTACGCTCTGTCAAAGGAGTTATAGCAGCGGCACCATTTATCATGAATCAGGTGATGCTAATTAATGGCGATAGAGTTTCGGGGATTGTTGTGCGAGGAATAGACCCAGAGAAAGAAGAGACAGTTTCAGATTTAGGGAAGAATATGGTGTCGGGAACAGTATCGGACTTGAAGNCGAAATCAAGTGTTTCTGGAGAAATAAANGGAAGAGAAAAAAAAAATCGNGCTGGAATAATTTTAGGCAAGGAGCTTTCGCGTAGACTGGGTGTGGAAGTTGGGGANATCGTGTCTATGGTTTCACCTGTTTCGCGGGTGACTCCTGTTGGACTTATTCCCAGAATGAAACTATTTAAAGTGGTTGGTGTGTTCGAGTCGGGAATGTATGAATACGACGCAAACTTGTCATTCATTCTATTAAAGTCGGCGCAAAAATTTTTTTCGATGAAGAACGGTGTTTCCGGGATAGAAGTGAGGGTTGCTGATATCGAGCAGGCTGGGAATATTGCTTCTGCAATCCAGAAAGAATTAGGTTTTCCTTATCTTGTCCGTGACTGGATGCGCATGAATAAAAATCTTTTTTCTGCGCTCAAACTCGAAAAGGTTGTTATGTTTATTATTCTGATCTTAATTATTTTTGTGGCGGCGTTTAATATTGTAAGCACGCTGTTTATGTTGGTGATGGAAAAAGCTAAAGAAGTAGCGATTTTAAAGTCNATGGGGGCTAGTTGTAGCAGTATAATGAAAATTTATAGCTATCAAGGNTTATTTATTGGTCTTGTGGGAACATTCTTGGGTTGTGCTGTTGGCTTTGTTATCGTCCCCAACTTAAATGAAATAGTTAGTTCGATAGAATCTATCTTCGGGATTGTGGCATTTCCGAGTGATATTTACTACCTTGATCGCCTTCCATCTAAAATTCAGTATATGGACTCTTTTTTAATTGTTATTTTTTCTGTTGTAATTTGTTTGGCCGCATCTCTCTATCCAGCTTGGCGAGCATCAAAACTCGAGCTTGTTGATGGATTGCGTTATGAGTAATTTAAATTCTACAGAAATTATTACTCCACACTTGCTTGAAGCCACGAATTTGCACAAGAGTTATAGGATTTCTAGTCAATTGCTCCATGTGTTGTCGGGGGCCAGCCTTAAATTGAAAGCCGGAGAAATGTTAGGCATTATAGGTGCCTCAGGGGTTGGAAAAAGTACTTTACTGCATGTTCTTGGTGGATTGGACTATCCAGAAAAAGGACAGGTTTTATTCCGTGGAGATAATATTTGTTCTAAAGGAAGCGAATATCTAGAAANCTTTCGCAACCAAAGAGTGGGGTTTGTGTTCCAGTTTTTCAACTTGTTGTCTGATTTNACAGCATTGGAAAATGCGATGTTCCCAGCTCTGATAGGCAGGGTTGAGAAAAGAGAAGCTCGCGAACTGGCAGAAGAGCTCTTGGTTCAGGTTGGACTCAAGGACCGTTTACACCATAAACCCGGAGAACTTTCTGGCGGGGAAAGCCAGCGGGTGGCTTTAGCTAGATCCTTTATTAATAAGCCAGACCTCATACTCGCGGATGAGCCGACCGGAAACTTAGATCAAAAGGCAAGCGACTCCTTAATAGAGCTGATTCAATCACTCAATCATAAATTTCAGCAAACAGTAGTGATTGTAACGCACAGCCAACGGATTGCTTCGAAAATGAATCGTGTTGTTGAGCTTGTAGGCGGTGTAATTCATCCGGTAGAAAAGAGCACTTTTGTTTGAAAGTTTTTTTGACGAATAAGAAAAAAACCCAACTGGAAAATTTTAAAAGGTGAATTTATGAATTTGGGTGATGTCGCAAAAAAAATAAATGGAACGGTCGAAGGAGATTCTTCTATAGAGATCACTGGCGTGAGCTCTATAGAAACTGCAAAAAAAGGGCACATTACGTTTTCCAAGGGAAAAAAATTTATAGACAAACTTAAAGAGTCTGAAGCTTCAGCTGTCTTAGTGAGTGCTAAAGAAGAGGTAGGTATAAGCCAGGTTATTTCCTCTAACCCAGAGCTAGCATTTGCCAGACTACTTGAGCATTTTCACCCTGAGCCAAAACCAAAACTAGGAATTCACTCCTCAGTTGTGCTCGGAACTAATGTAGTACTAGGTAAGAGAATCGCACTGGCTCCCTTGGTATGTGTAGGCAATAATGTTCGGATCGGTGATGATGTAGTGATTTGCGCTGGAACAGTAATTGGCGATAACTGTGAACTTGGGAATGGTGCTCTTATTCATTCTAATGTGACTCTTTATCGTAATTCAATGATAGGAAGTCACGTTACTCTTCATGCTGGTGTTGTGATTGGCTCGGACGGCTTTGGTTATACGGTGGATGAAAAAGGTTCTCATGTCAAAATCAATCAGATTGGAAATGTTGTGATTGAAGATAACGTAGAGGTAGGTGCTAATTCTTGTGTAGACCGAGCAGCGACGGGAACAACCTTGATAAAAAAAGGAACTAAAATTGACAATTTGGTTCAAGTGGCACATAACTGCACGATCGGAGAGCATTGCATTTTGGTTGCACAAGTAGGAATTGCTGGCAGCTGTAATCTTGGACAACATGTTGTTTTAGCAGGGCAGGCTGGCCTTTCTGACCATGTTACTGTGGGCGATAATGTGACTCTGGCTGCTAAATCAGCGGCCTTGCGTGACATTAAGAGTAATAGCGTCTATGGGGGAATTCCAGCTCTTCCATTGAATGTCTGGAAGAGAAGCGTTACGGTTCTTCCTAAGCTTCCCGACTTATCTCGTAAAGTTCGTGACCTAGAAAATCGATTAAACGATCTTGAGAAAAATAATACTGATGAGTAGTGTTGTTTTAAAGGTTGTCAGTTCCATTGCTTAATAATCAGTGAGTTGGTTTTTATGTTTTATGCTAAGTGGGTAGCCTTGTGGGGGGGGGTTTTTTTTGTCAGTTTCGCTGTTAACTCAAGCGCGTTCATGACTGATGAAAAAATAGAAAAGTATATTGCATTAAAGCTTAAGCGAAACGATCGTGTGCTTAGGCTCAACGAGAAATCGGTAGGTGATGATGGAGCAAAGTTTTTAGCAACGTCCCCGTTACTGGAAAGTGTGGAAACACTAATTATTTATAAGGGANGTATTAGCGATGAAGGTGTTCGTNTCCTTGCCGGATCGAGAAAGCTAGTTCGGTTAACAGCACTTTACTTGGAGAATAATCATATTACTGATCGAGGTGCTAGAATGATAGCCTCGTCAGAAATATTTAAAAATCTACGAATTTTGAACCTTTATCGAAATAAAATCACAGACAAAGGGGCTAAGGCGATTGCAGAATCGGACACTTTATCTAGTTTGATAGAAATAAATTTAAACTATAACGAGATTGGGGATGAGGGAGCGCGGAGTTTGACAGCGTCTTCTAGTTTGAAAAAATTGAAAGAAATTGGTCTTGAATACAACCAGTTAAGCCGAGCAGGGAGCGAGGCGCTTGAGAAGTTTAATGTTTTGCAGGATATTAATAGTTTAGAAACCTCCAAACGTTTAAATGAAATTGGTGGTTTGATACACGGGGATTTAGGGGTTGTGGTGCTTACCGGGTTTGCTAATATTTCAAAATTGGATGACCTAGATCTTAGTGATAGTAACCTTACGGATCGCTCCGCCATCGCTATTGCAAACACCGTGGAGCTTAAAGGGCTACTTTCTCTTAATCTCTCAGGTAATAGAATTACTGACTCTGGGGCCAAAGCGTTGGCGGATTCGAAAAATTTTGGCCGACTAAAAAAACTCAATTTGAACTTTAACTTTATCGGCGATCTAGGTGCTAGAGCTATCGCGAAGTCAACTTATCTAGCCAACCTAAAATCTTTAAAATTAGGGCAAAATCGAGTGGGGAAAATTGGTGCAAAGGCTCTTAAAGAGTCGGATACTTTGATAAATCTAATGCACCCGATATTTGGGTTTTATTGATTTTTTGGTTTGCTTTTTTTTAAATGGTTAATGATAGATTTTTGTAATGCGGTTTTCATAAAAAGTATTACTATGACGTTTCTTTTTATTTAGGTTTTATATGATTCAAATACTGGAATTCGAACAAGAAATATTTAAACTGGAAAGTCAGATTCAGGAGATGGTTTCGCTTTCCCATATGTATGACAGTGTCGGAGACATCACGCATGAAATAACTAGGCTCCATAAAAAAGTTCGTCATATGAAGCACGATGTTTATTCAAACCTTAAAGGCTGGCAAAAAACTCAAGTAGCTCGTCATCCGGATAGACCTTATACTCTCGACTATATCAAATATATTTTTACGGATTTTATTGAACTTCATGGAGATAGACGCGGTGGCTATGGTCCCTCGGTTGTTGGTGGATTAGCTAAATTCGATAGCCGCTCAGTTTTGATTATTGGTCATCAGAAAGGAAGGGATACGCAGGAGAAGATCAAACGAAACTTCGGAATGTCTCAGCCTGCGGGATACCGTAAAGCTTTGCGTTTAATGAAATTGGCACAAAAATTCAGACTTCCGATTATCAACTTGATTGACACACCAGGCGCCTACCCCGGTATAGATGCGGAGGAAAAGGGGCAGTCGGAGGCTATAGCAAGAAATTTGATAGAAATGATAGAACTTGATGTTCCAATCATCGTTGTAATAATTGGTGAAGGTGGTTCAGGAGGTGCCCTTGCAATAGGTATGGGCGATCGAATATTGATGCTTGAACATTCTGTTTACTCGGTAATATCACCCGAAGGTTGTGCTTCCATTTTGTGGGGAGATAAAAATAAGGTAGCTCAGGCTGCTGATGCCTTAAGCATAACGGCGCCTAGTTTGATGGAGCTTGGTGTGATTGATGAGATTGTTCGAGAACCTTTAGGTGGCGCACACCGCCATCATAAACGTGCTGCCATTTTGCTAAAAAAAGCGCTGCGAAAAAATTTGCAGGCTGTTTCTCAGCTAATGCCTGAAATCCTAATTAAAAACCGCCACGAAAAATTTCGTAAGCATGGCGAAATTGGATTTAAAACTACGAGTTGAATGCAATTGATTTTTAATCATAGGTGCATTTGACTGCGAAATAGTTGAGCATATTCTGTTTCATCGTTTATCATTTGGCCATGTGTTCCAGCCTCTACTAGTTTTCCAGATTTTATTACTATAATCTTATCGGCTCCTTCTAGTGTTGATAGTCGGTGCGCTACTAATATTGTAGTTCGTCTCGCCATCAAAGAAGTGAGAGCCTCCTTTATTTTTAATTCTGTTTCTGTGTCGACTGAGGCGGTAGCTTCATCTAAAATCAAGATTGGTGGATCCTTTAAAAGTGTGCGGGCAATGGCGATACGATGTTTTTCTCCACCGGAAAGTTTTACCCCGCGTTCTCCTATCCGGGTGTCGTATTCCATTGGAAGTCCTTTAACAAAATCATCGGCGTGTGCTGCTATAGCTGCTTTTCTCATTTGTTCTTGGTTGGCTTCCACATTACCGTATAAAATATTTTCAGCTACAGTACCATTGAATAAATATGGATCTTGGGAAACCATACCTATTTGTTCGCGTAGATAGGATATCTTGAGGTTTTTGACATTATGCCCATCTATTGTGATTTTTCCTGAGTCTATATCATAAAATCGAAGTAGAAGTTTTATCAAGGTGGATTTTCCACTTCCTGTGTGGCCTACGAGAGCTATTTTATTCCCTGATGGAATTTTTAGTGAAAGGTTTTTTATGACGGGCTTATCTTTTGTGTAGCCAAAAGTTACTTCTTGGAACTCTATTTCACCCTGCATATTGGTGCTGGGCAATATGGCATTAGGGACCTCTTTAACATCGGGTTGACGATCAATTATTTCAAATACACGTTCTCCAGAAGCCAACGCGTGTTGTAGCATGTGGTTTACTGAGTGCAACTGGTTAATGGGAGTATAAAACAAGGCTAGGTAGCCGATAAAAGCGACTAAAGAACCGATGGTTATCTCTTCGGCGTGAATTAGACCTGTTCCATATAGCAAAATGAGGGCTGTCCCAAGTGAACCAAGAAACATCATTGCTGGAGAATAAATAGCCCAGAGTGACATCACCTTTAAATTGCTGTTGCAGTATTCTCTGCTTTTTTTTTCGAAGCGTGATATTTCATGTAATTGTCGGTTGAAGGCAAATATTTCTCGAATACCAGAAATGGAATCCTGCAGTCGAGAGTTCATTTTAGCGGCGCTCTCTCGCACCGTGTGATAGAGGTTGTGCGCTTTTTTTGTGTATATACAAGCACCCCATATGAGAAGTGGTATTGGGAGCAAAGCTACCAATGCTAGCTTCCAGTGCAAGTAAAACAGTATTACGGTTATTCCGGTTAGCGTCAAAACAGCTGTAACGACCTGCTCGACACCATCTATAAAAATTCGTTCAACATAATTGACATCGTCATTAATCCGCGACATAAGTTCACCGGTTGATCTGTTTTCAAAAAAATTTATAGATAATTGGTTTAGGGCCTTATAAACATTCGAGCGCATATCAAAAACTACATCTTGCTCGACCCGATTATTGAACATTATCCGCTGGTAGTTTAAAAAATTTCGTAAAAAATAAACTCCGATAAGCCCTGCCACGATCCAGTAGATCAAGGAAGTCTCCTTTCCCTCAACTAGTTCATCAATAATGACTTTTATGATCCAAGGGGGAATAAGGTCTAGTAGGGTTGTCAAAATAGCAAAACCGAGAGTAAACGAGACTGCTTTTTTATAAGGTTTGAGGTAACTAAGAACACGTAGGAGTGATTTCATAATAAACCGGGAATTAGAGAAGTATGGTTTTGAACTATAAAACTTGTGTTCTTCATGATATTTTTTATAGATGAAGCTGTCAATTAAGCATGCAGATAGAAATTATTGTAGATGAAACCTGAAGTGACGGGAATTAAACTGACTGTCACTTGCAATATGCTTGGATAAGAACGGTCTAATTTTTTTTCAGGAGTGGTTGATTATGGAATATAGAATGTTGGGTGATAGTAACCTTAATGTATCTGTTATTGGATTTGGTGCCTGGGGAATTGGGGGGGCTCCATTCTGGTCTAACGAGGGAGATGTTGTTTCCGCCCGCGCTATCATGAAAGCCTATGATTTAGGGGTCAATTTTTTTGACACAGCCCCAGTCTATGGGTTTGGTCATTCTGAAGAACTTCTTGGCAAAACTCTGAAGCCTTTTCGCGATAAAGTAGTCTATGCGACAAAGTGTGGTTTGCGTTGGGGAAAAAAATCATTGGGTTCTATTACTAAAAATGCAACTCGGCGATCTATTTTAGAAGAAATCGACCAGAGCTTGAAACGATTAGATACAGATTATATTGACCTTTATCAAGTTCACTGGCCTGATATTGAAACATCACAAGAGGAAACTATGGAGACCTTGCTTGAAATCCAAGAGCAGGGAAAGGTGAAGGTCATTGGAGTGAGTAATTATTCAGTCGAACAGATGGAGGCAATAATGAAATCAGGGAAGGTTGAATCCTTACAGCCCGATTATAGCCTGCTCAACCGATCCATAGAAAGGGAGATGGTTCCCTACTGCAAAGAAAATAAAATCGGGATTATTGCTTACAGTCCCCTTGCTTCGGGGTTGCTTACAGGTAAGTACAATAAAAATGCGAAGTTTAGTGACTGGAGGGGTAAAGGGATTATAGGGTGTTTTTCAGGGGTCCAGTTCGACAAGAATATGGAAAAGGTAGCGAGACTTAAGGCTATGGGGAAATCAATAGGTAAAACGTGTGGCCAGATGGCAATTAATTGGGTTGTTTCGCAGTCTCACTTGACTACAGCGCTTTTGGGTGTCAAAAATGAGCAACAGGTGGAGGAAAATATTGAAGCGCTTGGCTGGACACTAGATCCTGAACAGCGAGAAGAAATTAATTATATTTTTTCTGTTGATGAGTAGCCCTCGCGAGAGAAGAACCGTCACCTTTAATTCCGGAGATGCCGTACTGATTTTGGTACACCCGAAGGTGTTTTCTGACATCAGCTATACTTTTAACTTGTTTTTTCTTTACGAATGATTCCTCAGCTCGTTTCATGTGATTGACGGCACCAACACCATTTCCCATTAAGTGATGGATGAGTCCTGTAAAGTAGTGAGTTTTTCCCTCCTTAGGTTGCAGTCGGATACTTTTGTTGAAATGTTTGAGGGTTTTATTAAGGTCGTCGACAATAAAAAAATATAAAGCTATTTTAAAGTGGAGGTCTGGATCGTTAGGTAGAATTTTTAAAGCATTGTTATAACGTCCGATAGGGTTTTCAATTATAGAAAACTTTCCAGTTTCCTGCCGGAGTTCATTATAAGCNAAGGCAAAGTTAGGNTCGAGTCGGACCAGTTCACGATAATGTGGNGCTGCTTTTAAGGNNTCCCCTTTTTTCCCATAGTAGTTAGCCAAAATACGATGTGCGCTTACATCGTTTGGATCCAGTCTGGTGACGACATTATAATGTCGCAATGATTTTTGAGTTTCATCTTTTGTGGCATATAAGGCACCAAGTTTGCGATGAGTTTTGGTGTCTTCAGGATTTAAACGTGCAAGAATTTTATAATGATTCAGAGCTTGGTTTGTTTTCCCTGATTTTTCGTATAACCGCCCTAGCTTTCGATGTAAAGAAGAGTTTGATGGGTCTAGTAGACTAATTTTTTCATAAAGACGGAGCGCATCCATTCTGCGGTGATTTTTTTCGTAGGCTACGGCAAGTCGTTGGTGGGTTTTTAAATCTTCTGGATGAGCTTTCACAATACTTTCGTAAATATGGATTGCCTTTGACCTGTTTCCCTGCAGGTCGTAGACCCTAGCTAACTTAGAGTATGTCTTAGGATCTTTTGGATTAATACGGATTACTTCTTTAAAATGCTTTATTGCACTTGCCAACTTTCCAGACTGGGTATGAAGATCAGCTAAGGCTTTATGGGCTTTCTGGTCATTGGGATTAAACTTGATAGCAATACGGTAGTGGCGGACAGCATCTTTCTCTCTTCCTTCCTTTGTGTATAAATTTGCAAGTGTATGACGTGCGGAAAAGTTTTTAGGATCAATTCGGATAATTTCTTCATATTGACCGATCGCTTGTCCAATTTTCCCGGTTTGTTCATATAGTTCCAGTAATTCCTGATGAGTATTTTCGTCATTACGATCGAGCTTAAGGGATTGCTTATAGTATTTGATCGCATTTTCGGTGTCTTTCAGCTTTNCAGTTACATATGCGAGTTCCTTAAAAGCTAATGCGAAATAAGGGTCNAGGTTGGTGGCGCCCTCGAAGTAGGTCCTCGCTTTTTTTAGTTCGCCTGTATTTATGAATTCATATCCAAGNCGGTAGTGGGCTTTAGGGTCATCGGGATTTATTTTTAACGCTTCATGGTAATGGTGAATTGCTTCTTTAGTTAGACCTATTTTCCCGTAGGCAAATCCGATTCCGGTATGTGCCTCGGCATCGAATGGTTGGATTTTTAGTGTTTCATTNTAGTGTTCGATTGATTTCTCATATTGTCCAAGCTTCCAATAGTTNTTNGCAAGATTAAANTGTAGGTTTGGGTCATGAGGACGTGATTGGATAATTTTTTTTAATTGCTGAATGTTGGATCGGGATACTTTTAGGCTAGNATCTTCAGCGTAGGTGATGGAGGGGAAAATGGCAAAAATGGCAAATAAGACTATATAGAAAAATTTAAATATTTGAGTGGAAGCCATGGCCCGAAAATAAGNAGATTACTAATTAACNCCTTATATATCGGTACAATCGATCAAAAACTTAATGAGCCTACGGCCAAATTCATATGGTTTGAAAGGTTTCTTTNGNCACTNCTANCCCTCATTTTTTAAATGCTTTACTTGGATTTTAGGCCCTTTATTTTTTTTTAATAGTCGAGTGAATTCGTCGGTATTTAGTCGAACTTGGTTGAGGAGCGCTGTGGTTTGTTCTTTTTTCGGGCGTAATTGTGAAATNGCGTAGTCCATTCGTTTCAGAACTGTNAAAATATTNNCACCATCAATAAGTTTTACTTCTTTCTTTTCCTCCTGGATATTTAGTTCTAGGCTCACTTTAATTTGGTTAATCTCTTGAGACAAACGTTGCTCTAGCGAGATGATATTTTTTTCCAAGCTTCTCATGTGCGCGCGTTGGAGAACGGAGTTTGAATAAAGAAAACCCACGAGTAGAACAAGCAGCCCTGTATAGAATAAAACTTTAAGTGTTGTGTTTTCTCTTTTACGTTTTTGAAGATTCTTCTTCACCTCTTTCATTTCCGCAGATAGAGAGCCGATTGATTTATCCAAAGAGTAATATTTTTCGTCAGGGGATTGGTCGACATTAAGTTCTTTTTTCTCAGATTGTGAGTGGGGATCTTTGTTTTCTTCCATAAATGAAAATTTCCATTTAACGTTAACGAAACGAGGTTGGTGAAAACCCTCAGGTTATTGCATCATTTTTACAGATAGAACTCAATGGTTACCCATTATAGTGGTAATATACATGTTAATGATATTCTCTCCAGAAAAATAAACTATCAGTGTTCCTACAGCAAGGAATGGCCCAAAAGGAACCTGGCTTGTGGTGTTAATTTTTTTCCCAACCAGGCCAATCAACCCAACTACTGATCCCATAAAAGCACTAAGAAAAATTACTAGAAATACCTGTTTTAGACCTAGCAAAGCTCCAACTGCAGCGATAAATTTAATATCACCACCTCCCATCCCAACGCGACCGCGAACTCGATAATACACTTCTGAACTGAATAAAAATATGCCCCCCCCCGAAATCAAGCCGAGTAACGATTCTTTTAGTCCAATCAAATAACTTCCTGCCAAAAGCCCGAATATAATTCCCGGCAAAGTTATAGTGTCAGGGATTATCTTATGCTTAATATCGATGATAGCGACTGTTAAAAGGGTCGGACCAATCGCGCAAAATATNGCAAACTTCATCGACATGCCAAACTGAATAAACCCAGTAAGTAGCAACAGAGCAGTTGATACTTCAACTATTGGGTAAAGAAGAGAAATTGAAGCGGTGCACTGTCGACATTTTCCTTTAAGTAATAAATAACTGAGAACTGGTATGTTGTCCCATATAGAAACCCTTGTTTTGCACGACTGGCAATAGGAACGGGGTGTTATGATCGATTCGTTTTTTGGAAGTCGGTGGATACATACATTAATAAAACTTCCAAGTGTTAGACCGAGTAATAAAACAGCTGTGATTTGTAGGGGGAAGGGGGTGGTTGTTAAAATATTCATCCCTGAATGATCTTTGTTGTGTGAGAACCCAGTTCTTCTGGACTTTTGTTAGGGAAACTAGGAAGAGGATCTAAATCATGATTTTGAGTATACGGGACTAACTGAGTTACCACCTTATAGATAATGCCAGAAGGGAACCCCTTTCGTTCGAGAAATTTTGCTATTCGGCAGCGATCTCTTTCACTATCTCTTGACGAGAAGGTTGTGAGTTTCTTTTTCGCGCAAGACAACGCGATTTTTTTTTCATCGTATTCTTCATAAAGCAAATTAAGTGTTTCCTCAATAATTTGTCTTTCAAGGCCTTTGTCCTCAAGTTCTAGTCCTAATCGTAGTCTCCCTATTTTTTTATTTACGATGCGGAACCTTCCAAATTGCATCGCAAANCGCTCATCATTAATATATTCATTGTNTTTTAGGAAGATGAGGGTTTCATCCACTGCATTTTCAGAGAACTTTTTCTTTTTTAAGTAGCGGATTATTTCGTTTCGGCTTCGATCTCTGTATGCAAGGTACCGAATCGCGCGTCTACGGGCATTTTTTAATTCTTCCTCATATGGCATGAAAATATGACCACGTCAGGGTGTTGAGGTTGGATCTTTTTTTCCTTTTTTTGCAGAGCTTTCCTTTTCTTCTTTTACTTTGGGACCTTTTTTGTCGACTGGCTCCTTAAGAAGGCCCAATTTTTTTCTTAGNTTAGTTTCAATTTCATCGCACATATCGGGGTTNTCTAAGAGGAATGCCCTCGAGTTCGCCCGACCTTGTCCAATGCGGGTCTCGTTATATGAAAACCATGTACCACTTTTAGCTATCAGTTCATGGATTACTGCGAGATCAAGTAAGTCTCCTATTTTAGAAATCCCCTGTCCGTATATTATATCGAATTCGCAATCTCTAAATGGCGGCGCGACTTTGTTTTTAACTACTTTTACTCTTGTTCGATTTCCAACTATGCTATCGCCATCTTTGATGGCACCTATTCTCCTGATGTCCAAACGGACAGAAGAATAAAATTTAAGAGCGTTTCCTCCTGTCGTCGTTTCGGGGCTACCAAACATAACTCCAATTTTCATGCGAATCTGGTTGATAAAGATCAGACACGTTTTTGATTTATTGACCACACCTGCAAGTTTCCTCATGGCTTGGGACATGAGTCTTGCTTGCAGACCCATATGCGAATCACCCATATCACCATCGAGCTCAGCCTTGGGAACAAGAGCTGCAACCGAATCGATGACGATTACGTCCACTGCCCCGCTGCGAATTAAAACCTCTGCGATTTCCAGTGTTTGTTCTCCGGTGTCTGGTTGAGATAATAGGAGGTCGTCAAGGTTTACCCCTAGTTTTTCTGCATACCGAGGGTCTAGTGCATGTTCTGCATCAAGAAATGCAGCAACACCACAAGATTTTTGCGCCTCTGCAATAATGTGGAGTGTGAGGCTGGTTTTTCCAGAAGCTTCAGGTCCGTATATTTCTACGATGCGACCGCGGGGCACTCCGCCTACACCCAACGCGGAATCCAGTGAAATTGAGCCTGTGGAAATAACAGAAATCCCTTTTAAGGCATCCGCTTGACCCAACTTCATAATAGAACCTTTGCCAAACTGTTTTTCTATTTGAGTGAACGCCAAATCCAGCGCTTTTCCTCTATCATCCGACGCCATTAATTTTCTCCTTATTTTTTTAAGATAGTCTACTCAGGATTCCTGAGGGGTGTGTTTTTATGTATGCCTTGTAAAGAAGTTCTAGGTAAAACAACAATCCTTTTTTTTGTTTATAGAGTGAGTGGCGTTAAATGGCAAGGAATTTATCACTTAGAATTTGTACCGTATTCCCTGAGAAGAATAAAGCCTTTCACATTCGCTAAATTAACTATAGAATTCCCGACTGTCTATCCATTAGAATCACCCCCTCTTAGAGGCCGTTGACCTATGATATTACCTGTTATCCCTCAAGCTTCCGGCCCGGTTTTTTCAGAAGATGAACGGATCAACTTGTACCACTTAAATGAATTATACGCGGATATAGCTCGCTGCGTTTCTCTTAAACTGAAGGAAAATCATCAGATCGAGGTTCCTATTACTTCAGGGATTTGGGGCGGAACTTACCTCATAGCAGATGACGAAGGAAAATCAAAACGAAGAATCTGGCGGCTGTACTTCATCGCCAACTTGCCACAGAATAGCCCACTCGATAAACGTGAGAATATGGAGCATTTAGTTGGCTATTATTACACTTCAATTATTAATGCCTTCCGTCCATATGGATTAGAGCTTGATCTTAATATGTGGGGAGGTCGCTTGCCTTATAGCAATGGAGCAAAACCGAGTTTAACTATGCATATGGTCGACTCCTCAGAAAAGGTCAACTGGTTGCGAGGATTCTTTATATGGAACCTGGTTCCCTGGGAAGAATCAATCATTCACGATACCATTCGAAATGTTAAAGAATTTAAAGGAAAGTTTAATATTAAGAAAACCCCGATAATGAAACGGGACCCCAAGGATATTAAATATTTATTACAGGATGTGATTATAACTTATCGTACTTTGGAGAGTTCTTTTTCATCTGATTTTCTGGAACACGCTCAACCTATTATTAAAGAGGTAGCAGATCATTTTCTTGAAGGTTTGTTTGAACCGGCATTGATTCGAGAGTTATTTTTTAAAGTGAGAGAGAATAAGTTAATCGTAGGGTTTGAGGAAAGTCTTCAAGAGCATTACTTAAAAGAGGGTCTGGATGTGAGGCGGGTGGAAGATTGGCCGACTGAGAAAATTAATTATGTTCCCAAAGTGCTCAAAGAAAAGCTAATACCCCCCATCAAAAATATCTTCACTTCATTTAAATCTAATTTGGACCGAAAAAATGGTTTGTTGTGAAGTAAAGGGATTAAATGATTAGGAATACGTACAAAGAAATAGTGCGATGGTGTCTAGTTTTAATGAAACTTGACAGTATTGATTGCGGGGCTATTTTTTTATTTAACTTTTGTTTGCATAACTAGCAAAAGTTAAGAATGCTGGGTTAATGGCCGATGTGATTTTTATGGTCTTTGAGCTTATTGATTAAAAAAGGAAATTTTTTTAATGAAATTTTTATATTGGGTGATATTTGGAATTTTTCTTGCTACTTCTTTAGGCTTTAATCTAAATGAGGTTTTTGCTGCTGAAAAATGTAAATATGTCCTAGCATGCGGTCAGGAGAAGAAGTCTACTGTGAAAGCGGCACCGAAAAAAATCATTAAATTTGTTCCCGAAGAGGAAACAGACGGGCCTAGTATAAAGGTATTGGTGATCAAGGAGAAGGAGATAAAGTCGTTGTTGGACTCAATTGAACAAAACTACAGAGCGTATACTGGTATAAATCGTTACGAAAGAATCGACAAAGTTTCTTCTAGAACTAATCAAGGCCGATTAAAAATAAAATTAACACGTGATGTTGACCCAACCATTACATCTACTGACAAGCCTTTGACTCTAGGTGGCAATGGATTTAGTACTTCGGTGTTTAAGCCTGTCAACCAAGGTCTGCACTTTTCCTTTAATGGTCATATGAAAGAGTCACCTGTTTACAAAATTGAGAAGGAAAACACTTCAGGCCATTTAGATCTTGATTTTGAAGAAGCTCAAAGTGAAAAATTCTTAATTTTTCATGATAGCGGTTCAATTTTTGGCCGAGAACCTGATATTCTCGTGGACCCTAAGCCGAAACAATTTGCTAAACAACAAGAAGAAGCGGNTGAAAAAATCGATCCAATTCCAGAAACTGGTGTTTATTTTGATCAAAATAAAAAAGTAATAGTCCACCTTAATTCCACTGAAAAACCATTGGATTTGATTCGTGACAATTCCGCTCTTTTGCAATATGACTATCAGACTTTAATTTCTAGCGGTCCTTAAAGAGTCGATTCCGAAAATAGTTTTTAGAGAACGGGGGTGTGAAAGCCGCAGTCCTAAGGTTGTTTTTTTGAGGTGCTGGGTTCTGACTTCTCCAGAGGGGTTCTGTCAAGGGAAGGCTTTTTGTCGGAGTATTCAATACCTCGATACCAATAAAAGAAAATCCAGAATCCAACAACAAAGGCCAACAATAGTACCTTGCGGATGGTGCTCGTTGGACGTCCCGTGTTTTTTTGCAGCATTTTGTTGTCCTTTTAGATGTTTCCCTGAACACTTTTTTTTGAATAATGAAATTAAGCCTATTTATTTTTAGGCTAAACGAAAAACAAGTCAAGTTCTACCTTGACTAGGTTAGGGGGATTTTGCGCAACGAAACCCGAAGCTATTATTTTTAACTTCGGGAGTAAAGAAGCTTCGATTAAATGTTGGCGCGCTTAAACCACATCCGTAGGACAAGCAGTCAAACCATGACCCACCTTTAAGTACCCGCTTGTCCATACCGTATTCACCGCGATTTATATTGTTTCCTGGGTGTGGGAGATAAAAACTATCGACCCACTCCCANACATTCCCGGACATGTCGTACAACCCATAAGGACTTTTCCCATTAGGGTACGAGCCGACCGGTTCTGTACCTGTAGAACCTTTGTAGGGGTGATTCGATTTATTTGTGGCCCAAGTATTGCCCCATGGATAAATATTTCCGCTATCACCGCGAGCGGATTTTTCCCACTCCTGCTCAGTCGGGAGTCGCTTGCCCNTCCACTTGCAATATTCACTAGCATCGTGCCAACTGACATAAATCACAGGATGGTTTTTCTTGCCTCTGGGAATTTTTCCATTAGGCCAATGATAGGGTTCTTCACGCTTTGTGCCGTAAGTGAACTTTTCGTACTCTGCATTAGTTACTTCGTAACGATCGATATAAAATTTATTTACTGACTCGATATACTCAGGAGCCTCATCGTCCCATCTTTCGTTAGAGCCCATAATAAACTTTCCTCCAGGAATCAATGCCATTGAAACGGTGTCCTTCGGAGCGCCTTCTCGTACCCTAACGTCTGCATTAGCAGTCAAAGTGTGCGAGGTGGAATATGTTTTTGTTACAGGTAATGAGAACTTGGACTGAGGCTTGATCAAGATAGTAGAATTTCTTGATAGAAAAACTTTCTCAGGTGAGGAAAATGGAGAAATGGGGCGCGTGCTAATGCCAACGTGGCATTGCTGGCATTCCGGACGTGTCGTCCGATGTTTTTTTGCTAGAGTTGTATTTTTGACCTTGTGACACGCAGCGTCACATTTTAGTATGTGAGGATATTCTTCTACTACCTCAAAATCAATTTTCGATGTTTCGTAAGCTAGCACCGAAAACGGGCTAACTATCAGGAAATTCATTAATGCGACTAATCTTAGACTATAACTTAAGTACGTATTCATAGTTTGTAAAATGTGGTTGATCGTTATCAGTAGTTAGGGTGGGGAGTCATAATTAATTGAGAAAATATTATCAGGTTACAGAGCAGGGAGTCAAAGTAAAAGCCGGTTCTTTTAGTAGTTGTTTTGAATGCTCTTTAAGGTTGGGGTCGCTATGCAAGAATGGAGAGTGATTGAGGATGGTCCTCAAGACGGTGAATCAAATATGGCCATCGACAGGGCAATTTTGGCGTCGTGTTCTTCAGGTGAAACCCTGCCAACCTTGCGTTTGTATAGCTGGGAGCAGCCCACGCTGACAGTTGGGTATGCACAAGATTTCGCTAAAGAAATTGATGTTAATAGATGTCAAAAGTTAGGAATACAAATAGTACGCAGGCCAACTGGAGGAAGAGCGTTATTGCATAATCATGAAGTGACTTATAGCTTTACAGCCCCCATTCCTCATTCTAAGTTTCCATCTTCATTGCTCGGTGCTTATAAAGTTGTTGCCAGAGCATTACTTGAGGGACTTAAGGAAATGGGTGTCTGCGGTGCGGACTTGGCCTTGGGAGGAAAGTCCAATAGAGGCAGGCATTCTTTTCACTCTCCCTCATGTTTATCTAGTATCAATCATTTAGAAATAGAAGTTCAAGGCGCCAAATTGGTAGGTAGTGCTCAAAGGCGAACAAAGAGGGCGTTTCTTCAACATGGTTCAGTGCTTCTCGATTGCGATAGGGCACTTTTGAATTCTTTATTTAAATACGCAACAGACGATGATCGTTCTAAGTCTATGAATATACTGAATAATAAAGTTATCACTTTGTCCGAATGCCTTGGTGAAAGTGTAACGCGTAAAGAGGTTTTCCTGGCTCTGAAAAAAGGGTTTTCTAGGGTCTTGCAAGGAAACTGGGTTNCAGGGCATTTAAATTCTTTTGAATTGATTAGGTGTNCCCCTAANNCATATTCGGTAGAGATTATAACTGCCTAGCGATGGTCCTTAAAATAACTAATGAATTTTTAAAATAGTTGGNACCGATGGATGTAAAAATATTCTACAGCGCACGGCTACTTTCTAGGGTTTGGAGGTTTCTGTTCCATAACCGAGGAACCTGTCTGCAAAGATTCAGAGGAGTTTTCTTAGTAATTCTTTTATTCAATATTGGAATTGGTTGCTCTCAAAAGCGAGGGATTGCAAACCATCCAAGACATCANTTGTATCAAGATGTGACAGAAAGTTATCTTCCTCCTATCAAGGTTTCTCTCCAGGGGGCTATTTTTGTTAGAGGAGATAGAAAGCCCGGTTCCGATTTAATCTTGTTTGTTTCCGCTGAAGGGAAAGGGGCAAAAATAAAAATTCTCTTTAATAGAGGGACGAGTGGAATAGGTCGTGGCAAGGGGGCGAGTAAAGCTCAACATTTAGCTGAAAATATTCGCTTTCTAGCTAAAGGAGATATTAGTGGTAATGGTGTCGATGATCTTGTGTTGATTGTGTCTCCCCAGAAAAAAGGATCTGCGAAAGTACTTTTTAATAATGGTAAAGGATATTTTTACTCAAGATCAGAATTTGAACTACCTTTTGTTTCCAAGGGTGTGGAGCGTGTCGATCTGATTGACTTGGACCAAGACGGGGATACCGACTTTTTATTCACCGGAAGGAAAATACTGGGTGAAAACGAAAAACTTAAAAGACGACAAGGTCAGGTGTTGATTAACAATGGCGGAGAGCAGTTTATAGATGAGACCTTCCTACTGTGGCCCAACCTTCCCTCAGGGGTGATTGGTACAAGTATTGCCGACTATAACCAGGACGGATTCCCAGATGTGTTTTTGGTTTATGATAACGCACAAAATCGATTATTGATAAATAATGGAGTGGGAAAATTTATTGATAAGACGGACTATTTACTTCCAAGAATGATAGATCAAAGTACCCATGCTGATTGGGCCGATTTTGATCTTGATGGTGATAATGATTTGATTGTTACTAACAAGGGGATCAGGAAACCATACCAGAGCTATTCTGGGGAAACGATCTACTTTTTAGAAAATATTGGATCAGGACGGTTTGTTAAAAAACCAAGTAAAATATTTCCTGCTTTACCAGCATTTCGGGTTTATCTTCTGGATGCAAATGGAACGGGTATCCCAGATGTGATTATCCTTAATGAAAAAGGGTTGCTCTATTTAGTTGGAAAAGGTGAATGGGATTTCAGTGTAGAAACAAAAAAAAGATTTCCACAAACAAGTCCTATGAGAGAAATGAGGTTTGGGGATGTCAATGGAGATGGGTTTCTCGATTTAATAGGTATTACTGCAAAAAATAATTATCCTAAATTGTGGTTGAATAGAGTTAAGTAGAGTTTTCCTCTAAGTATTTTTAACGTCCAAGATATTTGGTGGTTGAGTAGGAGTTGGAATAATTTTTTTATAAAGAAAGGCGTCATGTCATATTTTAAAAAACTTACATTTTTGAAGGTTTTAACCACTATTGCATGGGCAGATGGCGAGGTAACCCAATCCGAGCTAAACATTCTCAAATCTTTTTACAGAAAATTCGATTTGGATAAAGGTGAACTTGCCGAATTAAGGCATTATCTTGCTGCGCCGGTTTCAAAGAAAGAACAAACGGAGTTGTATGACCAGTTAGTGCATGAGTTGAGCAATGAAAGTGAAAAAGAGGAAATTTTAACTGCGTTGGAGTCCATGGAACAGGCCAATAAACGAATAGGGAATGAAGAGAAAGAACTGGTGGGGCAATTTCGTGAATTGCTTGAAAAAACATCGGTCACAAAAAAGTCACTTGGAAAAATCCGAAACTTACTTGGCAAAACAATTTTCTCTCATACGCGTGGCAAGAACTTGGATTCAGAAAAATATTTCAAGCGTAAGGTTCTTAAGAAAGTAGAACTGAAAGCAGCAAGGTTGGGTGTGAAAATGAATCTACCGGAAGACAAGTTGTACTTCATTTGCCTTCTCGGGGCATTGATGGCATCTGTTTCAAATGTTGATGGACATTTCGATAATTCAGAAAAAAAAGTTTTCAAAAAAGANCTGTCAGGATACTTTGATTTTAAAAANCAAGAACTTGAAATCTTATTTGAAGTAATTATAGAACTGACTAAACATGGTTTTGACTCCCACGAAGTAACAACGGAACTTAACAATCTGGTGACCTATAACGAGAAAGTTGATATTGCTAACTGTATGTTGGCAGTNGGCGGTGCTGATGGAGNACTTTCTCACGAAGAAGCAGAAGAAATTAGACGAATTACTAAAGCTTTGCGNATTCCTCATAAAGTGTTTATTGAAGCTAAAATGAAAGTTNTTTCTCGTTTGCGCCAACTTTGAGCACAAAACTTGTTCTATGGTTTTGATGAAATTTAGAACTAGGGGAAGNCTATTCTAGTACAAATAATNAGGCACCTTAGATGACAAGAGAAANTAAATTTATTGGAATCTTATTCGAATGTTGCAATATTTATCGTCGTATTTATATGAACAAGGAAAAAAACGCTTACGAAGGAAAGTGCCCTAAATGTAATGGGGAAGTTAAAGTAAAGATCGGACCAGGGGGGACAGAGACACGTTTTTTTTCAGCACGATAAAATTTAGTTATGATTGTATTAGTGATTTTTTTATTCTTTTGAAAAAATATGAATTTTTATCAGAATTTTAACAAGTGAAGTTGATTCTTCAGCGTGTAACCTGTGCCTCTGTCTGTGTCGGCGAGGAGGAAATAGCCAATATCAATAGAGGGATACTGGTTTTATTTGGTGTTGAAAAAGGGGACGGGGGAGATCAAACTTCTTTTCTAGCTGATAAAACTTTAAACTTAAGGGTTTTCCCCGATGATAGGGGGAAAATGAATCTTTCTTGCATTGATATCGGGGGTGATATTTTAGTGGTTTCTCAGTTTACCCTTGCTGGAGACTGTTCGCGTGGTAGGCGCCCAGGATTTGATAGGGCAGCAGACCCCGATACTGCTCGGACACTTTACGAAGCTTATGTCGAATTATTGAATCGGTCGGGGCTTAAGGTTGCCATGGGAAGATTTGCGGCAGATATGAAAGTGCAATCGGTCAATGACGGCCCAGTTACTTTCCTGCTAGAGCGTTAGCCATTATGTTGAAACTAGCATTGCTTAATTTCTAGGTTGTTAGCCCAAGTGTTTATTGTGATATAGCACAATTCAGAAAAACTTAAGCAAGACACATTTCTTAGGTTTTTTTTATATACCTGGATATACTTTATCTTTGCAGATTAGATTAGAAGGGAATCGAGTCCAACGCGATACCCATCAGACCTGAAGGAAAGAACCCAATTAAAATAATAGCGATGGCACTTAAAGCAATGAGGGTTCCCATACCCCGGTGGATGACTACTTTCTCTTCACTCTCGTTTTCATGAAAATACATCATGACAATGATTCTTAAATAGAAATAAACGGAGACTACAGTGGAAATCACTGCCATGATTGTGATTAAGATGTATCCTTGTTTGATAGCAGCCATAAAAACGTAAAATTTTCCAAAGAAACCCGCGGTTGGGGGAAACCCGGCAAGAGAAAGCAAAAATAGGCTCATTGTTCCAGCGAGTAACGGGTGTTTTTTGGCTAGCCCTTTGAAACGAGAAACAGAATTTCCTTTTTCACCTTCTCCCTCCATTATAAAAACCACTGCAAATACCCCGATATTCATGAAGAGATAGACGTTGAGATAAAATATAAGACTTGCCACGCCGTCCTGGCTATTAGCGACGATACCTATAAGCAAATAACCAGCGTGAGCCACACCTGAGTAAGCGAGCATTCGCTTAACGTCATCCTGAAAAATAGCTGCGATGTTTCCTACGAACATCGTTAGGACTGATATTCCAAAAAGAAAGGGCATCCATATGCTGTGTAGTTCTGAAAANGCAGTAAAAAAAAATCTTGCGATCAATGCAAAGGCAGCNGCTTTTGTGGCGACAGACATGAAACCAGTAATGGGAGTGGGTGCTCCTTGGTAAACGTCTGGGGTCCAGGAATGGAATGGTGCAAGGGAAACCTTGAACGCAAGCCCAGAAAACAACAAGCCCATTCCAATATATACGAGTGTGTTACGACTATAAGGGTTTGTGCATTCCCCCGCTTCATCGCAGTGCAAAAGCTGACCAATAAGGCGGATTTCTGTTGTCCCAGTACCTGCATATATCAGAGCCATCCCATAAACTAAAATTGCAGAGGCGAATGCACCTGTTAGAAGGTATTTGACAGTTGACTCTTGCGAGGCAAGGGTTGCCCATTTTAAGTTAGGGGTGCTTGATGGACTTTCCTTTCCTGTCCCATGTTTAGCTGAAAAACCGCAAAGGATATACAGGAAATAGAAAATATTTCGAGCGATACGAATGCAGTGATCATGTTTCCGGATTTTGCTAAAAACATCATTCCCACAACTGCCATAAGTATCAGCGAAAAGTACTCAGATTTATTTTCGTGGTCGAATTGTGGGTATTTGGCTGACCCCATGACTGCGAATATTGCCATGAGTAAAAAAACAATATTAAACCCCTGTCCAAATTTATCGTGGATCAAGCGAATTGCTGAACATGTCAGGTTGTAGACCGTTCCCTATAGTTGGAGCACTTTCCCATAATGTTAATGAAAAGAAAAACGAAATAGCAATGCCCACCAGCGTTGCCTTGGACAGGTATTCGTTAGTGTTGAAATTTTTTTTTAGACCAATTAGTAGGAGAAAAAATGCGGTAGACAGCAATGTGAGTTCTGGGCTTAGAGCAGCCCAAAACATATCTTGATAATTAATTTTAAATTCCATGTCGGAACTCGTGGAGGCTAGTGTGATCAGATAACTCGTGTTCGACCAGACTTATTTGTTTTAAAGAAGTCTTTTTAAAGTATTTCACCTATTTTTTCAAGTTAATGTTTTTTGTCTTATTTTTTATTTATATAGATTTTTTCAACCTCTGATTAGGTAATTAAATAAATTTTCTCATAATTAAGGCATTAAAATCATGGGTAAACCAACGAGGGGTAGCTAGTTTAATACTTTAAAATCCCCTTCGATGGGTTGGTTTATTTCGCTGTCTTGGGTTTTTTTGAAAAACTCCCTGGGCCCTATTGTTTAGACGTTACAATCAAAATAATGGGAGGTTATTAATTCAAGAAAATCTTTTTAGAGACTCATTACTTTTTATTTTTGGGTAGGCTTGGCCTGCTTCCAGTAAAACCCACTTTTCAGAAGTGTCTCCCACAATCAAATCTAGATAATCGTCTAATTGGATGAGTTTAATGGTGTCGGGTGGAAGCCTTAGTTGTAGGAGTTTTTCATGATAGCGTCCTTTAAGTGAGACAAAGTTCCCTTTAATTTTTTGGACCAAAAATACATCGTTGAGCGTATTTTGGATAACTGGTGGGTCTTTAAGGACTCGGGATGATTCGCTGTCTAGTAGTTGGCTGAGCTTGAGGCATCGTTCCAGTTTGGCACATAGCTGTTTTACTAGTTGCGAAATATTTGTGTTTGAGAATCCATGAGCGATCTTCTTTTTATCTAGCCAGTTAAAAAAAGAGTATATTTCAAAAAGCACATGATTGATTTCTGTTTTTTTAGTGATGGAATTAAGCGGTAGGTAGGCCACGATAAAGTGACTGAGGTGCGAGGGTTCAATGTCACAGGAGTCCGCGATTAAACGAGATGTCCCTCCCTGTTCCTCGCTTGCCAGGTCACATTCGATTAAACTTGAATGAAGAAGGGATAGACTTCTCCCTAGTTCGGGTGTTAAGTCCTCCTTGTTAGATGGAGTAGGGTTTTCGGTAGCGTATTCGTTCATCAGCTCATACAAAGTCATAAAATTCTCCTACTCTCTGATTTTTGTGACACATTCTTTGAGAACTTTTAAGCAAAAATCGAATTTTTCATCTTCAATGTTTCCCATGTTAGCTATTCTAAAAATTTTTTTATTAAATAGACCTTGTCCCGCATAAATGATGAATCCATTTTTTTTTAGCTTGTCATGAAGCCAGTCATAGGAAAGACCGTTGGGAAGCTTTAATGCAGTCAGACAATTGGACCGGTGACTTTCTGGTATCAGAAAGTCAAGGCCAATTTCTTTAAACCCTTTGCGTAAGCCTTCAGCTATTTTCCTGTAACGCTCTATTCGCCTGTCGACGGTTTCTTCTAATAATTCTTCGAGGGCAGCATTTAAAGCATAATGTGCTTGAATTGCTGGGGTAAAGAGGGTGTCTCCTTGCTCCTGAACTTTGAGGTGTTCTGCAAGGTCAAAGTATACTGAACGAGCAGGTATGTCTTTTATCCGGGAGAGATCTTTTTTTCTATGAAGAACGAAGGAAACACCCGGCAAACCATGGATACATTTATTGGCGGTTCCAACCGCAAAATCGATTGGATATTGTCCAAAGTTAATCTTATCTCCTCCTAAACTGCTGATGCAATCTACTACCAAACGCTTGTCGTACTGCTTCGCCAGTAAAGCAATTTCAGGAAGCGGGTTCAGTAGACCCGTTGTTGTTTCATGGTGGACCATGGCAATTACTTCAATCGAGGAGTTTTCTTTTAGCGCTTGTTCAACTTCTTCGAGTCTAGGTATTTCACCCCAGTTATAATTTATTATATGTTTGCTCATTCGGTAGACATCTGCCATTTTACCGATACGGTTACCATACACGCCGTTTTGAATTACCAGCATCGATCGGTCAGGAGTAAGGCATGATGAAACTGCCATCTCTAAGGCGGCAGTTCCTGACCCAGTTATTAAAATGGCCGAATACTCCTTTTCGATGTCAAACGCTTGCAATAGTTTTTTTCTGATTGACCCCATTAAATCTGAAAATTCAGGTTCTCGGTGGCACAGATCCCCACGGAGTTGGGCATCTCGTACCCTGTCAGTTACGTTGACAGGGCCTGGGTTCATTAGAGTCATTTTTTTCATAACTTTTTTCTGGTTTACGGTATAAATTTATAACAGATGTGTTGCAGTTTAACCTACAGCACGGAGAGGGGCAAAGCTTTATAATAGCGATTAGAAAACGTCCCTCAATGATGATTGAATATTTTTCAACCCCCTCTTATACTCAAATTAATGATCAACTTATTTAAGTTAATAATTAGCTTGTTGTTCTTTAAGATCGGTATAGCCACCGCTTACGCCGATTATTCAAACTTATTCATTCCTCAAATTAAATATGAAGGTGGCAATTCTATCCCCCACCCAACAGCCATTGATAGTTTGCTAGGACAGGTTGAGCGTAGAACTTCTATTGAAACTAACCGGGGGCTAGCTCAGATAGCATTGTCTCATCCCAACCTTTACCAATATCCTTTCATCTACATGGCAGGTAGTAAAGAGTTTGAGGTATTGTCTGCTAATGAACTGCAACGTCTCAGAAATTATCTGAGTTATGGAGGATTTCTCCTTGTAGACGACAGTTCCTCCAATACCAACTCAAAATTTGATATTTCGGTTCGTAAAATGATTGAGGGGTTATTCCCGCAAGTTCCTTTAAAGAAAATTTCCCGAGACCATTCAATCTTTCGTTCTTTTTATTTAATCAATCGAGTGACTGGACGAAAGCAGGTTAATTCATATTTAGAGGGAATTAACATTAAAGGGCGCACAGTTCTTATATACTCAGCGAACGACCTTGGTGGCGCTTGGGCAAGAGATAAGTTGGGGCAATGGGCTCATAATATTATTGGAGGGGGTAGTAGACAAAGGCAGCTTGCGATAAGACTTGGAGTGAATATCATTATGTATGCACTTACGCTAGACTACAAAAAAGACATGGTACATTTGCCAATTATCCTTGAGCGGTTGAAAAGGCATCAGTTGCCATGAAGGTTCTTATCGAATTCTTTGGCCTAGACCCTGTTCAGTTTAATGAAGTTGGCCTAAGTTTATCAACAAAAGACCTATCGTACGCGTGGATATTGATATTGTTTGTAGTTCCTCTAGCTTTGTGGTTTTTCTGGATCAGTCTTAAGCGAATCCATTCACCATTCCGCAAAACCTTTCTTATTAGCCTCCGAGCGCTCACTTTTTTTTTATTGATATTTACTCTCCTGCAACCAGAGCTGGAATTCAAAAAAAGCCATATTCTTAAAAATAAAATTGCTGTTTTAGTTGATGATACTAAGAGCATGTCCATAAAAACATTTCCCTCGGAGCAATCTCGTGCCGAGATTGTTCGACAAGCCTTTGGAACAAACCAAGGTGTATTAGAGTCCTTGGCCAATGTTTTCCAACTCGACTATTACTTGATTTCTGACCAGATAGAACCGACTTATTCGTTCAGTTCGGGCGGACATTACAGTCCTAAAAAAACAAACACTGACTTTGAAGCNGTATTTTCTAAATTAAAAACACAGTACGACGGTAAATCTCTACAAGGGNTTATGTTGTTCTCGGATGGGGGAGATCTTGNAATGCCGCCTGAAACTATCTCTTCTGGATTGTTGGCTCTTCTTACGAATTGGGAGGGACCTGTNCACAGTTTTCAAGCAGGAACCAATCATATGTTCAAAGATTTAGCCATCGAAGAAATTGATTCAGCCGATTTTGGTTTTGTTCATCAACCAGTACACTTGACAGTTACCATCGGTGCCTCAAATATNGGCAACAGAAATATACCCCTCGTGCTCAAAGATGGAGATACCATTTTGCTTTCCCGTGTTGTAGAGATTAGAGAGGGGCGAAACCGCTATTCTGTGCAATTGGAATTCACTCCAAATGTATTAGGTAAACACGTATATTCTCTCACTGTCCCGCTCTTTGCAGGCGAGTCCGTAGCAGTCAATAACAGGAAAGACTTTCAAGTTAAAGTCATCCGTGACCGTATACGTGTCCTACATTTGAATGGCCGCCCATCATGGGACTCACGATTTCTACGTGAAGTTTTAGCTAACCACCCGAAGGTGGACCTCTTATCTTTTTTTATTTTGCGAACATTAGATGACGATGTGGGGTCTCCCACTTCTGAATTAAGCCTTATTCCGTTTCCAACCAACTTATTGTTTAATGATTATCTGAATTCATTCGATCTCATCGTGTTCCAGAATTTTAGCTACAAGCCATTTATAGACAAAGGGTATCTCACTAACATAAAAAACTTTGTAGAAAGTGGAGGCGCATTCGTGATGATCGGAGGTGAGTTGTCATTTCAGGGGGGTGGAT